>Ga0169931_10002111_pt1 | contig 32680 bp, 29 predicted proteins | sample Kivu_15m_20L_FD_129675 | JGI IMG/M metagenome (GOLD analysis project Ga0169931, IMG submission 129675) | Freshwater microbial communities from Lake Kivu, Western Province, Rwanda to study Microbial Dark Matter (Phase II) - Kivu_15m_20L... | ecosystem: Environmental > Aquatic > Freshwater > Lake...
TAGGGGCGTGCTTCCTGTACATATAATCGTGAATCGCTAGAGCCTTCTATAGCAAAAATATGTTGATTCATCTCTACAGGTACAACTCTTTTCACTGAGCAACAGATATTCTTATACATTTATTTTAAAAGGATCTAAATTTCTTAGGATATATTAACAAATGAAGGAAGATGAGTCAGAGCCTCTGGCCGTGACAGGGAAGGTGAACGAAGAGGCCATATCTACAGGAGATGTCGAAGCACTCTCTGCAACGGACGAGAATATCGATGTGCATACTCAGGATACTAAAAATATTTTTCAACCCATCGAGGATCAACAGAAATATGGATTGGAAGAGGATGCCGCTGAGCAATATGAGGTACAGCTATCTTCAAAGGATGAACAGGAATATGATTTGACAGATGACCAGAAAGAAAAATATGTGGAACAACAAGTGGAAAGTTCTGGAGATTCTTCATCTTCGAAGGTCACCCAACCGTTGAGTACTAATACCACTCAATCCAAGGAAGACGATCATAGTGTTTCAGTGTGGAGTGCACTACTTCAGTCTAATCGATTTTATGCTTGTGTCAATCTTATCTGCTCCATAATTACTTTGTGTTCCGCTTTTACATATGTTGATAACGGCTCTGGTCAAAGCGAAATCTCATTAATACAAGGATTCCAGATTTAGGCTGTGACATGCCCTGCAATCAACGTACTCTTGTCTTGTATGGCTATCATATTTTACTTCACTATTTCTTCAAGACGCTCTTTCAGAGTACGTTTTTCTGAGTGTTTTCTTATGTTAAGTATGGTTGGCTGCTGGGCAGCAGGAGTTACCATTATTACAGCCACATATCACCGTGTTGCTTATGATCCTGAAGATCATCTAGTGAATGGTAACGCTTTCTACTTTAGCTGGGCTGGGTTTGTGTCTAGTGCCATAATGCTATTGATGTATGTACGGGATTGTACTGGTAAAGTGGATTATAACCAAGGAGAGAATCAGCCTCTAGCAACCACACTTTCTTTGTGGCTGGCGTTAGCTTTAACTTCAATAGTCGTTGCGGTCTCATCAAGTACTTGCGATTACTATGGATGCCAACCTAGGTTTCGTCTTTCCCAGTGGTTTTCGTACTCCCACGCTATATACGGAAAAGCCGTTGGATCAATTTCTTTCATTCTTTCATTACTGATGATTACCCGAATCATAACGAATCTCCTAAGAAGAATACCGCGAATGTTTGATTATTTCGTGGCGTTCTCATTGACGGTAATTTGGATCGTCGCTGTCTCTCTCATCTCGCTGAAATCTGCCCCTAGTATGCAGTTAGGCAATTTGTATTACAGTGTATGGCTCTCTTTACTCATTTCGATGGCAATACTCTTACGGATTGTTAATATAGCTGCTCTGCTTAGTCAAAGTTTCATATACCGATTCGGAAGTTTGATATCGTCTATCATCGTCATGATATCTGTTTTAAAAACAAGAGACTCTCTAGGTTTACATTTCTATGACTGGCTTTATTACAAAAGTGTCCAGAATGCAAATGATGATTTTGTATACTATCTCTTGTCGGCTCTTATCATATCAACTATTGTCGTTTCCTTATCCGGCATACTTGTATTCTTCTTTATCATTCCTCCTATTCGTCGTTTTATCGAAAAGCGTGCTAAGGCTGAAGGTGTTCTAATTGTATTCTTATCCTGTTGTTGGGCTGCCGACCTTATTACAATTACTGATGCGATTGGTGGTGTAGCCATGGATAGCGATGGGAATATAGTCAACGGCAACATGTATTACTTTAGTTGGGCTGGTTTCTTTTGTACCATAGCACTATTCTTGACTTATAATCGGGCACAATCCAACTCTCGATCAGGTACCCTAAGGATTTGGTCGTCGTTAGTTCTCAGTTCAAGTGTCGTTATGACGACCTCGATAATTAACTTGAGACTATGCCAACAGTATTGCGAAATGTATGGTATATTATTTAATTGTTCATCCAAGTGGCAAATGAATTATTATCAAATCGGTCCTGACAACCTTCCTGAAACTTATTGCATGCGGACTTTCTACGGAATCATACTTGGAGCTGCTTCTATATTTCTCTCTCTCAAAATAATTATTCTCCACCTATTTCTATCACAAAAGCTGATATTGATAGAAGCTATATGTTTGTACCCTCTGACACTAGCCTGGATTGTCGGAGTATTTTTCATCACTTCAAGAAGTGGCCCGGGACGGAAACCAGGAAATTTGTATTACTTTACATGGCTTTCGCTATTATTCGCATTGATTCGTACTTTCAGTGTGACTGCTGGATTGTTCAGGAAAATTAGGCAAGGCGTGAATTGGGAAACAACCATTGTGGACATTCAACCCGACGTTACGGATCCAAAGCCTACGACTATTGGTGTGGAAGCTGCACTAACCTCTACGGAACCATCAGCCTTGGTTTCCCAGGGAGATGATCTAAAAAAGAGTCAAACACTTGTCGCAGTAGAAATTCATAGTTCGCGTGATACGGAACTAGGTCCGTCGAATGCTACAAAGTACGAATCGTATCTACAAAAGTTTATACAATTTCGCAATAAAGATGCGTAGGGTATTTTATATTGGAGTGTTAAAAAATTTGTCTTGGTATGAATAATTAATAGAAATGAATAGAATCTAAGAAAACCGATTAATGATGTCGAAAAGTAATAAGGTACAAAATTATTACAGTTTTTTTTTTACTTTTCGGATAAGTCAGCTTCTAATGATGCAAAAAAGTCGTCTTCGGTAGATTTGGTTGATACAATAGGGACTTTCTCCGTTCTTGGAGTACTTAATGATTCAGTGCTTGCTGATAAGTCTGATAACAATGACGAGAAGAAATCATCTTCCTGTGATTTTGACTGAAACGAATCATCTTGATTTGCTAATGTTGTTGTAGTAGGACTTGTCTTTGTATCCTTACTTTTTCGGTTGGACGATGAATCTGGTTGAGATAATTCAGCCATGAGTGTATTAAAGAAGTCATCATCATTGTTATTCATTCGTTTTGTTCGTTGACTATGAGCAATATTATTGTCCGGGGAAGTAAAGGCATCCCAATCTCCTGCTCCTGATACAGCATCTTGGACATTTTTAGCATAACCGTCTCTTTTACCACTTACTCTAGAAGACGTATTTGATCGTCCCCACTGTGCATCAACACTCTTGAGTGGATCATCCCCTGACCCAGACATGGCACTACGTTCCTTAATACCCCATTTATCACCCTTCTTTTGTTGTTGCTGAGCGCGTTGTTCTTCATTATACAGTCTCCAATTTTCATCTTCTTCTTGTATATCTTGTTCACTTCTACCTAAACGATCGCTATTTCTGGATCGATCCCCTCTGCTGACTCGATCTTGACGACGCATTCGTCCTCCACTACTGGAACCAGCAAGACTTTGCATCAAATTGGATCGTAGTGTGCTCTGATTCTTTGTATTCCGTACAAATGGCTTTGACGTTTCTTGTTGCATCAAACCTTGTTGAGCCATGAAATCATCTTGTCCAATCGCTGATTTTGGTCCTGTTAATCCTTTCATAGCCTCCTCATCTGTCATGGGTCGTATTTCATGTATCCCTAACCATTGATCATTGACAGTTCCATATGTGTATAATCGTACGCAAACTTGACCATCCTTTAATCTTCGTATGATCCCATCTTCTCCTTTAAAGTTTCCTGCCGTAATCTTGACCATTTCTTCTACTCGATATCCCTTGTATTGATCAATCAAGTCTATCCCCTTATCACCACGTCCCGTATACTCCGAACCGAATTCATCATAGATAGCATCTGTTGCATCATCTAGACCTTGAAATTTTTCCACCTCTTCTTCCGATAAAGCTATAGGTGCGGGGGGTATTTTTTTATACCCTTGACGATTCACAGTCCCCGCCATCCAACTACGACACAGAGGTAATTGTTCCAAGGCTTCATAGGTTTCTGGGCATAATCTCATCTTAACGAATACATAACCAGGATATCTAGATTTTAGTTCCACGATGTTACTCGATTTCCCATGTGATCGTAAGGATCGTTCCGTGGGAACCGATAATTTCTCAATTAACGTTTGTGGCATATCTTTGGTTACGAATTTCGCTTGTTGTAGTAATTCCATTTCTAATCCTGCTACACAATTCATTATATACCATTGGGGAGGCTCATCCATCGGATCCGGCTCGATTTGTAATCTATCCCATAATTTGCCATGCAGTTTTGTGAGAGATGTAGCTTTACTGGTGGATGGCGGATTCTGTATGACGGGATGGACACCATATACGCATGAATGATGATGATGATGATACAGGAACGGACTTGTCGGAAAGGATTGTGACGATGACCATGAGGAAACAAAAATGATACGAATATATCTTGTCGTCGACAATATACAGTATGTGAGAAACAAGCATCGAGAACAAGACATCATTCTGACACTATGGATGGATGGTTGCTTGTTTGGCGATGAGACGGATCCAAATTCCAACTACGTACAGTATGAGTGTCTTCGATTCCATGCACGACAGGTATGAAACGCACGATGCAAGACTAGGGGTATCCTACGTACCGCGGTGTGTACCGGTGGCTGCATGGCACATGGCACGGCTGGCTCCGGCGGCTCGGCTCGGCTGGCTTGTACTCTGTACAGTAACTGCGAGCTTTTAGCACTTCTGCTTGAGAGCGAGAATGTAGCTAGTAGCTAGAGCTATACATACATACTGTACTACGAGTCTGCGAATTCAAAAGATTCATCCTTTCCTTCCGCAGACTGCAACGAAGATCGACAATGTGATTCATAATCAATGTAGAAAGATCTTCTTTTGATTTGAAGTAGTGAAAAACTCGAAGACGTAATATGAGCGACGTTGTAGAATCGAAACCGGTAATCAAAGAAACCTCGGAAGGAAAAGAAGTAGAACCCAAAGTGGATGAAGCACAAGCTGCGAGTGAACCGGATCTACCATCGAGTGATGCTGAGCCTGTTGCAGAGTCTTCCGTTGCGAGTGATCCAGAGTCCGTCGTAGCACTATCTACGAATGAACCGGTAGAAGATACGACGGTCGTAAGCGAACCAGGACATCCAGTCGAAGAAGCTCTACCATCGAGTGAGTCCGAGCCTTTTACAGAGTCTCCTGCTGTGAGTGACCCTGAGCCTGTCGTAGCACCAGCTGCGACTGAACCGGTAGAAGATGCTCCGATCGAAAGTGAGCAAGAACATGCTGTTGAAGAAGCTCTACCATCGAGTGAGGTTGAGCCTATCACAGAGTCTCCAGCTGTGAGCGATCCAGAGCCCGTCGTAGCACCAGCTGCGACTGAACCGGTAGAAGATGCTCCGGTCGTAAGTGAGCCAGAACAAATAGTTGCAGTTGATGAACCTCTACCATCGAGTGAGGCTGAGCCTATTGCAGAGTCTCCAGCTGTAAGTGATCCTGAGCCCGTTGTAGTAGCAGCTGCGAGTGACCCGGTAGACGATGCACCGGTCGTAAGCGAGCCAGAACATGCAGTTGAAGAAGCTCCACCATCGACTGAGCCTGAGTCTATCACAGAGTCTCCAGCTTTGACTGACCCTGAACCCGTCGTAGCACCAGCTGCGAGTGAACCGGTAGAAGATGCACCGACCGTAAGTGAGCCAGAACATGCAGTTGAAGAAGCTCCACCATCGAGTGAGCCCGAGCCTTTTACAGAGTCTCCAGCTGTGAGTGATCCAGAGCCCGTTGTAGTACCACCAACTGTGAGTGAACCGGTAGAAGATGCTCCGGTCATTAGTGAGCTAGAACATACAGTTGAACAAGCTCCACCATCGACTGAACCCGAGCCTATTACTGAGTCTCCAGTTGTGAGTGACCCTGTACCCGTCGTAACACCAGCTGTGAGTGAACAGGTAGAAGATGCTCCGGTCGAAAGTGAGCCAGAACATGTTCTTGGAGAAGCACTATCATCGAGTGAGGTTGAGCCTATCACAGAGTCTCCAGCTGTGAGTGATCCAGAGCCCATCGTAGCACCAACGGTGAGTGAACCGGTAGAAGATGCTCCGGTCGTAAGTGAGCCAGAACAAGTAGTGGCAGAAGATCCACTATCGAGCGAGCCCGAGCCTATTTCAGAGTCTCCAGCTGTGAGTGATCCAGAGCCCGTTGTAGTAGCAGCTGCGAGTGAACCTTTAGAAGATGCTCCGATCGTAAGTGAGCCAGAACAAGTAGTTGCAGAAACTCCACCATCGAGGGAGCCCGAGCCTATTACAGAGTCTCCAGCTGCGAGTGATCCAAAGCCCGTTGTTACACCAGCGGCGAGTGAACCGGTAGACGATGCACCGGTCGTAAGTGAGCCAGACATTTCAGAGAAAGAAGATGTCCCTGTCGGAATCATTGATCCAACAGAGGCTACTTCTCCTATGTCTCTAGCCCCTGCGCAAACTGAGGGTGTACTTGAAGAATCGAATTCCGCCTACGGATCTAAGCCAGTGGGACAAACTTGTTGTGGGGGTAACGGTGAGAAGAAGGATGGCAAGTGTGTCATATCTTAATTCACACACAAAGAAGTATTCGCTGCTTTCTGCTTTCCGAACGGTACTAAGTGTTAAACAATTTATTTTTTTCAGGGAGAGTTACAAGCGAGTACCTCTTATCTTCTCCAAATTCGTATGCTTTTCATTGAAAGTTACCCCAGATGTCTGTCGCATACTATATTGACTTATTTCGTTATCCTTTAACATCGGTGTCCCTCACATGTTCTTACATAAGAATGTAAAGAGTGTAGTATTGCTTTTCTTTCATTAGATACTGAATTTATTACCACGTTGAATATGTGAGGTATAGTTCAGGAAAAAGAAAAGAGTTCACCCATCGAACAGACCTGCATATTTTTTTTTAAAAAAAATAAAAAATCAGCACTCAATGCATTTAGCTCGGTCGCAGTCGTGCATATGCAAGAAACCTCTCTTTATCTTTCGGAAGTGACGATTCCATCTTTCGAGGTTGGGGCCAATTCTCACAAGCCCGTTGCTCTTGTGAACCAAAAAATTCAAGGAAAGGTAGACTAGATAGATTACATGAAAGCCTTGTCTATGAAATGGCAACGTTGGTCCTTTCTAAGAATACAGGGCAATCATCTTTAGACCCTCGTGTCATTGCCAAGTTTGATGCCTTGGCTCCATCGGATCGCGCAATCGTCGAATACGTTTGGATCGATGCCTTAGGAAATCTACGCTCGAAAGCCAGATCTTTACCTGTAGAGAGAACGAAATCTATCGAATCCTTACCCAAATGGAACTTTGATGGGTCGTCGACAGGTCAAGCACCAGGAGATGATTCAGAGGTTATTCTAAAACCTTGCCGTATCTTTCGTGATCCGTTTCGTCCTCGATCAGATGGTATTGATAACATTCTGGTAATGTGTGATACGTACACACCTTCTGGAGAACCGATTCCGACCAATTCTAGAGCGATTGGTAGGTAAATGATTGATTCTTCATCACTTTCCCTTGCAATGAGGTTGTCTTAATTTCCCCCATGCATTTTGTAATACTTTTGCTTATGGCGTCGTTATCAAAAGCGGAGAAACAATTCGCTGGATATGACGATGAAATCCCGTGGTTTGGACTAGAGCAGGAGGTAAAACCTAAATTTTAATCTCTCATCTTTTATCTTGACACAAATTCCTTTATTCACTTTTGTTTAGTTTACACTCTTTAATCTAGACGAACGTACACCATTAGGTTGGCCTGAAGACGGGTAAGTGTCAACAGCTACTATGAATTCTGTCCTATCACGCAACTATAACTAGCAATAACATCAATCGATATAATTTTAAAGTTTCCCAAAAAAGCCTCAAGGTCCATACTATTGCTCAGTGGGCCCGGAAAATTGTTTTGGTCGGGCTATAGTTGAATGTGCTTACAAAGCTATGTTGTATGCGGGACTGGCAGTTTCAGGAACCAACGGTAGGGGTAACATACTCAGTAATGACCACCTGCATTTATGATCATACCCGTTAACCATTCAAATGTTATTAGGTGAAGTAATGCCGGGTCAACAAGAATATCAAGTTGGGCCGTGTGTTGGTTTAGATGCAGGTGATCAATTAATGATGTCTCGGTACATCTTGCAGAGAGTGTGTGAGGACTTTCAGGTCGTCTGCTCGTTTCATCCTAAACCAATTGTAGATGGAGAGTGGAATGGTAAGTTTCTCTGGATGTATACGGATTATGCTAACACTTTGCAGCCACAAACATTTCTTCAAACTTCTCACTTTTTCCAGGTGCTGGTATGCACACAAACGTATCAACTCAAAAGATGCGAGACGAAGGCGGTATAGAACATATTAAAAAGGCTATTTATAAGCTTGGTGCTAGACATAAGGAGCATATTGCCGTGTATGGAGAAGACAACGATAAACGCTTGTCAGGCAAGTATGAAACCGCGAACATTAACCAATTTAGCTACGGTGTTGCGAATCGAGGTGCATCTATTCGCATCGGGAGAGATACCGAAAAGGAAGGGAAGGGATACTTTGAGGTTAGTGCTCTTTATGATATGTGCATTCGGTATATAGTTGTTTTGATATTATATCGCGAAGCTTTAACTATACCCTTTACTTTATTATACTACAGGATCGTCGGTAAGTGTGCATTGGCTTCTATTTTATGCTCGCATTTGATATTGGCGTCACATCACATATCTATGCTATCCCTTTCAGTCCAGCGTCGAATGCTGACCCGTATCTAGTTACTGGTAAAATTATGGAAACGATTATGTCCGAGTTTGACGCCCCAGAAATCGCTCCGAAGGATAGGGACATAGCCCATGTTCAACCAGAGATTGTGAATGTCGTAGCTCCCGAGGAAGTGGAGGATGTAGCTGTCGTAAGTGAACCTGAGCCTGTTGCAGAGGAAAATCCTGCTCTAACTCCATCAGCTCCCAAACCAGCGGAAAAACCATTAGCTCCAGAGAAGCCTCGACCCACGGTATCATACAATGATCCTTATTCCAGTGATCCCGTTGACTTTCTGTGTTGCCGTGGTTAGATAGACTTTGATTGAGTTTAGCTGCTCTATTTACTTCCAATCCCGTCTAAAATCATTGCAATTTAGTTATGTTGGGGAGAAATTTTGTTTCATTTTGTTTTCATTTTGCGTATATTCAGATAGTGAAGTATTTTTACAGGTGTGCTTCATAAAATATATTTTTTCGAATATTTTAATAATCTAGGGAAAAGATTTTACAAAGATTAAGCCAAATAGTTGTACTGTGCCCGGTCGCCTTCGGCCCTTTCTAAATATTCTCGTTCGATCAAACTTTCAATTCTTTTCTTTATATCTGAACTATTGGCCGGAAACTTGATTTGTGTCATGACCTCACCAACCAAAGTGCGATGCTCCATACTTTTCCTTGCCTTCATAATACGAACGATAGCCGCATCGATCAAGTAAAGACGATCTTGACTCACTGCCTCATGAGTTTTCTCTCGCTCGTCAGACGTTTCTTTTACTTGAATATTGGTTATCTTGATGCGATGTTGGTTGGATGTAAAGGATGAGTTAAAAATAAACAAATCACGGTCTAAAACAGTCCGTCGAGCCTTTTTCATTTTAGTAGGTTTTGATTGTTGATATGCTACATCATATATTGCAGTCTTGTCTTCGTTATCTACATCGATTTTCGTCAACACTCGAGTTCCATCGCGACCCAGACTTAAACTCTGCAAGACTCGTTCGGCTTCGGATCGATCATCGAAACCTGTTATCTTCATAATCTCACTGATAGTCAAGCCTTGCGGTTTCGCATTGCTATTAGCAGTTTCGTCGTTGAAGCACATCAATACAAGAGCTTGGGGAAGACTTACTAGCAATTCACGTATTCCAATCTTGGGAAACGTGGCTCGGATGATGCAAGTACCAAGAGAATGTTGCCATGCTATTCGTCGACCTTGGTATTTACCGTTGTAGTAAGTCTCGAAATGTTCCTTTTGTTTCATTAAAAGCGTCGGAAGGATAAGTGATGCGCATTGAGGATATACTGGCCAATAACCCGTCGTTAAAACTTGTACCTCCATGTCGATCGGCGCGCTTTCACCACTCATCGCTTTATTTCCTACTGAATATGATCGGTACATACTCATAACATCTTTGGACAGTTCAATATCCTGAAACATACCCTCCATTTTCGATGTGTACCCAGAACCACATTCAGCTTTTAGTTTGGACACAAACGATCGTTCAGCATCAATACTGATACTTTTGTTTAACATTAGTCGCTTCGACAAATCACGACGATAAAATGCCTCAAAGATATCCTTGGAATGAATATGTCGAAATAGTTCTATTACGGCATGTTGAAAGCTTTCAGAATCATTGGTATCGGACGATTCGATACTTGAACTTATCGGTGTTGATTTGGGATCTTTAAATCGTAAATCAACGTACTTGGCGAGTATTTCCGCTACATACTTCCCACCGTCCCCCTCAGACTGTATCAAAGTTGATCCCTGAACTTGTCGGTCATCCCTAGTATTGCTTTCCATACAATCTTGGGATGCAATATGAGAATTTAAAACTTGTTCTAATACGTTCCTGATCGATTTTGATAAAGTTTCATCATTTGAAAATGCACCAGTATTCAATCGCTCTAAATGACTTTTAAATTCAAGTAAAGCTGGGATGATGGATTTACATACTATATCCTTATTATTCGTCATATTGGTATTCTTGGGTTTGGTCCCATCTAAGGATGTACTGGGTACTTGATGACGCAAACAAGCAAGACCACGACATTCTCCATATTCAATCAAACTTTGTTTTAATCGATCTAACCCTTTCAGAACATCAGTTACAGGTAGTAAGGAAGAGACACTTTTGAAAAAGGAAGAGGAAGGTGACGATGATTGAAAGATGGACTCCAAAAGACCTAGAATAGGATGGGTATGATTCATGGCATCGTTACATACAACACGTTTACTTAATGAATACAATCTTTGGATATAGAAAAATGATTCATGATTAGGTGTATGATGATGTGGTGGTGGTTCCAAAGTGATTGCAGTAGTCTTGGGATCTTCATCTGTATCTGTTGTATTCTTTGTCGCATTCAAATGAAGAAACGAAGATTTATCATGAGTTGACATTCTCATACTAACATTATGACGTAATAAAAGTTGCGGTTCATCCAATAATGGATAAAAATGACGTGGATGTAAAATAAAAGCTGAATTAAAAAGAGGTGTCAAAAGATGTAATTCTACAATCCGTGAAGGGAATCTCTGTTGTTGAATATTCCAAATGATGGAGATATTACCATCCCCATGACCATGATTGGGATGATGATTCCCTATGTGTAGGGGATAAAAGTACATATTTGTCATTCCATGAACTTGTTTTAATCTTGCATCGACATGTTTTATGAAGGAATGTATAACTTGAGTGGTAGAGGTATCCATCCTACCATGTATATCCAACATAAAAGATGAAGAAGAATCATAGTTAGTACTTGTCATGTTGATGGTATTACGATCATCCATCTTGTACATCCATTGTTGACATTCATTGGAAAAATATTTCATCATGGATACAATCATTTCTTGAACAAACAATTGCATAATAGAATGTGTTGGAACAATCGTACTTGAAAAGGATGTCATAACGGTTTTATTTATGGAAAGAGGATCCTGTCCACTTGTCAAAGAAGAAGTAGGAGTGTAAACAAATAAGGATTGTGTAACATTCCTTGTCGTAATAGTCGTGGGGATCCAAAGTACACTACAACCCGTAGAAACAGTATGAAGTTGTTGTAAAAAGAAAATAGAATCACGTATAGCTCTAGGAATATCCAAGGATGAGGAGGTACAAGTATTATTTCCAGAAGTCAACAGGGTATCTCTTCCAACAATAATATCTCCATGAGTTGTCCCATCACAGAAAGTACCATGATCTAATTGTAAAGTCATGGTAGATAGAATAGCCTGTCGGAAATGTGCTATAATAGAATGTGAATGAGTAGGTTCTACCATATGAATCAAACCTGTGTCACAATCAGCAGCAGCAGTAGTAGTAGTAGTATTTTGTACGTTCATCATCAATGGTCGATACAAGGCAAAGAGGCCTACTTCCCATAATGACCATGTAACACCCTGAAGTGTCGAAGAAGGAGTGGATGACGACGATGATGAAGAAGAAGAAGCAGACGAATCCATGAAAGAATCAGACGCTGACGTTGAAGCAGCAGCAGCAGCTGTAGATATAAAAGGAATGTCATCCATCCTTGAACTTCCCATATATCCCTGTGATTGTCTAGGTATAATCCTACCTGTACTTGGTACATATAGAAATAAATTATCTAAATGTTGAAAGATATTCCGTACACATGCAAGGTATTCTGTATATTCATTCCATAATTGATTCATACAGTGTAAGAAGTTTGATGATGACGATGACGACAGCGACGAAGAGTGTCTATCATCATCATTATCGAGAGAGGGATGACAGTGAATAGGATGATAACAATGACGTTGTACTATGGTACATGCAGCATGATTTAAAACTTGTACTAAGAATTGATACAGGGGTATACCATGACCGTGTGTACAAAGATCTTGAATGGTACGATATAATTCCTCCCGACTTGCCTTGGAATGATTGTTTTGATACAGTATACTTTCAAGGGATGGCAGGAGGATACTTGTTACACTAGTCTCTACAAAGTTGGGTGGGATTTTAGGAGGTTGGATAAAGGGTTTGATTTTAATTTTCTGGATATTCATTTTCTCTCTCTCTCTATATATATATGTTTTCCCTTGTCACAGTATGTGATACAGAAACGGAGTTTGGACAGAGAGAAAGAAAGATCAGAAGGAAGAAAGAGAAAGTAAGAAAGCTCGTTCCGTGTTTTATAATATGGATAGTTGGTTCATGGAGTGAATAGAATAATTTATAAAGAGAGAGTGTGGGATAATGACCCCCCCAGTTTTTTCAAAACATAGGCGGGCACATAACGTCTCCTTAACGGCCGTAATTCACCATGCGTACGTAGGACCTATGTATGAATAGCGTCCTGCTGAAGTGCTGTCACAAAAAAAAACATAACTTGTCCATGAGATGATATCAATGTCATCATCATTATCATCCAGCTTCATGTTCTTCATAATCGTGCTCCTTATCCTCTCAATACCATCATCGTCTTCATCGTCTTCTATACAAGCACCTACTGGAAGTAAACAGATTAGCGTAATCTCTCATCGTCATGTTACTGCTCCTAGAATCATTCATCGAAATGAAAATGATATTTTAAGTATATGTACAGGGATTGGTTTATACCATTGTCGTGGTGGAGGAGTTCAAGGTAGAGATGAAAATACAAATCCAACTGACCGTTCGAAAAGAAGTCTAAGAAGCCAAAATAAGAATTATACTATCAACAAAAATAACAAGGTTACTCATCCTTCGAATAAAATAACAGCATCCAAGTCGTCGTCTTCATTTCGTTCATCTTCTAAACAAAGTCATCATCATCGATATAATGATAACCAGGATAAGGGTGATTACGATCAAAAACGAAAACCGTATTATACACGCAAAGCAAAGAAAACTCCATCCTTACTTTCATCGGTATCTCAATTAGCTTCTTCGTCATTTCATCTTTCAACTCAATTAGCACAATCTGCACTTCAATCCACAGGGAAAGCTGCATATCATTTAATTACACCGAAATATATATCAAGACATGAATTATATGGAGTTTGGAGATTGGATCAAGTTATTATTACTACTACTACAGATAAACTATATCCTCAAAATCAAGATGAAAAGGAAGAGAACTCTATTTCTTGTGTGGCTAATATTGAATTCACATCCAAGGGGGATGCAATTACATATTATAATCAGACTAAATATACCTTTCCTTTTTACTTTAAATCAAAAACATGGCCAAGAAGTTGTACTATTGAATTTCAAGCTTATGCTTTTCAACATGTACCAAACAACAACAACCAGGATATAACGACTCCTTCCATTACACATTATTATTATAAAGGATATTTTCGACGTAAATTAGCAGATTCAAGTGTTATCAAAATTGTTGGAAAAATATATCAAGTTGAAAAAATACCAACATGGAAACAAATCATTACTAAATCCTCCTATTCCAAGTCTTCGACGAGTATTACGACAAAACCTGGTATACAAGTGGGGACATTTGTTGCAAGAAGACGATTAAGTCGAGATAGAATTCAACGACAAGAAGAAGATTTGATTGAACAAGAAGAGGACGAGGAAGAAGAAAACGGCGATAATGAGGAAGAGTGGGAAGAGGAGGAGGAGGAGGAGAATATTGAAGATGAAGAAGATTTCGATGAGAATTCTGTTCACGAGGGGGAGGATTATGAGCAAGAGGATGATTACGATGAAGAGGAAAAGCAACGATGATTATGATAAAGTAGAGGAGGAAGAAGACGATTCATAGTACGGTCATTCTTCATAAGAATCTCGAATAATCAAAACAAAATTTAGATTACTGTTATGTTAATTTTTCAGATACTTATGAACACGATAATTGTATAGGCAATATAAAGCATAATTGAAAATGGGTTATCTTCACTACATCTATTTTTGCGTGCGTTTTTACTCACTGGCAACAGCACCAGTAATTTCAGAGTAAAGAACAAGCACAAGAGCAGCTCCAACTGTACGAAGAGCATTGGCACCAGCACCCTTGAATAAGGCAGCAGTACCCTCATCTTTGATGATCTTCCCAAAACAATCCAAGGTTCCTTTGTAGATCCACTCCGATTGAGGCTTTTCCGATTGCATTTGCAGGCGACGACGAACCGTATCCAAAGGATAGGATGCATATCCAGCAGAGATGGCAGAGAACTGAGCGCATGCAAATTTGGAGGACGCACGAATCAAACTATTTTCATCCTTTTGGAAGGGATTGTATCCAGAAAGTGTGTCAAAGAGACCAAAGTATACACCACGGTAGGGGATGATACCAACAATAGAAACTCCAATACCGTTGTAAATGGCACCAATACCTCCAGTTTGTACAGTCTTCTTCAGGCAATCAGCAAGACCGTTAAATTGAGCTTTTCCAGATCCAACATCAGATGCAAGACGAGTACGAGCATAGTCCAAAGGATATACAATTAGAAGAGATCCTGCACCAGCAAGACCACCAGAAGCCATGTTGATCAAGAAAAATTTCCCAAATTCCTTATTCTTATCAGCCTTAGGGAAAAGAGCCTTGATTGAGTCCTTAAACGCAAAGTTAAAAGCTTGAGTGGGGAAATATCGAATGATATTTGTAAGGTTTCCACGCCAAAAGGCTTTGATACCCTGCTCACTGGAAACTCGAGAGAAGCAGTCGACGATACCAGTGTAACGAGCAACTTCACCCGAACGAATCTTGGGGTTAGCATCCTGTGTTTGAATGAGAAGCTTTACACGCTCAATAGGAGCAGTCATTGTCTTGGCGATAGCACCAGAAACACCACCCGCAAGAAAGTTAATTACAAAGTCAGTGGCCATAGTTTCTTAATTTTCTTTTTAGGGGCAAAGCGGGTGCATCAAAAAAACGAGGAGAAGAGGGGAATGAGTGTGTGAGAAAGAAGATAATAAAAATAGAGAAATATTGTATGTAAATTTACACGTAAATATACACATTCGGTAATGATATGATGAAAAGATGTCCAGTGACCGGATATTTCGAGCAAAAACAAATAGAAACACAAGCTGCAACATACAGAAGCATACTGACTGCGATCACCAAATCACTTGTCATTGAAATTGCATCACCGTCTATCAGGGCACATCTCGAGTTACGCACTTACCTGTGTGAAAATGATCTGACAAAATGGTCGTAAAGGTTCCACAAGGAAGCAATGCTTTTCGAGTTGTGTGATGAATGGAAGAGAAGATGCGTACACGGATCTATCGAGGATATTTTACGGGGTACTTACGTGTGCGGCCGCACGTAGGATACGCAAAGTCGGCGACTGGACTGCTGGCGACGAGAAAAAAACACGTGGCTGCAATGCGGTCAAGTACTACATAGGCACTACAGTAGGACTGTATGAAGAGGTGATTGACAGACTCTAGCAGAGTAAACGTCTGTAAACGTAGATTAAAAAGTGGATACATACATAGGTTGGACGTACCAGCTATTACATAGGATACTGTATCCGATGCGAACCCTATTCACTCTAAATCTACATCCTGTACTGCTTACCATTACCTATCTGCTGTAAAGCGTATGTAGCCTTCCTTGACTCCTTGACACGGCAAATGCATGATGTACAGGTACTGTAATATCATTTGGAATAAAGGAAAGTACCTAGTTGTATAGGTGTATAGTTGTATCGTTTATGCTTCGATAGCTGGCACCAGAATCCGCAAGAACCATGATAGACGGTGCGAAGAGCACTGGACCAGAACACTGAAGATCAACCAATCTTATCTTACGTTTGAAGAGCTCATTTCGCTGAGTCATGATATTACGCTGCCCCTTCTGACTTGTATAAAGCCCTCAGTACATAAATTTACGATGAGTGATACCGCTTTACTTCTCTACAGCTCTAGCTCTAGCTCTCCCTACGGATGGGATGACAAGTTTAGATGTGATCGTCTACGGCGGAACGATAATGAGAAATGTGATGATCATAGCGATTACGAGATGCCTCAGAATCTTCGCTATGTATCGTATGATGAACTTGGCTCGATTATTGAACTCCTTTGTCCTATTTTTTCCAACTATATATGCATGGCACAAGCGGGTGTAAATGATTGTACCAAACAGCCTGTAATCGGGATTTCGATCCCTGAAGGGCCCTATCTAGTTTTTGCAGTGTTGTTGGTTCATATTCTAGCATGCCGTTGCCAAGAAAACGAGTCGTACGATTCGTCATCGGTTACATCATTCGGATGTGAAAGTTATTTCTATCCCTATCATGTATCTGAAACGAAAAGGTCTTACAATCATGAAGCGCCTATAATTGTTCCTTTGGATCCAACTGAAGGAACAGAGCGTCTGGGTGACATGATTAGCGATGCGAAACCGTGCATTATTCTCGTTGTATCAATAGATGGTGAATATGGCCCCCCTTCGGATGATTGGATTAGAGTAAATAGTTGTGTGAGCTCACTAAAATCATCCTCATCAGATTCCTATTCTTTTTACAATCCGCTGATTTTGAACATGAAATCATTAGTGAAAGAAGCCTTAATTGGACAGAGAAACAGACATTTTCATGATCATACAATAAAGTTAGACGATCCTCCAATGCTTTTGAATCGATACGTTCGTTGCACAAATAGACAGAAGTTCCTTAACGTTGAGGACGGAATCAACAAAAATCAAATTGTGAGGAATTGCATTTCCCATATCGTTTTTACTTCGGGAACCACAGGTCGGCCAAAGGGTTGTATCTCCTCTTTGTATAGTCTTTGGAATTATATTTATGCTAAGAATATTGCTCATTCAATATCTGTATTCACTCCAAGACAAGACACTAATTCAGAAACATCTTCCAAGCATAAAGTTCTTCTTGCTAGTGCACTTTCCTTTGACCCTTGTATTTCGGATATAATTGCAACCTACTATGCCAAGGCAACTTTAGTTATAGCTTCTCGACTGGATATTTTGCATCAATTGAATTTGGTTCTTCAAATATCTTGCACAACCCACGTTTTGTGTACACCTAGTCTTTGGAATACATTAACTCCTTTAGTTCACTCTAGGCAAGAAGTCAAGATGCAATTTCCATTTCTAAAAGTCGTGGCATTGGGCGGTGAACCGATCCCGCGTCGTATTGTTTCTCTATGGGCAGCCGAAACTTCAACGCATGGTAACATAAGGTTAATGGCTACCTACGGTGTTACCGAAGCATGTGTTTATCAGACGGCAGGAGAAATATTTTATCAGCACTCTCCAAAACAATCATCGAGGGATGATGATTTCTCCGGAGATATTCCAGGAATTCAAATGGAAATCGGTCAAGATGTGGGTAAATCATTTTTAGGAATCAAAATACATATTTGTCGTGAACCTAATGAAGTTGGTCTGTCATCTTCTCTCTCCAGCGGGATTTCTCATCTGCTTACGGGTGTCGATCCTTCATTCAAACATGAATGTGGTCTTTTAGGGGTAGGTGAAGTGGTTCTGTCCGGTTCTCAACTGGATGAGTACAGCTCTTACCTTAATCTTCCACAATTATCGGCTGAAAAAATTTTCAAGCGGACGAGTGAATATAAGCGCGATTACCGTTGCGATGATAATACTCAATCTGAAAATAATGCTTCGGTAGTTTCGCTTAATCATTCGCATGATTGCTTCGATTTGCAAGTCACTGAGAATCATAATACTCAGTCGCATGACGAGTCGTCTCATATTCAATCAATTAACCCATGTTACAATGATGAATATTTTTATCGAACTGGTGATCGCGCTTGTTTTGATCTGTCCACAGGCCATTTGCGAATCCTCGGGCGAATCAATGGTGAAGAGGGTCTGATCAAGTTCAATGGAGTTCGCATAGAACTTGGAGAGCTTGAAAATGCAATACAAGATCCTGTCATAGAAGGCCAAACAAAACGATCCTATTCTATCGTTGAGAGATGTGTAGTTGTTTACCGATCAAAGATGCATGGCAATAGCGAGCGCTACCTTTTAGCGTACTGCGTCCTTTCAGCTTCAGCCTTGAATGAATTAGGGCTGAATTTTTCCAGCTTTGAGGAAAATCATGGTATACTATGCGCACCATCTCCTTTGTTAACACTACTACGGAACCGCTGTCAAGTTAGGGTCCGGATGGGAATAACTCCATCAAAGTTTATTTTAATCTCATCGATACCACTGACACCGACAGGAAAATGCAACTACAAGGCGCTTCCTGTTTTCTTTGAACTCTTAAGCAACATCTCTTCACAAGTGCACGATTCTTGCAATCTATTTGATTATGGTCGTTGTGGACCGGCAGTTGCTAACGAAATCGTTTCATGCCTGAACATACAACCAAATCATATGTCTCTTCTTACAGTAGATGCATGTTTCGCTATGTTGGGTGGCGATTCACTTTCAGCAACAAGAATCGTCCGTGGTTTGTACGCACTCCATCATGGCATTGATAATGTGAGGACATTAGGTGGATCGTATGGAATTCTCGAAGGACCTTTTAATGTCTCTCACTTGTTAGGTGCTACTAATCTTGGGAGATACGTTGACTATCTAGATCAGGAAGGTGTGCTGCCTTCAGTTGGCGTGAAGGATAATGAGTGTTTGGAAGACTCATCCTCGATGAAAACGCTTATTATAAGTCATATGACAAGTGTCCAATTTGACAAGGACACTAATTCTCATGGCGTGATCATGTATAATTCGTTATACGAAGCTACTGCATGTAACCAGACGTTTCTCTCGTTAGCACTTCTTCATGAAGGTGCCAATCCTAATGCTGATGACCCTGGAAACCGACTAGGGAAGACATCTGGTAGTCGATTGATTCAAAAAGAATCGTTTCGCTCCAACCCATTACATATCGCTTGCCTCTTTGGCAATTGCATTTTAGTCGAAGCGCTACTTAATAACGGATGCAATTTCAAAAGTCCAGACGCTAATGTATGTATATTTAATACTCATGTGAATGTTGTTTCTAATAAGGAGTACGTGCTAAATTATCTTTATTGTTTGCAAATAGGGGCAATATCCTATTCATCTCGCTTGTTCAGGTCCATCGTCGATTGACAGCGAACAGCAGCATTCAAAAGCCTCAATTGAATCTGATTATTTGGATAGGATTGGTAAGATCTTGTTTACTTGCTTCAATCCTCGTTGTGATGTCGTTACACGGTTATGTCTCACAGTTTATCGGTTTCCCATAAAAGCATGTGTTCGGGCATTGTTAGCGAAAGAAATTCCACTTACTATCAGAAATAGTTCTAAGCAAACAATTTTGCATTGTGCAGCGAGAGGCGGCTGTCCCCATCTCTTAAATATACTCCTAGATTTATTTTCTAAAGATGATAAGGCATGTGAAGCCTTGAACTGGTACGATCATTGGAAACGTACAGCGTAAGTAAAAGTTGCTTGGAACATGCCAATTTAACATGGTCGGCACGCAAATTTTCTCACACTTCAGACTATTTGACTCTTCGGTCAGTGTCCATTGGGCTACTTTGAACTCAAACTTGGAGGCGCTTAAGCTCTTATTGCAATATGGATGCAATCCCAATCCTTCCAAACACCGAGCCTCAAAAAGTGGGACAAGTGGAGCCATCGAGAGTCCATTCGAACTGTCTGCACGAATCCATGGACTCGAAAGTGAGTTTACAATTTTGCTGAACAGTTACTGTAATCGATCATGAATGCTATGGATCAGTAAAGGTAATAGGAACGTTTATTGCAGAATCGCAATTACGTTGGATCATTTTTTCAGTACCTAATTCATACGGCAAATCTATTACTCTGCCTCTGCGAATTAACCATCTCTTTTTTTTTTCCAAACCCAAAGGACTGAAGACCGATGTATAAAGAATATTTTATCTCCATTTAATACTATCAATCCACATGAATCTGCCGAGAACTATTGATGAGAAGCATTATTGCTGGGTGACCATTGAACAGCAACTAAATCTCATGAGAAAGTGCGCACATGCGATTACAATCATGGCTGATCGTGGTTCCTTTCATGGAATGTGTTTATCAATATTGTTGCCTATTCCATTCGAAAAAATGAATTGACAAGGTAGAATCTTGACTCATGAGGATATGGATTGGCAGTCTTTCAAAGTCTGGTATATTCACCTCACGACAAGCTGCAGCTACGATACCGTGCGATGATTCTCACATTTTCGGAAAAGCGGAGAACGGGTCAATCTTATTTACAGACTATGTTTTAATATTCTACGTATCATACAGAATGTAATAAACCGGTTGCTGATAAAAATCTGACCGACTTGGCTCGTCGGAGTCATTCACGACATACCGCAGCAAGTAGCTTTAGGCTGAACCACGAAGTGCTTAATCTTCTGCAGATGCTTTACCGTAAAAAATCATCCCTCCGACGTTTTTACGAGAGTATCGGCAATATGAAAGGAAAAAATCATCGTTCCTTTCTTGGTTGCCAATATTGACTTATCTTTACTTCGCGAGTCGGTAACTTCGGATCCAGATGAAAAGTGATGTACAGTATTCCCATTTTTTAATTGCTATATCTCGAACTAATAATCGTGTTAGTTGCTATTTCTATGAACCAGTTACTATACATATATTATTCGTGTATACTTCACGTCATACGCCACTGGCGGTATCATATTCAGTAAAATTTCATGTGATATTGAAAACTTGCTCAAAAGGTGTTTTGAACCCTTTTCGTATTCAGTACAATTTCATGTGATCACTGAAAAGTTGCTCAAGAGGCCCCATCACTCTTTTGAACATTTTCCTTTCAAGCGATAAACATTTTAATCCTCCAGCAGAGGCTTTTACCGTCACCTGCCGAGCTTTTGAACTCATGAGAGCAATCTGTAAGCGGATAGGAATTAGAGCATGCAACGTCAAATGTATAAAGAGCCTCTTGGTTCAAACTCGTACCTCTCCAAAATACGCGCCCTGAGAGAGACGGGCTACTTCCTTGATGGATCCATCTGTATATTGTTCATTACAGATTGCAACACCGTCACGAATGAAGTAGAAATGATCTCCTTGATCACCCTCTCTACAAACAGTTTCGCCATCATCAAAGTTTTCTTCTTGAAGAGCATCCGCGATTGTAAGCATTTCATATTCAGTAAGCGTCTTAAGAGCAGGGACACTTTTTAAAAACGTTTGATATTCAACGCGCTTGGCCATAGTCGTTTCCATCAAAATCATCTTATAAGAAACACGATCGAGTGCCCAAAGTTTAACTTCCCCTTTTGCAATGCATGTGGCTGCACGAGGAGAGTTGTACATAATAGCAAGTTCACCAAAGGAGTCACCGACAGAGTAATTTGCCACATGTTTTGATGGTTGACCTTCTACCTCGATAAACACATCAACATTTCCCTCTTCAACAATATAGAAATTATCCCCAGCATCCCCTTGCTTGATAATAACGTCATTGTGATTCTTTGTTACAGAGAACATGGCTCCTTGCACCTTTTGTTTTTGAATATCATCTAAATGACGAAATAAAATACACGTTTCTAAGATGGAGTGAATTCGAGCAACCTCATCAGGGGTCTTAGGTGTAATTCCATTTAACTCTACGTCGACCACTAGATTGGTTGAAGGTTGTAACTTTTCAGCACTTATAGAAACTCTTCTCCTCGCAGGTTGTTGCCGCGACTTTTGTATACTGTAAAGTTGTGATTCGTCTGAATCGGATGAACAAGAATCGCACTCTTGTGATATTTCATTACAACTGTTTGTATCGAGACATTTTTGACTGAGAACAACGAGATATTAATAAAATTGAATGAGGTTTGTGGTGAACACAATGATAACGACATTCGTAATCAAACATTACAACAAACCTCTCTTCTGAATAAATCGAAAAAGCACCGTTTGTTTCCTTTGGGTACCGGTCCTAGAAGGCAAGGTTTATGAAATGAGATAATTACTCGTGAACATAACATGAACCCAGCTCATTATATAAACTCACCTTTAAGAAATTAACGATAAACTCGAAAGGATTATCTGGTTTGCACCTAAGAATCGCCTCGATAATTGAAACAAATAGATTATTGAGATCTTTTTCTTTCAAATACTCTAGGAGCTCTTGGCGAATATCATCAATCATTTGGTTGGTATTTCTTAAATCCATTTTCATGAAAATGTATCAGTGCAAACATATGTTTTTAGAAATTTCGACCCTATCAGTGATACAAGATTGGTAAAGATATAGTCAGAAGTATCTTTCACTACATATCCCACGTATTACGTATTTTCAGATCACTGATCATGGGCACACTGTAAAATATACAGGCACATGGGTTTTTAGTTCACGATGACCAACCGTCCAGGGTATATAGACTATTATCCACTCGATCCATGTGAATATCGATTCGAGACGCAGAAATCGCCAGCGGTTGGTTACGACCTAATTCGAGCGTTGCTTCATACATCATCAGTATCGTCTCAAACTCGGATAGCCGACGCCACGCTCGACTGTTCAACCAAAGTGTCCCACAGCCACTACGTCCCAAAGAGTATCATCCTTTTGATCCCTTCTTGTAAAATGAGGGTGAAAACTACCACTGATCTTTTCATTCTCCCATTAGTGAACTAAGAATAACAGAGCGCTTGTACCAGTGTGCATTGCATTCAACGAAATAAATTTGCTTTTTCAGCAATACTAATCCAGAGATACTCGACGATGGTTTTACTGCGTTTATGTACATACAGAGGGGACGAAGGGACGAATGAAAGACTTCGGAACAACCAACTTAGTCATGCGATTGGCTTATTTTACATACCCGGTGCTGTCAGACGTCATCAGCTTCTTCGTGCGGGTGTCAAGTCGTCAATTCCACAGCGGCAGGCTGTGCATTCAAGCATTCAAGCCCATTTTCATCTGTACAAGTTTAGCACTTATTAAAGGTCACGGCATCATCATATAATGCTCAATCTAGTACCCTTATTCATGAGCCTTATGGCCTTTCACTTTTCTTTGAATAGTGTAATATGTTTCAGTGTCACGTCGACATCGCTCCACACTATGAAACCAATCCGATCTTGTACACATCGATACATGAATGGAGACGCAGAATCGGAAGCTCGACGACTCTTGGATCAAGCTAAAAAATTAAGAGAAGAAGTATCATCTATAGAAACTACAACTGCAACGAATGCAGACTCTGGGAAAAAGAACACTAAAGCCTTGTATGATGATGAGATTGCCCCTGAGAAGGATCCCATATCAATCGAGATGCGCAATCGTTTGTTACGTGAAGCGTCATCAGGTTTGGATTCAGACAAGAAGCAAGTAAACGTGATCTTATACATATCTGTATTTGTTGCAATACTTGTTTTAATCGGAGGTCAGGGAATTTTGTTTTAATAGTCACGTACGATGATTGTTTAAAGAAAACATAGAAACATGGATTCATTCAATTTTTTTATATTATTGTATGTAATACTGTAAATTTTTTCGATCTTTATAATCTTATTTCATGGATTTATAGTCAGAGCCATTTAAAAAATCATTTGCCATTGTCCAACCTACCACAAGGTGTCAACTTTTAGGTGCAGGTTATTCAAGCAGTACCCCCTAAGTAGTATAGATAGAGAACCACCGAATGATACCATTTTTCATACGAAACCTATTATTAGTTATCATCGTCGATAGAGAAATGGAATTTATTTCATCAAGTCAGTTGAAAAGATTTATGCTTGTAATCCATTGAAAGAGAGAGAGAGACAGTTTTCCGACAAGAAACCATTCCAAGCACATTCACAACCGAAAAATGTTTGTCATGGGGAGATAAATAGCAAGTGATAACAGCATCCGAATGAATCATGACATCCATCGTCGAGCCAATATTGCATCCAGGCTTTCCAACCAGTGCCTCCATAGCTTTGTCTGACAAAAAAGTGTTTGGAGAGCCTGTGTTGATGAGGAACATGATGTTGATGGACTTTGAGTTATTTCCTTCTCTGCGACAAGAGAGAGAGAGAGAGAGAGACCATAAGTCGTTTGTTATTTCCATGAATTTTTCCAGATTTCGGGAAGGCGCCAGGAAATTCAGTTGCTGGTCCCAAGTAGTCCACTCCAAGTCGTTCCGCAATTTTCAACAACTCTTTAGCGGTAATGTCGGTGAGGAACATGTCTTGCAAAGAAGGCTTGATGTAGCCGGGTGGGTCATGAATCGAGTAAGTGCTGCTTTTACTTGTTGTGTGCGAGGACGTTGACATCGATGGGTTTTCGAATTTTTTTTTTTCGAGAAAAGAAAAACGGCAGAGAATTTTTCTGCCAATCAACCTTTTTTGTATCACGAGAAAATGTCGCTCGACCAGACCAACAACCTGGATTCATTTGGTTTCATCTCTTTGACTCGAATGATGGCCAGCCCGTATACAGAAAGTTCTTTTAGCTCAGTTACTCTCAATCCTTCGGCTGTTGTTGACGAGCTTCGGTACGCCGTGGTAAACAAAACCCCCAATATACTCTCGTCGGTGGACGCTTCTCAGCTCAAAATATACAAGAACAAGACTGCCTTTGATGGAAAAGAAGAGACTGTGGAAGATGATTGTCTCATTTCTGGTTTAGGATTATTGTCGGACAAGGAAGCTCTAGTTGTCTCTCCAATTGCACGACCAAGCAGTCTCAATCAAAACGAAAATGGGGATTCTGGATTCTCGGGATTAGCATTTCTAATGTCTCACGAGCTGGACTATCACTTCATACATCCATTATCTCATAAATTCGAAAATCAATCGGTGTATGGCATTTTTTGCTACCAATAAAGATACTACTCCTCCGTATACAACATAAGAGTTGCTGCTGCAATTGGGTAACGTCCCTATTGTGAGCGGACGCATCGCAGGACTGTGCAGAAAGAACCTAAAGAGTAGCCAGTGTACTCTGTAGGCTACAAGTGTAACCTGCATCCGCTGTACTCTTAAGTATTATCGAAGGCGTCCGTAAGAGATACTGATTTATCTTCTGTTCACTTCATCAATCCTAGAACGTATCAAACGATCCATATCTAGAAGCGGGATCCCATGGTTGCATCGGCCATTTTTATTACCGATCTAACGGGTAAATCCATCATCTTTCGTAATTATCGTGGTGACATTCCCTTGACCAAGGCTATAGATCGCTTTGCGACTTATCTCAAAGAAGTCGAAGATGATAATAAGAAACCTATATTTTCTGTGGATGCTGAAGGTTCATTGATATTGGATCAAGAGAGTGTTCCAGCATCGGGTGTAGGTGTGGAAAACTTTGTCTACATACAGGTACGTTCTTGTATGCTTTTTTTTGTTTTCAAAAGTCTTTCTTTGTCCATTGTAAAAAGCGTAACATTATTTGTCTTTCTATCCTCAATCGCCATGGAATATAGCACAACAATCTGTATTTGGTAGCCGTAACAAGTCGTAATTCGAATGTAGCGTTGATTCTCACCTACTTGTATCAACTCGCCTCGGTGTTTAAAGATTACTTTGGTAGGATAGAAGAGGAATCGATTCGGGATAACTTTGTGTGTATTTATGAACTACTGGATGAAACTATGGATCATGGGATGCCTCAATTTCTAGACTCAACTATATTACGATCGTTTATTACACAAAAGGGCAATCGTATGTCCGACGACAGTAAGAATAAACCACCTGTAGCTTTGACCAATGCCGTGAGTTGGCGTACTGAGGGTATAAAACATAAGAAAAATGAAATATTCCTAGATGTCATTGAAAAGCTGAACTTGCTTGTGGCAGCGAACGGTACAGTTTTGCATTCTGAAATTGTTGGTGCTGTGAAAATGAAATCATTCCTTTCAGGCATGCCGGAATTAAAATTGGGTTTAAATGATAAACTCATGTTTGAAGCTACAGGTAAAGCCAATCAAGCTCGTGGTGGAAAGGCTGTTGAATTGGAAGATATCAAGTTTCATCAATGTGTCCGATTAGCTAGGTTCGAAAATGATCGTACAATTAGTTTTATCCCACCCGATGGAGAATTCGATCTCATGACATATCGTTTGAATACACGTGTCAAACCACTTATTTGGGTAGAGGCCGTGGTTGAAGCACACAAGGGTTCACGAATTGAATACATGGTAAAGGCGAAATCTCAATTCAAGGCACGAAGTGTAGCTAACAATGTGGAAATTATCATTCCCGTTCCATCAGATGTAGATAGTCCATCTTTTAAATGTTCGGTGGGGAATGTAACCTACCTTCCCGATAAAGATGCTATGGTTTGGAAAATTGCGCAATTCCATGGTGGTAAAGAATATATTATGAGAGCTCACTTTGGTTTGCCAAGTATTAGCGCCTCGGATGTTGCCGATCCAAACTCGCACAAAAGTGGTAAATCAGGTGCACACGCTACTGCGGGTACGGAAAATTCATGGAAGGCACCGATATCTGTTACATTCGAAATTCCGTACTTTACCGTTAGTGGTATACAAGTTCGATACCTAAAGATTATTGAGAAAAGTGGTTATCAAGCCTTGCCTTGGGTAAGGTATATCACAATGAATGGAGATTATCAATTACGAATGGCATGATTTACGTATATTTTGATCACGCTCATAGTAAATACTCAGATGAAATTTATGGCATATACTTTTCATCTACATATAAACCTCATTTTAGGCTATATGAAGATAGACTCGATCGTAACAAAATATAAACTTTTATGTTGTATTATGCACTGGTCGCCATCGCACTGGCTTTCATTTCTTCAATCTCTATCTCAATTTGTTTGACTATTACGGCGATATCTTTTTCAGCCATAACTTCTCTTACCACCCCCTTTCTTAGAACAGTAATTTCCATATTTTTGGCACCACTATCAACCACCTCCAACAATGCTTGTACACTCAATTTAATAGCCTTGTCCTCAGTCATATTATCCTCATAATTCTTTTCAAGGAATTCTCGCAGTGTTTTAGCGTTACGCCCACCAATCACTTGTGCTTTCCATGAACTATATGTTCCCGCGGGATCTGTTTGATACAAAATGGGTTTTCCTGCCTCGGTAAAACCAGCCAACAGTGTTGCGATACCAAATGGCCGGACGCCTCCTCGTTGAGTATACTTTTGCTGTGTTTGTGCGATAAAACGTGCCAAATATTCCACCGTCGGAGCATCCTCACAAGTTAGACGATAAGACTGTGCCTCAACACGTGTTTTATTTATGAGCACCCGTGCATCGGCCGTGAGACCAGCAAATGCCAACACACAACGATCATCAATGTCTACAATCTTTCGAATGGTTCGTGGATCTTGTAATCTGATGTTGCAATATTATTTTCAACAAAGACAGATGTAAATCGTAATAAGTAAATGCATTTATGCCCAAACTATTCACACGAATAAGTAGACGTACCGAGCTAATGCACGTCGCTCCACAGCCAACACGACACAATCCGCTCCACGAACACCCACTGCAGTGCTCCCTCTTCTCACTGCCTCCATCGCATATTCCACTTGAAATAGATGTCCATCCGGAGAAAAGACTGTTATTGCCCGATCGTAACTCATTGTTTCTAGATGCTCTACAAATGAAATAAAGAGTGAATATCGTACGGATAAAAACTATGGATCATTTCTGAAGATTGAAGAACTTTGATTGACTAGCTAGGGTTAGCTCAAAGGAAATAAGAATGCGTAAGGGTTAAAATGGTTTTATGAAAAGAGCTACATACTGGTGTACTCAGTATTGTAGTATTATACCAGGACCTACGATGGTACATACATCAATTGTTTTCATCACAGTACGTCGTACGGAAGGCCTATCACTCCCAGAAAAAGAAGCAGCATGTAGAATTTAAAAACCCCGTACTGACTCTTGTAATATGAAGGCATTTAACCTTCTCTTAGAAACTAGTCACAGTAAGTAAGCCAACGGATTCGAGGTTGAATAGAAGATATTTCAAAATGACGGCAGTCGGATTTGTTTGGCGCGCCTGCCTGCTGCTGGAAGTTTTTGTCAAATTTTTTGTCACCACGCTATTTTAGTGAAACAACGGTTCCGTCCCAAAGGTTGAGAGTTACCCCCATCACGCCTGAGTGCTTTCGTTCTTGACGTTCATCGCCACCTATCATAGGGGAACCATGAAGACAAGTCACAGAAAGCAATGAGCACTAGCAGAAGAGTTCTGCATAAAAGGTCTTAATTTCATTCCTATCTCGTATACTCATTCTGTCATGTCACGACAAGGAGCGAATCGATCGAGTCGACGTGCCTCATCCTCTATGGTAGTTGGGTCAAATGAAGCAATATCATCCGTCAATGTTTCGGCCAATAAACGTCTAGATCAGATGCTTGATTCATCCTCCGAATCGGTTGAGGAGCATTTTATCTCACCAATGAGAGTGGGGGCGACGAGTCTATCTCAAACCATTACTCATACAGATGCCCCACCCGTTAGCAAACATGCCATGAACCTTAGACGGTGTAAAATAGAACAGCAAGATGATCATAGCCCACCTGATTTACAGCGGTCATCTGATCGACATATGCATCTACGGAATGAGTCAAAACCTTCCGGACTAAAGAACCTTGCATCGTCGCCGTCTCCTTCGGAACGCACAACTCAGGTGCGTGTGTTTTCGTAACGTGTCATGTCGTTGAATATTTTACGTTAATCAATAAGTAACCTAAATAATACACCCACTGCTGTGCAATCCCATACTCATAGACTCCTCTTCGTACAAGTGATGGGAGAAAAGGCACACCTAAGAAATCCATAGAACAGAACTCAACTTCGCCTTCAGATTCAGATGATTTTTTTGATCCCTTTAAAGCGACACCCTCTGATGGTGAACCAAGTAGATCTACTAGTGATGAATGCAATGGAGTAGAAGGACAAATTTCAAATCCCACCTCGAATTTCGTATTCGAGAACAAGGGAACACTTTTACCACAAGAAATACAGAGTCCTTTGAGTCCATCCGAGGAGCATCGACCGAATCATCAAACGTCCACGACATATTCTAATATTGCTTACAGTATTCCTCCATCAGCTTCTTTTCCATTAAGAACTTCTGCAGATGGTACTGATTCTCATGTCACACAACTGTTCGAACCGGATCCATATCCATCTACAATTCAACAGACATCACGGCAACAGCGACAGCAGCAGAAGCAACAGCAACATGAGATTGGCTGGAATCAATCACCGAGTAATAAATTCTCGAAGAAAGAGGATCTTTCACCCATGCTAAGTACAATGTCCTGTGCTTCATTTGCATCTCCCCCTCCGAAAAAACGACGGTTTATGGCATCATTTAATGTAAATGATGGCGATAATAATCCTAAATCATCCGAATCCATGCACAACAGTGTTTTTCGAAGCCCGGCTGAATATCATCAATGGAACTTTTCTTCGGTGCGTGTAAAATTAATCTTACATGTTTTGGTTAATATATTAAACCGTTTTTGACAAAAATATTACAACTTCAGAAATCACCTCTATTTACAAAGGATTCTGACACTAATTTACAGGGAATGAGCTTTGGCCTCGACACTCCTGGTAGAGCAAAATTTGATGACTTGCTACCTCAAACCACAAGTTTCGACGCTATGCCTCTACCTGTTCATGGTGGAGATGTTCAAAGTCCCTTCAATGGCATGACATCTCAGTCAGCCCTCGAATTCGCATCCAGATTCAATCTTTCTCGATCATACTCCATGGAAGAAGGCCCCGATGTCAGCTTTGCCTCTCATCAATCTCAGCATATTCAGAATCAACGGTATGCGATTCCATCACCCTATTCCAGTGAACGTAAACTGCAGCGTCATCTGCGGACTGGCACTGATTATCGCACTCAATCCTTACAACGCTCGTTTCATCCAGAATTCATGTCTCCTACTCAACCACCTATTTTTCAAAAGAATATTCATCCCCCTATGTCTCTTCCTCAGTTGCCTCCGAGTAATAAAATCAAACTGTCACCTGAGTCTTCAAATGCTACAGACATTCGTAACAATCCGAGGTTGATAATGGGTCATCCGCCGCAATTCATTCCATCCACAACCGATCGAGGAGGTGGAATTCCGCATCCTGAAGATAGGGGACTATTTTCTCCAGGACCATTCAGGGTAAAGGTGTGTAAATGAATATCCATATCCCCCCTTCTCGTTCAGTATCATATGACTGTATTTTCCTTTTTTCTTTGCGTAGATCGGAAATGTAGGTAGTTTGCAACAAGCCGAGGCTCGAAGAGGTATGGAGGGTATAAATAGTGTTATGAAAGAGGCATCAAATCAATCAGCATATACAAGTAAAACTGGTGTATTTTCTCCAATCAAAAAGGGTACACCTGCAGTCGCTTCAAGCATTATCAATACTTCGCGTCAAGATATTCGAACACCTTTGAAAGTGCAACGTCCTATCAGTGGAACAGTTGTGACTGGTGGTGTTGTGAGCACTCATCCAAATCATGGTTCTGCAACTACGAATCGTTCATATTCATCCATACAGACTCCAAGACATCCTAAATTTCTTTCTCCCTCTCCTCACTTGTCATCATCTAGTAGTTCATTCAGAGGACCGGCTAGATCTCCAGCATCAATCGAAAGGAATCCTTGCAATTGTAAAAAATGTAAATGTCTCAAACTTTACTGCGAATGTTTTGCAGCAGAACTTTACTGTGACAATTGTAACTGCAACGATTGCAACAATACTCCAGAATTCGATGCAGTTCGTGAGAAGGCCAGAAAGGATACAACTGCAAAAAATCCCAACGCATTCAAGAAAAAAATTTCAGACGTGGCATCTCCGACTAACTCAAATTTTTCTCCTCATCAAGGTCACAACATGGGTTGTCGATGCAAGAAATCATCCTGCCTTATGAAATATTGTGAGTGCTTTCAAAGCGATGTTTTCTGTGCTGGAAAATGCAAATGTGCAGACTGTAAGAACTTTCAAGGTTCACAAGCTCTTATAGACCGCCGCCGCAAAATCAAAGACAGCAGAGGAGCAGAAAAGGCAATGAGGTCTTCCGATGAATTGTGGAAGATTGGTGGGGCTGCATCTGAACATCAATCTGAGCCTATTATTCGATCTTTGGTGAAGACCCCAGCTCAACAACCACCGCCTCCTCAACAACGACATTATCTCACCCCCGGGGGTATTACGCCGTATCACCACTTGGTTAATACTCGCATGTCTCATCAGATTCCAGCGCATCCGACTCACCAATTCTTTCCACAAAACCCTCCGAGCCGCGTAGGATCTCTTGGTTATCCGCCCGCTGGGATAAAGCCCACCCCACCCGCGTATATTTCTAGTTACCGTGGGCCATATGCACACATGACTGGTCAAGGGCCCATGTTTATCATGGGCATGAAACCCTTGAATCAAACACCACAATTATCAACTCCTCGAACTCCAAAGTCAAGGCGGCGTTTCGATTATAATCCTCGACAGAGGTCAGATCTCAACCAAAGTTGTTCTTTGTTTGGATTGCAAGGAACCATATCCAAGGGCTTAGCGCTACAAATTTTTTCATACTTACCAAATGATGCCATTTATAATGCTTCATTGGTGAATCGTGAATGGTGTAAAATTTCTCTTGACGAAGAATTATGGCAGTACTAGTTTCTGTCTTTGACAGGCTGTCTTTGACAGAGGGCATTTCTTGTTATAGTTTGTTCGCGTATGTTTACAATGTCGTAACGAGTAATATATTTTGCTTTACTCATTTTCAATGTAATCTAGTAGAGGACTGCTATATCCTAAAACCTTTTTTCTTTTTTCCTAAACATTTTCCTAAACCGTAGATCCTACGGCCGTACTAGGACTAATTTAGCATTTAGCAAGACTTGACTTTAACGCTCTCGGTGTTTTATCATCCTGCCTGGCCGCCAGATCTTGTCCACCCGCCCGCCTACATACGATAATACTGTATGACGTATGACAACGGCTCGACTCCCCGCGATCGATCGCGCCCGAATACTCATTGTCCTGGTAGGGACAAACACGAAACCGTATCTTTTCTCTGACGTGAGCGCTCACGAATTATTGAGTATCA
>Ga0169931_10002112_pt1 | contig 32656 bp, 38 predicted proteins | sample Kivu_15m_20L_FD_129675 | JGI IMG/M metagenome (GOLD analysis project Ga0169931, IMG submission 129675) | Freshwater microbial communities from Lake Kivu, Western Province, Rwanda to study Microbial Dark Matter (Phase II) - Kivu_15m_20L... | ecosystem: Environmental > Aquatic > Freshwater > Lake...
ACTTCAGTTACCAAATCTTTTAAAGATTCAACAATTTTTCTTAATACTACGACTTGAGTGAGAGTTGCTTCGAACATATTTAATTATTTTAAATGAAAAAATTAACCCCGCTTATATATTAAATTTAAATTTTTAAATAAATAATTATTTTAAATATTTTGAATCAGGTTATTTGCATATAAAATCAGTAATTTACATTAAAAAGTTTTTATTTATTAATTCATGACTGACACTAATCATAATCAATCCCATCATCATATAAATATAGAGAACATAAATTTGAATTCTGAAGAATCTTCAAACAATCATATTCATAGCCACGAATGTGATCATAGTAATCAAAATGAAGATAATGGCATAATCACATTCAAACTGGGAGACGAAAATCACCCTATTGAAGAAGAGGACGAAGTAACTCATTTTAGTTTTAAATTACATTTTTAGGTTATTGAATTTATAGGGGAAAGAATCAGTGCGCTAGAAAACTTAGAAAAATGTCAAAAATTGAAAAAACTTTTGCTAAGACGTAATGTCATCAAGAGAATTGAAAATATTTCTCATCTTTCCAATTTAGAGGAATTAGAATTATACGACAACCAATTAAAAAAAATTGAAAATTTAGAAGAATTAAAGAATCTTCAAATGTTAGATCTTTCTTATAATATTATTAAAAAAATAGAAGGTCTTGATTCTTTAACAAATTTAAAAGTTTTATATTTGGTAGAAAATAGATTTTCAAAGGTAAAATAATTTTGGATATAAATGAGATTGAAGGATTAGATAAGCTAAAATATTTAGAAGACTTAGATTTTGGAAGTAACAAAATCTCAGTCATAGAAAATTTAGATTCTTTATTTGAAAAGCTAACTCGCTTATCTTTGGCGAAAAATAAAATTAGAAAAATTAGTAATCTCAATTCTTTGACAAATTTAACTTTCTTGACTTTCCAAGCAAACAGAATCACCAAAATTGAGGGACTTGAAAAATTAGTCAATTTACGAGAATTATATCTCTCTCAAAATTTCATAGAAAAAATCGAAAATCTAGAAAATTTAAGACAATTAGAAATTTTAGATTTGGCTCATAATAGAATAGAAAAATTAGAAAATTTAGAAAATAATTCCTTACTAACAGATCTATGGATAAATAACAACAACATAAAAAATTTTAGTGATCTTGATCATTTAAAATTTTTACCTTTAATTACAACAATTTATTTATCGAAAAACCCAGTGGCAGATTTTCCCTCATACAAGGCAACATTAAGAATGCATTGCAAAAATATAGAACAAATAGATGGTAGCTACTTATAGATACATACTCATTAGTAGAATATTTAAAATTTAAATAAATAAAACTATCGCATAATTTTGAAAAATATAAATTTATAAAATATTCAAATGTACTCTAAAAAAATTAAATCTCTTTTAGAAGAATTATTCACATGTCCAATTTGTCTCGACATCCTTAAAGATCCTGCAACAACTAAATGTGGGCACAGTTTTTGTATCGAATGTGTGAAAAAAAATAAATTTGAATGTGCGGTGTGTAGAAGCAAAATCGAAGCAAATTTTAATATAAATTATGTCGTTAAAAAGGCCATCGACTCTTTGCAAAATATGAATGAAGAAGAATTTGAAAACAAGTATTCATGTAAGGAGAGAAATTCATTTGAATATTCAGCCACACGAAAAAAAAATGATGAGAAGCTAAATCAAACGGAATTGAAACCGAAGAGGTCGAGTTATAGCAGGGAAAATAACCTCCCTAAAAGCGAGAATGTAAATATATATAGAATGAAAAGACTCCGCTCCCAAATCGATTGCTTTAATGAAATAGATAAGAATTATATAAAAGAAAATGGAAAATTTTTACCTAATTATAGTCATAATTCAAATAGTGGAAGTATTCAGGGTCAAAATTTAGAGTGTAATCGTAATTTATTTAATAATGTTGACTATAATGATGATGATCATAACAAAAAATTTTTGTTTCCTGATTCTCAGAATTCTAACATAAACAAATTGACAAGTAAAGCTATTGACAATTTCTTAGATAATGTTTTAATTAACTTTCAAAATGGGAGAGTAAGAAATTCTTCTTTTAATAATCCAAGAAACTACTCTATAAATTTTTTCAACAATGAGAATATTCAAACACCCATACATACGCATGTCAATAACTTAAATATCAATATTTATAATGTGCCCTCTCCCAATCAAATAAATAGTGTTCCTATTCAAAATTCAAATAATCTTAGTCTTCAAAATGATAATTTAAGTTTCAACACTTATGAAGTTCCCTTCAAGCGCTTCAAATACAAATGATTACAAACGATTATAAGAATCTTAAAATAAATCAAAAGCGGAAATTTTCTTATTATAACCTATTTTAATGTATATTAATTATATTAAAAAAATTCCTTAAAATTAGATATGAAAAATTTATTTGAAAAAATATTCCCTATAATATAATCTTATATGAACTAAGTTATTAAAATTTCTATATTTAATTATTTGTATTCTTTCAGTTGCTGATCCTTTGATGTAAGTGGAACATATCTAACTGGCAATATTTTAGTTTTCTCAACATTTCCTTTTGAATCTTTATCTACAAGATATATGTATTGTAAAGATTCATATTTTCCAACTGGTATCATCATCCTTCCTCCGGGTGCCAATTGCTCGACTAACTTCACAGGAATTTCCTCAGCAGCTATCAAATTAAAAAGGTCCAAATTACCAGCTCCAACATGAATACAATCATAAGGTGCATATTCATCGTAACCATATCTTCCATCACCTTCCACTAAAACAATTTTCTTGTTTTTAATTAAATCTGAATGAGATTTCGAAATATTCTGTATGCTTTTAGAATATAATTGTTTTATATGTTCGATTCCAACAACAACTCCACTATCATCTATCATTTTTGAGAATGCAACAGTTCTTAAAATTGATTTAAAGAATAATTGAATGATTTTACAAATACCCACTACCAGAACCTACATCTAAAACTCTTCCACCTTTTTTTAAATGATCCTTTAAGTATTCTAAAGCATATGCATGCATGTGAGGAGCAGAAATAGTTGCTCTATAATCTATACTTTGAGGGCTAATTATTTTAAATAAGTAAGAATTATCACCAGTCATCGTAAGCATAGTAAGAATCAATAAATTCACCTCTATCTACTTCTGCAATTGCGTTATAAACTTTTTCTGATGTAATTACTTCATTCTTTTTTAATTTATTCAGTAATTCTAACATTTTATTTGAGATGGTTTTTTTTCCATTAGAGATGTTTAACATTATAAATATTCAAATGTTATATTTAAATCGCTTAAAAATTTATAAAATTTTTTAACATTATGATTATGACTTTATTTAGATGATTTTCTTTTATTTTTTAGCAACTTCTCTTTCTTTGATTTTTTACTGGATGTTAGGTTAGCATTTGATGTATCTCTCTCGTCAAATTTTTCATCTGAATTTAGAGTTAACTCAATTTTTGTTTCTTTTGAAATCAAATGCTCATTCCAAGGAGGATAATCAGTTGTCCTATTCTTATGCAAATAAATCCACAGTTTTTTCTGTAAATCATATTTAACACAAGGATCTTTTTCATAATGAAGCCTATCTAAGGCACCACTGACTATATTATTGATCTAAAATAAGAGAATATAAAATACCTGTGAATCAGATAATCTTTCATTTATATATTGCGAATCTTTAAGTAAATCACAAATATCTGCTCTAGTTCCAACTCCTTCGGGTAATCTTGAAGCAGCATCTCTCGCAAGGCATAAAATTGTAACATAAGCAGGCCTATCTGATTTAAGCATTATATGATCTCTTGGCTTAGACACAGTTCCTGAAGGGATTTTCTTTTGTACAGGAGACACAACACTCAATTTACCATCGGCATTGCAGTAAGCCCAGGGAAGATGGGGAAACTTATATCTCTCAAGTTCTTGTCTTTGGAATTCTTTGATTTCTTCTTTTGTTCTTGGCTTGATAGTCAATTGATTTTTATTCATTTTTAGATTTTTAAATCTCTCTTCAGAAAGGGAACCATCTACTCCAGATTCATTTTCGATAAGCTTCATAAATTCGTTATCTCCAGTCTGTTCCCCAAATATTTCATTTTCAACACTTTCTTTATCATCTTCAGAATTTAAAGTAGTGTATCCTGAAGAAGCGAAAACAGAATTAGTTTCGAATATCACCTCATTATTATCATAGTTTATATTATAATCTCTCTGTGCGTTTTCAGGCCCACTAATATTCTCGTCCTTTTCAAATAGTTTTGAATATTTTTCTGAATTTGATTTTATTTTCCTGTAAGTATATTCATATAGATTTATAAATTCTTCTAATCCGTCTAATTTTAATCTTTCCAGATGATTTTGATAATTTTCTTTAAAATAATTTCTGTTCAGCATGGTTTGAAAAATATCGAGAGGGGGTTTGTGAATTATTGTATCTGAGATATTATTTGAGCTAAGCACATTTTTAATGTACTCTTTATCAATTATATCTTTTTCAGGTAAAAATTTTCTTAGCCTGGAGATATCTGAATCATTAATATATTTATCAATATTTTTTTGACTTAAAATTTCATTTATATTGGCTTTAATTGTGGTAATGCTTATTCCTAGATTTATTTTATCTCCCTTGTAAAATAATTCGGCATTGTTTGAATTCATAATTATTAATAAAATAATCTATTCAATAGAATATATTATTGATAGGATCTAATATTTTGGTAACAAGCTAAATAATTAAGAATAAGTAAATGAATCTTTATCTATCATATAACTCTAAAATCGTATATTAAAATAAAAGTTTAAATTCTCCTTACTAATTGCTAAAAATTAAAAAGGAATAAGAATTTTAAATTTTTCTTAATAATAATTTATTCTTTTATTTAAATGAGTATGATGAATGGAAATGAAGAACCAGAAGAGGTAAGACAAATAAATATAATTCCTTATTTTCCTTCAGGACGGCTTCTCTACAGAAGAACAAGAAGAAATACAAAAAGCTTTGGATGAAATTCTCCATGATAAATTATATGAAGATAGCAACTCTCAACAATTGTTAAATGATGTTCTTGAAAGAATAATGGAGATCATTCACAGTTTCAAGAAGCCCTTTAAATATGTAGTTGACTGTATGATTTCACAAAGAGTTGGTGCTGGATTCACTAATTTCACATCTGCACATTATGACAGATTGGATAGAATCTATCATTTTTATTATCCCAAGGATAAAATGCAATTGGGAGGCAAAGAAAAAGTTGTGATATTTGGATTAGTCACTATTTTTGTGATTTCTTTCGCCAATTCTTCAAAAAATTAATAATTATACAAATTAACTATTCTATTTTCTTTTACTATTATGTAAGTATTTAAACTATAATTTTTGTAACTGTTTGAAAAAAAATAAATTCTTTTAATTTAGATTTAAATACTAATAAAACATCTTATTATATTTAAAAATTTGAAAATTAAATTAACAAACTATTTAGGATTTTAATTTTTCTATTTCTTCTGATGTTTAAATTGATTAAATAGATTCATCAAATTAACTTTAGATGATACTATCGAATTTGGACTTTTCTTACCGAATTTTAAATTTTTATCTGATTTGGTTGGTGTAGCATAAGCTAATATTTCATCATCAGAACAGTGTTCGTCCTGATTTGAATTTATTGCCTTATTTTTAATTTTGTTAAGAATGATAATATTGTTATTTTCAATCACGCTATTATAAGATAAACCTGTGCTAATGTCAGGACTCTTTTTCATGTTAGATGATGTGTTGGATTTATTATGCTTAATATTCTTTAAAGCAGTGAACCTTCCTTCGAGTGTAGAATGGTTAGAATTTGTGTTAGATTCTGTCAACAATCTCAAATTTGAAATTTCATCCATTTGACTAACTGTGGAAATATTTGAATTCTGTTTTATGTCTATGTTCTCATTTGGATTAGAGACCACTTTTTTCTTTGAATATTTAGGACATGCTATTTGGATTGGGGATGGGCTTTTAAGATCCTTTTCTCTTGCATAAAATTGTCTGTGAATTATCTTTTTGAGAGGATTGTTGTTCGTGATTAAGCTCCCATCTAAATTTGAAGAATTTATATCATTTAATTTTAAGTCTGCGGTATTTATTCTTTCTTTATCTTTAAATAATTTGTGTGATTCCTTTTCTAAAGAAGTTAATATAAAATAGTATATATACTTTTATCAATTGTATCTTCTTTAAGTTTCGACTGAATTCTATCGAAAAATTTTTCAATTATCTTTTCGTTTGTGTTCTTTTTACGGATAGAATTTGTTTTCTTTTCTTTTTTCGTCTTTGGAAGGTTCTGAATGTTCGCTAAACGAGAGTTTATTCCCCTGTGTACAACAATATTAGAATTAGATCTCGCATGATTATTTGTTGAAATAACAGAATTATTATTCTGATTGTTGAAAGCCGATATGTCTAAGTTGTTGGATTTTAAATTTGTATTAAATGCAGATAAATTTGAAAAATTAGTTGATCTCTGATTTGAAATAATTGCATTATAATTATTAGATTCAATTTTAGAATTAAACTCAGAGAAATTTTGTTTTTTATCACTGCTGAAAAATTTAGAACTCAGAAGATTTATATTGTTCAAACGATTGAAATGTAAGTTTATGTTGGAATTTACAAGTGAATTTGTTGAAAGAATTTTATTTGTATTAGAATTCAAATTAAAGTCTGACATCATTTCAGTTTCTTTGTTGTTATCAGATATTTTCTCATCTTCTTTCATTTTATTATTCTCCTTCTCATAATCAGATCTCGATTCATTATTTTCGAAATCTTCATTTGGCAAGGTAACATTATTCATGTCATTATCTAGAGCTTCCTTAGAATAGAAATTATTTGTATTTATGGATAATGGCATGTTCAAAGCGGAACTGAGAGAGGTAGGAGTAATTGGACAATTTAGAATAAAAGAATTCCTATTAAAATTATTTGAGGAGGAAGATGTGGCCTCTGAGGAAATATTTTTATTTAACTTTTCATTTTTATATTTATTTAATCCTTCTATTTTTTCTTTAACATTCCTGAATCCAAGCTCTTTATCTGTTTTTGTAAAGTAATTATCAATAGTCTTCGATTTCTTTTCTTTAATTGAGAATAGAGGATTGCTCTCTAAGGATTCATGTTTATTTCCTTTGGGATCAAGCGAATTCTCCTGCAAGAATTTGAAATTCCTTTTTTTTCCTATTAAGTGAATGGATTCTTTGTTTTCAGAAATGGTAGAAGATTGCAAATTAGACAAATTTTCTGAATTTTTTTCTTTATTTTCTTTACATTTGTTTGTGAACAGACTAATCAAATCTGAATCAAATTCTAAATTTTTAAATATGTCATTGAGCATCTCTTCGATTAGGAAAATATCTGGCATACAGCAAATAAAATTTTTAAAAAAATCTTCGAAAGAAGCATCTGCACCATCAATTATAATTCTTATATGAAATATTAAAGATTCAATGTCACGATAAATTTTGTTTTCAACAGTCTTTCTGTATTTCGATTCTTTCTCTAAATTTTTAAAATCAAAAATGGCAAGTTGAATTTCTGATAGAATTCTAAATTTAATGAACTTGAGCTAAAGAATTGAAAAGGTTAGTATATGGAATGTATAAATTTATTTTTCATTTAAAATTAATTATTTTTAAAACTAAATTTTAAATTTAAAATTGAGTTTTAAAAATATAAAGGTTAAATATAATTAAAATAAAATTTTACTTTGGCGCTATTAAAGACAATCTCATCTTCAATAGAAGCTTTAGAAAGTTCATTCAACAAGTCTTGGAATTTTTCTTGTGTGACTTCATATTTCTGTTTTGTAAGTGGAATCAGGAGCTGATCCATTTTTTCGATTTTGTTGTTGAATAGAATGCTCTTTAAAATTGGAATTCTCTGAAGAAAAAGAGCTTTTAAAACGTATTCGTCAAAGCTGTTTTGAAATTTTAGTCAAATTGAAATTATATTTACTTTTTATCGACTAGATTTTTGTAATTTATGTTGAATATTTTCTCGAGGTATGTTCTTGTACTCTCTAAGAAAAAATCATTCATTATCAGTTCTCTTTCCATTGTGTGTTTGGTAAATTTATATCAATTGAAAAATTTAAAGATTTTGTAATGAATTAAAAAAAATTTTAAATTTTAGAAAATTCCAAAATTTGGCCAAATTTATTGATTCTGATAAGAATTATTTTTCATCGGTTTATGTTTTTTATTAAATTAAAATTTTAAATCGAAAAATTCTTTTAAAAATATTTGGAAAACTATTGAAAATTATTAGAAGCCTTTAAGAAATAGTAAAAAAAAATTTATGATTTTTATTTTTAAAAAAAATTAAATATATGAAATTATATAATTTAAATTTTTAAATGGACAAGGCTAACGTGAATAATCTATTATCATTTAATATTTCGTTGGAAGAATCCTTTTATTTCATATTAATAAACATCGTCTTTCTTTTAATCGGAGTATTTCTGTGGTATTACATCTGGATTAAAAACTTTGGAGGGGAAATCCCCAATCCTCAAATAGAGAACGAAAACGATCTGACATTCTTCAATTCCAAAAATTTCAAAATGGTTGTAGGCGAATTATATAAACGATTGAAGAGATTAGACAGACTCTACTTGTCTAGAAGTATCGGAATAGAATCTTACGTCTATTTACTATTTCAAAGGAAAATGTGTTCCCTTTTATTCGTTATGACTCTTTTTTCTTTCGCTTTTAGCTTTTTAACTTTTCTATCAAAAATTAAGTCACCGGGATCTGAAAAGTTTTTTGATTTGTTTTTAAATAATAAATACATAGATGATTTTTCTACTGTTATACACATAGTTTCATTGTTTATCTTTACGTTTTTACATTTTAGAAATTTTAGTATGATAAAAAGAGAAGCTGAAAATATTTATTTCGAGAGATTTGATAAAATGTCCAGAAAAAAGGACTCCGATTGGTTGAGTTGTAGAACTCTTCATATAAGTGGATTAGGACCTAATGACAGAAATAGTAAAATAATCAGGCTTATTTAATATAGTTAATTCTTTAAAAAAGAAATTGGACCTTTTCCTTTTCAACCAGGAAGGAGGAAGAGTCATCGATGTCAGATTCATTCCCGATTACAAAAAACTTATGAAATTTGAAATAAAAATGAATGAGATAAATGATATTAAGAATCTGATTTCTAAAAAAGAAACTGACTGTGTCAGAAGATGGTTCTTTCCTGCTAAATATAGAACAGAAGCTGCCATAAAAAAGGAAATAGAAAAATTAGAAAACAAAATTCAAGATGAGACTAGGCAGCCTGTCTACTCTTCTGGACATGCCTTTGTTTGTTTTGATAGTTTACTCTCTGCTTATAAATGTTTGTCTGCTTTTGAGGAACATACTTATAAAAAAATTGCAATACAACTTAATTTACTGTGGAATAGTCTAGGGACGAAAGTTAAAAGAAAAAAGACTAATTCCTCTACCTTCCAACATTTTCATGACGAGGATTTGGAATCAGCAATGATGGATCCTGATAAATTAGATATTTTAGTTGATCAGATGATAGAGCCTATGGATATTGTATGGACCAACATCGGAGGAGGAAGAGGTATATATGTCTGGAGGAAAATCTTTTGCTTTTTGGTTATTTTCTTAATTTTAATTTTTATGACAACTCCAACTGTAATAATCATATTTTGATAATTTAAATTTAGGTTATGTTTTCTCAATTACAATCAATGGATTATTTCTCTGTCTTAGAATTTAAATGGATAAAAAGTGTTCCCTTTGGATATATCTTTAGAACCTATGTCCCTCCATTAATTATTATCATGCTTAATCTGATACTACTAAATCTGATAGACATGTTAGCACTCTATGAATCACATTATACACATTCTCGTTATCAATTATCTGTTTTTGTCAAGTCGTTTCTTTACATGATGTTGAATCTTTTCATAATTCCTGCGATTACTTTAACAACTACAGGTAAATGATAACAAATAATTTATAGAATCCCTGTTTAGTATAATTGTGCATAAGATTTACGACATTCCGGCCTTATTGAGTAAAATTTATCTTTCGAATTCAGGTATGAATTAAATATCATATTGATTATAGGAATATTCTTTATAAATCTTATTATACAAAACGGAACAATATCAGCTATATTTTATCTAATGAGACTGGATGAAATTATCTTCAATTCTTTTTCTCCTTTTGTTGCTTATTATAAAAGATACTTCATAAATAATGGAAAACCTTGGCATAGAAAAGAAGTCGACGTTTTCCAATTCGGATATTTTTATGCTATTATTTTAACAATATATACAATTTTCCTTGTTTTCTCTACAACTATTCCTTTTATTTGTCCTACCGCATTATATTTCTTTGTTCTGAAGCATATCTCAGACGGAATTTGTTTACTAACAGTGCATAGACAAGAAATAGACTCTTCAGGGAATATTATAAATAAAATTCTGAATTATTCATGGATTCCTGTCGTTATTTACAATTCTGCTATGATTTCTTTCTTTTTGGTTAATTCAAAATACGTCCCTGCGATTATTACATCTGTTCTTTTAATAACATCAATTTTGTATTCTTACTTTTTCCATTCTAAATATATATTTGATATTTATGCACTCCATGATAAGCTAAAAGATTATGAACATAGTAAAGAAAAAATTTCTAATAGAGAAATTAATTTATGGAGGTAAACAGTTGAATTTAATTTTTTAGGAATAAATATAGACATCCTTTGGTTATTCCCCTTTCAGTAAGTGATCAAGTATCTGTAATTGATGATGTTTTATATGATAATCGCAGTAAGGCACAATTATCTAAAAAGAGTAAAAAATTGAATGAAATTAATTTAGTCCGATCTTCAGATTCCTTATCTCAATTACGAGATCCACAGAAAAACATCTTACAATTTGAAATTGAAAATTAGAGTCATAAATTGTTATATTTAAATTTAAAATCTAAAATTTTGTTTAATTAAAATTAACATAAATTAAAGATAGAAAATAATAAGATAATCGTTATATTTACAATTGCCAAGATTTTAAAATAAAAAATTCAAATAACTAAATATTGTTTTAGAATAATCATGATGATATGCTACTCTTTATTTCCTTTATTTCTTGTATTTGTTATGGAATCAATAAATAGTATAAATCTTAAAATCAAATCTAATTCAAAAATGACTCAGAATTATAATCAGCCCATTTTTTTACCTCCCCCAAATAATACGGCACCAGGAACTCCTTCAACCTACACAGGCACTACTGGTGAAGATATGACAGTTCCTTATCAACCAGGAATTCCTGCAGCATTTATTCCCATGCCGTTAGTTAGTAATCTAACTACTTCAAGAAATGTTACTCCTATCATAGATGAAAGAAGAAAAAATAGAACAGAGGGTAGTTTCGAGCAACCGATGCCTGAACAACCAGGTATCCCTGCAGCATATATCCCACAACCACTAATTATGTCTTCAGGAATTAACAACACTGCCTCACCAACCATACCACCGCAGTTTTGGTTAAAAATGAATAACACAGACTATATTGTACTTAAAAATAGGATTGATGGATACCTAAGTTGCCAGGAAGATGGTAATATGACAACTATTTCACAGCTAGCAAATAACACAGCTATTCCGGAAATATTATGGGTCCCTGAATTAATAAGATTTAATACTGTATCTCTTAAATCTATAAGAGGAGGGTATCTGTATAAAAATAATAGTTTATTCTACTGCAATGGAAAAATAAATGATTTGAACACTCAATTCCAGACAAGAGTTGGAGTGAAAAATGATAGAGTAAGAACTGTTGATTATTTAGCCCTTGGAATAGACATTGGATATTTAGGAGTAACAGACAATATTGTCAAATTAATTCAAAAATTAGATCAAAGAGCAATGTTTGACCCTATAAGAAACAGTAATAATAATGGCAGAACAACTAGATAAAAATTTTATTATTTAAAAGTCCCTCTGCTATAAAATAAATGATATAAATAAAATAACAATAATTAATTACATATAATTATTTTAAATTATAGAATATTTTATTAACGTTTGATTTATTCCTCAATTTATTAAATAATATCCATAAACTTTTTAATGATTTATTATTCTCTAAATTTTTTTAGCATCTTCTAGGAGTTTCTTATATTCCTTTCTTTCCATCCAAAATGATTGAGTAGGAGAAATTTTGTAATAATATTTCATATCTAAATGCATTTGCTTCCAATTTCCTTGATTTAATTGCCAGGATGTTTGAATGCCTATTTCATCATAAAATTTGGAACAAAATTTGGTTAATTGATAGTAATGCATTGCATTTCTGTAATCATTCAATTTAAGATTGTCTACCTTAAGATCGTATCCCTTAGGGAATCGGACCAATTCAGGTTTAAATTGATGCCTATCGTATTTTCCTAGTGTAATTGAGCATACTTTAACTCCTTGTTTATATAAATGACCATCAAATTTCATGAACATTCTGCATAAGGCAATATCATGTGGAGGAATGAATCCAGAGCTATCCTTATAATTAGCATATTTATAAGAAGGATAGGTAGAAGGTAGGAAGAATTCATTGTAATTGTCAACGATGAACATCGATTTATATTTTTCATTTTTCCTTAAAACATTTAAGATTTCGGCTATAGCACTAGTACCTAATCTTTCTTCTTTAATTCCTGCATTTACAATATCTAAAAGGTTTGAAGGATTAGGAAGAACATCTTTGATTCTTAAATGATGATCTGGAGAGTCTTGAAGGATTATTTCTTCTTCTGGCATAGAGTTGAATTCTTTCCAAGAATCTGTGTAGACTTGTTTTCTATCATCCCACAACACTGGATTAGGTTCAGGATCAGAGTCTTTTACTCCTACGATGTTATATTTACCATAATCGTTGAGGTCGACTGGAATTTCCTTAAGAAGATTGTAGTTGATTATTTTTAAATTTATCAGGAATTGACTGGCTAATTCAGGCTGGAAATACAATCCGCTTATATGTCTTTCTAAAGGATATCCTTGTTGAGTGTATTTGCTTACATCATTTACTGGTAGTACTACCCAGTTATTTTCCTTTGCCCAAGAATGTAAATATGCGAGAATCATTGATTTTCCGTTGCCTTCTCCGGTTAGTAAGACTCCTGTATTGAATCCTTTCCAAAATGGAAGAAGGTCTCTCATTTCCTCAGGACGCCATTGATATTCACAATGATCCCAACTAGATGTAAGATATAAGGTAAATCCAGAAGTTTTTTTCTCTTTGTAGATAGGGTTATCAAGAATTATTCCAGTTTTATTTGCGAAATCTATTACATCCTGGTAATTAAAATCGAAATGGAATATCTTGAAGTGTTGCACTATATCTGCAAAATTATTCAAAGGGTAGAATTCTTTTTCTGTGATTTTTAGATTGTTATCTCTAATCATTTGTGATGTGTACTTGAAGGAATTTCCAAACTTTTCATGAATTTTCTTAACAATATCTTCAAGGATTTTATATCTTGTGGTAGGGCACATTAAAAAGATGTTAAAAGGATTTTTTCTTAAATTTTTAACTAATACAGTTACTAATGAATCAAATATTTCTGAATTAGTAAATAGATAGTAATATTCATAATTGTTTAAAGTCTCAAAAAGTTTCAGTAAGGAGTAGGCGATCTCTTGATAGAAGAGGGAAAATATTTCATATTTCTTTAATTCCTCTTTGAAATCATATCTTTTATTGAAAATTGCTTCGAAATCAATCATAGCCAGACGCTCTTCATGTGATTTAATATTAGAAAAGGCATGTGCTAATTTTATTCCTTCTTCTCTGCACATAATAGTGAACAAATTAGTCTTGTCGAATTCTTTTTTCATGTATTCCCCATAGCATCCGAAAGGGTAGTATTCGTTTCTCTTTTGAGTAGGAAAGAATATATATTTACCAATATCAGCGAAGGTATGATATTTCAATCCAGTCCCATCATAAGATGTTATGATATCTTTTAAATTTACTTGCAATTTTGATCCCTTTGCCTCTTCTGCTATTTCTTGAATTGGAATTCTACTCATTTGCAAATCAGCTTCATGCCTTCTTTGTCTATAGGCATCATCTATTAGTTCTTTCTCTGCTCTGTTCATGCTTACTTTGAATTTTTCGATAAGTCTCAGCTCTATGAACTTCTCTATTTTTGGTAGTACGTTACTTGCGAAGTTATTTATATAATCAAATGCATTCCTCCTTTGCAAAGATTTGGAATAGTCTGTTTCTTTTACTTTTTTGAAGACTGTGTGTCTCGTATTTCCTGAGTATATTGCACCGAATAGATCTTTCCCACTTTTTTTTAATTCTGAAATTGAATTTATGATTTGTGTATTATAGTCTTCGTAGCTTTTAGTATTCAACTTAATTAAAGTTCTTTTGAACATTTTAAATAAAAATATTAAATTTATAAAAATAATTTTAAAATTTTTTTTAAATCAAGTATTATATTAAATTCTTAATTAACATATTTAAACTTATTTTTGAAATATTGAAAGCCTGGAAAAATGATAGAGGAAGATGAAATAGATGATATAAATAAATTGCCGATTTATTCAGATAATAAAAATTCAAAATGTTTGTGTAATACTTGTTTAATGAATGTTATTCAATGTGAAATATGCAAGGGACTTTTTTCTAGCAATAATTTTGATATGCAGCATTACAATAAGTGCAAGCAATTGTATGCAAAATTTTACAAAAAAGAAGAACTTGTCGAGTGTGAAAAATGCAACTCCTTTTTTGAATTTTTAGAATATGAGTCTCATTTAGAAAAATGTCATTCAGAATTGGAAGTACCCTGTGAAGCAGTTGCTTGTAAAAACTGCTACATCTGCGTAAATTTAGAAGAAATCGAGGAACATGAGAGAAACTGTGCTCAAATTGAATTTGAATCAAAGCTAACTGAAATATTCACTGAGTGTGATTTCTGCAAGGAAAAAATTTCATTCGCACAAATAGAAGATCATGAGGCTAATTGTAAATTCTTACAAGATAGTCGAGAAAAATTAAATAAGTTTTTACATCTTACTAATGTGGAGTTTCCAAAAAATTGGGATGAATCAAATTTGGATGGAAGGAAAATATCCGAGAATATCATTTTAATAGAATTGAAAAAGGATTCAATAGAATACGCGAATGTTTCTGAAACTTTTAAAAATACTAATTCCATCTATGATACTCAAGTAAATGCTATTTGTAGAGTTCAGAATTCTGATTTATGGAATAAGCATTTCTGGGAAAAAATAAAAATTCAGCAAGAGAAAGGTTCTGCCGATGAATTAAATTTATTTTTTTACGACGAAAAAATAAAGTCTGACTATATCTTCAAAAATGGATTCGATATTTCCTTTGCTTCAGACGATGCTAGATATGGACGAGGTATATATTTCAATCGAAGAGCAGATTCTGTTTTAAATAAAATCTATTCTAATAATGCCTACGCTAAAGTAAAGTATATTTTCCTTGCTAATGTTATTGTGGGAAAATCAACCTATCAATGTAAAGAGATATATTTGCGAAAACCACCTTTCTTTAATAAATCCAAATTTATATATTATGATTCTGTTACAGATGTGGAAAATTCAAGAAATATTCATCAAGATAATTTAATCGATCAAACCTTTGTTATTTATAATAATGAAAAAGCTTATCCTATGTACTTTATAGAATTTGATGAAATAATTCCAATAGATTTACCAAATTCGCCTGTTAAAAAAAGTATCAGAAGAAGGAAAAATAATTTATAAAATTTAAAATTTTTTTATTGATTTCATAATCAAATATATTTTTTATAATGTCTTCATCAAATTTTTCTAGTTTAAATAATTTGAAACTAATTCTGCAAGGATTATTATAAAAATTTCAAATTACACAATAATGAATATTTATTATTAATCCTAAATTTTCAATTAATTATTTTTAATTCAACTAATTTAAATTTTAAATTTCTTATAAAAATTTAATAAAAAGAAAAGAATGAAAAAATTACCTGATCAGAGGAATCTTAATCAAATGGTATTTATCATATAATGAATTTTTAAATGCATTTAGAACCTAAGAGTTAGAGAGAGAAGCTCTAATAATATTAACAGGGATAATAATATTTCTTTTAAAATTAAAGAAGACATGAGTAAAACCGCATCTATTTTAGAAGAAAGGGTGTTTGGCAAAGATTTAAAGAATATTAATGTCCAACAAAACAACAAGATTTCAATCAAGAATATAACTATTAGACAAGATAAAGAGAAAGAAAAATTAAATCATTCTTCAAATAATCTTTTTAATTATAATCTTCTCAAAACAAAAGAAGATCAGGTAAAAAATTTTTATAATTCAGACTGCTCCCCATAATCAAAATCAACCGATCAATAAAATGAATAAAAATCACAACCGTACTTTTTCCCTGAATGATATAAACGAACAACCCAGAAATGACGAAAATAGTCCAAATTTCGTAAATGAGAATTCTATGAAAAATGATCTTATTCATAAAAGTGTGAGAAATGCAGATTTAGTCAAAATCGGCAACATATATTTTCGTCAAAATCAAAATAAAAAGGAAGAAAATAAATTTAACCTTTCTGAAAATATTAAAGCCGACCAAATGTTGGAAAAATGTGAAATTGAAGTTAAAAATAACCCTAAATATGTGATTGAATATGCTCGAGATATATTTGAATATCTACTTAAAACAGAAAAATCCAACTTTACCTCTTATGATTATTTTCGCAACGGATTACAAACTAGTATAAATGAGAAAATGCGTGGTATCCTAGTCGATTGGCTTATGGAAGTTCACTTTAAATTTAAGTTAATACCTGAAACATTATTTCTTACGATCAATTTACTAGACAGATACCTCACCAAGATTAACATAAATAGTGAAAAATTTCAGTTGCTCGGAGTGAGTGCTATGCTAATTGCTTCTAAATATGAAGAAATCTATGCCCCAGAAATTAGAGATTTTGTTTATGTAACAGATAAATCTTGTAGTAAGGAAGACATCTTGGAAATGGAAAGCAAAATTCTTGCAGCATTGGATTTCGACATCCTTACAACTTCTTCTTTAAGATTCCTCGAGAGGTTTCATTTCATTTCCTCTTCAAATTCTAACGAAAACACAAATGATGCTTATAAAAAAATCTTTTACTTCGCCCAATATTTGCTGGAGCTTTCATTATTAGAATATAAAATGTTGGAATATAATCCTTCTCTTAAAGCTGCTAGTGCTCTTTACATCGCAAGAAGAGTATTCAAAATAGATGGCCCCAATCCCTGGACGAATACTTTAGAGTTTCATACTAATTACAAAGAAAAAGAGCTATTAAATTGTTCTAAGGATATGTGCAAGATTCTGCAATTAATGCCTACAGTCAATTTAAAATCCTGCTATAAAAAATTTTCTTCACCTATGTTTATGGAAGTTGCAACTTTATTAAATCAAAAGTACAGTACCAAATGAACTGAAGAAAAAATTAAATAACATACACAGGGTTTATATTTTTTATTTTTATTAATATTCTATAATTCCTATGATAAATTAAATTAACTTTATTACGATTTATGTGTTAATCTGTTTATTAACAAATTTCTTTTTAAAATCAATTTAATTAATAATTGTAAATTAATATAAATTAAAACATGAGCGAAATAGAAGCAACAATTTCAAGAATTAACTCATATGATGGGGTTGAAAGAATCATGATAATAAAATCCTCAGAAAATGAAGATTCTTATAATGCATCTTTTGTAAGATCAATGTCCAAAGGAAATCCAAATGATCAAAGCATAGAGGCCCATTCATTTAGAGTGAATGTACCTCAAATAGGAAAGGAAGCAAGATCGATGATAAGACAATTGGATCCAAAGAACGATTTGACATTTTTGAGAATAAGAACAACATCAAAAGAAATTTTAATAGCACCTGACAAGGATTTCTATTTATGTGTGTTGCAAACATTGACGAAAAAATAGAGGTGATGAATGCTCATTTTATATAACTTATTTTTAATTTCGCTTAATATTTACTAAAGGATTAAATAAAAAATTTTGGTATAGGAATATATATAAATTAGTTAAATCAGGGATCCAGACTGTTAAAAAACTCCTCATAGTTTTTCTTTGCTTGTATGATTCCTATGTTGCAGATGGATAATAATTTATAGTTATTGTTTTCAATAAACTTCGATTGCTATGATTTATTTTATAATTGAAAAATTATTAATTTGATACCTCGAGACTCTTTTTGCTCAGTTCTTCTGCGTGATCTAATTTATTTGTGAAGCTATAAACAAATTGACAAAACATTTGCATTTCTAATTCCATTTCTGCATGATTTAATGTCTTGTTTTTATTGAAAAATTCATCTGAATATTCTAGGAAAGATTTAATATTTCCATGGAATAGATAGCATATACTAAGCTGACATAAACAGATTACGTAAGATTCGATATCCTAAATTTAATTAAAAAGATATTCATATTTTATTGTATTACATACATTTTCTTCTTCAGAAATTTGTAAAGCCTTATCGAAGCTTTTAATAGATTCATCTATTTTCCCTAACATTCTTTGACATACTCCACTATTATAATATGCGACAAAGCCTTTGATGTTATGAGTGGTTATATTTCTGTGTTTTTCATGGTAATAGAGACTCTGATTGAAATCAAGCATATTTGCATATAAGACTCCGATTCTATTCAAAGCCAGTTCCATTCCGTAAATGTCCTGAAGTATTTTAGTAGAGAGGAAATATTTTTTATAGAATTTGAGGGCCTCCTCATAATTCTTCCCTTCTTCATTCATAATTCCAAGATAAAATGCCATATGTGCTTCTTTAGGTATATCGCCAGCCTGAATTCCCCCTTTAGCTCGCATTATCAAATCTCCAAGATTTGTCTTGTTTTTATCAACCTGAACAGCAGGAATTGAAGGTGCCCAACCTTTAGATGCATCTATAGGTGCAGTGACAGCAGCATTGATTCCTTCAGGAGGTTGGATTTGAATAAGCTGATTGAAAAAATTTTTCTTTGAAATAGATGCATCGTCCCTTGGGATGAATTTACTATTTAAAAAGTTTGTCAATATATTAATATATTTTGTTTCTTCCTCATTCTCACATTTTAAAAACGAAGAAAGATTGTGTTTCATAGGATTATTTTCTTCTGATTTTAGAAATATTTTTGTAGGATTTTTAGACTCTTGTCGATTATGATTGAATTTAAAGCTTCCGGTACTAGAATTAAGATTCACATATGTCTCTGAAGTTTTTTGGGTGTTATGATTTTTATTCTGTCTTGTCCCAGTAAATTGATAGGTATCCTTGATGTTTAAATTGTATGTGTTTAAATTATTATTTTCATTTGCTTCTTTTTCTTTTGTTTCTTTTTCAGGAAAATTTTTATCTTTAACCTCGTACGAATCTAATTGAACTACCTTATTAGAAATAAAAATTTTGTTTTTGGCTTTTTCACTTTCAATTTTATTTTCAGCTACCAAACTTGATTCATTTTTCTTAATTCGAAGTTCTTTAATTTTATTCTCTTTCGGTTTTATAAAAATGTCATAGAATATTGATTTATCTTCATGTCGCTTTGATTTGGATCTAAGTCTAAATGAGTTAATACAATAAGATGAGGTGAATGATAAAAAGAAATTATTAAAGGTGTTATAAATACATATTATAATATTTATATTACTCACTCGTTCGCATTTGATTCATTTTTCATTTTGTATTCACTAGTCATATTTTTATAGACATTATCCAATTTCTCTAATGAAAATGGTATTGTATCCAATTTTTTGTAAAGAGTTCCAAGCATCCCTTCAACTTCTGAAAAATCTTTGACGTTGGAACTTGGCTCAAGTTTTAAGTTTCGCTTTAGGGGATTTCTATAATATAAGGAAGACATTGTATAATTTATTTAATTATTAATGGAATTAAAGTATTAAATATAAACATTTACTTATTTTATTAAGGCACTTTGATTAGGAGGAGTATTAATTAAGTTAGATAAATATTTTGATTTAATAACCTGATTATTTAAAATAAAAAAAAATTGTAGTAAAAATAAATTAATTCACTATCTGTTCTTATTTAATTCAACATTTCATCACCGCCGTTACAATCATCTTTCTCCTTAACAATTTCTTTTTCTTTTATATTCATCCCTACCTTCGAATTAGAATAAGTATTCATAAAAGATTGTAAATTTCCTGGAGTATTTATATCTCTAAACTTTCTCTTGTTGTTAGATTGAAATATGCTCTTAGATATTTCTGAATTTAGAACAGAATTTATAACGTTTGATCCTATAGAATGTCTCTTCTTTGACTGAGATTTCTTCCCGATGTTTTCTTTTTCATCATCATTTAAAGGATTTCTGAGGAAAATTTCTCTATTCAGTGCGAGAATTTTCGAATCTTTGGACTCAATTTCTTGTTTAAGGTTATTTTCCTTCTTTTCTTTGAACTAAAATTTGTTTAAAAAAATTATTTATACTTCAATAAAGTTGATCAGTTTTTCTAAGTAATAAGAGAATTTATCATCTAAACTTTTTCCTTCGATATAATATTTTAATGGCTCTTTAAATGTAAAAACAAATTCATCATTGCTATTTTCAAAAACCGATTTGATTTTGACTAGTGAGGAATGCATAATTCTGTGACATTCATTCAATTCAGCATCTCTTTGACTCATAATGCTTGCATATTCTATCGAATTAAGTTTCTGTCCAGTAGCTTTGTTGAAGACACCTTTGAAATTACAGTTTTTCTCTATGAATTCATTTGTTTTTCTTAATTCGTTTACTTCTTCCTTTAATTTTGAGTTTTCTTGTTTTATTTTATTTAAGAGAGAAACTTTATTTGCGTTTAGGTTTTTATTTTCGGAAAGCATTTCGTTCTCTTCTTTTAATTTGTTATTATCTGACCTTAGAATTTTGTTTTCTTCAATCATTCTATATAGATCTTCTTTTATCGACTCCTTATCAAGATTAGATCTTTTCAAATCGTCTCTGTCTCTGTAAGATTTTTCTTCTGTGATGTCTCTTTCTCTTTTTAGTTCGTTGATAAGAGTGTTCAGATTTTTTATTTCTAGCTTGGACTTTTTTATATCTTCTTCTAACTGAGTATTTTTTAATTTTAGATTTTCAATCTTGTTGTCATATTGATCGACCAAGGTTTTACCTTTTTTCTTAAATTCATTCAATTTTTCTTCTTGCTTTTTAATTTCTAGATCTTTTGATTCGAGACAAGATTTGTGCATTTCGATTTGATACCTGAGTGAGTCTTGTTTGTTTAAATGGTTTAAAATGTCGATTCTTAGTTCTTCGTTTTCTCTCTCCTTCATGTCAAGCTCTTTTTTCATTTCTGAGATTTTGATGTCTCTTTGATTGATGAATTGCATGTAGTTCTTAATTTCACAATTTAAATTGCTAATAGTTGTCTCTTTTGTTTCTATTAATCTTTTATTTTCTTCTATTGAAGATTTTAGACTTTCAATTTCTTTTGAGAGGAGGAACTCTTTATTTTGTAACAAGGATTCCAATTGATTAATCCTCTGTGTCATGTAAGCATCCTTCAGAACGTATTCTCTCAATTGTGTCTTTATCAATTCGTGTTCTTGAGTTATTGTTCTCGACATTTCTTTCAGTTCTCTCATTTCTTTTTCTTTTAATTTCAATTCGATTTCACAATTCTGCACCTTTTCTTTCAAAAATTCATTGTCATTTTGCAACAATTTCAACTGCTCTTCTTTGGTGACCATTTCATTAAACATCGTTTCAATTTCTTCTTCTACAAAATCCAAGGTTTTGCTGAAGTCATTTGCTTTTGAAGTTGGTTTAGAATCTTTGTTTTTTTCAATGATCGACATTAAATACAGATTTTCAGCCTTGATTGAATTGTACTTATCTCTTAATTTTTTGATTTCTTCTTTATATGCGTTATCCATTGCGATTTCTTCGTTGATGATTGCCTTGTTTTTAATCAATTTTGCATTCTGAGCAAATATAAGTGTTGAAATCGATTCTTGTAAATTGCAATTTGCTGGTGATATATTGGCTATTATGCAGGTTTTTGAATTACCTCCGAGTGAATCCTTTAGTAAATGAGTCAGTTTGGAATCTCTGTAATGGATGTGCCTAGGTTTTCCTTCTGCAATTTCAATTAGATTTTTGATGACGTGACCTAACTGCATCAATGATTTATTTATCTTTCCGGCTTCTTTTAATCTTTCGCCGAATGTGTCTGTTAATTTCTGCCTTTCGCTACCAGCCAAATCGATTAGATGAAAAACACTCTTCTTGGTTTTGAATTTACCTCCTGTTGTTTTGGTTTTGTTTTCTATGTAAATTGAAAATACAGCATGAGATCTTGAGCTTTCCTTGTTCATATTAGTACTTGCGACATGTCTAGATTTTATTCCTATTAATTTAGATTATAATGAACTAAATTCATACCTTTGCTGACTAACTGTAAAGCATCTTCAGCAGTTGTGACTGTAATTTTACTCAAACCTTCAATCATTACAGAGTCAGAGAGGTCTCTTATATTGATTTGCTTGTTCACATTCAAGTCCAACAAATCTGAAATTTGCTCTTGATAAATTTCTAAAAAAGAGCAAGAGAAATTAAACATTGAGTTATCCATAGATTTTGATTTTTCGAATAAATACTCGATGACTCTTGGCAGAACTCCCCTGTTTTCTTCTTCTCTTTTTAGTAAAAACCTGTTAAAGCTGTCTGTTCTGTTTATTGACATACTTCCATTGCAGTTGAATTCGTCATCATAGGTGTTGGATAATTTAGGTCCCAAGAGAGTAAACGACTTGCCTGCTCCAGTTTGTCCATAGACGAATATTGTACCATTATAACCTTGGAGTGTATAATCTGCAATTCCTCTTGCACACTGATCAAAAATTTCTGCTTGATTCGATTCTTCAGTAGCAATATAATCATAAGTGTATTGCTTTGTTTCATTCTTCATGTTTGTAATGATCGAGTTTCCATCAACTTTGATACATGATGTCCCTTGATCGTATTCTCTCTCTATTTTAGGACGAATGCGGACTATAACTTTAATGTTTTCCTTGTTGTCATTATTCGTATTAGTGTTCATTGAATTTTATTATTTTTCAATCATAAAATTAATTTTGAATTTAAATTACTAACAAAATTTTATATTTTATTTATTCTTAATAGTAATTTCATTTATTAAATAGAAGACAAACAAATTAATTTAATTTAATTTTTAAACAAACAATCTGAGTTCAATAATTCATTATTGTGATAAGATATATTTATGTTATTGTATTTAATAACAAAACTTTTGGTTTCTGATAGATTTAAATTATTTTTTCTTCTTTTTTACTTCAACCCATCCATCTTCATCAGGCTCATTATTTGTATTTCCTCTTATGGTCAATTTATTTAAATATTTAGGTAAATCTTCCTGATTAGTATTTGGTTCATAATTCTTATTGACACTTGTCTTTTTATAAACATTATCTAAATCGATGATGGCCTCACCAGTTCTTTGGATATATGAATATTCTTCAATGTATACTTGTGTTTTAGTAGTACAGCTGCTAAGGCAAGTATAAATCACAATAGTTCCTATATCTATATTCATAATATCTTTGTAAATGTTAAATATATGGGGCATGATCTATATAATTGTTAAAATATTATTACTTGAAATTCGAATACCATGGGGCTTCCGCAATTCTTACATTTCAAATTTTTTGTAGTTAACATCCCATTTTTGCAGAACCATAGTGGAAATATGCCATCACGGCAGTATCTCACAATTTGTTTTGGATCATATTTAAGGACCTTTGAAAACAGATTATAAAATATATCTTCTTGTTGGGAGGCTTTGAAAATATCATTTTGGATCTTGCTGATGAATTCGCTTTCCAAATCCTCTTCGATTTCTGATATGTTAGATATTCCTTCTTCCTTGTAATATTCAGAAATCATTCTCTGTATTTTCTCATCATTTGTATTTGAATCCTCTGGCATTAGGATATCTTCGTCATCTTCTAAAACTTCTTCGTCCATGCTCTTCTCACTTTTCATTGATTTCTCATCCAATCTGTCATAAAATTTTGTGTATATATTGCTTGCTTTAGCGAGCTCTTCACAGCTATCTATGAAATACTCAGGACTTAGATATTTCAATTTAGAATTGATATTTTTAATTGACTCGCTCTTTTCTATCTTTTCTCTTGAAAGCAATTTTTCTCCTGAATAAAATTCAGATTCTTCTGGCAATTGAACTCTGAGGATTTTGACTGCGTTTGTTTTTTTCCAACAATCTTTACAGAAGAATACATATATTGTTCTGTGAAAAGAATTCTGATTATTTTCCAAAGGGCAATATAATTGAAGCAAGAAGTACATGTAATGAGAGCAATTATTGCAATTGAAAAATGAAAGAGGTATATCTTCTGGTGGAATCAACCATACAGGTAATCCTCCTATTTTCGATGGGAAATTTTCTAATTCGAAGTCACCTTTCTTTGGATTTTCTGCAAAACCCAGGTTCACAATCAACTCATCTTGGTTTGAAGATCTAGTGTTATTAGTTTTCATCATTTCAAAAAATGAATATTTATTTATATTTAAAATTTTTTTATTGAAATTTGATAATAATTCTAATTTTAAATTCAATGAATTGAATGGAAAACTTAAATTAATTTTGTAAAATTTCATTAATTTGTATAAATTATATAATCCCATTTTTAAATTGTGAGTTGTTAATTTAAATGATAAGGTAGTATTTATTTCTAAATCCTTCAATTATAATAAAATAAAATTTAAAATAATATAACTTTTGATCATTTATCAATACAAATAATAATAATTGAAAATTTGTCAATAATATGAATCTTATATCAATAATAAATATAAGCAGGGCTCGAAAATATCCTTAAAATAATTATTTTGTTTATCATTTAAAATAAAATTAATGATTTTCTTCTTAAAAAATTATTTTATATTTCAAATTTATAAAAATCAAGAAAAATCTTAATTTCTAATTTTAAAAATTTCTCCATAAAAGAGAATAGAGCCAATATCTATTCCTGCTTTTTCATAATTGTATATAGTAGATTGATCAATTAATTTAATTGAAAGGAACTTTCCTGCATGATAATATTTCTTAAAAGAAATAAGGTGAGGCTTAGAATAATCTTTTAGAATTATTAGAGAAAGTAATTGCATTTCAGTAGGGTTTCTTACAAATTGCTCTTGTGTATCGAATTCAATACTAAGATGATCAGTGTTATCATTTATTTTTATAGGGAAATAGGAGGATTTCAAATTATTTAAAAGATTGTCAAAATTTTCTTTTTTGTCGATTGGATTAAAACCATTAATAAAGTTTGAGTTTAATAAATGATGATCGATATTTCCTGGTTCCTTGTCATGAATATAGATAGCTATCGTCTTAACTGGATTTCCTAAAATAGTGTAAAGAGATAATTTGATAGGGCAATCAATTATAATCTTATCAATCGTAAAAAAGGATATGCCTTCAGTTACATTAAGATACTTATCTATAATGTTTTTATCATAAAGAATCATCTTGTTTAAATCATATTTGTATTCTTTGCTGATTTCTTCGTATTGGGCTATGAATTTTTTGGATTTTTCTAACAAAGTTTTTGTGAGGACATCATCATCATCTGTATCCTTGTATGGATTATAAGATGAAGTTTCTTTATTGGTAATTTTCATTAATTCATTTATTGCTCCATTTATAACAACATCATTTTTCTTTTGAAATAAGTAATTACTACTATAAGCTTTTTTTAAATCTGGATTAAATATGTTAGAATAGTGTAATCTTTTTTGTACAAACCCTCCATTTGTATAGAAACCAACGATAGGAATAAAATTAGTGCACTTTTTAGAGAAATTTTCAATAATATCAGAAGTGTTTGTTATATTTAGAATCTGGCTGAACAAATACTTATTAAAATATAAAGGAATCTCAGATTTCTTGTGTTGCTTTCTGTCTAGAATAGGATAATTAGAAATATCTGAAGAACCCATTTTGTAAAATGTTAATGCGAGTGCAAATTTGTTACTATCTTTAAATAAAGAAGAATTTATCTTTTTGTTTTTTAACTTTAATAAAGCAATTTTTTCTTCAAAGGATAAGAAATTCAAAATATTTTCGTTAAGTGAAATATGTCTACTTTTTTCTAGAAGAGAAACGCTTTGAATTAATTTCCCAAATCTCCAAAAATTCTCTGCTGTTTTATGGTCATAAGTAATTGTTCCTTTGCCATGTAGAAGACCTTCGATCCAAGTCGCCTTAATCATACTGCCTTTAGAATTCAATTTACCGGAGATTTCTTTATGTTTATACTCTTCGTCAATATCTCTAGAAGTAAGAGTTGATTCCGGTTTGAACAAAACTCCCTCTCCGTGATATTTATCTTTCTTCCAATAACCTTCATAACATTCTCCATTAGGATATGTAATTTTCCCATATCCATTTTTATGAAAATGAAAATCAAACTGTCCCTCATAATGAACTCCGTCAACATAATCGAATATACCTGCATCGTAATTAATATTGCCATTGATCATTTGGCATCTTATTACAAATCTCCCAATGTTGTTAATTACACTTTGTCCTACCAATATTCCGTTATTCCAGGTGCCACTAATTGTTTGTTTTACTACTTTATCTTTGAAGTAATAAAGGCAGCCTCTTCCGTGTTCTTTGTATTTTAAGATTTCATTTTCATAAATCTTAGCTATTTCCCCAATATAGATTTTGCCGTTATTGTGAAAAATTATTCCATCATTAATTATAAGATCGCCTGACCATATCCCTTCTATTTTTGTTCCGTCATAAAGGTATAGGCAACCGTAACCATCCCTTTGGTACACATATTTATCATCTGATAAATTATTTAATACAAAGTATCCTTGAAATATTTCATTAGTGGAATTGACATGGACAGTTTTAAATATTTTTTTAAATAAAGAATGTTTTTCGTTTTTATTTTCATCGAAATAGTTGTTCATTCTAATTCCTTCTGGATGGAACTCTTTGAAATCCTCTTCAATTTTAGATAAAATTTTTCCCCTTCGATTTTTAATTTCATCATCATCAACATTTCTTCCAATATTTTGAAAGTAATCTTTTTCAATTGATGATATTAAATTTTTTAATTTGCTGATGGCGATAAATTTTCTATACATACTCTGTATCTTGGTTGCAGCATGTTTTTGAAGATATTTTGATTTAACTTTTTGCGTCTTAATCTCGATTTCATTATTTTTGGAATGAACTGGATCAGTTCTTTCACAGCATTTACTTATTTGATTACCCATTTTGTTTTTGTATTAATATTAATAAATATTAAAAGTAAGGAAAAGTAAATTTAAATCATAATAATGTGTTTTATAAATATTTAACGCTATCATTTATAAAAACTAGGAAATGTTTATTAATTTTATTTAGATAACATAACCTTAGCGAAATCTCTATAATGAATAAATCCATCTCCTTTAGTATCAGCTTCCTTTATCATTTCATCTACTTCATCCTCTGTTAATCTTTCTCCTAAAGTCAACATGATATGTCTGAATTCAGAAATAGAGATTAATCCGTTATCTTCTTTATCGAAGATTCTGAATGCTTCAGCTAACTCTTCTTCGATGTCTGCTTCTTTTGCTCTTTTGTGCATTAACTCAACAAATTCGTTGAAGTCGATTTTTCCGTCTTCATCTTGGTCATTTTCGTTTATCATGTCAGCTAATTCCTGATCAGAAGGATCATGTCCCAAGCTACGTAAGATATTTCCTAAGTCCTTTGAATTAATTAAACCATCTTTATCCCTGTCAAACATTTCGAAAGCTTCTTTAAATTCTCTCAATCTGTCATCTGTTAATGTGTCACTCATAATTAAAAGAAATTAAATTAGTTAATTTTTGAATTATAAAATAAATAAATTATGCAAGGTTCTTTTAAAGAAACTTCATTAGTCCAAATTGCTTATGATGAAGATGGAAGGAAAAAGATAAACAAATATGTTATACATGATATGATAGGCAAAGGGTCTTATTCTAAAGTCAAGCTCGCCTATAACATAGAAGATAAAAAATATTATGCAATCAAAATTATCAATAGGAGTCTCCTAGCCAAGAAGAAAAAGGGAATGGTCAAAAACAGTGAAGGAAATATGAGCTTTGTTTACATGTTGGAAGATGCATTGAACGAAATTAATGTTCTAAAATTATTAAATACAGACACAGTCCACAAGAATGTCATAAAATTACACGAAATTATAAATTATGAAAATGAATTAGAGTCAATTTCTAAAATTTATTTGGTATTAGAGTATTGCAAAAGAGGTTCAATTATGAATTACAATGATAGGACAGGAGTATTTACTATTAACAATAATTACAAATGCAACGATACAAACAAAGAATTTTATTCAGAGGAAGAAATAGCAAAATTTGTAAGAGAAATGGCTGAAGGCTTAGAATTCAGTAAATATAAAGAATTTTTATTTTTTTAATAGTTCATTCAAAAGATGTAATTCATAGAGACATTAAAACAGATAATATTTTGATTGATGAAAATGGCAACTGCAAAATTATTGATTACAGTATAGCATGTGTCTCAAAACAAGAAGATTTATTTACAAAAACTGAAGGAAATATTTATTTCTACCCGCCCGAATTTTGTGGAGGTAACCTTTTTATTGAAATTTTTCAATTTAAGGAAAAAAGATTTTTAAGGGAAAGCCAGTTGATGTTTGGGCTCTAGGTGTCACTACTTACATAATTACTTTTCACCGGCTTCCTTTCATTCCTGAGAATCCATCAAATCTAATCGAATTATTTAAATTGATAGAAAAAGCAGAGTAATTATAATAAAAAATTTTTTTCTAGTTTAAAATTCCCAGATAATAGAAAAATTTCCTTAGAATTACAAGATTTATTAAGAAAAGTTTTAGAAAAAGATCCAGAAAAACGTTTAACTGCGTCAGAAATATTAAAGCATCCTTTTTTATGTATTTGAATAATAAAAATAAACTTAGGTTGTTATTTTATTTGAAATATTTTAATAAAATAATTAGAATAATAATTAATTCAATAAGAATGAAAAACTCATCTATAAACGTGGTAGATGATATGAAAAATCTAATATCTTATATTGTAGAAATTACAGATCCAGTTTCTACAAATTTTATTTTTTCGAATATGAATTTAAATCAAAAATCAGATATTTTATATTTATCTGAAGTTTTTTGCAATGATCAAGGAACATTCTATGATTCTAAAATGACTTGTGACTGTGACATAGCCTATTTTGGCCCACATTGTCAAGATCCGGGAAGAAAATTTTGGGGAGGTGGTTGGACAGCGCTTCAAGTTATAATGAGTCTATTTTTCGTAATATTTTCAATAACTACTTGGAAAAATTTCAGAAAGAACTGGAAGGGAGAATATGGAAGTTTTTGTAAGAAATTGAAGAGGCTTACTAGAACACCTAAGTACTTAGTAATAATTAATGTGCTGATAGTTTGTATAAGTAATATTTTATATTAAAATAAACATAGCTAGATCAGTTTATGTTGCAGTAGATCCTTATCGCCAATTGCTTCTATTTAATCGAACAGCAGATAGAATTTTGCACGAATTAGTTTTTTCAGCAGCCATTTCTATTTTTTATATTTTACTAATCGTATGGATAGGATTATATTCTGCTTTTAATAGTGAAATTAACTATAGACCGAAGGCAGGAGTCACTTCGAAAAAGAAATTAGATAAAGAAAATCATATGAGAATTTTTGACATAATAAAAGAGATTATTATAATATTAATATTTTTCATTTATCCACTACAAATAACTTTTTCTTATTTTAGAGGATCTCGTACTGCCAACAAAGAAATATTGAACATTGTATTATATATAGTTCTAGGGATTATTGTCTTCTTTATTTTGGTGTTTTGCTATTTCACATGTCGGCTGAAAATTACCTTATCAAAAAGTTATGAAATTCCGACAACTAATCAAAAGGGCGAAATATATTACGACGATGAGGACTCTGAATTATCAAAGGTCGACATCAACGACGAGATTATATTTTATAACAAAATTAAAGAAAAAAGCGTTTTGAATATTATTGTGAGAAATTTGATAAATAGTTCTAATGAAATGAATGATCATCCAAAATCCAGTAATAAAAAGAAAAAAGTTTTAGAGAACATTATAGAAGAGAACGATGAAAGTGATGAGGACTCGGACTTAGAATTGGAATATGAAAATGAGATGATTAATATAAATTTAGACATCTTTGATTCAAAAGAGAATACTGAGGAGAAAGAAAATAAACAACATAAAAACAATCAGAAAATCGACATAAGAACAATAAATGCCAAAAAGAGGTTAGGTGTAGTTGATCCTAAAATGATTCGTAAATGTGTTAGGAATATTGATCAAAAAGGTTTGATTCTGACAAAAAGTGATATTAAAATTTTGGATAAAGTAAGACTTTGACTTTTTATTTCTAAAGATATTTCGAATTAGTTATTTCATTATCATAGTTGCTGTTTTCCTTACTATAGTTGGTATATTGATAGAACAACAAGTCATTGTTACATCACCCCCTGTATCTATGTTATAATTATTTAGGGAACAATCGCATTTATTTCTTTTGCATTTGTTTTTGAAATTGTTACAATTCTTGCTATTTTCTTCCTTTTTATTTACGATAATAAGAGTGACGAATATAACAATTTAAAAGTTATAGGAGATGTAAGAATTTTTTTCAAAATTCTATAGATTGAAAATTATTTTAAAAGTAATAGAAACAAAAATTCCAAACTGAAATTCGATGAAATAAAAGACACTAAGGTTTTCGACAGATTTAAAACATTTATTAACATGGAACAGTGAATGATTATATTTTTCGCATATAATATTATACTAAGGGGACCTATACTATCACAATAAATTTTCTAAAAAAGAATAATAATTTTATATATATTCATTCTAAGATTAATTTTATAATAAAATTTTTAATGGTAGTGTCACTTTATGTCTGTGAAATCCCAATTAATGTGTCTAAAAAAGACCTTGACAACATCTTCGCTGAAATTGAAGGCTTTAAGGACAGCAGAATCAAGATAACAAATGATAAAAGAAAAATAGCGTTTATTGACTATGAAACAGATAATGATGCCAAATTCGCATTAGAAACTCTACAAGGATTTCGTTTTTCTCAAGAAGACAGGGGATTAATTATAAAAATCTCAGATAATACTAAGTCTGGATTAACCCAATCTTCTGTGAAAGGAGGTAGGGTCGAAAGAAATAGAAGAATGTTAAATAACAAAAAAAGTAGAGACGATTCTTCCTACTCAAGCGACAGAGAAGACCGAGACCATGGTGATAATAGGCATGGATACAAAAGAAGAGACAAATCAGAAAGTTCAGAGAGGTATAGTATATTGGGAACTAATAACTCAGGTAATTATGGTAATTTGAATATTTCCAATCAAACCCCTACTAATAATAATAAGTATTCATCAGATAAGGCTACTCATTTCAATCAATCCAAATCTTTACAAGGAGGAAGCATAAATGAAAATTCCACAATTAATTCAACCACAATTCATAATTTCCCTATTAATCAGGCTGCTCTTAATCCAAATCCTAATCTTCTTGATATTATTAACATGATTACATCGATCAATCCTAATTCAGCAAATCAAAACACAAATAAACCATACACTCTTCCTGAAATTCCTTCTTCTAATCCAATAACTAATCAATCAGAACCTTTGAACCCCATAAACAATATCTTTGAATGTCTTCAAAATCTACAAACTGTTCAACTTCTCACTTCTCTCGCGAGTGGTAATTCTAATTCATTAATACCTCAGAATAATCCTCAAGAAATATTTTCTCCTGTATTACCTGCAAGTATGCCGAATACATCGAACTATAATCAAACTATTTCTAAAACTGATCAAGTTCCAAACAAAACTTCTACATCTTCTAATTTTTCTAATAATTTCTTTAAATATGATGAGGCCTTCAACGACCGTCTTAAATTTAAAAAAAATGCAACGAATATTGTGTATGTCGAAGGTCTTCCTTTAAATACGACTGAAAGAGAAGTTGCCCATATCTTTAGACCCTTCCAAGGTTTTAAATCTGTGAGGTTAGTCTTTCGTGATAAAAATGGAGAGAAATCAATCATCTGTTTCGCAGATTTTGAAAATGTAATTCAATCAACTATTTGCATTAATACCCTGCAGGGTTACAGATTTGATAAAAATGATCTTATCGGATTACATTTTTCTTATGGTGTCACGAAACATAAATAATTTAGTTTCAATCCTAATTCATCATTTATGTTTAACTTTTAATAACATCATAATCTTTTCTAAAATCTATTGAAATCGCTTCTTTATTATAATTAATACATATATAGTCTTCTTGGGTAATATAATAATTTAATCAAACCTTAAAACGGAATAATTA
>Ga0169931_10002113_pt1 | contig 32653 bp, 29 predicted proteins | sample Kivu_15m_20L_FD_129675 | JGI IMG/M metagenome (GOLD analysis project Ga0169931, IMG submission 129675) | Freshwater microbial communities from Lake Kivu, Western Province, Rwanda to study Microbial Dark Matter (Phase II) - Kivu_15m_20L... | ecosystem: Environmental > Aquatic > Freshwater > Lake...
ATTGTTTTTTTCGATTTTTGCAGCTAAGCGGCGGGGGAGGTTTAGGGGGAAGCGCGGGGAAGAGAGAACCGCTTTTCTCTTTTCTATGGATAGATCCAGAAAATCGAGAAGCGAGTCAACGCGGGTAAAATTTTCTCTTTGGATGGTTCGCCAAAGAGGAATGGGGGAAGTCATGGGGGACGATTTTAAGGCACCGCAGGGGCGATGTCAACTTCCGAAGCCGGTTTTGAGAGGAGATTTTGTAAAGCGGCTTTACATGCTTTTTTGGGGGCCGGATGGCGCGCGATGTCGGCCCCGAGGGAAGAGAGTTTCCCGGGGAGGTCTTCATAGCCCCGGTCGAGGAATTCGACATTCATCACGGAGCTGGTTTCCGGGGCGAGGAGCGCGGCCATGATATAGGCGAAGCCGGCGCGGAGGTCGGGGATCCAGATGTCTTTGGCTTGAAGGGGAGTCGGCCCTTTGACGACGAGGCTGTGATGGTGGTTGCTCGAGGCGAAGCGGCACATTTTACCGCCGAGGCATTGGGTGAAAAGTTCGATGTCGGCGCCCATTTCTTTGAGGGTCTGGGTATATCCAAAGCGGTTTTCGTAGACGGTTTCATGGATGACGGACGCTCCGGACGTTTGGGTGAGGAGGACGACGAAAGGCTGCTGCCAGTCGGTCATGAACCCGGGGTGGACGTCCGTTTCAAGATGAAGCCCGCCGCGGAGCGGAGTTTCGTATGCGAATTCAATGCCGTTTTTCTTGACCGTGAAGCTGCCGCCGATTTCCCGGATTTTGTTGAGAAACGCAATCATGTGGAGATGCTCCGCCCCTTCGATGAACACCTTCCCCTTCGTTGCGATTGCGGCCATGGCGTAGGACGCCACTTCGTTGCGGTCGGCCATCACGGTGTGCTCGACGTCGTGGAATGTGCGGGCCTCTTGGATGCGGATCGTCCGGTCGACGTCGACCATGATGTTCGCGCCGAGTTTTTGGAGGAACAGAATGAGGTCGATGATCTCCGGCTCGATCGCCGCGTTTTTGATCAGGGTGGTCCCTTTTGCGCGCACGGCGGCGAGGATCGTGTTTTCGGTTGCGCCGACGGAAGGATATTGAAGTTCGATGACGGCCCCTTTCAACCCTTGATGGGCTTGGGCGAAGTAGGCTCCTTCTTTTTTCATCTCGCGGTATTCGATCCGGGCGCCGAGTTTTTGAAGGGCGTGGATGTGGAGGTCTACGGGCCTGGCTCCAATCAAATCGCCGCCGATGGTAGGGACGATGATGTCCTCATCGGTCCGGCCGAGGAGAGCGCCGATCATGAGGATGGGGATCCGGTTCGAGCCGGAATAACGCTGGGGGACGTAGGACGTTTTGAGTTCAGGAGTTGCAATCTGGATCGTCTTCGCTTTTTTGTCCCATTCGACGGTTGAGCCGATCTCGCGGCAAAGATTCACGGTGATCTCAACGTCGCCGATGTTGGGGACGTTGTAAAAGGTGCATTTCTTATCCGAAAGGAGCGATGCGACAAGAAGCTTTGTCATCGCATTTTTGGCTCCTGCGGCTTGAATTTGTCCTTGAAGGGGTTTTCCTCCCCGCACTTTCAACTGATCCATCGAATTCCTCGCTGGGTGTATACCACTCGTGATTTAAGAATCGGTTTTTGGCTACGCTGTCATCCCAGCCTTTTCATCCGCGCTCGGCCCCCCCCTATTAGGGAGTGTTCCGCAAAGATTGCTTCGTCGCTTTTCGGGATTATTTTGGCCTCTTTTCGATTTAAATTTGGGGGGGCAATATACCTTGTCGATATTGCCCCCCAAATTTAAAGTCGAAAATCGGCTCAAAAGAACCCGAAAATCGACAGAAGAATCTTTACGGAACACTCCCTAGTCAATAGGGAACTCCCTCACGCGCCGGCCTACGGCCTGATGAAAATTCTAGGCGCCAGCTTTGCCAAATTCCCGATTCTTGAATCTCTCCCGGTATATCATAACTGACTTGAAATTTTTCCCGCTATTTTGAGAATCTCACAGTTGTATGTTCTATACAGCTCTTGCGATGGCTCTCCTCTTCGGCGCAAGCCTAGCCGGTGCGATTTTGTCCTTTTTTTTCGAGTGCCACGTTGCGTTTCTGACGTGGAAAGCGTGGGGGATTTTAGCGATTCTTTTTGCAGGTGGGCTTGGAGCGAGTCTCTATTTTTATTTTCAGAAAGGGAAAAAGAAAGCCCAATCGCTTTTGCATCATGAATTGGAAAAATTCCAGAGGGAATGCAAGGTGGCCATCCGCGGCCATTTGAAGGCCTCGATCCTGTTTTGGATCCATTTCTACCGCAAAGAGAAAGTCAAAACGCTCGAAGACGCAAAAAAAGAGATTTTCCAAGATCTCAAACGAGAATTTTCCGACGTGCGCTGGATGGAGTCGATCCTAGAAGACATCCGCCAGGAAATCGCGAAATATAAATAATTCTCAGAACCGGGGGACGCGTCGGTGGCAATACGGCTCGTGCCCGTTTTTGCCATAGTAGTTTTGATGGTAGTCTTCCGCCGGATAGAAAAGGCCCGCCGGGACGATTTCAGTCGCGGCCTGGATTTGTTTCTCCTTGAGCTGATCGATCAGCCCCAGGGAGATCTCTCTTTGCTCCTCCGTCAGGTAGAAAATCGCTGAGCGGTACTGGGCGCCTACGTCGGGGCCTTGGCGCGATTTTTGAGCCGGGTCGTGAATTTCGAAGAAGAGTTTTGCGAGGGTTTCGAAATCGGTTTTTTTCGGATCGAATATGACCTCCACCGCTTCCGCATGGCCCGTTTTTCCCGTGCAAACCTCTTTGTAGGTCGGATTTGCAACCGCGCCACCGAGATATCCGGCCCGGGTGGCGACGACTCCCGGAGCTTCTTTCATGTAGTACTCGACGCCCCAAAAGCATCCTCCAGCGAAAAGGGCTCGCCCAAATCCCTCTTCCGTATGCGAAGGGATGAAGCGGAGCGCGATCGAATTGACGCAGTGGCGCATGTTTTTCGGCGTGATCCATTCCCCTTCGAAAACATGCCCTAAGTGGGCGCGGCATCTTTTGCAGAGAATTTCAATCCGCTCTCCGTCGGGGTCTAGCCGCCGCTCGACTGCTCCCTCAATTTCCCCGTCGAAGCTTGGCCAGCCGCAATGGGACGGGAACTTATGGGAAGAGAGGTAAAGGGGCGCATCGCACCGTTTGCAGACGTAGATTCCCGGATCGGACATTAGGTAGTAAGCGCCCGAACCGGGCCACTCGGTTGCGTGCTGTTCGATGATCCGCTTTTCTTCGGGAGTCAGCGAGTGGTAGCGGTTCATCTGGTCCTTAGGAAATGCACCGGAGGCCGATAATGCCCACAAGAATGCACAAAATAAACAAGAGGCGAAGGAGGTTAATCGGTTCATGAAAAAAAACGATGCCAAGAGCTACTGTACCGAGGATGCCGATTCCCGTCCAGACCGCGTATGCGGTTCCGAGCGGGATCGTCTTCATCGCGATCCCAAGGAGCCAAACGCTTACAAACCCGCCTGCAATCACAAGGGCGGAAGGGAGAAATTTCGTAAAGCCGTTGGAATATTTGAGTCCGACCGCCCACGTAATTTCGAGAAGCCCTGCGATGAAAAGGATCGTCCACGCCATATCGGGAAATATAGTCCCTTGCTCAACCGTTTTCAAGTGCGATGCCGCCGGAAGGGGAGAAAGAGAAGCAAAGGATTTTGCCGGGACAGGTTTTTTCTTGGATCTTGAGCGCGGCCCAGCTCATGGTTTTCCTCCCATTGATCTCGACGACAGGCTGCAGCGCTTCTTTTCCGTTTCGTTTGTAGATGAAGGCGTCGATTCCGAGATGTCCGAAAAACCCGAGCGCGTGGATCTCTTGGAGAAGCGGTTGAACGGCGGCTAGGTGCTCTTCCAAAGCCCAAGTAGAGCCGGCAAAGACCGTTTCGCGCGGGCCTGCGAGAGTCGCCCGGTACGAGCCGTTCGGTGCGTTTTCAAAGCGGGTCGCCCCGAGAAGCTCCCCGTCTTTCCACTGGGTGCTGAAATCTAGGATCCTCTCGACCCACGGCTCTCCGATGAGGGGGCCTTTTGCAAGCTCCTTTCGGAGAAACTGCGGGAGGTGCGAGGAGCCGGGGATGAGGAAATGGCCCCGCCCTGCGGTGCCGAAGGGCGTTTTGAGTACTTTCGGGCCGGGGGTTTTCTCGATCCAGAGGAGAGCCTCTTTTTCTGTCTCGAGCAGCTCGGAACTGGGTAAGCGGGGCGATCGGGTAAAGGAAAAAACTTTTGAATTGACGGCGCGGACGGCGTCCCAGTCGGGCATCCGGTAGGGGATCCGCTGCTCGGCAGCCCATTTTTGAATTGCAAGAGAAGCGCCCCAATCTTCAATCTTCCGGTCTTCAATCCTCTCTGCGTGGATCTCTGAGCCGATCAGGATCAAGCGCGGGTCGGGAGAGGGGGGGAGGCATGAGACGAGGACCAGGTCGTTTGGGCCGGCGTAGAGGAGCGGGAGGGTTTGAAGTTTTTCCACGACGGGATGAGAGCGCATCCAGACCGATAAAGGCTTTTTTGCAGGAGTTTCGAGTTCGCTTTCAAAAAACGTATTGCAGATATGTAGGACGGGGAGGGAGGACATTTAAGATATATTCTGCCATAATTGATCCATTATGCAAACGAAACCTCCGATCTACCGCACCGGCATTGGCCAAGACAGCCACCGGTTTCTGCCGTCCGATTCTTCCAAGCCGTGCATCGTATGCGGCGTGATCTTTGACGGCGTGCCAGGCCTCGATGCCGATTCCGACGGCGACGTCGTGTATCACGCGGTGTGCAATGCAATCACATCCCTTTCCGGCGTTCCGATTCTTGGTGGGATCGCAAAAGACCTCTGCCGCAAAGACGGAATCACCGATTCCCAGGTCTATCTGGAAAAAGCGCTCGAAACGCTTCATCCGCAAAAAATCGTCCATTTAGCCGTGACGATCGAAGGGAAGCGCCCTTTTTTCGAGGACAGGATCGAAGCGATGCGGAAAAAAATCTCCCGCGTTTTGAAAATCCAGCCGAACCAAGTTGGGATTACGGCCACATCCGGCGACGGGCTGACCGATTTCGGCTGCGGCGACGGCCTCATGTGCTTCTGCGTTCTCTCCACAGTCGAAGAATAATTAATAGACGTCCGCAAGGTAGCGCTTGTCGGCGCGCAGCTTCTTGACGAAGCGGCGGGCGTCTTCATCCGTTAGGCTGCCGACTTCCCGGGCGATCCGGTGGAGCATGGCGTCGACGTCTTTGGCCATCTCTTCGGCATCTCCGCAGACATAAAAATAGGCCCCTTCCTGCAGCCAAGCCCAAAGGCTTTTGCGCTCTTCGTACATCTTGTGCTGGACATAGGTTTTCTCGGAAGAGTCCCGCGAAAAAGCGAGATCGAGGCGGAGCCGGCCTTGGGAGGCAAGGTCGGTGAGGAACGGCTCGTAATAAAAGTCGGAGGCGCGGTGTCTTTCGCCAAAAAAGAGCCAATTGCGCCCGGGGGCTGAAAGGGCGATCCGCTCTTGCAAAAAGGCGCGGAAGGGGGCTACTCCTGTGCCGGGGCCGACGAGAATGATCGAGGCGGACGGGTCTTCGGGCAGCGTGAAGTGGTTCGATGGCTGCAAGTAGATCGGGACGGGGGTTTCGCTTAAATTTGCAAAATTGCAAAGAAAGTAGCTGCCGATCCCTTTCCTCTCTTGCCCGTTCGAGATGTAGCTGACGTAGGCGACCGTGAGATGGATTTCTCCCGGAAAGACGCGGGCGGAGTTTGCGATCGAGTAAAAACGGGGGAGGAGCGGCATCAATTTCGTGAAGTGGGACAGTTCCGTCAAAGGATTGCGGGAGAGGAGGTCGAGAAGAGAGTGGGTATGGAGAAGTTCGGCGAGCTTGCCCTTATTTTCCGGAAGGAGCAGGGGATCTTGCGGATTCAAGAGGCGGTAGAAAGGGGCGTGGACGCGGCTGACGTTCGCTTTATGGGTCAGGTAGTCGCGTAAAGAAAGGGAGGCGTTCTCCTTGGGATCGAGGATCGGTTCGTCTCCGGCGCGGCCGATTTTATGCAGGATCGCTGAAATCTCTTCCGGATCGTTTTGCGGGAGGATCCCAATGCTGTCGCCTACCTTGTAGGGAAAGGCGCCTGGCTCGACTTCCAAAGCAAGATGATAGGTTTTTTTGGTAGAGGACGGCCCTGTCAATAGGCTTCGCTCTTTAATGCGGGCAAGATACGGGTGTGTCCGGGAATAAGTTTTTATAGACAAGCAGCCACTGCAAAGTTAGATTGAGGATTGGCGGAGGAGTTCATGAAGGGTTGGCTCATACTCAGTTTCTTATTCCTGATGTGCGGGTGCGGCGATAGCAATTACAACCGGGGCTATGTCATCTCGAAGTCGCATGTCGAACCGGAAGTCCAGGAAGCGGAAGAATAATTCATTGGGCCGCCGCGCCGGCGAGTTCCCGGCAGTTTTTCTTATCCCACCCTTTTTTGAGGGTATCCATTTTCTTATTGGAAATCCCTCCGAGCGTTTCGATCGCCCCGAGGAACCGGACCCGAAGCATGTCCTTGCCAAGGAGTGTGGCCGAATCAAAAAGGGGCGGCCCCATGTGTTTGCCCATGACGGCTCCAAAGAGGAGATGCATCACGACTTTTTTGTGATGGACGCCGAACCGTTCGGCCGTTTCGTGGGACGCTTTTTCTAAGCCAGCTCCGCTCCAGTCTTCCTGCTCGTCCAGGCACCAGATGATCCCCTGGAGGATGCAGGCGGCCAAGTCGGGCGCGGTGTTTTTCGGACACAGGAGTTCGGGAGTGAACTTCATGTCGGAGATAAAGAAAAAGTCGCAAAGCTGCATAAAATCGGAAAACGTCTTGATCCGCGTATGGACAAGAGGCATCAGCTTGCGGAAGAACGTCTCGTTGAATTTCCATTCGGAAAGGCGGTTCCAAAGCTTGTCTTCAGGAATCGACTCGATGATCTTTTTCTGGTTGACCCAGCCGAGCTTCTGGATATCGAAAAACGCCCCTGAAATGCCGATCCGCTTGGGATCGAAATCGCGGATGATCTCGTCGAGCGTGTAGATTTCCCGCTCACCGGGCATGCTATATCCCATAAGGGTAAGGAAGTTGACTAAGGCTTCCGGAAGGTATCCCGCGTCGCGGAAGTAGAAGATGGAGGTGGGGTTTTTCCGCTTCGAGAGTTTTTTCCCTTCTTTCCCGAGAAGAAGGGGCATATGCATGAAGGTGGGGGCTTGCCAGCCAAAAGCCTCGTAAAGGCGGATATGTTTCGGTGTGGAACTCATCCATTCGTCGCCGCGGATCACATGGGTGATCTTCATCAAATGGTCGTCCACGACATTGGCCAGATGGTAGGTCGGGAAGCCATCGGATTTCAGGAGGATCTGGTCGTCGATGTCGGCCCAAGGAGCGGAGATGCGACCTTTGATTTGGTCTTCGAAGACGCACTCTCCGGTCAGCGGCACTTTGAGCCGGATCACGAAAGGCTGGCCGGCGCTTTCGCGCTGGCGCACTTCTTCCGGGCTCAAGTTCCGGTATCTCCGGTCGTAGCCGACCCGCTTGCCTTGAGCAGCGGCAAGCTCCCGCATCTCCGTCAGCTCTTCTGCCGTCGCAAAGCATTTGTAGGCTTGGCCTTTTTCGAGCAGCTCATAGGCGTGTTTGCGGTAGATGTCGGTCCGTTCGGACTGCCGGTAAGGGCCGTAGGGCCCGCCCACGTCGGGACCTTCCTCCCACTCAATGCCGCACCAGCGCAGGGCTTCAAAGATATTGGCTTCATATTCGGGTCTGCTCCGGCTCTGGTCGGTGTCTTCAATCCGCAAAATAAACTGGCCTTTGAAATGCCGGGCGAAAATCAAGTTGAAGAGGGCGATATAGGCAGTGCCTACGTGGGGATCGCCGGTCGGGGAGGGAGCGATGCGGACGCGTACGGTCATGGGTTATTCCTTAAATAGCCCCTATATTTTGTTCGATCGGCTTCCCAAGAGTCAAACTATTTCGGCAATATTAACCCGCGACCCAAACAGGCGACAATATGCGCCGCGAGGCAATAGCCTATCGAAGCGGAGCGGCCGAAGGAGGAGGCCCATGGTATACCCATGGGCGACGATGGAGGATCGATAGGGTGAAGCCGCAGCAAGCAGATTGTCACCTGTTTGGGTCGCGGGTTAATAAGTAAATCAAGTCTTTCACGATGTGCAAAGCTTCTTGGTACTGGAGGTCGCTTTGCCCGAAAAAGTCCACTTGAGGGCTGTCGAAATTATTTTTTTCAATTTCGGCTAAAGTAGTTTGGTAGCTTTTATTGGCCTCGAGCCGGAGTTTCGAGTTTTTCTTAAGGGTTTCGAGATAGGGGGCGTAGGTAGAGAGGCGCGGCTGGAGGTGGTGGCGGTAGCTGGCCCCGAGCTGCAGGCGCTGGAAGGCGGAGAGGTCGGTTAAGTCGTCGTCGAAATGGGATTCGATCTCATCGCCCTCTAGGGGGAATTTGGCGAACTTTTCCCCGATGTCGACTTTCGAAAGGAGCCCGGGAACGACGATATCGGAGCGGACGCCGTGGAGCTGGGGGCTTTTGCCCGAAACGGTATAGTAGCGGCCCCGGGTCACCTTGTATTCCCCTTGCGGGTTGATTTTAGGATTGTTGATGGGGTCGAGAGTAAACGTTTGAAACGATCCTTTCCCGAAGGTGTGCTCATCGCCGACGACGATCGCCCGGCCATAATCTTGGAGAGTCTGGGCGACGATCTCGGCTGCGGAGGCCGAGGCCCGGTTCACCAGGATCACAAGCGGCCCATCCCAAATGGGTTTCCCGTCGACTTCCCGCAAGTGCTGCACCTTGCCGGTGTTGTCTTTGACCGACACCACGATTCCCTTCGTGATGAAGAGGCCCGACACCGAAACGGCCTGGGTCAAAAGCCCGCCTGCGTTGCCCCTTAAGTCGACGATCACCCCTTTCAATTTGGAGTCTTTTTTGATCTGCTCGAGCGATTTGCGCATGTCTTGGGCCGACGAATATTTCGGGTCTTGATAGAAGGAAAATAGGCGGAGGGTCGCGATCTGTCCGTCCCCGTACGGCTCGAGAAGAGTCTCAAGGCGGGAATCTTCGAGCACCACCTCGCCGCGGATCAGCTCGATCTCCATCTTTTCCCCTTCCCGTAAGAAAGTGAGGCGGACTGGGGTTCCTTTTTCGCCTCGGATGAGTTCGACGGCCTCGGTGATTTCCATTCCGACAACGGGTTCGTTATCGACGGCGATGATCTTATCGTTGATCTTGAGTTTCATGCTTTCATACGCCGGGCTGTTTTCCAAGATCCGCATGATCGTCAGACCGTCCAAATCGTCTTTGAGCTGCGCCCCTATCCCGAAAAGGCGCTGCTGCACTTGGATCATGAACTGGTTCGCCTCGCTCGGGGTAAAATAATTCGTATGGGCGTCGAGCGCCGCAGTGGCGGCTTTGAGTACGTGGGTCAGAACGACCTTCGACTGTTCTTCGGCCGTCTGCCCCGTCAGCTCGGCTTCCCGGTTGAGCCGCCTTTTTTGCAGCCTTTGGAGGAAGCGGTCTCGGCTTTCGGCGCCCGTTTTGTCGGCGGCCTCAAGCTGCAGGGCCTTGATTCTCAAGATTCTCGTCTTCAAATCTTCAAGGGTTTCCGCCCAAGGCTGGTCTTTGAATTCCTCGCTTTTCACTCCCATGGGAAGGACCATCCCGGCGATCTCGTTTTCGATGGCGTTTCGCCTTTCGATCGCGGTTAAGAAGACGGCATAGAGTTCGTGGAATACCGAATAATCGGTCGTTTTGAAACCTCCAAGCGCTCTTTGGAGAAGATCGTCGGCGGGCTGGGTCGCAAGGGAGATTTCGCTTGAGAGAAGGTAGGTTTTTGTGGGATCCAGCTCATCCAGGAAGTTCTGCAGCGTCCGTTTCATCAGGTCGGCGTTCAATGACTTATGGCAGACGTGCGCTTTGAGGACCTCTTCGATTTTGGCTTTTGCCTCCTTCGGGGAAATCTGGGGCATTTTGCATTCGCAGACGGTCAAAACAAGGAGGAAAAGAGGAAGAGCCCATTTTTTCATGAAGAAACCTGCATAGCAAAATCTCGACTATATCCGAACGGGCTGTTTTATACCACGCGCGGCCTCGCATCCTGCGGCGATTCATGAATCGGATTGATTCCTCGGTATTAACCCGAGGCCCAAATAGATGACAAGATGTGCCAGCGAGGCACAGCCAAATCAAAGGGGGGATACCCCCCGGTCTGGACGAGGAGTGCCATTGCCAAAGCCAAGGGCGACGAGGAAGATTGATTTGGCAAAGCCGCAGCAAACAGATTGTCACCTATTTGGGTCTCGGGTTAATAAGGTGTCGCGCTCGTGGACGGGAGGCTCGCGCAACCCGCCCCCGAGCCTTGAAAGAAGAGGTTTCAATAGAGGTTCCTATCCCGATTTTCAGGCGGTAGCAAGGTAGTCAAAAGATTAGTTGTCAATAAAAAACGTAAGCTGTTGCGTTCGAGAACTGGAAAGAGATTATTTGAAATATTGCCGAGTTAATATTTTAAATGTTAGTTGAAAAATATACGATTTTCATTGAAATTAAGTTCCTCCTGTGAAATAATGGTTAATGAAAATAGAAAATTAAAAGGCAGTTGGATTTTTCGGCAACGTTTGGATTTATCTCGGTATTGCCAAGTCCGACCCTTTACGAATGAAATAAGAAAAATTAGGAGGAAGGAATAACCATGAACGACAATAAAACATGGGAGCAGGCGCAAGGACAATCACGCGATGCAGCAAAAGTCGTTTCGATCACCGAAGCCGCGCGCATCAATAACGTGACCCGCCAAGCCATTTACGTTGCAATTAAGCAAAAGAAACTTAAAGCATCCAAAGATTCGACCCGTTGGACGATCCATCTTGACGACCTCGACGAATACCGGAAAAATAAATACTCGCGCACGAAGTCGATGTTTGCGGGGGAGCTTCTTTTTGATAACCGCAAAGGGTATTTTTCTGTTAACCAAGCTGCAAAACTTCTGAATGTCCCAGCGCAAAAAATCTATTACGCTACGCGCGTGGGCTTGTTAAAAGCTCATCGCAAAGGCGCTGCGTGGGTCATCCATGTGGACGACATTAAGGGTTATCAGGAAAACTACCTGAACCGCAGTTCGCAAGTCGCGACCTAATCCTTTCTTCTCAAAAAGAAATCGCTCAACTCGAGAGGGCGATTTTTTTTATTTCATTCAAATATTTTCTTGTCGCTTAACAACTTGAAAATCTTTCACGAGCAGTTGGATGCTCGCCTTATTCAGGAACATATTGATTTGCGGCGTGAACGCGACGCTAAGGGTCAGGTTTTTGCCCCGGATTTCGTCTTTGCGGTCCGCAAGGCCGAAAGCGATCCCCTCAAGCATTCTATCCCCTTGCTCCAAAAACAGTTTCAGATGGTATTTTCCGACGATTTTCGGCGGCCAGATCTGCACCGCGTCGCAATAGAGGATGGGCGGAGGGTTTTCGTTGCCGAACGGTTCGAGAAGGTGGAGCGATTCCATGAAATCGAACGTGAGGTCGCTGAAATGGACCTTCGAATCGAGATAGAGTTTCGACACGACGTCGTTGTCTTTCAAAAGCCGCTCGGCGGCATCGACGAACCTCTTTTGAAATTGCGGGATATCGCGTTCATTAATGGTAAATCCCGCTGCGTAGTCATGCCCCCCGAAATTGATCAGCAGATCTTCGCTTTCTTTTAGAATGGGAAGGAGAGGGAATTCGGGAATCGTCCGCAGCGACCCTTTTCCTACGCCTTGTTCGATCGAGATGATGGCGGTGGGTCGGTTGTATTGTTTGGCAATGCGCGCAGAAAGGATGGCGATGATGCCCGGATGCCATTTTTCCGAATGGAGCACAATGGCTTTTTCCCGGAGGAGTTCAGGGTTTTGGAAAATGATCCCTTCGATATCTTCCGAAGCTTCCCGCTCGATTTTCTGTCTTTCCAAATTATTCAAATCAAGTTCTTTGGCGAGGCGTTCCGCTTCATCGTGGCCTTGGAGGAGGAGCAGTTCAACGCCTTTGATCGGATCGGCGATCCGCCCGAGGCTGTTGAGCCGGGGGGCGATTTTGGACGCGATGTCGGCGGGAGTGAGGTCTCTTGTTTCCATTTCGCTCTGCTCAATGAGCTTGGAGAGCCCCACCCGTTTCATTTGGCGCATTTGTTTGAGCCCGTAGCGTACGAGAATCCGGTTTTCCCCTTTGAGGGCGCCCATATCGCCGATGAGGCCTAAGGCGACGAGATCGAGGTATTTTTTCAAGTCGATCTTCGTTGGGCTGATCTCTTCGTTTTCGATCAAGATATTCGTGATCGCATGGGCGAGTTTGAATGCGACCCCGACTCCGGTCAGCTCCCGATTCGGATACGTGCTGTTGATGAGCTTCGGGTTCAAGGTGGCAACGCAGTGGGGGATTTTCGAGGTCGGCTCATGGTGGTCCGTCACGATGACGTCGATGCCATGCCGCACGACCTCTTCGATTTCCTTGGCGGCAGTAATTCCACAATCGACCGTGATTAGGAGTGTGCACTTCCGCTCTAAAGCGAATTCAAGCGCATCGCCGATGAGGCTTTTTTTCAGCATCGCGCGATTTGGGATATCGAAATAGGCGATCGCTTCGATTTCGCGTAAAAACTCGGTGAGGAGAGCTGCGGCAGTCATCCCGTCGACGTCGTTATCCCCGTAGATCAGGATCGGCTCGCGGGAGCGGATGGCGGCGAGCACCCGGCCGACCGCTTTGTCCATGTCGGGAAAGAGATCGGGATCGAAGAGGTTCGGAAGTTTCGCGTACAGAAATTCGTGGATCTCTTGAATCGTCTTAAATCCGCGCGAGATCAGGATTTGAGCGGTGACGGGGTGGATGTTGAATTCAGATGTGATCTCCTGGAGAAGGGCAGGCTCCTTGCTCGGGTAAATCCAGATGGGCGCTTTCGCTTTCAACGCAGCAGAATTCATTTAGCAGGAGTCCCCCAGCCGGACTGTGCCTAAAGGCACTTAAAGATTGGTATATCTATATACCTCCTAAAATTTTAAGAGGAACACTTAAATTTCGTTTGTCCTTAAGTTTTTTGCAGACCCAGCGCATTCTCTTTGGTTTCTTCGCGGCGGTGGAAAAAAATCATCAAGGGCGATGCGATAAACCAAGAGGATAGGGTTCCGAAAAAAACGCCGATCGTCATGACTAAGGAGAAGCCGAAGAGGGACGGCCCGCCGAAAAGTACGAGGGCAATAAGGACTAAAAGCGTGGTGCCGGAAGTGATGGTGGTTCTGCTGAGAGTCGCGTTCAGCGCCCGGTTCACGAGGTCGGGCAGCCGCTTCGTTCCGCTGGCTTGGATTTCTTCCCGGATCCTGTCGAAGATGATGATCGTGTCATTCAGCGAATAGCCTACGATCGTCATGAGCGCCGCGATGGTGTTCAAATCGATTTGGATCTCGAGGCCCAAGGCATGCAGAACTCCCACGCATCCCAGGGTGATCAAGACGTCATGGAAAAGGCAAATGAGAGCCGCAGCGGCAAACTTATACTCGAACCGGAAGGCGAGATAGACAAAGATGCAAAGGAAGGAAATCGCGAGGCCGAGAAGCGCGTTATTCCTCATGCTGTCGGACATCTGTCCGCTCATCGCTGTCCATTGCGTGTCGATCTGTGGAAGGCTTTGCGGAGCCAGGGCAATCCCTTGTTTTGCAAGCGCGTGAACGGTCCATTCGATCCGGGGGTTTTTCATAGCGGATCCCGCCGGGTTTTCGAGCGGCAACCCGTAAAATGGTTTGTTCGCCTGCTCGAGCGTGGTTCCGAACAGAATCCGGATATGGTTCGCAGGACTCAGTTCGCGGACTTGAAAATCGCTTAACTGAGCGCCTGCAGCTAAAAGCGCTTTTTCGACTTTCAGCGCGTAGGAAGGCTCGCCGGTGTTTTCCAGCTCGAGGTTCAAAGAATAACCGCCGGTAAAATCCATCCCGAAGATGGAATGGCGCTCCAAGACGATCAGGCTTGAGCCTACGAGGATGATGGCTGCCGCCGCCGCGAAAGAAGCTTTGGCTTTTTTGAGGAAATCGAAACGGGTCGAACGGATCCAGTCAGCCATTTTGAGAGCCGCATGCTTGGGATTTTGGATCCAGCCGGTGAAATAGAAGCGGGTCATGAATAGAGCGGTGAACATCGAAGAAGCGATTCCGATGATGAGGTTGACTGCAAAGCTCTTGATAGGGCCTGCGTCGAAATTCAGGAGAATTAACGCGGCGATGATCGTGGTCACGTTCGAGTCGATGATCGCCGAGTACGCTTTTTTATAGCCTGCGGAGAGGGCGGAACGGATGTTGCCCGATTCGGCAAACTCCTCTTTGATCCGCTCGAAAACAAGGACGTTTGCGTCTACGGCCATTCCGACAGTCAGCACCACTGCGGCAAGCCCGGCGAGCGTCATGGCGGCTCCGAGGTTTTGGAGCGTTGCCCAAAGGATGAGCAGGTTGAATAGGACTGCGACCGATGCGACGAGGCCTGCAAAACGGTAGTAGGCAAGCATCGAGCCGATCACGAGGCAAAGCGCCGCAATCGTTGCGGCAATCCCCTTCGCCCTGTCGCTTTGTCCAAGCTCCGGGCTCACATTTTTTTCCGAGAGGATTTGAGGGGTGAAGGTCAGGGAGCCGGCTTTCAGGTCGGCCGCGAGCCGGTTCACTTCCCTTTGAGTAAAATTCCCGGTGATCATCGCGCTATCCCGGAGGGCCGATTCGAGGGCCGGCGCGCTGATGACCGACTCGTTCAAAATGACCGCCATCCTCCATCCTCGTCCCTGGGTCGGGTTTTCGAGGGAGGTGCCTTGGACCTTTTCTTTGGAATATTTGGATGTCCAAGCATGGAGGTCGTTTCGGGGATGGGATTTCTTGCCGCCTGACTCATAGGTGGAAGCGACATCGAAGCTTAAGAAGTTGCCTTTTGCCGGGTCGTAGCCTGCATGGATATGTTCCAGGTGGGCGCCTTCGATAGCCCAGTTGCGGAATACAATGAGGAGCGGGTGGGATTGCCCATGCCAGTCCACAGCTTCGCTGCCTCGATAGATTGCGATTTTAGATTGCGTATCATCGACGGTTTGCGAGGCTTCCGGATCGTTCCAGGAGGCGATCCGAAGGCCGTTTTCCCAAAGGGTCCTTGTCGCTTCGGAGCGTAGCTCTCCCTTTTCGGCGTGGAGGTGCTTGCGGGCGATTTCGTTGACGCTTTGAGGGTCTTTTCGGCCCGTTACCACCGCTTCATTCCAAACCTCTTGGAGGAATCGGTTTACGCTTACGCCTAAATCAGGGGTCATCGTAGAGAATTTTTCGTTCACCAGATGAAACGACATGGTGGACGCTTTGATCAGTTCCGAGGCCGGCATCGCCTGCGATCCCGGGAAATCGAGAGCGATCTGGTTTCCTACCTGGCGGATCGAGACTTCCGAGACCCCCATCTTATTGACGCGGTTATAAAGTTCGTTGATCCCTTGCTTGATATCGGCGTCGCTTGTGACCGGTTTCCGGTTGGCGTCTCTCAGCTCGATCTGAACCGATTTGCCGCCCGACAGGTCAAGTCCCCAGCGGATGATTTTCCTCTCGTCCCCGCGGAATATTTTACGCGCGGTCAGCGCCATGTTTTTCCAGAAGATCGATTTCGTAGGTTTCGGCGCGTCCATGCGGACGATCGGGTCGAGGCTCACTTGAGCCGTCCGGTACTCGTCGTTCCATTTTAGAAGATCCTCGTGGATCTTCGTGTCGATTTGATTCTCGACCGCTATCCTCTGTTCTACATCGGTCAGTTCAATGACTGCCATCCGCTTCGTTCCCCGGATCAACAGGTCTTCCCTCGTCGCAGCGAGAAGCGCCGAGTAGAAATGGGGCTTTTCAAAGATGAAATCCCCGGGTTTAGCGAGCTGGCCAAAAGCCGAGGCGGCAGGATACCCGACAAATCCGTCTTGATAGAGAAGTTCTACGAGGCGGCGGAAATCGGCGCTGAACGATTGGGCTAGGGCCGACTGGGGAAATTGTTCGTAGTGTTTCGCGATTTTATCGATTCCTTTCGCGACGATGTAGAGCGAATCGGGGTTCATTCCGGCCCCTTCGCCGGAGGTTGCTGACAAAGGCGAGAAAACGACGAGGCAAAGGGCTTGCTGCTCAACGGGAAGCGCGAGATACTCGTTTAGAGAAGCGGCTTGGAGCGCGGCAAGATCGGGATGGCCCGGAGTCCATCGGGTGTTGAGCGATCCTTGGAGTTGTTTCGCGGCGCGCTCTGCGACTCTGGATAAGTCGAGGCTTAAATAGCCGGTTGCGTTATTCAGCTTATGGAGCGGAACGGAGACGGCATCAGCTCCCGGAATGAGCTCTTCGGAAGTTTCTCTTGCGATGCGAGCGATCTCATTTACGACCTGCTGCTGAAATCTTTCCTTGTTTTTCCCCGAGGCCCTGAGCGTTTCCACGTCCGGATGGAACTTTAAGAGGAAGCGGTCTTTATTCCAATCGGCCGCGATGGAAACAAAGAGGGGGTGCGCGTTAGATAGGTCGAGCGTTGCGGAACGGGCGAATGACTCTTTTGCGGCTGCTATATTTAAAGGATCTTTTCCCGCTGCGAAGAGGTGCGCCCGTTTTTTCAAATAGTCAGCGGCAGCGGCTAGGTTTTTGTCTTTTCGATCGAGAACGAGCGCTGCCTGTCCCTGATCGCCGCGGTTCTGTAATTTTGATTTCTCTTGTGAGATCGCGTCCCGCCCTTGGGTCAACGCTTGAAGCAGCGTTTGAATTGCCGCCTGCTTATCTCCGCCAACGCCCTGGGTAAACCGGGCGAAATACCGCGATGCGGCGGGAGTCTCTTCATTGCCGAAAGTCTCTTTGAGGGTGTTTACGTGAGCGGCAAGAGTTTCGATGAGGGAAAAGGATGAATTGCCTTGGATAAGCGAGTTGAGAAGCAAAGCGGTTTCAGACGGCCCGCCTAAAGCGTTTGCAAGTTGTTCAATACGATCCGCTGCGATCCTCAAATCGTTTTTGGCAAGATAGGAAAAATCGTTTGGCTCGATGCGGACCGGTATTTTCCTTTGGATTCGGACTTCCTTTCCGCCTTCTTCTTGCGGAGGCAGAGACAGCTGGGCCGGAGCAAAGGGAATGAGGGCGCCGGCGCGCGGCAAATAGGCTTTTAAACGCCGAGCGTCTTCTTCTTTTGCAAAGGATGCGATCGCTACCTGTGGATTTTCAGGGTCGAGCGCTACCGAAAGAGGCTTCGCGCGGAGGAGTTCACAGTAGGATTGGATCCATTCCAAACTCTCCGTTTCCAACGACTGGACGCGTTGGGCGATCCGCGCTGCGATTCCCTCGGCGGATTTAAGGCTGACCGGGTCTTTCAAGGGTTTCGCGTAGTAAAAAACGGTAGGGAGGATGTTGTATACGGTGAGGATGATCACCGAGAGGATTAGAAGAAACTGCCACTTGCGCTGCTTGTCCATGTAAAACCTAGTTCTAAAACATGTTAGAATATAAGGTGCGGCCGATGTTGTCTATATCTTTTGAAGAGGGCTGTCTTTCAGCAAGGCTGATAAAGCTATGCTGGCGTTGTTTTTTCTTCTTGATTTTCGTTTGATTTGATTTTATTATTGCTTGATTTCGATTTTCTGAGGTGTTTAAATGATGACGAAGATTTATTTGAATGCGGCTCGCGAGGCTGTTCGGGAATCGTATCGCGCTGTCGAGCGCGGGCAGTACTGGGAGGCTTGGGGGATGGCGATTCCGGCGAGAGCGAATTATTTAGCCGATGGGGCGGTCAACGCTGCGGCGCTCCCTTTTTATGTGCTCGGGGCCGGATGCGGAGCCGTTATAGCCGCTTTCACCTGGGGGCGTGAAACGAAATGCCTCAAATCAAATCTTGTCAGCGCAGACAATAGCATGAGCCGCGTCTTTTTCGGCGTGATCGGTGGAATCGTCTCGCCTGCCGGCGCCGCGGCGGTAGAGATTGATTCCTTTGCCGAGGTAGTGGCGACGGCAGCTCTTGTCTCCGCCGTTGCTGCGGGGCTTCTTTTTATCGCGCAGCATATCCGCTGGCCGAACGCCGTCTTCTATAATTCTCAAACCGGGTTTACCTGGGGTTGGTATCTCTAAGAAGGCATATTAAGGGGCTATCGCCGAAAGCCCCGATTCTATATGATTTGCTGGAACATTTTTGAGTGGACTTATGCCTAGCATTGCCGTGATCGGGATGCAATGGGGCGACGAGGGGAAAGGGAAGGTGATCGACCTTCTTTCCGAACGCGCCCGACATATCGCAAGGGCTCAAGGCGGAAACAACGCCGGCCATACGATCGTTGCCAGGGGGGTGGAATATAGGTTCCACGTCGTTCCTTCTGGCATCGTTTATCCCCACACCCGCTGCTATATCGGCGGCGGGACGGTGATCGACCCCGCTTCCCTCTTGTCCGAATTCGAGGGCTTGAGACGGCATGGAATCGAGTTCGAAGACCGCCTTTTTCTTTCCAGGTACGCCCATGTGGTCATGCCCTACCACCGCCTTTTTGATCAATTGGCCGAGAAAGCAAAGGGATCGGCTGCCGTTGGGACGACGGGGCGGGGGATCGGTCCTTGCTACACGGACAAGGCCTCGCGCTGCGGCATCCGCGTCGCCGACCTTTTAAACCCTAAGATATTCCGGCAGCGGCTCCAGGCGGCGCTGGACATGAAAAATAAAGAACTTGAGAAAGTATACGGCCATCCACCGCTTGAACTGGAGCCAATGGCCGAAGAGTACCTCCATTACGCCGAACGGTTGAGGTCTTTTGAGGCTTCAGTCGAAGAAATGCTCTATTTTGCCGCGAAGCGGGGAGAGCGAATGCTCTTTGAAGGGGCTCAGGGCGCCCTCCTTGACACAACGTTCGGAACCTATCCCTTCGTCACCTCCTCCTGCACCCTTGCAGGCGGGGTTTGCTCGGGGGCGGGGATGGGGCCTTCCCTCATCGACCAGACGATCGGCGTCGCAAAAGCCTACACGACCCGCGTTGGAAACGGTCCATTCCCGACGGAGCTATGCCCCGAGGAGCTTGCCCTCTTCCCCGACCATAGCTCGGCGCGAGAGTTGGGGACGACCACGGGCCGCAAACGGCGCATCGGATGGTTGGACGCGTTTTTACTCAAGCATACGATCTGTTTGAATGGAGCGGACTGCCTGGCGATTACGAAATTGGATATTTTGGATCGATTGGACGAGATTAAGATTTGCGCCGGATATAAGGGCTGCCGGTCTTTCCCCGCGACCTTGGAAGAGCTTCAGGAGGCGGAGCCCGTATATGAGACGCATCCGGGTTGGAAACGGCCGACGAGCGGGATCGAGACGTATCATGATCTTCCAGGAGCGGCTCGGGCGTATTTGCGGCGGATCGAGGAGCTGTGCGGCATCCCCGTTGCGCTCGTTTCCGTCGGGCCGGAGCGAGAAAAAACCTTATGGCTGGATCGGTTTTTCGAATGAGTTCCGCATTCCTAGAGGCGCCGACGCAGAATCCGTCTATATACACCCCCGACGATTTCGGTAAGATCGATTCGGCCAAAATCCCCAAACACATCGCGGTGATCATGGACGGCAACCGGAGATGGGCGAGGCAGCGCAAACTCCCTCCGATGATGGGGCACTGGGAAGGGGCTGAGGTTTTGACTGACATCGTGCGGGCCGCATCGGAACTTGGCGTCCGTACGGTTACCGTGTATTCCTTTTCCACAGAAAATTGGCTTCGCTCGACCGAAGAGGTTCAGGCGTTAATGCAGCTTTTCGAAGTCTATTTGATCCGGAAGAAAGAATTGATGATCCGGGAGGGCATACGCCTTGAGACGATCGGAGACCTTTCCCGTTTCCCGCCCCATATCCAAGAAGCGTTCGAATCCGCCAAGAAAGCGACGGAACAGGGCGGGAAGATCAACCTCGTCCTCGCCTTAAATTACGGAGCCCGCGACGAGATCCGCCGCGCGATCGGCAAAATTTTGGAGATTAATCGAAAAGAACCGATTCCACCCTCCGAGTTGACGGAAGAATTGATCGCGCGCCATCTGGATACCAGCCGTTGGGGCGATCCCGAACTCATGATCCGGACTAGCGGGGAAATGAGGGTGAGCAATTTTTTATTATGGCAGATTTCGTATTCTGAAATTTATGTGACAGACAAGCTATGGCCCGATTTTTCGCCGAAAGACCTTTTGGAAGCGGTCGCGGCGTTTCAAAGACGGGGCCGGAGATTAGGAGGATAGGCGATGAAAGATTTATCCAAGAGGACGGTCTCATCCGTCATTTCGATAGCGGCTGCGTCCTGTTTAATCATCTTCTCCAATCTTCCTTGGTTCCAATATATCGCCGCGGCTCTGGTCGCGGCTTTGACCGGCGTGGCGATTTGGGAGTATGAGCAGTTCGTGAAAGCCAAAGGGGGCCGGATGCTCCTTCCCGCCCTGATCGCGATCGGAGTCTGCCAGGTCCTTTCCTTTTTCGCCGCCGCCCGCTTCGCATCTTCCCTGGGTTTGCCGCTGCTCGTGTTTTTCATCGGCTTTTTGATCCTGATCGCACTCCATTTCAAGGAAAAAGACGGCGCTGTCGTCGATCTCGCGGTTTCCTCGTTCGGACTTCTCTATATCGCTATCCCGATGGGGATGATGCTCGGCATTTTGTTCAGCCATGCGGGAGGGCAGGACGGACGGTGGTGGGTCGCCTATCTTCTCGTCGTTACGAAAATCACCGATATGGGCGCCTATTTTGGCGGAAGCCTTTGGGGAAAGCGAAAACTCGCCCCGACGATTAGCCCGGGAAAGACCGTCGAAGGAGCTGTCGTAGGTCTAGCTTGCGCAGTCGCCGCGAGCTTGATCTTTTCCCTCCTCAGCCATTTTTCGGGCGCTATCCGCTTCCATTTGGGCACAATCGAAGCGCTGCTCCTGGGGCTTGTTCTCGGCTGTATCGGACAGTTCGGCGATCTGTCCGAGTCGCTATTAAAAAGGGACGCCAATAAGAAAGACAGCAACGACTTGCCCGGCCTTGGCGGCGTTCTCGACTTGATCGACTCGCTCCTCTTCAACGCTTTCATCCTCTACTTCTATTTGAAATACTTTTTATGATTATCGTGATTGACGGCCCGGCCGGTACAGGCAAATCGACGGTTGCGAAGAAGATCGCAGAAAGGCTCGGGTTTACATTTTTCGACACCGGCGCAATGTACCGCTCTGTCGCCTGGTTCGTCTTAAAAGAAAAGATCGACCCCTCGGATCGCGAAAAGGTGAGGCTTCTCCTGCCGAATTTCCGTTACGAGATCCGGACCGATGCGGAAGGGGAACGGCGTTACTTCGTTTGCGGAACAGACGTGACCCGGGAGATCCGCGAGCCGCAAATCGCTTCGGCCGCCTCTCAAGTAGGGACGATTTCGGAAGTGCGCGAAGCGATGGTGGAGATCCAGCGGAAATTCGGCCATGAATGCAACGCGGTATTCGAGGGGCGGGACATGGGGACTGTCGTATTTCCCGACGCCGATTTAAAAGTGTTCCTAACGGCTAGGGCCGATGTCCGGGCGCGGAGGCGCTATGACGAGCTGCTCGCGAGATTTCCCGATACCGCCCACTCGTTCGAATTCGGGCAGATTTTGCAAGAGATCCAGGAGCGCGATTTAACCGATTCGACCCGGGTCATCTCCCCCTTGAAACAGGCTCCCGATGCCCGCCTTGTCGACACCTCGGACCTAAGCGCCGACGAGGTCGTAGAGAGGATCCTCGCTTGGGTGCCCGGGAAAGACGCCTATAAACGGAAAGACTGGTTTTACGGGCTGGTCTATTGGCTTGCGCGGGGATTTTTCAAACTCTTTTTCCGTTTGAAAATTTACGGAGTCCGCCATTTCCGTCCCGGAGCCGGCATCGTCGCCTCCAACCATGCGTCCCATTTCGATCCTCCCGTCTTGTCCATCTCTTGCCCGGAAGAGGTTCACTTTCTGGCAAAAGAATCCCTCTTCGATATTCCTCTCCTCGGCCGCCTGATCCGCGTCCTCAATGCGCATCCGGTGAGCCGTTCGGCGGGAGACGCCTCGACATTCCGCGAGATCATCCGGTTGCTCCGCGAAGGCAAGAAAGTGATCGTCTTTCCCGAAGGATCCAGGTCGTCGGACGGCTCGCTGCAATCTCTTGAGAGAGGCTTGTCTTTCCTCGTTCAAAAAGGGCGTTGCCCGATCTTTCCCGCCTATATCCAAGGGACGTTCCATGCATGGCCCCCCGGCCGGAAACTTCCAAAACTTTTCGGAAATATCTCCGTAGTCTTCGGTTCTCCGATCGAATGGAGCGAATTCCAGGATTTGGACCGTAAGGAAGCCGAGCGGCAGCTGAACGAACGGACCGCCCAATCATTCCGAGACTTGAGAGATTGGCTAAACAACGGCGCTAAAGGGACTCCCCCTTAAAAACTGTTAACAGCCTCTTAGGTGGGCGCAGAATGGGGACGTTGTCCCCATCCCCCTACCCAAGGACTTTCGTCCTTGGGAATCCTGTGTATCCCTAAAGTGCTCCGCCCTTCGCCAGTGCAAAGGGCGGAGTCCTGTCTTAGAGACAGTTCAACTTGCTGAATGTCTTGCGGGAATCTGTGATCCTAGATATATTTTTCCGCGCTATGCATAAACTTTTTTTCGTTCTTTTTCTCCTCGGCTGCCTCAAAGCGAACGGCAGCCCGCCGCTTACAATCTACCAGATTGACATGTCAGTTCGCGGGCAGGAGTTCAATGCCGCCTTGGCAACGGCTTTTGCTACAGCAGGATCGAACGGAGAAGTGGTGATCCAGACCCTGGCGAATCCCCCTCTTCGGGGATGCGAATTTAACTTCGGGATTGATCAAGGGGCTCCCGGTATTGTGAATGGGATTATCCCGTACGTGCAAAACGCAACGTCTTCCGTTTCTCCGTTTTTCACATTCCCTCAGCACGCCCCGAATTATACCCTTTTTGTCTTCGCCTATAATCCGACGGGGATAACGGGAATTACAACCACCACCAAATTTGTCGCTGTCGGCATTGAGCAGATCGTTACGTTGGCCTACCGGAATACGATCAGCCCCCCCTTTTCGCTCTCTTTCCCATTCACTTCGACCTATGTCGGCAATCTGTATCCTCTGTATTACATTGATCCGGTGAAGCGGGCAGCCGATATTCAATCGGTGGCTGCGAATTTTCTTACACATCGCAACACATATAATGGGAGTCCCAGTTCACAGTTGTGGATTTGGACAACGTTGAATGGGAACTATTATGACTCATTCGCTTCAACCGCGAGCTATCCGCCGGGACTCATCCCAAACGTCACCAAAATTTCGATTCTGTCACATTCCCTATTGCTGATTACTTATGAGCCTGCAACGCCTGCCGTTCACCAAATCCAGCCCGAGCCCAAATGGAGCGTTGTTGTGGCTCCGGAACAGGTGCAGCAGATTATTTTTTATCCCAACGGCCCGCCGAGATCCTACGCTAATATTCAGTGATCTTGATTTGGCAGCAGAGAAGCTGTCCGCTTGCGATTTCGATTGTTGGATTCGGAATCAGCGCGATGTTTGAAATGCCTATGAAGTCCCGATCCAGGCTCCTCTGGGTCAGCTCCCATTTGAATCCGTTTGTCCGAATCGATTCGGCGCGCCCAAAAATGGGAATGAGGGAAACGGTTTGTCCGGGATGCGAGGAAAGCTGGGTGCGTCCTTGGATGGCGAACGCGATTTCGGTTTCCGTTTCCATGATGAGCTTATGGGAGTGTCTCCCTAAAATAAGGGCGTTGGTGAGGCTGTGGTCGATCCGCTTTCCCCACGCCCCATAGACTGTAATGGATTGGACGCCTCTCTTCCATTCTTCAGCGATCGCCGCTTCGAGATCGGTAATGTCCTTGTCGGACGGGAGGGTCATTTTCGGAACCGAAGAATAATCCTTGAGGAGTTCCGCAGGGCAGGAGTCGAAATCCCCAACAATCAAGTCGGGTGCAAACCCGCCTTGCTTGCAGTAGGCAAGTCCTGCGTCTACAGCGATGACCCTGCGATGGCGCCGGATCGAGGGGAGGAGTGCGTTCAGGTCGTCGATTTGGCCATTCGCTAGGATTGCGGTGTTCATATGGCCCTTTTGCTCCGAGGAGCTATTCCCCAGCTATACCCCAAAAAAGATGCTTTTTCGGGGACCCCGTCTTGGGATATCAATGCTTGTATCGCTTGCGGCCAAGATGACTCGAACATCCACCGAGTTGCCCCGACTAGAACCTGAATCTAGCGCGTCTGCCAATTCCGCCATGGCCGCAGATTGCCCGATCATTATAAGGCGTTTGCGGATTTCGGTAAAGTTGCCTCTCGGGCATATACTACTCGTGATTCAAGAATCGGTTTTTGGCAAAGCTGGCATCCCAGCTTTGCCAAATTCCCGATTTTTGAATCCCTCTCGGTATACGGGAAAATTGAAATGGGGTAGAATGGCCGTTTTTAACTAGGAGCAGGCTATGGTTGATAAAGGACCTATGAAACATTTGACGGATGCCAATTTCAATGACGAAGTAAAGAGCGGGGTTACCCTTGTCGATTTTCATGCCAACTGGTGTGGTCCCTGCCGAATGCTCGCGCCCGTTTTAGAGCAGGTGGCCAAGGAAATTAAAGGGAAAGCCTCCATCGGCAAGGTCGACATCGACGCAGAACAGAAGACGGCAAGCCGATTCCAGATTACCTCTGTCCCTACGATGATTCTCTTTAAAGACGGCAAAGAGGTCAATCGGCTTGTCGGCCTGAGAAATGCGGAAGCGATTAAAGATTTTATCTTGGCTGCAACCTGAGACCGTTGCATAACCCGCTTTGAGGGGGAAATTCGATGATTTCAAAGCCGGGTCGGTTTTTCGCAAATCGAGCATATGCGAATGAGTATAGGCGATTTGCGAAAAATCCGAATCCGGCGAAGAAAGGGCGAATTTGCCCCCAAATGGGGTTGTGCAACGGTCTCAACCTAATCGGTTACGCCTATGAGCCTATAAATGCGACGAAATCCGAATCCGTTAACAGTCTCTGATAGTGAGATAGGCTCATGGGCCGATTCCTGATCTTAGCCGGTTTTTTGGTCGTGATCCTGGGGGTCGTGATCCATTTCAAAATTGCGATTCCCTGGCTGACCGGCTGGATCGGGAAGCTTCCCGGGGATATCGTGATCAAGAAGGGGGATATGACCCTTTATCTCCCTTTAACCACTTCGGCTCTCTTAAGTCTTGTACTGTCGATCGTGTTCTCGCTGTTTAAAAAATGATTTTGCCGAAGAGCCTCGAATAGCACGATCCCGACGCTGCAAGCAAGGTTGAGGCAACGGGTATTCGGCGTCATCGGGATTTTGAAAAAACGATCCGGCCATAGGATCCGAAATGCATCGGGAAGGCCCGATGTTTCCGAGCCAAAGACAAGACAGGCGTCAGCAGGGTAAGACGCTTCGGTATAGATCTTGTCCGCTTTGCTCGAAAAGAAAAAGACCGGCTGCTTTCCTAGATAAGCGGGGCAGTCGTCGATCTCCTCGACATGAACCCCTTCCCAGTAGTCCAAGCCTGCCCGTTTGAGATGGCGGCTGCTTGTGCTGAACCCCAGCGGGCGGACGAGGACCAGGCCAGCTCCCGCTGCGGCGCAAGTGCGGACGATATTTCCCGTATTCTGGGGGATTTGAGGTTGGTAAAGGACGACTTTCATCTAGCGAGGGGGCGTTCGTCATCGAGGCTGCGGAGGATCGGGAGGCAATCCGCATTGGACGCGGCATGGGTATCCGACGAGGCGTCCGCTTTGAGGATTTCAACCTCGACGATCAGGAGAGTGTTGGATCCCTCGAGCGGCCGCTTGCTTCCGAACGCAAGTTCCGGGTGGATATAGAGCTTGCGCACTTCTCCTTCCCTCATGCCGACAATCCCCCGCTTCAATCCGGGAATCGCTTCGTCCAAAGCGATGATTTCATCTTTCGCGTCCAAAGGATCCCCTTCGACTTTCAAGCGAAGCCAGGGGGAGTTGTAAGGCTGGACCGGCTCCCCTTTGCCCGATTTTAGGATTTCGAATTGGAGCTTGCCGCCCTCAAGACAAACAATCCCATCCCTTTTCCCGTTTGCATTCAAAAAAGCAACGGCTTCTTCCAGCTCTTTTTCCTCTTGGAGCTTAAGAAGGCTCTTCACGCAGGCTTCGTCCGTCATCGGGGACTCGACGCCCGCCGCTTCGTCTTGGAGGCCCTTGGCAATCGCTTCCATGTCGATCGGGACATTGAGCGATTGAAGGTTTTTGCCGATCATGTGCCCAAGCGCTTCGGATAATTTCGCGCTATCCGGAGTTGCAAAAAGCGCGCCTGAGAAACAGGTGAAAGAGATCATTGGCTGCAAAAGGAATTTATGGATGCGCATGGGCCATTTCCTTGGTAAGAAGTGTGGTTAATTCGCCGAACGGGATTTCGCGCGACTCGCGCGTCGCCATATTTTTCAGCTGCATCGTCCCTTTTTGCATTTCGTCGCTCCCGATAATCGCGGAGTACGCTGCTTTCAAGCGCGCGGCATTCTGCAATGCGGTTTGGATTTTTTGCGAGTTGAGTTCGATCCCGGCGGAAACGCCCTGATGGCGGCAGCGTGTCGCAAGCTGCAAGGCGAGAGCTCTTGCCTCGGCGCCGAGGGGGATCAGGTAGACGGCGAGGCGCCCTTCTTCGGGCAGAGGGACGCCTTGGGCGAGCATGACCTGGATTACCCGTTCCAACCCGGTGGCAAACCCGATCGCGGGCAGGTCAGGGCCTCCGATTTGAGCCACAAGCCCGTCGTAGCGGCCGCCCGCGCCGATCGTGCTTTGGGCCCCGAGATTCTCAGAAATGACTTCGAAAACGGTTTTGTTGTAATAGTCGAGCCCCCGGACGATCTGGGGATCTACTTTGTAAGGAATTCCGAGGGCATCCAATGCCTTGCAGACCTGTTCGAAGTGGGTCCGCGCTTCCTCTGTCAGGTGATCCAAAATCGAAGGCGCGCCGCGTAAGAGTTCCCGGTCTTTTGGGTCCTTGGAGTCTAAAATCCGGAGCGGGTTTTTTTCAAAACGGACCTGGCTATCAGCGGAAAGTTCGCCTAGATTGGGACGCAAGAAATCCATGAGCGCGGTGCGGAAGGCGAGTCTAGACGGCGGGTCGCCGACCGTATTCAGGTGCGCTTTGAGCCCTCCGATGCCGAGCCGTTTATAAACTTGGAGAAGGATATCGATGGTCGCCGCGTCTTCTTCCGGCGCGGCCACGCCGATCGTCTCGACGCCGAACTGGTGGTGCTGCCGGTAGCGGCCCGATTGGGGCCTTTCATAGCGGAACATCGGGCCGATGTAAAAAAACTTATGGGCCGATCCGACATTGGCTAAATGATTTTCGACAAAAGAGCGGATGACCGACGAGGTCCCTTCCGGTCTGAGGCTGATCGAACGGCCCCCTTTGTCTTGGAAAGTGAACATCTCTTTCGAGACGATGTCGGATGTTTCGCCGACGCCGCGGTCGAAAAGTTCCGTGCGCTCATAGATCGGCGTCCTGATTTCGCTATATCCGTAATCGGCCGCGGTTTTCCGGATGACGCTCTCGACGTATTGCCAGACGGGCGATTTGCGCCAAGCCTCGTCGGTTCCGTAAGGCAGGATGTCGAACGTCCCTTTGGGGATTTGAAATTGCATAAGTATTGAGGAGTATAGCGGGAAATTAGCGGCTGTTCAAGAGTTCTTCGATCATCCGGGTCCAGCGGGTAAGAAGGCTGGAAGCGGGATCGAGCTCATGCTGGCGGTGCAGCTTTTTGATCAGCTCCATGTAGGGGAAGGGGAGCCAATTCTGGCCCGCGAATTCATCCAGGTAGTACCCGAAGGTATGTTCTTCGTCTTCCGGGTAGCTTTCGATGTCCTTGATGAGCCGCTTCAGGGGCTTGGATTGGAGGGCTATGCTCTCTTCGAGGATTTCTAGCCAGAGGTGCGAGAGTTTTTTAAGGAACTGGGCGTCTTGGCTCCGGTCCTCCCGCATCATTGTTTCAAAAGCCGCCTTCATCAAAAGAAGGGTGCCCCGCGCCGTCTCGGTGCCGGCCGACCGAACCCCCTTTTGGGCTGCCCGGATTAAAAAGTTGACCGCCTTGTCCAGAAGGACCATGAAAAAAGCGCCAAAGCTTAGCTTTTGGCCGTCAGGCGGTTCCGGCGGCTCTCCCCGTCTTTCCCGATCCAGGCGGAGCCGCTCGATCTCTTCGACCCTGTAATATTTTCCTATCGGATCCGGTTCTGGCCCAACGCCGGGTGCGCTCATGGTTTACCCATACCACAGGGATATTTTCTGCGCTTGACTTTCGGCGCCGCTGTGGCTACCCTTTGACATGGTTTTTTATGAGCGTACTCGATTTATTCAAGCCGGCTCCTTACTTAGAAGAGATTCAGGATCAGGCACTTGTAAAAAAAAATTACAAATACTGGCGGTTTCGGACCTTCTACGCCATGTATTTCGGGTATGCTTTTTATTATTTCACCCGAAAAAGTTTCGTTTTCGCCATGCCGGCGATGCAGCTGGAGCTGGGCCTTAGCAAATTCGAGCTGGGCCTGCTCGGCAGCGTACTGAGCATCACCTACGGGGTCAGCAAATTTTTGAGCGGGATCCTCGGCGACAAGTCGAACCCTCGCTACTTCATGTCGATCGGGCTGATCCTGACCGGCATTTTCAATATTTTATTCGGCTCCTCTTCCTTTTTCTGGGCCTTTGCCATTTTCTGGGGACTGAACGGTTGGTTTCAGGGGTGGGGATGGCCCGGCTGCGCCAAACTGCTCACTCATTGGTATTCCCAATCCGAGCGCGGCAGATGGTGGAGCATCTGGAGTACCTCCCACAACCTCGGCGGCGCCCTCATCCCTATTTTGGCCGCCGCGTGCGCCGAATATTTTGGATGGCGGAGCGCGCTCCACGTCCCGGGCATTCTTTGCATCCTCGGGGGCATTTTCATCATGAACCGGCTCAGGGACACGCCCCAATCGCTCGGCCTGCCGTCCATCGAAAAATTCCGCGACGATTTCCCCAATCAAAAGGCAGCCCCCGAAAAAGTGCAGCTCACCACCAAGGAAATTCTCTGGGAGTATGTGCTCCGGAACAAGTTTATTTGGGTTCTCGCCTTTTTCTCATTTTTTATTTACATCATCCGGACTGCGGTCAATGACTGGAGCATGCTGTACCTCATCGAGGTGAAAGGTTATTCGAATATCCAGGCCGGGTTTTGCGTAAGCTGGTTCGAGGTCGGCGGCTTTTTGGGGTGCTTGGCCGGCGGGTGGATTTCCGATCTTGTTTTTAAGGGCAAGCGCAACCCGATCAACGTTCTTTTCACCATCGCGATCATCGGCGTTCTCGCCGCATTCAAAATGGTTACCGCCTCTTGGCCTGTCCTCGATGCGGCCTTTCTATTCCTCTTCGGCTTTTTCATCTTCGGCCCCCAGAGCATCATCGGGCTTGCCGCTGCAGAGCTTTCCCATAAAAAAGCGGCAGCGACCGCAACCGGCTTTGCAGGCTGCTTCTCCTACCTTGGGGCGGCGGTGGCCGGAGGCCCTCTCGGCGCCGTGATTAAAGAATGGGGCTGGGACAGCTTCCTCTTGACCCTCGGAGCCTGCAGCTTAATCGGCTCGCTCCTAATCCTGCCTCTCTGGTCGGTGAAGGCCAGCCCGAAAGAAGCTCCGGCGCAATCTGCCGCCGAACCCGCCAGCGGGTCGTGAGAGTTCCTTTTCAGTCGTTTTTAAAAAGTCTTTGCCCTCATAGATGCCTTTGATTCGCTCTCTCTCTTGTTTGTACCGGGCGATGAGGTTCTCGCTTTCAGATAGGTCGATCTTAGCGAAAATCGGGATGCGAAAGGGCTTCCCGTTCAGGTAGCAATCTGCAGGTTGGCGCGGATCATTGTTTTCGGAGGGCGAAGCGGCTAGAGTTTTTTCATTCTCGGAGAATCGGGCGGCATTTTGGTATCCATATCCAAATAAGATGCCTTTTGCTTTGTGGTCGAGCAGCAATTTTTCCCAAAAATCGGTTCGTCCTTGCCGTAATTGGCCAATGACTTCCATCGGAACGAAATCCCTGCCGGCGATCTTGCGGAATTCGTCATAGTATCGATCCAGTATTTCGTCGGTCTTTGCCACGTTCAGGAAGACTAGCATTCGGTCATCTGATAACGGGATTTCCGCAAAGACAAAATTTGGCGTTTTCGGTTTTTTGGCCATTTTCCATGCTTCCCACCCTTCTTCCAAATACCGTTCCGAGTAAATGACTGGGATTTCAGGATGCTCTTTCAAGAAGGCGGTCACTTTTTCTATGTATTCTTTGGAAAATAACGGTTCCATAGTGATGGGCTTGGATCCAGCCAAAGTAAATGCGCCCCCATGTTCCAGCAGCAATTCTTCAAAAAAACAGACGATTTTTTCCGTTTCCTGATTCGTAACCGATCGCGAATCGCAAGAAGGAAGAATTGACAGAAAAAAAAGTATGATGACAAGATGGGCGCGATTCTTTCTCGAGGCTGTCATGAATTGGTTCTTGTCCTTTGTCGTTGTTGCAAGCTTGTGGTGCATGCCTTCCAGTGCCGCTTTATCTAGAACAAATAAAGATGCCTCCTGGGTGAGGGAATGTCAAGAGGACAAGATCTACGTCAAGGCAGACCGTCTTATGCTCACTGATGCAGGGATTTTTCTAATAGATGAAGCGAATGAGGCTGTTTCTCTCCCTGCCTTATCCGCTGATTCAAACGGAATATATATCGCTAGAAACGCATTCGATTCCCCCTGCTCCGCGGTTTACCCGATCGTTTGGTGCGAGAGTTGCCAAGCCTGGAGGACGGTAAATATCCAAGGGAAATGCGTTGTTTGCGGGAAGACTCCCTAATACGATCAATTTTGCCTATTTTTATCCTGCGTATCCTGCCCGCCCGTTTCGGGCAATTCTGCCCATTCCTACGCTAAATGCCGCTCACTTTAGCAAAACCCATCCGCCTGATTTCCATAGCAAACCTGTTTCCAAATCCGTGTTAACGATATACTTTCCAACATGACCTGGATTCCGCTCAACGTCCATTCCCAGTACTCTATTCTCGATTCAACCGCTTCGGTGACGGCGCTTGCCGAAAAGGCTGCCGGGTATTCGATTCCGGCGCTGGCGCTGACCGATCAGGGGAACCTTTATGGGGCCGTCGATTTTTACAAGGCGTGCAAGGCGGCGAAGGTCAAGTCGATCCTGGGCTGTGAAATCTGGATGGCTCCCGGCTCGAGGCTGGAGAAAAAACGGATCATCGGCGTCCCGAACGGGTTCCCGATCGTGCTTCTTGCCAAATCGGTCGAGGGCTACAGGAACCTTTGCAAACTCTCTTCGATCGGTTTTTTAGAAGGGTTTTATTACCAACCTCGGATCGACCGGGAAACGCTGGCGGCGCATGCGGGAGGGCTCGTTTGCCTTTCGGGTCCTTTGGACGGCCCCGTAGGCTGGCGCATCCTCCAGGGAGCCGACGAGCCGCTTCTGGAAGAGATCGCGTGGTACCGCAATTTATTCGGAGAGGATTTTTACTTGGAGATCCAACGGCATCCGCTGCATGAAGAGCGGATCCGCGAAGACGGATCGGACCGGGAAAGCTGGCTCGTCCAAAAGATGCGGGCGTTTTCGGCAGATGAGGAAAAAGCGAACCGGAAACTCGTCGAGCTGTCGGGCAAACTCGGCATTCCTCTCGTTGCGACAAACGACATCCACTACATCGAACGGAGCGATTGGCAAGCGCATGAAATCCTCCTCAATATTCAGTCGGGCGAGCCGTGCGAGATCTGGGAGCGCGACAGCCAAGGAAATTTAAAGAACAAGGTTCCGAACCCAAAACGGGACACCCCTCCGACCCACGAACTCCATTTCAAATCGCCGGAGGAGATGAAGGCTCTTTTTGCCGACCTGCCCCAGGCCATTGAAGAGACAGTCCGCATCGCGGAAAAATGCCAGTGCGAACTCGATTTCAAGACAAAGCATTATCCCGTCTTCATACCCCCATCTCTCGAAGGGAAGGAGATCGGCAAGGAAGAGCGGATCAAGGAGGCGGAAAACTTTCTCCGCAACCTGTGTCTCCAGGGCATCGAAACCCGCTATACGCCGGAAAAATTGGCGTTTGTTGCCAAAGCCAGCCCGGGCAAAGACCCGAAACAAATCGTCTTGGATCGGTTCGCATACGAATTCGGCATCCTGACTTCCAAAGGAATGTGCGACTACATGCTCATCGTCTACGATTTCATCGCGTGGGCGAAAAAACGGGGCATTCCGATGGGGCCGGGGAGGGGATCGGCCGCAGGCTCGATCATCTCTTACCTCATTGGCATCACAGACATCGAGCCGCTCCGCTTCCATCTCTTCTTCGAACGCTTCATCAACCCGGAGCGGATCTCCTACCCTGATATCGACGTCGACATCTGCATGGACCGGCGCCAGGAGGTGATCGATTACGTCGTCGCCAAATACGGCAAGGAAAAAGTCGCTCAGATCATCACCTTCGGAACGATGAAAGCGAAAATGGCGATTCGCGACGTCGGGCGGGTGCTGAACGTTCCGCTCTCGAAAGTCAACGACATCGCGGCGCTCGTTCCCGAAGACCCGACGATGACGCTCGAAAAGGCGTTCCAGA
>Ga0169931_10002114_pt1 | contig 32647 bp, 29 predicted proteins | sample Kivu_15m_20L_FD_129675 | JGI IMG/M metagenome (GOLD analysis project Ga0169931, IMG submission 129675) | Freshwater microbial communities from Lake Kivu, Western Province, Rwanda to study Microbial Dark Matter (Phase II) - Kivu_15m_20L... | ecosystem: Environmental > Aquatic > Freshwater > Lake...
GAAGAAAAGGGTTTATGGGGCTCTGCCTATTACACTCAGCATCCCATCCACCCCCTGGAAAAAAGTGTAGTTAACTTAAACATCGATATGGTTGGTCGCATTGGAGATCCTTACCGCAACCGAGCCGATTCCGCTAACTATGTTTTCATCATTGGCGATGACAAACTGAGTTCGGCCCTTAGACCCATCAGTGAAGAGGCTAACCGGAAAAATGGGAGCATGACTTTGGATTACACATACAATGATCCAAACGACCCTAACCGCTTTTACTATCGGTCAGATCACTACAATTTTGCCGAGAAAGGCATCCCGGTAATCTTCTATTTTAATGGGGTTCACGCAGATTACCATCAGCCTACAGATACGCCAGAGAAAATCAATTACCCACTAATGGAAAAGCGGGCAAAACTTGTTTATCACACGGCATGGGAAATAGCAAATCGCGAAGCTTCCATTCCCCGTGACCAGTTTAAACCTTGAGAATTCTTTCTCAAGGTTTGTGTGTTACAACTAGGCAGTTGGAATTAGATGGTATAACCTCCGTCTGCAGTGAATACACCGCCGGTGCTGTAGGATGATTCTGAAGAGGCCAGGAAAAGAGCTAACTCAGCGATTTCTTCAGGGGTTCCAACACGCGGCAGAGGCAAATGGTCGAGCATCATCTTTAGAATCTTATCGTTGCTCCACAGGGCTTCGCTGAATTGGGTCTGAATCAGCCCGGGGCAAATAGCATTCACCCTTACACCATATTTCCCCCATTCTTTGGCCATAACCTTGGTTAGGGATAAAAGCGCTGCTTTACTCACACTGTACATGCCAAGGCCTGGTTCTGGGCGAATACCACCGATACTGCTGATATTAATGATAACCCCGCCGCCCCGCTCCTGAAAGGACGGTAGGACCATCTTCCCCAGGTCAAATGGGCCTTTCAAATTCACGGCCATAATTTTCTCAAATGCCCTTGATTCGGTCATTTCAAGCGGGCCGAATACGGGATTGGTAGCGGAATTATTAACCAAAATATCTATGCCTCCAAATTCTTCAAGGGTTTGGTCAACAAGTCGCTGGTTATCCGCTTCAATGCCGTTGTTGCAGGGAATGGCCCGGCAATTGATACCGGCATTAGTCATATCCCTGGCCTCTTTTTCCAAAGCTACTATTTTTCGGCCCGATAATACCACATGGGCACCTGCCTTACCCAAGCTCATGGCAATTGCTTTACCAATTCCACGGGAGGCTCCGGTAACGATAGCCACCTTACCTCCAAGATGACGAAGGTTGGATTTTTCTGATTTTGGGGTTGCAAAATCATTATCCTGGTACACCGGCATTTCTTTTTTTTAGGGATTAATTCGTTGGCTTTTAATTAGGCAAGGAATCAGATATGCAAGCGTTCTTTCCGTGCAAGCAATACATCTTCGGATTCAACATGGCTTGGGTCAGGGACACAACAGTCCACTGGGCATACTGCTGCGCACTGTGGTTCTTCATGAAACCCTACACATTCAGTGCATTTATCGGATACGATGAAATAATAATCGTCCGAAATTGGGGAAAGACGCTCATCAAAGGAAATAACCCTACCATCTCCCAACGTGTAGGAACCGGATACCCCAGTGCCGTCGGCAATGGCCCACTCCATCCCCCCCTCATAAATAGCATTATTTGGACATTCCGGTTCGCAGGCTCCGCAATTGATGCATTCGTCGGTGATCATTATGGCCATTCCAAGCGGTTTTTTAACACAAATATAACATCCCTTAACACCTGAATACAAATTGGGTTTTGTCGAATAGCCGGGATATTTTTGTCCGAATAGCATATCACCATGGCCAAGCCCGGAAACCAGAAGGAAACTCCCCTTATGGCCCAGTACTACAAGGTAAAATCCAAGCACCCAGATGCCATTTTACTTTTTCGTGTTGGCGATTTCTATGAAATGTTTGGTGAAGATGCGGTGAAAGCATCTGGCATTTTGGGTATTGTCCTGACCAACCGCAACAATGGGGGTAGCGATGTTCCTCTTGCTGGATTTCCCTTCCATGCCCTGGATATGTACCTTCCAAGACTTGTGAGAGGAGGCTACCGGGTAGCGATTTGTGAACAATTGGAAAAGCCGGATCCGCAGAAAAAAATTGTTCGGCGTGGGGTCACCGAAATAATTACCCCAGGAGTAACCTTGGAAGAATCGCTGCTCGACACCAGGAAGAATAATTTCCTGGCATCTATTCACTTTGTGCGAAAGGATGAGATTGGTGTTGCCTTTCTAGATATTTCCACAGGAGAATTTTTTGTTTCCGAAGGGGACGCTGCCAATGCAGACAAATTATTGCGTGCCCTTTCTCCATCTGAAATTTTGCTTGGAAAAGACAAAAAAGTTTTTGCTGAAAATGAATGGGGCGGGGCGTTTTGTCTGACCTGGCTAGAGGAGTGGATCCTCACGCACGACCACTGCAGAGAGAAACTGCTCCTCCTTTTCGATGTCGTCAACCTCAAGGGTTTCGGCGTAGACGATATGCCCCTCGCTCAGGTTGCTGCAGGCGCAGTAATCCATTACCTGGAGTCGACGGAAAATCGAAATCTGCAGCATATCAATGCTATTGCACGTATTCAGCCAGAGCACCATTTATGGCTTGACCGATTTACCATAAAAAACCTGGAGCTACTCCAATCTTCTCAAGAATCAGGAACCTGCCTCATCGATGTACTCGATACTACTGTAACGCCTATGGGGGCTAGGTTACTGAAAAAATGGGTGGTTCTTCCCCTTCGAAATGCAACGGTCATTGGACATCGCCTGGATATTGTCGGATGGTTCTACGATCATATCGAAGAAATGGAGGATACCGCTTCCATCTTAGCCAAACTCGGCGATCTGGAGCGACTCATTTCTCGTGTGCCCGTGGGAAAGGTGAATCCCCGGGACCTTTATCAATTACGGCGCTCCATGGCACTGATTCACCCTCTTAAATCCCTATTGCTCTCCTCCCGCAAAGATGCCCTTATGGCGCTTGCCAGTGATTTGGATCCATGCGACGGACTTTCAAATTTGATTCGGGCTCGCTTAGTTGACGATCCTCCTGTTAATCTTCAGAAAGGAGGGGTCATCGCCTCAGGATTCTCCGAAGAACTCGACCGCTGGAGACATATTATTCGACATAGCAAAGATCTTTTGCTTGACCTTCAGCAAAGGGAGTCAGAGAATTCCGGTATCCCCAACCTTAAAATAGGGTATAATTCCGTTTTTGGGTACTACCTCGAGGTAACAAACAAATATAAAGCGCTGGCTCCCACCAATTGGATTAGAAAGCAGACCATCAGTCAGGGTGAACGCTATGTTACAGAAGAATTGAAAATCCTAGAGACGGATATGCTGCAGGCTGAGGAAAAAGTGTTGGCTTGCGAAAACCGACTTTTCACAGAACTGGTTGAAGCCGTTCAACTCCAGATGGCTCCCGTACAAACCAATGCCCGCATTGCTGCTCAGGTTGATTGCCTACTTGGATTTGCCCGAAATGCCCGAAAAGGCCAGTATTGCAGGCCAGTATTGGACGATTCGATGATTATCGATATCCAACAAGGTCGACATCCGGTCATTGAGCACCGCTTGCCCCTGGGAGAAGGGTATGTGCCTAATGATATTCTTCTTAACCCAGATGATCAGCAGGTTCTGATGATTACTGGTCCGAATATGTCTGGTAAATCTGCCATACTCCGGCAGACAGCCCTAATATGCCTGATGGCCCAAATGGGGTCTTTTGTTCCGGCTTTATCCGCTCGAATTGGTTTGCTCGATAAAATTTTCACCCGGGTCGGCGCTAGCGACAATATTTCTTCCGGAGAATCCACTTTTATGGTGGAGATGACGGAAACAGCTAGCATTCTTAATAATATTTCTTCCAGGAGTTTGGTGCTGCTGGATGAAATTGGCAGAGGAACAAGCACTTACGACGGGGTATCCATAGCCTGGGCAATTGCTGAATACCTTCATGAAAACCCTTACAGTCGTCCGAAAGTGTTGTTCGCCACGCATTATCATGAATTGAATGCGTTGGCAGACCGCTTCCCACGCATTCATAATAGGCATGTGACCATCCGGGAGTTGGATAATAAGATTGTATTTCTTCGGAAACTTGCGGATGGTGGCAGTGAGCATTCATTTGGTATTCATGTTGCTCGAATGGCTGGCATGCCGCGAAAAATTCTGGAGCGGGCTGCCGCAATCCTTGAGGAACTGGAAAGTCACCGATTGGAAGGAGATAAAGCATCTGGCCCGGTGCGGCCATCGCTTGCCAAGATGCCTGAAGCCGTCCAGCTTAGCCTCTTTAATACCGCAGACCCTGTAGCAGCAAAAGTAAAGGATGTCGTCGCAAACCTTGACCTCCATACTATGACTCCCATAGACTGCATGCTCAAATTTAGGGAATTGAAAAACCTTATTGACTCTTGACCCTATGGACATTGCTCTGATCGGTTATGGCCATATGGGACAGATGGTAGGGCGTTTTGCCCTGGAAGAGGGTCACCGAATTGCAGCCATTATCCGTTCCCACAATAAGGATGAAATGGCTGGTCAGGGATTCCGATCGGCAGCAGTTGCCATCGAGTTTAGCCAACCCGAATCGGCACCCGATAACATTCTTGCTTGTGTCGAAGCGGGTATTCCCGTGGTTTGCGGCACAACGGGATGGTATGAGAAATTACCAGCATTGAAAAAGGCGATTCAGGAAAAAGGTGGAGCATTGCTGTACGGCGCTAATTTTTCCAGCGGCGTAAACCTATTTTTCTTAATAAACCGCTGGCTTACCGCGCAAATGAAAGCCTTTCCCGAATATGCTGCCAGTATTCGGGAGATACACCACCTGGGTAAACGGGATTCTCCCAGCGGCACGGCGGTTTCTCTTGCGGAGGATATTGTGGCATTGCACCCCGCTTACACAGATTGGGGAACTATTGGAACCAAAGGAATCCTACCCGTGAAATCCCTTAGGGAAGACGCAGTTCCTGGATTTCATGAGGTAGCTTTTGTCTGTGGGGAGGACGTCATACGCCTAAGCCACGAAGCGTTCAACAGGGAAGGATTTGCTCGTGGGGCTATTCGTGCGGCTACGTGGCTTCAGGGACGCAAGGGAGTTTTCCCTTTTTCTGAAGTTTTTGCCTCAGGCTTCCGCTAGCTTTTCTTGTAGCCATGCTCGGGAGGCTACATTGGGTATAGCTTCCAATTCCAGCATTAATTTTTCCCTGCCTTTTTTGTCTCTGGGCCCAAGTTTGGCTATTTTCTTGGTAAATGAAATAAAATGGCGAAATGGACTTTTCCTTATCTCAGGTAGTTCGGTGTTTCTATTGAGGAAGGCACGAAAACTATCAAAAAGAAAAAAGAGTGCATCGGTTTCGCCTGATTCAAAGTACGTTGTAATAAGCATCACCTTAGAATTAAGGTTATACGTGTAGTCGTCATATTCCACCGATTGAAGGGTGCGAATAACCTGATCGTACTTTTTCTGATAAAAATAAAGGGAGGCCAGATTGAAAGTCAATGCATTTTCCCGCTGATTTTCCGGTAATAGCGGGGCATAATCTTGTATAAAGGCTTCTGTCCACCGGAATTCCCCAAGACGAAGTCCTATCGTAACTATGTTCCGAAAATGCCAAGGGGAAAAGGATCTATCCTCAATGAGAATATCCTGCGAAACGACTTCCTGGTAAAATTCGAAGAGATCAGATAGAAAGGTTCGACTTCCGTAGTTGATTTTAATGGTGCAATAATTGATGATGGTGGAATAGATTTCCGTGAGTTCGTTGCGGGGAAACAATGGATTATTCTCTGACAAGAATCGGCGCAGGGAAAAATAATTTTCTTCGTCGTCTGGATTGGTATAAAGTTTAAGCAAACGGGAGTAAACGGAAATTGCTGGAATCTGCTGATACTCCGCTCTTTCGGTCATGCGCAGGACCTCTTCCTCGTGAAGTAGCCGGTAGGTATGGGGCGTCATTTTCTGCAAAGCCAGGGCATCGCTGTACAAACGAAGTTTCTCAGCCAGGTAAAAAAGGTCGAGATTTTCACTGATTTCCTCAATGTTTGAACGAAGGTCCCGGTCCTCTTCGAAATTTTGGATTTCAAAAAGGCTTCGCTGCAGATGATAAGCCTGCAGGTAGGTCTGCGCATTGCGAAGCGGCTTGTTTGCGGCATGGGTTTTTGCACGCTTTAAGCTAGTATTTGAAAGTCCCTTGAGTTTTCTGTCTCGGATGACCTCCAACAAGATCAGCTCCTGGGCAAGTGGGTCGCGCTGGTAGTGGTCGAAGGAGAGGAACTGAGAAAGGTGCCGAAGTAAATCGGATAGGTATTTTCGCAACCGGACATCATCGTAGGGAAGACCTCGGAATACCCGCTTCCAAAGGGTTTCCCTTTCGGGCAAGAATATGGGGTTTTTGGCCAGTTGGTTGTCGATGAAAGCAAAAAGTAATACCAGATTTTCATCGGCATTAAAGAATGGGGAATCCAGAAACTTTCGGAAGCGATTCCGTTCGTGCCTGTCCAGATGAACCAAGGCTTTCACGAATTTGGAATCCATCATACGGCAACTGTTAAAGTTATATTAAAATAAACGCAGTACGTAAACATATTGTATATTTACAATCGCATTATTACGCTTGGGACCTATCTTGAAACGCATGTCGCTTAATTCACGTCTTTTCCTATTTGCATCAACCATTTTCCTTGGCGTAACGCCATTATGGACGCAGTCAGACGTCCTTGATGTAGTTAAGGGAAAGGATCGTGTATACAATCTTGGAGTTGATGCAAATTCCACCCCTTGGCTGACCAAATCGCCTGCTAACGGCAGTGTAAGTATGCTTGTTCTCGATAAGTTTGCATTTTTTACCTACAAACCAACTTCAGCCACTTTTACCGGCAAAGATACGTTTGGCATTGCTTACCAACTAAACAACACGCCTCGGTCCCTTACAGTCTTTGTCACGATTCGGGAGCCCCGAGTAATCGCTAAGCCTGACCTTTTCACCTACAATTTATCGGCAAAGGGTGAACAATCTCTCCCCGTCACGGAGAACGATGAGGATGAAGGAGCCAGCAATAAACCGTTAATTCGTGGAATTACCTCCCGGAATAGCGGTCTTTACCGACTTTCAGACGATAAACTAAGTATTTTATTTACCCCGCCTGCTGACTTTTTCGGGGTTGCGAATTTTACCTATGTCGTGTGCAATCCGGAAGGCACTTCCTGTTCTCAGGCAACTACCTCCGTGTTGGTTCCTGGAAGTCGGGATACCATGGAGGTTTTTACTCCTTTGTTTACGCCTATAGATTTACCTGTCCCCAAGGATTTTGTCCTTCAATCCACCAATCTCAAAGGTTCGGTGAAGCAGCTTGGGCATTTCCAACAATATACGCCTGATGCAAACACCACTGGGCGGATCCCCCTCGAGTTTTATAATCCCACGAGCAATCAAAGGCTTTTTGTTCATGTCAACGTTTTAACAAACCGCAAAAATATTTACGCATTCGACGATCACTATGCTCTTACACCTGGTGATACCCTGTTTCAAGCAAACCTGCTTGAAAATGATCGAAGTAGCGCAGGTGTGACGTTTAGGATACTTTCTCAGCCTCGTTTTGGCAGGATTCTCGACGCTACATCCAATGGTGAAATAACCTATCTAGCTCCTATTTCCCGGAATTTCTCAGGCGTGGACATGGTCACCTATGAGTGGTCAAAGGACAATATCAAAGAAACTGGAACGGCATACATCCGTGTTAGTCAGTTTGAACCAATTGCTTCAGCATTTACCTTTTATACCACTCGGGGAGCAATTTTAAGGGTCCCCCACAATGTCCCGGTGTCTAATTTTCAGTACACTATTGCAAATAGTGGCCAGGGAAAATTGGAAATTGCTGGAGATAAAAGTCTTATTTACACCCCTCCCGCTAACTTTACCGGTTCCGATGCTTTCTCGGTTACTTACCAATTGCGTTCCCAGAGGGGTTGGCGTGATGTATCCACAGTTAATCTGACCTTCCAAGTTCTTTCGGAATCCGTCTCAGATCCTTGTTTTGGACAGGAATGTGTTTGGATGGGTGATGCTGATAATGATGGGATTGTAAGTTTAGCTGATATACTGCCTATCGGTCGCTTTTTGGGCACAGTGAATGACTCCAAGTCGACTGTACCCTTTACTTCCTCTTGGTATGGTAAGAAGGTTGCTGATTGGTCCGCTGGTGCAGGACTCAAATATGCCGATACCAATGGTGATGGTATTGTTTCTGATTCCGATACCCTTGCCGTAAAAACCCATTCAGGTAAGACACACGGCTTGGTTACTCGCGACCTGACCATTCAGACATTTCCGGTGCGTTTAAAGGGTAACACCACCATTAAACCCGGGGAGGCCCTGGTGCTGGACATTTACATGGGGGAAAAGTCAAGGCCTGCCTTGGATTTATACGGTTTCACTCTTTCACTTCCTGTAAACAGTTCGCTGTTTGATGTTGCCAAATCCGCGATTTCCTTTGATGTCCGAAGCTGGCTTGCTTTCCAGTCTCCGGTGCTATCACTTACCCAAAATAGCAAAGAAAGAGGTGTCTTGGAGGCTTCCTATTCACGGACGAGTGGAAAGGCAGCTGATGGATTCGGTAAGGTAGGAACAGCCAGAATTATTGTTATTGACATTAATGGTATTAAACCTCCTGACGGTTCCCGAGAAATTCAGGTGAAACTCGGTGGAAGTGCTACTGCTACCGATGGTGCAGGTAATACCTTTGGATTGCATATAGAGCCTTTTTTGGTTACCATTGAGCTCGGTACGCAATCGATTGTTCCCCAAATCCCTGTGCAGCCTTCGCAGCCTGGACTTTCTCCCCTCAGGGAGTTATCAGGTGTAGAAGTTTTCCCTAATCCAGCAGGTTCTTGGGTGCGGGTCAAGACATCGAGTCAGGAATCTATCCAGTCTATACAGTTAGTAAATCCAGCTGGACAACTTGTTTATGAACGGCTGGGTGCATTAGGATCCGATGCTGAGATTCCTCTGCAGACGCTTCCAAATGGTTTGTATTTCCTCAGGGTTCGCACAGATAGGGACATGCATTTGCGCAAACTCCAGGTGTCGAACTAATATAATCCCATAAACCTCTTTCCCTGAATCGCCTGTACACCTACAGGCGATTCTTGTTTATGAGCTGTTGGAGTTCTTCGCGGTAGTTCTTGCCGACGGGTAATTTTTTTGGTGTATTTTTTTCCACAATCTCCACAGTATTCCCACCTATGGAGCGGATACAATCAAGCCGGACAATGTAAGAACGGTGGATGCGCCGAAATCCTTTGCCGGCCAATTTTTCTTCAAGGCTGCGCATGGTTTGTAGGGTAATGATTCGCTGGGTATCCATTCGGATGATGACATAATCTTTCAGTCCCTCGATATAAAGGATATCCTGGTAATACACCTTAATCATTTTTTTATCAGCCTTCACAAAAAAGTAGAGTTCATTTTCTGGAGATTGAATTTGCAGGAACTGATGATATTCCTGAGCCTTTTGTACAGCTCTACTAAACCGTTCCCGGGAAATAGGTTTTAATAGATAATCCAGCACATTGAGCTCGAAGCCCTCCAAAGCATGATCGGGATACGCTGTTGTAATAATGACAATTGGAGGATTCTCCAGACTTTTCAAAAAATCAATACCATTAAGCACCGGCATCTGAATATCTAAAAAAATTAGGTCAATTGGTTGCAGCAGCATGTGATTCTTTGCCTCCTGGGCATTGGCGCAACGGGCAATGAGTTTGATTTCCGGATAGTCCTTTAAGTGGGTTTCTAGGATATCTTGCGCCAGAACTTCATCGTCTATGATTAGGGCTTTCATGGTTTTTGGAATTAAAGGGGTAAACGGAGGGTTACGCTGTATTCAGTGGGAAGATTCATTACGTTCAGTTCGTAGGATTTAGGGTAAAGCAATTGCAGGCGGCGGTTTACATTCTCCAACCCAATACCACCAACAGCTGGTATGACTTCAGCTGGATGTGACACGATGGCCTTATTGTTTACAATCCGGAAGAATAGCATTTCGGTATGAAAAGCCAGCTGCATTTTGACATACCGAGGTTCAGTTAGGCTATTGGGTAAACTGTGTTTAAAGGCATTTTCCAGAAAAGGAATGAGCAATAATGGAACAATATATTTGTCTTCCGGATCTCCTATGACATCTAGTTCAATGGTTATCGCTTCGCCCTGCCGAAGCTTTTCTAGGCTAATGTAATTTTGTAGATATTGGAGTTCCTGGGTAAGCCTTACTTTTTTTTCATTGCATTCATATAGCATATACCGCATCATATCGGAAAGTTTGATGACCATCTCCGGAGCTTTTTCTGATTTTTTTAGTGTGAGGGCATATAAACTGTTTAAGGTGTTGAAGAGAAAATGGGGGTTTATTTGGCTTCGAAGGAACTGTAATTCAGATTGCATGGTGCGGTTTTCAAGCTGTTGCCGCATGTTAATCTGAGAAAACCAATCCACTACGATGTTGCCGATGGTTGAAAAGCCTGAAACGGTAACGAACATGAAGAAATATCCAGCCTGAAGCTCCCAAAAGCTATCCACAAATTCGGGAAGTCCCCCCCGATGAAGGGCCATTGATTTAAAAGGGGTCATTAGCAGGCAGGTAAGCAACATTAACAGGAGATAGGCTAAGAATTTTTGCCGGTTTAGATAGCGGGGTATGAGAAAAAGCAGGTTGGTATACACTAAGGTGATGTAAAATCCCAGATTGATGCATTCCCTGCTTAGCGTAATTAGCATACCACGCTGGGACTTGTTCAGCACTACAAGGAGGGAAAATAGTCCTGCCCAGAACAGGATATGGGAAATCCAGTACCGCCGGGACACCGGAATCTGGGAATTCCAACTCGTTGCCATAGTCCTATATTAGGGGTTTGTCTTAAATTTTGCAAAAACTAACGATGAATGCCATAATGAGATAGACGAATCTCCTAATTTTGAAGAATGAAAAAAGCATTTCTCTTCCCCGGCCAGGGTGCCCAGTTTCCCGGTATGGGCAAAGATCTCTACGATGCATTTCCGCAAATCCGAAAACAATTTGACCTCGCCAACGAACGACTGGGATTTTCTATCTCAAGTATTATGTTTGGGGATAATGCGGAAGCATTGATCCAAACACGGGTAACCCAACCCGCTTTGTTCCTTCATGCTACACTTACTATGCAGGCTCGTTTGGCAAATTCCCTGCCAGATGCTGTTGCCGGGCATTCGCTTGGGGAATTTTCTGCTTTGGTAGCATCAAGATGCATTTCCTTTGAGGATGGTCTTGATTTGGTGTACCAGCGGGCTTTGGCTATGCAAATTGCTTGTGAAAACCATCCAGGTACCATGGCAGCTGTGGTTGGATTGGATGATGAACTGGTTGAGACTGTTTGCTCAGAAGTAACTACAGGTGTTGTTGTACCAGCAAATTACAATTGTCCCGGGCAATTGGTTATTTCAGGTTCAATCGATGCGGTCAAGGAAGCAATGGAAACCCTGCGGACGAAGGATGGCGCTAAGGTCATTCCACTTTCTGTAGGTGGAGCTTTTCACTCTCCCTTGATGTCTCCTGCAGCGGATATGTTAGCTAAAGCTATTGAACGCATAGATTTTCAGGTACCTCTTTGTCCTATTTATCAAAATGTAACGGCCTTAGCCGAGACGGAACCCGTCCGGATTAAAGAAAATCTGCTTCGTCAACTTACTGCACCCGTGCGATTTACCCAGTCCCTACGTCAAATGATAGCAGATGGCATTAGTTCCTTTGTTGAGGTTGGTGGGAATGGTAAGGTTCTTCAAGGGTTGGTTAGGAAAGTTGACCGCCAGGTAGAAATCTCGGCTCTCTAATATGATTCGCCAGGAACCTAAAATTGCAACAGGTACCGTGCTGTTAGCTAGTCCGTTTATGGAAGATCCCAATTTTAAAAGGTCCGCCGTGCTGATTACCTCCCATAATCGAAGAGGATCAATGGGGTTTGTTTTCAATAAGCCCTTTATTCATATGGCTGGCGCCTTTACCGATTCCTTTCCTTCCTTGCCATCTCAAATCTTTCGCGGGGGACCGGTAGAGAACAATACCCTTCATTTTCTTCATAGTGCCGGGGACATTCTAGACGACAGCATTCCTATTAGCCCAGGCATTTTCTGGAGTGGTGATTTCCAGAAGTTGCGCTTTTTAGTGAAAAGTGGGTTAATTACTCCTAACGATATCCGGTATTTTATGGGGTATGCCGGATGGGATAGTGGTCAACTTCTTGAGGAATTACAGGAACAGTCCTGGATTGCTGCACGTATGGATCCTAATTATCTTTTTAAGGTTTCCCCTGCTGATGTTTGGCAAAAAATGATGGCTTCCAAGGGCGGGCATTTTCCTGCGTTGGCAGGCATCCCGGAAAATGTATCCTGGAACTAGTCATTTGTTTAGGTAGGCTAAAACCGCTTCCTTTTCCTTTTGGAAAAGAGGTAGTTCGGATTTAGGTAATGGCTCAGGTGGAGGGAAAGTCAGGCGAAGGTGATTTACCTGCTTGCCATTTTTCCAAAATCGAAAGCAAACATGGGGTCCAGTAGCTAAACCGGTTGAACCCACATAGCCAATGGTTTGACCCTGCTGTACTTGAATGCCACTCCGTATCCCCGGCCCAAAACGCGACATATGTAAGTACTGGGTCGTATGCTGTTTATCGTGGCGAATCTTTACATAATTTCCATTTCCTCCGGCATACCGAGCCTCCAAAACCACCCCGTTGCCTACGGCCATGATAGGCGTTCCGTAAGGCGCTGCATAGTCGGTTCCAAGATGTGGGCGTACTCGACGAAGGATAGGGTGCATGCGAGACATATTAAAGTGGGAACTTATGCGGGAAAAACGCAATGGAGATTTGAGAAATCCTTTGTTAAGTGGCCTGCCTTCCAAATCATAATAACCTTTAAATGCTGGTTCGTCGTAATAAATCGCATGTATGGTCCGATTGGCCATATCGTAGCGTGCCCCTGCAACCCGACCAGCACCTACCTCATTTCCTTCAATGAAGTGGGCTTCATAAACTAATTTGAATCGCTCTCCTTTTTGGAGATGATAAAAATCGATAGACCATTGCAGGGCATCCTCCATCTTTGTAATTAGTTCCGGACTAGCCCCTTGGTCGGCCATGGCATTCCAAATGGAACTGGCGATGACACCAGATGCGGTACGGGTGCGTTTCTCCATGGGTCGGACAATCTCCCTGATGCCTATACTGTCAATAAACTGGAAGCGATAATACCGGTAGATATCCGGTTCGTATACCAGGTATTCCAAATGTTTTTTGTCCGGACTTCGGAACAGTGTATATTTTTTTCCTACACGGAAGGTATTTGGGCGTAAAACTGGATTATCTCCGCCTAATGCATCATGTATCTTTGGAGTATTAATCCCATTTTCGTAAAGGATTTGGCCAATACTTTCCCCATTTTTGACCGTTCTCTCTTCCCACGCAAAGGTATCTATCGCCAAATCATACTTTCTGGTAGGTATGACCAAGGGAAGGTATCCCGAATTCTCCGCTATAACCATTCCCCTGGGATAAATACCAGGAACAGGAAGCCATCGTATGAGTAGCAGAGCGATAGCTACAACAATAAGACTGCAGCCAATTAAAAGGTGTTTTTTTTCCAAAATCATGGTCGGCGAATATAGTGGTTTTGACTCAGTTAACAGGGAGAGTCTCTGAAATACCCTTACCTTCACGGCATGAATACCTATGAAATGCGAGGTGTTTCTTCTACAAAAGAAGAGGTGCATCACGCGATTCGCAATTTGGATAAAGGGTTATATTCCAATGCCTTTTGCAAAATCATCCCTGATCTTGCTGCTGGCGACCCTTCTTTTTGTAATGTCATGCATGCCGATACGGCAGGCACTAAAACGGCCTTAGCCTATTTGTATTGGAGAGAAACGGGTGACTTATCCGTATGGCACCAAATTGTACAGGATGCTATCGTCATGAATCTTGATGACATGGCTTGTGCCGGTTGTACCGATTCCTTTGTCCTGTCTTCCACTATTGGTAGGAACAAAAGACTAGTGCCCGGGGAAGTGCTCTCAGCATTGATTCAAGGGACCCAGGAATTTTTGGGACTGCTAAGAGACCTTGGTTTTGAGGTTAATCTCGCTGGAGGAGAAACGGCCGATGTAGGTGATATCGTTCGGGTTCTCGATGTCGGTTTCACGGCTTTCTCGCGCATCCGGCGGGATGCGGTTTTCGAAAATAAAATTCATCCCGGGGCATCTTTAGTGGTTATTTCTTCTTCGGGATGTGCAACATGGGAATCTGGTTACAACTCAGGCATTGGATGTAATGGCCTTACTTCTGCCCGGCATGACGTATTGGCAAGGTACTACGCCGAGGTGTACCCTGAATCGTATGATCCCACCATGCCTGAAGCTTTGATTTACCGCGGGAGTCGGCGCTTAACAGACCGTATGGATATTGGTGACGGGAAATCCTATACTGTGGGTTCCCTTCTACTTTCTCCCACCCGCACCTACCTTCCTTTTCTCCGCAACTTATTCAAGTTGCACCAGGCAAGACTTCAAGGAATCATTCACTGTACAGGTGGTGGGTTGACGAAGGTTCTCCGTTTTATGGATGGAATACGGATCGTAAAAGACAATCTATTACCTGTTCCTCCTGTGTTTTCACTCATCCAAAAAGAATCGGGAACTCCATGGTCTGATATGTATGCTGTTTATAATATGGGGCAACGGCTCGAACTGTATGTAGCCCCGGAGATTGCCGCTGAGGTCATTGGTTTGGCAGCCTCCTTAGGCTTGGAAGCTACTATAGCTGGAAGGGTAGAAAAAGCTCCGCAGCGGGAAATCATCGTAGAAAGTGGATACGGTTCCTTCATTTACCGGTAAAAACTGGCGGTCACCTGCTCGGAAAGCCCGGGAAATTGCAGCTTATCTTGACTTGCTCTATCCCGAAACTCCCGTGCCTCTTGTTCACCGGGACCCCTACACCTTACTAATTGCAGTCTTGCTTTCTGCCCAATGCACCGACGAAAGGGTCAATCGTGTTACCCCTCAGCTTTTCGCTCGAGCAGATAATCCTGCAGCTATGGCGTGCGTTCCTGTGGATGAAATAAGGGACATTATACGTCCATGTGGTTTATCCCCGCGCAAATCTGAGGCTATTTCCCAGCTTTCCCAATTGCTGGTAAATCGATATGATGGGGAAGTGCCTCGAACCTTTGAGGATTTAGAGAGTCTACCTGGAGTCGGGCATAAAACGGCTTCGGTGGTTATGAGCCAGGCCTTTGGTGTCCCCGCATTTCCTGTAGATACCCATATTCACAGGCTTGCCACAAGGTGGGGCCTTAGCAATGGTAAAAATGTAGAGCAGACGGAAAAGGATTTAAAAGCACTATTTCCTAAGTCCAACTGGAACAGGCTTCATCTTCAAATTATTTTCTATGGCCGGTCTTTTTGTCCCGCACGTGGCCATAACACGCTAAACTGTCCTATCTGCCATCGTTTCAGCAGCTGATGGGCATACCCGGATTATGTTTCAATCGAACTAATCGCTCCCTCAGGGCAAAGGGATAAAAAAAAGGCATATTCCATAGCTGTTTCGCGGTATTGAGTAAAACGCCCGGTTGCTCCGGAATGACCTGTTTCCATATTGGTATGCAATAGAAGGGGTTGAATCCCAGTCTGCGTCGCTCGGAGTTTAGCTACCCATTTGGCTGGTTCCCAATACTGTACCTGGGAATCGTGAAGGCCCGTGGTTACCAACATGGCTGGATATGCCTGAGCTTTCACATTATCTATAGGTGAGTAGCTTTTCATGTAGTGGTAAAAGATTGGGTCATTTGGATTACCCCATTCATCATATTCAAAAGTTGTTAGCGGTATGCTTTCATCAAGCATAGTTGTCACAACATCGACGAATGGAACTGCGGCAACAATTCCCCGATACAACTGGGGTGCCATATTTGCAATCGCACCCATAAGTAGGCCACCAGCACTTCCCCCCATGGCAAAACATTTTTCCGGGCTGGTCCAGCCCCACATTTGAAACCACTCGGTGCACGCAAGAAAATCGGAAAAGGTGTTTCGCTTATGAAGCAATTTCCCTTCATTGTACCATTTTCTTCCCATCTCTTGTCCGCCTCGAATGTGGGCAATGGCAAAAATAAATCCACGGTCGAGGAGACTTAGTCTTGCTTGGCTAAAGGTGGGTTCCATAGAAATACCATAGCTCCCGTAACCGTAAATAAGTAGGGGATGGTTTCCCGGGGGCGTGCACTTTTTGTGATAAACCAGTGAAACTGGGATTTCCTTACCGTCAACCGAGGGAATAAAAAATCGTTGACTCTTGTAGTTTTCCGACTGAAAAGTACCTACTACCTTTTGCTGTTTTCTTAAACGGAGTTCCCGTGTCTCCCAGTAATAATCAAAAACCGTAGGAGGACTGCAGAGCGACTGATAAACGATGCGGATGTATGGTAAATCATAAGTTTCATTTAATCCAAGGGAAGCTACACAAGCCTCTTCCGGGAAGGCAATTAGGTGCTGTCCATCCCCTTCAGCAGGTATTATTCGAATCTGAGAAATGCCATGGTAGCGTTGGGCAACCGCAAGGCATCCCGGGAAATGGAGGAATTGTTCCAGTAAGACCTCTTCATCATGGGGAATAAGAAGCTCCCAATTAGCAGGATCAGTAAAATCTTCGGGACAACCCATTAGGCAAAAATTCTCTGCCTGCTGATTGGTTAGGAGGTAAAAACGATCTTCGAGGTGGTCTAGTTGGTACTCGATGTTTTCCGTTCGTGGGAAAAAGCAGCGAGGTGCTTCCTTTGACCCCGCAAGTGGCAAATACCAGACCTCATCCTTAGTGGTTTGAGAGGAACGGATAAATAAAAATTTCTCCGAACGAGATGCAGCTATGCTAATGTGGAATGTCTCGTCCGATTCATAAAAGACTTCGTCATCTACTTCGGACCCAGTGCCGGGTTTATGGCGCCAAACGCTGCATTCCCGAAGGGTTTCAGGATCCTTTCTCACGTAATACAAATAGGAAGCATCTGCCGACCAAACACATTCTCCACTAGTATTTGGCAAAATCTCCTTTAGCGTCAAGCCTGTGGTGGTATCAAGGATCTTTAAATCGAAAAGCCTACGACTTACCTTGTCCTCTGCATAGGCTAAAAAACGATGATCTGGGGAAGGGGAATAGGACTGTAATCGATAATAGGCTTGTCCAGCTGCCAGCAAATTTTGGTCTAATAAGAGTTTTTCCTCTGAAAAATCTTCGGACTGGCTACTGTATAATGCAGGATATTGTTGGCCTTCGCTAAAGCGTATCTGGAAGTACATGCCTTGACATAGAAAAGGAACGGAGGAATCTTCTCCCGGAATTCGCGCAAGGATTTCTGCGTAAATCTGGTCTTCCAACACCTTGTTTGAACCCAAAACCGCCCGAGTATAGGCGTTTTCCTCTTCGAGGTAGGCTACAACCTCAGGATTACTATCCCTTTCCTTTAGCCAATAATAGGAATCCGAACGCAAATCTCCGTGATGAAGCATCGGCTTCTCCTTTCGCGCTGCGATAGGGGCCTTTAAATGGCTTATTTCCATCCTTAATGAAGTCGGGCCAATACACGGGCCATACGAGAAATGGCCTCCTTCAGTTCCCCTTCCGAGGCTGCGTAAGAGATGCGGAAACATTCATCGGCGCCAAATGCCGATCCTGATACCACCGCGACATGAGCCTCCTGTAGGATGTAATCACAGAAATCATTGGCATTGCGGACGGTCACTTTGCCATCAGATTTATTGAAATAATAACTGATATCGGGGAATACATAAAATGCCCCCAATGGCTTATTCACCTTTACTCCTGAGATGGCTCCAAGTAATTCGAGTACCATGTCCCGTCGTTTCTGGAAGGCCTGTCGCATGGCTTCAGGTTCTTCAAGTTTATGACTAAGTGCATACGCGGCTGCTTGCTGGCTAAAGGAATTGGCACCGGAGGTGATTTGACCCTGAACTTTATTGCAGGCATCAGCTAACCATGCTGGTCCGCCCATATATCCCAATCGCCAGCCTGTCATGGCAAATCCTTTTGAAAATCCGTTAATCGTTACGGTTTGTACCCTGACCTCGGGAAAAGATCCGATACTCACATGATTTCCTGCAAATTGGATGTACTCATAGATTTCGTCCGCCACAATGAGGATATCCGGATACTTAGCCATTACCTGGGCAATGGCCTTGAGTTCTTCCCGCAAATAAACGGAGCCTGTGGGATTACACGGTGAGGAAAAGAGCAATGCTCTCGTTTTGGGGGTTATGGCTTTTTGAATCTCGAGGGCATCAACTTTGAAATCGTTTTCAATCCCAGCTTTGAGTATAACGGGTACACCTTCGCCCAGCTTGATGATTTCGGAATAGGAAACCCAAAACGGGGCAAGGACCAATACCTCATCTCCCGGATCTAAAATAGATAGAAAGATATTGGCTAAGGTTTGTTTTGCTCCATTGGATACGACAATCTGAGACGGCTTGTAATCCAATTGATTTTCCTCCCGAAATTTTTTGCTGATGGCTTCTCGCAATTCAGGTATACCCGGCACCGGGGTGTATTTTGTAAATCCTCGGTCCAGGGCTTCTTTGGCCGCCTCTTTCACGGAAAGCGGGGTATCAAAATCTGGTTCACCGATGCTTAAATTGATGACTTCGTGGCCCTGTGCCTTGAGCTCCCGTGCCATCTGGGCCATTTTCAGGGTTTCTGATTCAGCCATTTGTTGAACTCGCCTGGCCGGTAAGGTTCGGGTCATAATAGATTTTTATGTAAATCGAAAGGGCAAAAATAATACCTTACCCTTGGATTGACATGGTATTTAAAATGGAATGGTATGGAGAATTTTAATTCCCTGGAAAATCGAAAAAAGGAGGCCCTTTCTGGTGGGGGAATTTCTCGAATAAACGATCAGCATGCTAAAGGTAAACTAACAGCAGGTGAACGGATCCATTTGCTACTTGACGTTGGTAGTTTTGAAGAGATCGGGCAACTTGTTACCCACCGTTGTACTGATTTTGGCATGCAAGATCAAATTTTTTACGGCGATGGGGTTATAACGGGCTATGGTACCATCAACAACCGGCTTGTTTATATCTATGCGCAGGATTTTACCGTCTTTGGAGGATCTTTATCAGAGACTCATGCCGAGAAAATTGTTAAGATTATGGACTTAGCTCTCCGGAATGGTGCCCCTGTTATTGGTCTCAATGACTCCGGTGGAGCTCGTATCCAGGAGGGTGTAGTTTCGCTAGGTGGCTATGCCGATATTTTCCATAGAAATGTCCGAGCTAGCGGCGTAGTGCCTCAGATATCGGCCATCATGGGACCGTGTGCCGGGGGTGCAGTTTACTCTCCGGCAATTACCGATTTTACGATTATGGTGGAAGGCACTTCCTATATGTTCGTAACTGGTCCAAATGTGGTAAAGACGGTCACTAATGAATCCGTCTCAGCTGAAGAACTTGGCGGTGCAAACACTCATGCTTCTAAATCCGGAGTTTCTCACCTTACCGCTGAAAATGATGTTGATTGTTTAGATAAAATCAGAATGTTACTGTCTTATTTGCCGCAGAATTGTCGAGAAAAAGCCGGAGATCTTTCATTTGTTTTGCAAGACGAACAGGTTCCTTCCCTTGACAAGTTAGTTCCTGATAATCCCCTCCAACCCTATGATATCAAGGATGCGATTAAAGGGCTGGTCGATTCGAATTCATTTATGGAATTGCAGGAATCCTTTGCACCGAATATTGTCATTGGTTTTGGTAGGGTAGGGGGTATGTCAGTAGGTATCGTGGGCAATCAACCCATGGCACTTGCAGGAGTACTTGATGCCGATGCCTCGCGAAAAGCTGCTCGGTTTGTGCGAACTTGCGATGCCTTTCAGATTCCGCTATTGGTATTGGTAGATGTGCCTGGTTTTCTTCCGGGCACTGATCAGGAATGGCGAGGAATTATTACCCATGGCGCTAAACTGCTGTATGCATTCAGTGAGGCTACAGTACCAAAAATTACAGTTATCACGCGTAAAGCCTATGGAGGAGCTTATGATGTGATGAACTCCAAACATATTGGAGCTGATTTAAATTTCGCCTGGCCATCTGCTGAAATTGCTGTTATGGGTGCCAAAGGGGCAGCAGAAATTATTTTCAAAAAAGAAATTTCAGCTTCTGATAATCCGGAGCTAACAACTGCAACTAAGGAACAAGCTTACCGGGAGGCATTTGCCCACCCGTTTCAAGCCGCTGCCAGGGGATTTATCGATGAGGTAATTCTTCCCCGGGAGACAAGAGCAAAAGTGATTAAAGGGTTGCATATGTTGCGCAACAAGGTGGAGGCCGCTCCATATCGCCGGCATGGAAATATCCCACTCTAAACCGGTTCTTTTCTCAATACTGCCAGTTATCCAGGTAATGCCTAAATAGTACAGCAAGATTTTTGGCATCGGTTAAAGCCCGATGGGCGTTGCCTTCGAAGGTGTATCCTTCCATTTCTAGAGCGTGTTTTAAACCAACAGGCTTGGAGAGTTTTCTTATATCTGCAAACTGCTTTTTCAAGTTTAGGTGTGTTTTGGCCCAGTCCCCGGGTATGCCGTGCAAGAGGCAATCCTGTAAGAGCATTTTTTTGTCAAAATGCCCCCAGGAGCATAGGACATAATCTTCTTCCTCATTTATCCATTCCAAAAAACGGTCTATGACCGTTGGGAACAATAAGGCTTTGTTTGTTTCCCGGGTACTTATGCCGGTGAGTTGCTCGCAGTAAAGGGAAAGCTCAGGATAAAGACTTGGGCGCACCAAGGAGGAAAAATGGTCTCGGATTTCGCCGTAAGCATCCATGGTAACAGCGCCAATCTCAATGATTTCCTGGGGTCTCTTCATTAGCGCTGGTTGGTTCCAACAGGTAGCCTCCAGGTCGAAGATGATAAAATTGATCATACCGACTGCTTAGGCTTAACCCAGCGTTCTAATCCATATCCAGCCAGGCGATTATGGTAGAAATAAAGCAAGTAATAATTTTCGCTGGTTATCTCCCCAGTCTTCTTTTTTATCCTTAGAGGCTTGCGAACGTGAAAGGTCCCCAGATGGCGTATGCCATCGGCTATAAGGTCACCGGTAGGCGCATGGATTTCCGGTGAAAGTTTTAATCGGCATTCCCGAGCAAAACGAAAAAGGGCCTGCTGTAATTGGTGTACGATACGCTGAAATTTAGCAGGAGGGAAAACGTAGTCATCTACAGGTAATCGCAAGACCCCATATAAATCGAGCCTTGGGTTTTCTTGGCGAAGTAACTCAAAGGCTGCAAATGCTATCACATGGCTGCTGAGTACGATATTATCTCGCTGGAAGCGACGAACAATACGCTCTGCCAGAATGCTCGTGTACTCGGCCTCACGTTGCAAATCGGTGTTAACCTTTCCTTCTGCGGTAAAATAATCGGCTATTTCCAGGGTATTGCCGTATTGGTCTTTGCTCTGACCTTCCCAATTGAGTGGGTTGCCAAGCACATCCATCGGTTCGCCAAATGAGAGGGTAATTTCATTTCCTTCGGAAAGTATTTTCCATATAAAGCGCAATACACCTGTAATTCCCCCATCTCCTTTTCCCGGGTGAATGAACTTCGACTTTCCTTGCTGGCGCAGGTGCTGGTCAATGAGGGATTGACCGTCTAAAACAAAATGGTAGCTTAATACCAATGGAACTACGAAAATACGTGTTGGGTCATTTTTCTGAATTAATGCACGCTGGGCTTCTACCACTGTCCCGAGTAGGCCCATTTTAAGTTTACTCTCAAGGGCTCCAGATCGTGATCTGGTGCCTCCAGGAAAAAAAATGGTATTGGTACCCCGCTGAATGGAAAGGGTAGACATCGACTTCAGCGTTTCAAGATAAATCTTGTTCTTTTTTCTTCGATCCACTCGGTAAGCTCCCAAGCGATTCATGAAATAGGCGGTATACCCGGTATTGTAAAGATTTAGTCCGGCACCGTAGGAGAAGGCTGGCAGGCCAAGTATGGTGTCGATAGCATAGCCAATGAGGATGGAGTCTAGGTTGGAGAAATGGGTCGGCACGATGATAAGGGTTCCCTTGGTGGCCAGCGAGCGGATATGGTCGATGTCTCCGTGCACCAGCAGTTTTTGAACCAGCCTTTTTTTACCACCTGTCAGTCTGATTTTCCAGAAACTGGCCTGGAGTAGTTGATTGAAAAACCAGGTTAGGAAGCGACGGGCAAATAAAAAGGTATTAATCTTAAAGGTACCTACGATTTCCACTGCGTAGCGATGAATAATCTGTTTGAGCAGATACTGGTTATTCTGGGCACTTACGCTTTTCTCCCGATCCACAGAATACTGCACTAGCCTTTTACTTATGCGGGACCAAAACTGCCGCTCATTCGGAGGATCGACCTTCCATGGTTCTTCTCGTATGCGAATACCCTCTAAGTAAATGGTTTCAGCAAGAAGATCTGTTAACTGCGACTGCTGGGTACTTTCCAGCCTTTTCAGCGTAAATTCTTCGATTTCTGCTGTAAAAGCTTTCCGATCTTCACTCAGTTTATAAATGGGCCAATCACTTATTTCCGGGAATAATTGCGGAAATGTGCCGGGAAGGTTTTTTGCCATCTTAGCGAGCTTTTTGTAATGGCTTTAGGGATTCCCCGATAAACCCTAATAGGTCTGATTTTCCTACCTCCGTGCGGGAAGAACTAATAAATTGGAGGGGCAGATTATCCCAACTTTTAGATAGCGCATGGCGAAATGCTTCGAGATGTTGCCCTAATTCCTTACCGCCTATTTTGTCTGCCTTGGTTGAAACTATGACGAAGGGTATGCCGGATGTTCCCAACCAGTCAATAAGCTGCAAATCGCTTGCCTGAGGAGGAATTCTGCTGTCCACCAAAACGAAGGTGCAAAAGAGATTCTCTCTTTGACTGAGATAGCTGCGAATCATTTTTTCCCATCCGGCGCGGATACTCTGGGAAGTTACCGCATATCCCAAACCTGGTAAATCCACCAAATACCACTTTTCATCCACATGGAAGAAATTAATCATCCGTGTTTTTCCAGGTTTGGAGGAAGTTAGGGCCAGTTCTTTTTGGCCACAAAGCATATTTATGAGCGAAGATTTTCCGACATTGGAACGGCCAATGAAGGCAAATTCCGGTTGATTTGTTTGTGGGCAAGACTTCAAATCGGGGAAGCTTCCTTTATATGATGCTGTCACAATGGCCATAACCTCCCCATTTCCTTAGCTTCAAAAGTAACATATTCCATTGTTTCGTCGTTTAGACTTCAATGTTTTTCCTTTTTCCTATCAAATCACGCTATCATGAAAAACCTCCTTTTCCTTTTTTTGCTTCTCACTACCTTGTCGCTTAACGCCCAGTTTATCAGCGGTGGTTTTCGAGTTGGACTGAATAATTCCTCCGATTTCGATGATTTGAAACTCGCGGTTGCTAACAAACAAGCTTTTTCGCTTGCCTTGGATAATTCAGATTTCGGATTTCATTTTGCCGGATTGGTTCGAGTTAAGTTGGGTCCTTTATTCCTTCAGCCCGAGCTGGTTTTTAATTCGAACACCTTCAATATTTCTTGGAAAGAGATTGGCAAAACGGCCGTAAATGTGGGTAAGGAGAAATTTCAATACCTGGAAATCCCTGTGCTCGCTGGTCTGAAGCTGGGGCCTCTCCGAATCAATGCAGGACCTTCCGGGCACTTATTTCTTAACAAGACGGGGGATCTTTTTAAAATCAACAACTACGAGGTTAATTTTTCCGGATTAACCCTCGGTTATACAGCCGGTTTGGGCTTGGATATTGGCAAATTTATGATTGATCTTCGGTACGATGGGAATCTGTCTTCAGAGGATGGTACGGTCAATTTTATCAAAGATTTTGCCGTTTCCCAGCGCCCTGCGAAGGTAGCCGCCAGCGTAGGGTTTCGCTTCTGATTTGTTGTTTTTTTTTTGCTATACAACCGGACGCTGGCAAAGTATAGTCCTTTCCGGGAATGGTAGATGAAGTTGCCCTAATTGCTGGCTGTCGAGCAAATGATAGATCGGCACAGCACATGTTGTATCGGCGTTACGCCGATGCTATGTATACCATTGCTTTCCGCATTACGCGGAATAAGGACCTCGCTTCCGATGTCCTCCAAGAGGCTTTTATCCGAGTCTTTCGCTATATCAGTGACTTTAGGCAGGAATCTACCCTTGGAGCTTGGATTCGAACCATCGTGGTGCGCACAGCAATTAGTCTCATAAGACGGGAGCAAAAGGGATTTTCCTATGATTTGAGTGAGGTTATGGATTTAGGGATTACTCCAGGGTATAAGGATACTGATTACCTAGAAAAGGCCATCCTTTCTCTGCCTTCCGGTTATCGGACAGTTTTTCTACTTGTAGAGGTTGAGGGCTATTCCCATCAGGACGTTTCAGATTTGTTAGGTATCTCCATTGGAACTTCCAAATCGCAGTTGTTTTATGCCAAACGCCGCTTGCGATTGTTACTTTCTGCTGTTTTTTGATGATGAAACAGGAAGACCTTAAAAATTTACGGGACAATCCCCGTAGGTACATGCCCCCAGCAGACCTATGGAATAAGATTGAGTCTGAGCTAGATTATCAGACGTACATCCGTCCTCTTTTGCCCGAATTGCCGCAACATCGCGCGCCAGAATTTGTGTGGAAAAGCTTATCTGATAATTTTACCCCAAGGCCACAATTTCTAAGAAGCTATCCCTGGATTCCCCAAGCCGCCGCAGCCATCTTTTTGCTAGCCTTCGGCTTCGGTTTGGGAATATGGTTAAATCCCAAAAATGCTACATCAAGGAACGGGTTTACCCAAGGGGCCTTAAAAAATGATGTGGAAGCATTGGATATGCAACTTATTGATGAAGTTCGCATGGCTCATCTTCGTTGGTGTACCTCTTTTCCCGGAGATGAATCCTGCCATTGGTTAGAAGAATTGTCGTCCTTGGAGGCAGCTCAAAAAAAATTGGAAAATGCGGTGCGTCGGGCGGAAGATCAAGCGTTTCTTCGGCAACAAATTCGCCGAGTCGAATTGGACAAATCACGACTAATTCGGCAGATGGCCCAAAAAATCTAATGGACATGGGCAGGTTGTTGATTCTACTTTGTTCACTTCATCTAGTAGGCTCTTCCGTTCTAGGCCAAGCTGAATGGAAAACAGTTTCAAAAAAGATGGAACAGGTTTTCCCTTTTCAGAAGGCATTGACGCTTAATGTCGATGGGGAGAAAGCGGAGGTCAAAGTGCAAACCTGGGAAAAACCTTTGGTGAGGGTCCAATTAGAAATGCTGGCCAGACATCCCGACAGGGACATCGCCGCTCGGGACCTGGAAAAAGTTATTTTTTCAGCGCAGCAAGTAAAGAATCAACTCTATGTGCGCAATTATATCGAGGAAAGCGAAGCTAATATCAAGGCACACATTCGAGTGATATACCTCATTTTTGTTCCCCCCACCTGCCCGGTCTACCTGCGTAATCATTACGGAAGTGCTCAAGTAAGGGATTTAACCGGTGACCTACGCATTCACAGTCGGTTTAGTCAAATTGGACTGGACAATATTTGTGGCAATATGCGGGTTGAAACAATCTTTGGCGACGTTTTCGCAAACGATTTACACGGTGATCTATACCTTAATGCGCGAAGATCCGATATGATTCTCCAGAATATCTTTGGCCATGTCGATATTTTGGCCGAATTCGGGGTTCTTCGCCTGCAATTGGATGATGTCCCGAAATCACTTAATCTGGTGGCATCTCAGTCTGAGGTATATCTCCTGGGTATTCACCCTTGGGCGGCAGGTATGGATATTCAGGTTAAAAATGGTCAGCTAGATTTTCCTTCCCATCCGAAAATTCAGGTGCGTGAACAGCGTGAACTTGGTCTGAAATCGCTTTTGGTACCTAGCCTGGGAGATGCTGGATCCAAAGTAACCATTCGCCTCAATCTGGGCGATGTAAAATATCTGAAGAAGCCCTGACTCGTTTGCCAAGGTGAATGACCTCCAAGTCGCGAATAGTTCTCTTGTCTAAGTTGAATCGAATTAGGGTCCGAACTTGGTGAAAACCACTAATTCCTGCAGCACCAGGATTGATGTGTAAGTGGCCAGAATCTTTGCATCGCATCACTTTTAGGATGTGGGAGTGCCCGCAAATGAATAAGTCAGGTTTGTTTTCAAGAATAAATTGGCGGGCCTGCTGGGTGTATTTCCCAGGGTAGCCAGCAATGTGCATAAGGCCAATGCGGAGGTTTTCCCTTTTCAGAAGCTGTGAAGCAGGAAAAAAATTTCGGCTATCCTGGTCATCAATGTTTCCATAAACAGCGAAAAAGGGCTGTGGGATAAGGTCTGACAAATTTTGTGGTAATGGCCCCAAATCTCCAGCGTGCCAGACTTCATCACATGCATGAAAATGTGTTCTTATGCGTTCGTCCCAATGTCCATGGGTGTCGCTCAATAAACCAATCCGAATCATGAAATGACAATTTACTCCAATCGGGCTGAGCGGTTGCGTAGCATGAAATCAGCCAGAACAAGAGCGGCCATAGCTTCCACAATAGGAACTGCTCTGGGAAGCACGCAGGGATCATGACGACCCTTTCCGGTGATTTGAACAGCTTCTCCCTGACGATTGACAGAGGCTTGTCCGGGAACAATGGTGGCCACGGGTTTGAACGCTGCACGAAAATAAATTGGCATGCCATTGGAAATACCTCCCTGTACGCCCCCGGAGTGGTTGGTCTGGGTAGTTACTTTTCCCTCCACATCATGCGTAAAAGAATCATTGTGGAGCGAACCGCGCATGCCTATTCCTCCGAATCCGGACCCATATTCGAATCCTTTACATGCGTTAATGGACAGTACGGCTTGCCCTAGCTTAGCATGAAGTTTATCGAAAACGGGTTCACCTAAACCGGGTGGAACGCCTTGGATCAAGCAAGTTACCGATCCGCCAATGGTGTCGCCGTCCTTGCGCACCTCGCGAATAAGGCGAATCATTTCCTGAGCCATGACGGTATCTGGGCATCGCACTTCGGTTGATTCTATGGCTTCGAGGGATATATTTTCTGGTGGATAGGGCATGGCAATAGAACCAACTTGGCTCACCCATGCGTGGATGCTAATTCCCAGGCGTTGCAAGAACATCTTGGCTACTGCTCCAGCTGCCACTCTTGCTGCAGTTTCCCTTGCCGAAGAACGACCTCCTCCACGGTAATCCCTGTTTCCGTACTTTGCGTCAAAGGTATAGTCGGCATGTGATGGCCGATAGGCATCTTTGATGTGACTGTAGTCTCCTGATCGCTGGTCTTCGTTGGGGATGAACAGGGCAAGAGGAGTTCCTGTCGTCAAGCCTTCGAATACCCCAGAGAGTACCTGCACTGTATCGGATTCCTTGCGCTGGGTGACAATGGCAGACTGACCCGGTCTTCTTCGGTCAAGCTCGCTTTGGATATAGGCTTCGTTGAGGGGAAGTCCTGCTGGACAGCCGTCAATGGTTACGCCAATTCCTTTTCCATGAGATTCACCAAAGGTCGAGATAGTGAATATTTTGCCAAACACACTTCCTGCCATGATTCTGCCTCCCGGACTTTACTATTTTTGCATGCAATATAATAAACATAGTTCCCTCCATTTCGGTTAATGGCCAAGGTATGACCTGTGAACCCAATGACCTCCTGGAGAGGCTTGAATTTGCTAAGATTGTCGAAGGTATCTCGAGATATTGCTTAGGAGACCTTGGGGCAGTTGATGTCGCTTCCCTTGCACCCGGTACAAACCTGGATGGTATAAGGCAATCTCTGGATGAGATTTCCGAAACTATGCGAGGTATGGCGCATGCGGATTCGGTCTCTTTATCGCACTATGAGGATATTCGGGAGGACCTGCGCATGCTGGTTATTGAGGACTACGTCCTGGCGGAGGATGCCTGCAGACGAATTAGTATTCAGCTTGCTGCTGTCGCACGTATTTACCGCTTCTTCCAGGCAGAAAGACTGCGGATTTATCCTGCATTGTCGAGTATTATTCAAGCGTTTCCTTTCGATTTTTCGATTGTTTCCACCATCGACAAGGTGATTGATGCAGAGGGTAATATCAGAGCAGATGCTTCCCCTGAGCTTGCGAAAATCAGAAGATCTATCCAATCTAAAGTAAAGGAACTTGACAAGGTTTTTCGGCAGATAGTTCTGGAATTCCGTCAGAAGGGTTGGCTTTCAGATAATCTGGAGGCCTACCGCAATGGTCGTCGGGTATTAAGTGTTCCCTCAGAACACAAGCGGAAAATCAGGGGGATCATCCACGACGAGTCTGCCACAGGGCGCACTACCTATATTGAACCCGAAGGTGTTATTGAAATTAATAATGATGTGTTCGATTTAGAGCAGGAGGAACGTCGGGAAATTTACCGTATTCTGAAGGCTCTCAGTGCTTTTCTTCGACCTTACGCCCCTTTGTTTAGCGATTACCAAAAAATTCTGATTCGTTTTGATGTTATCCAGGCTAAGGCGCGTTTCTCCCAAAAAATTAGTGCTGAAAAACCTGATGTTGATCTCGCGGCCCGTATTAAGTTAAAGGAAGGAAGGCATCCCTTGCTTTTGCTGAAAAATGAGGAGGCGGGTAAAGTTACGGTACCCTTTTCCGTAGAGTTGGGTGGAGAAAACAGCATTTTGGTACTTAGCGGACCAAATGCGGGTGGGAAATCCATTGCGATGAAGACGGTTGGACTACTGCAATTGATGGTTCAGTCCGGTTTGCCTGTACCGGCAAAATCGCAAAGTACTTTTGGGATTTTCCGGGAATTCTTTGCAGATATAGGGGATCAGCAAAGTATTGAAGATGATTTGAGCACCTATAGTTCCAGGCTTATCAACATGCATGCTTTTTTGCAAAAATGCTCGGATGCTTCGTTGTTGCTTATCGATGAGTTCGGGTCTGGAACGGATCCCCAATTTGGCGGAGCTATAGCCGAGGCTATCTTGCGGGAATTCAATGCAAGAAAGGTTTCAGGGGTCATCACCACGCACTACGCCAACTTAAAGCTTTATGCGTACAACACCCCGGGAATCATGAATGGCTGTATGGCCTATGACATGGATCATCTCACGCCGACTTACCAGTTTATTCCGGGTCGTCCTGGTTCATCCTATGCTTTTGAAATTGCCCTGAAGAGTGGTTTACGTAAGGATATCATTCAATACGCTCAATCCCGGACTCGCAAAAATGAAAAGGAGGTAGATGAATTGCTTGTAGATCTCCAAAAAGAAAAGCAGCTGGTTGGTGCAGAAAGGCTTGCCCTCAAGGAAAAGCAGGAGATGCTGGATAAGCTTGTGCGTGGCTATGAAGCTATGCAGAAAGACTACGAATTCCGACGGAAAAGGTTTAAGCTTGATTTAAAGCAGCAGGAATTACAGGAAACCGGACACCTAAGTCGGGAAATAGACCGCCGCATTCGGGAGATTCAGGCCCTGGACAATATCGAAAAAGCCAGAGAACTTGCCTCCCGGTTGAGGGAGGAACGCCTGCGTAAGCAGCAAGAGGTTGACCTTGTCAAGGAGGAAATTCAACAGGCTCTTCCGGAAAAAGCAAAGGATGAACTCAAGGTGGGTAGCTATGTCCGCCTTAAATCTGGCGGCGCCACCGGAGTGGTTTTTTCCATGGATAAGGATAAGGCTACGGTTCAAATGGGGGACCTTAAACTCCTTATTTCTACTAGAGATCTCGATTTGGCTCCAGAACCACTAGATAAAAAAGCAAGGAGCCTTCACATTGACGCCATATCAGGGAAGGCTGCTTTTGAGAGCAAATTGGATATTCGTGGCATGCGGATGCACGAAGCCCTTCAAGTTATCGAATCCTATGTGGACGCTGCATTAATGAACAGTGCATCCCACCTAGAAATCATCCACGGTAAGGGAGATGGGGTACTGCGGAAAGCTGTGCGAAATAAACTGAAGGAATTTCGCGTACCAATGGAAATTAGTCATCCTGAACCCAATGCAGGAGGGGATGGCGTAACCCTTGTGGCTATTAGATAATTTCCGTTCCGGCAAAATGGAATGCTGCTTCTATGGCCGCATTCTCATCGGAATCCGAACCATGGACGGCATTTTCACCAACACTTCGAGCATATTTCCGGCGTATCGTCCCTTCGGCGGCTTTAGCTGGGTCAGTAGCTCCAATGAGCGTGCGGAAATCTTCAACAGCATTAACCTTTTCAAGGATGGCAACCACGATGGGGCCAGATGACATGAACTGCACCAATTCGCCATAAAAGGGGCGCTCTTTATGTACAGCATAAAATTCACCGGCTTTTTCTGGAGACAATTGACAACGCTTCATAGCTGCGATACGAAATCCAGCACCTTCTATCTGGGCTAGGATATTGCCGGTATGGCCAGCTGAAACCGCATCGGGTTTCACCATAGTAAATGTTCGGTTTCCCATTTTTTTAGACTAATGTGGTTAATTTGCCGCGAAAATACACATTCGGGTTTTATGCAGCCGGAGAATCTGGATTACCTCAAGAAATTGCTTTCCTCCCCGAAGGATATCGTACTATTCTCTCACCGCAATCCCGACGGCGATGCCCTGGGTTCAAGCCTTGGCCTCCTCCACTTCCTTCGGGCCCAACACCATAGCGTTCACATTATTTTTCCTTCAGCATTTCCTGCCTATCTCGAATGGATGCCTCTTGCCCAGGAAATATGTGTGCATGACCTGAATCCTGAGAATGCTGCAGCACTCATTGATCGGGCAGATCTTTTTTTCTGTCTTGACTTTAATGCGCTGGATCGGATTGACAAGTGTGGTGAGCAGATGATGAAAAGATCCGTACCGCGCATTTTAATCGACCACCATTTATTTCCAGAACAGTTTGCCGATTTGATTTTTTCGGATTCCAGTGCCAGTTCCACCTCGGAGTTAGTATACGACCTAATTATGGCTTTGGATATGTCCCGATACCTGACTCCAGATGGTGGAGAGGCCCTTTATGTTGGCCTTATCTCCGACACAGGATCATTCATGTACAATACTTCTCCCAAAGTTTTCCGTGTTGCTGCTGCCCTTCTTGAACGGGGGGTAGATGATATCGCTATTCAAAACAAGCTGCAAAATAACCTTGATCTGAAGCAGCTACTGATTCTTGGACATTGCCTCCATCAACGATTGGAGTTGATAGTTCCTTATGCTACCGCGCTCGTTACCATCACCAAAGAAGACTACGCCGCGATGGATATTCAACGGGGAGATACCGAAGGAATCGTTAACATGCTTCTTCGCATCCGAACAGTGAAAATGGCAGCTCTAATCACAGAGCAACCAACCATCGTAAAACTTTCCTTACGCTCGAAAGGGGATTTTTCTGTGCAGGAAATTGCCACAAAATATTTCAAAGGAGGCGGTCACCGGAATGCAGCCGGCGCAGCATCATTCATCGGCCTAAAACAGACAGTGAAAAAATTCAAGGAAATCCTTCCAAATTACGCAGATCAGCTTTCTGGTGATTGATTTTTTCCTGCCGATATCTTTAGTACCTTTGGCAACTTTAAAAACCCGCCAATGAGAAGTTTATTTTTTGTGTTGATTTCCTTGCCGCTTTTCCTAGCCTGTGGACCTGGCAAATCTGGAAAAACTTCCACAGGAATGAAGTACGTGCTCTATCAGAATAATGGGGGTGATAAAGTCATGCCGGATGATTTGCTCTACTTGCGATATGCTATGTACGCCGATGATTCCCTCATGACAAGTAACTATGCTGAACCATTGCCTGAAGTAGGTTTCTATCCTGATGCCGCAAAGGAGGGCAGAAAATTATCTCCTATTGAGGAGGCATTCGGTCTGTTAGAGGTTGGTGATAGCATTCGCCTGTCTATACCTATCGATTCCATGGGTACTCCAGGCATGAGGCCACCTGGCATGGAAAAAACCCGATTTATCGTTTATCACATCAAGCTTGAAAAGAGGATATCCAAAAAGGAATTGAGCCGTTTAACGGAAGAGGTAGCCTCTAAAGTGGCTGATTTATACCGTAAAAGCGTTGTGGATAGTTTAGTGTACAACGAAACGAGCTCAGGACTTCGCTATGCAATGCTGGAAGAAGGAATGGGGGGAAGAATCAAAAAAGGGGATAAGGTTCTAGCGCAGTATTACGGGGTCCTTGCCAAAGATGGGCAAATGTTTGACAATTCATTTGAGCGTGGTATGCTTCCCTTTTCCTTTACTGCTATGGAGGGTCAGGTTATTCCTGGCTGGGATGAGGCCGTACTTCTGCTCAAAAAAGGTTCGAAGGTATTTTTATATATTCCCAGTTCCCTTGCCTACGGGGATAACGGTGCTGGTTCCATAGGACCCAATGAGGATCTTATGTTCTACTTGGAGATTTCAGATGTGGAATAAGGTTTTTTACTAAAGCATAAAAAAAGGACATCCAATGACCATCGAGCAACTGCGCGATCTCAGGGAAAGGTTGTTGTCGTTGAGGAGGTATCTTTGACGTCGATAACCGGACGTTAA
>Ga0169931_10002116_pt1 | contig 32619 bp, 33 predicted proteins | sample Kivu_15m_20L_FD_129675 | JGI IMG/M metagenome (GOLD analysis project Ga0169931, IMG submission 129675) | Freshwater microbial communities from Lake Kivu, Western Province, Rwanda to study Microbial Dark Matter (Phase II) - Kivu_15m_20L... | ecosystem: Environmental > Aquatic > Freshwater > Lake...
ACGCAGCGCGTAGATGATCTGCTCTTCGGAACACTTTTTACGAGGCATGGGGATGGGATTTTGACGTTTACCCACCCGCAAACCCTAACTCAAGCCATGTCCAGTTTCAGGGGACAGGATCAACAAACGCTCAGTATTAACTAACACGCCATCATTGTCCCAAAGTATGGCTCCGTATATGGAAGCGTTTGAGCCTGCTTTGTGAGTGGTCACGATTTTCACAACACACTCACCGTTTCGCCCACAGGCGCAGCGAGCCGAGGATGAAATCTTCCAAGGCGGTCGCGACGTTGAGGTTGAGACGGAGCAGGCCGACGTCGTGCTCGAGTTTTTCGGTGGCGCCGATGAGGGCGGTGCGGGCCGTGGCGTCACCGGCCTGCAGGCGGGGCAGGGCGTAGGCGCGGGTGGCTTCCTCGATGGCGGCGAGGAGGCGGAGCCGGAGGCCGTTGGCGAGGCCGGTTTCGATGGCCACCTGCTCGTCTTCCTCGATGTCGGCGGGCAGTTTCTGCTTCTCGATTTTCCACGCTTCGGCGGTTGCGGCATCGAGGACTGCGGTGAACCGCGCCACCAGGCCGTAAGCGCCGAAGATTTGGTCGGCGACGGCCTTTTTGTCCGCCATGCCGCCGCCTAACCGTTCCAGCCAGCTCCGGTAGTCGGCGATCCACGCCGGCCAGCCGGCGGCGTCCACCTTGAGGGCGGCGCTGGGGAAACGGAAGTGGAGCACGCGGCTGCGGATGGTGGGCAGCAGGGCGTAGGGACGGCTGGTGAGCAGGAGGAGGGTCGTGTTGGCCGGCGGCTCCTCCAGCGTCTTGAGGAAAATATTGGCGGCCGAAAGGTGCATGCGGTCGGCCTCGTGGATGATGGCGACCTTGCGCGTGGCCACGGTCGCAGAGACCTGCACTTTGCCGATCAGCTCGCGGGTGGCATCGGCGCCGATCTGCCGCATCTTCCCGGAGGGCCGCAGGGCAAAACAGTCCGGATGCTGCTCGGGCGGAAAGGCCGCCGTGGACTGCGGGGTGTTGAGCAGGCGGTCGGCGATGCCGTGGGCCATCTGCACCAGCACGGGGAGGTCATCGCCGTGCAGGAGCAGGCTGTGCGAAAGCCGATCGCGGGCGATCGCGTTCTCGATCACCGCCACGGCGGGAGAGCCGGCGAGATCGGAAGGCCAGTCAGCAAGGGCGGTCATGGACGGGAAGGTGGGTTTTGGTTTGTAACCGCTAATTTGCGCTAATTGCCGCTAATAAGGAGAACTACCGAAAGAAGTGATTGCGCGGTAGGGCTCGGCCTCCGGACGGGCCGCTCGGAGATCGGCCCCTACCAACCTTCGAAGTCTCATAATTACTGTTGGCAATCTTCAATAAGAGTCCGGGGTTTTGATTAGCGTTCATTAGCGTGGATTAGCGGTTCACGCTCGCGATCAACCGGCACGACGGTCAGCCGAGGCGGACCTGGACGTGTTCCCAGATCGTCTTGGCGACTTGGGCGGGGGTGCGGGTGCCGTCCACGAGGATGACGCGCTCGGGCATGTTTTTCGCGAGGAGCAGGTAGCCCTCGCGGACGTGATTGTAGAAGTCGATGTTCTCGCGCTCCATGCGGTCGGGCAGGTCGGTCGTGCGCTGCTTGAGGCGGGCGAGGCTGACCTCGGTGGGCACGTCGATCACGACGGTGACATCGGGCATGACGTTGCCGACGGCGAAGCGGTTGATCTGCGCAACAGGATCGGCGGCGAGCTTGCGGGCGATGCCCTGGTAAACGGTGGAAGAATCGAGGAAGCGGTCGCTGAGCACGTATTTGCCGGCGAGGAGCGCAGGGGCGATGACCTCGCGGACCAACTGGGCGCGGGCGGCGGCGAAGAGCAGCAGCTCGGTCTCGGCGCACATCTCGGCGCCCTTGGAGTTATGGACGATAATGTTGCGGATCTGCTCGCCGATCTCGGTGCCGCCGGGCTCGCGGGTGGAGACGACGTCCTTGCCGGTCTTCTGCAAATGGGCCGCGAGCAGGGAAATCTGGGTGGATTTGCCGCTGCCTTCGGAGCCTTCGAAGGAGATAAGTTTGCCGGTGGGCTTTTGGTGGAGGGGCATGCAAAAAGTCTGAGGGGTTATTTCCAGTTGGCGAGGAAGGTTTCGAGGTCGCCGAGCGTCGGGCTGCGACCGGTGCGCACGTAGTGACCGCTGGTGCAGACGCCGACGCCGAGGCAGGCCTCGGGCGCGAGTCCTATCAACTGGCCGGCGCTGAAGCCGGCGTTGAAGTGGTCGCCCGCGCCGGTGGTGATGAGCGGCTGGGCCACGTAGGGGCCGGGCACCCAGAAGGTGGCTTCGCGGGTGGCGCAGGCGGCGGCTTCCTTCGGGTGGATGACGACGGTGGTGAGGTCGAGCCGGGTGCGAATCTTTTCCGCCATCGAACGCAGGCCGTGCTCGGTTTCGGTTTCCTTGCCGAAGCCGAGCACGTCGAAGACCTGCTGCGCTTCCTTGAGGTTGAGCCCGAGGGTGACACGGCCGAATTGCTCAAACCTGCCGATCGTATCGAGCGCATAGACGAGATCGGCGCGGGAGCGTTTCTCGGGGTCGGCAAGGTCAAAGAAGAAGATACGCCCGGGCTTCACCGGGACCTGCGGCAGCACGCTCTGCACGAGGTCCACAAAGACCGCCGTCATGTTCGGGATCATCGTCCAATTCACCAAGGCGATGAGGTCGGCCGACCCGAGCATCGCCCGGTAGTTGTCGCCGCCGACGCTGGCCGTGATCTGCTCCGGGGTGATCTCGTCCAGACTGCGCATCATGCCGAGCATGAGCTTCCCGTCGGTAAACTCCACCGCCGTGGTTGCCGCCGGATCGCAGAGCGAAACGACGCGGGACTTCGCGGCAAGCTCGGTGAAGACCGGGTGGATCGCGGCCTTGCCGAGCGCGCCGATGTAGGTGATGTCGGCGCCTTGGGCGAGCAGGGCATTGGCCATGATGGGGCCGTTGCCGCCGAGCTTGTCCATCCGCGGGTAGAACTCGAGGTTGGTGCTCTTGCCCGCGGCGGCGCTGATACGTTGGCCAAACTCGGCGATCGTGCCGATGGGCGTGAAGTTCTCGCCCTGGCCGGCGCGCTGGGCCACCGGGGTCACGATGGTGTCCACAAAGCCGTCGAAGCCGACAAGGGCGCGCTTTTGGGCGAGGGTGGCGCGTTGGGCGCGGAGTTGTTGCAGGGTGCGGGTCTTGAAGTCCATGCGGGAGGGTGAGGGAAAAATCAGCCCCGACCCGTCGCAAACAGATTCGCGCGGGAATTTCGCCGGGTTTTCCGTTGAACGAACCCGGCAAAGCCGCCAAGAGTTCCCCCGCGTCTCCGCCCTGCCTGTAATTTACCCGCTTTTGCCATGCTCAATATCGTGCAGATCTTCCTGCAGTCCGACCTTGTCGGCCAGGTCATCACCGTCGGCCTCGGTGTCTTCAGCCTCATTGCCTGGACCATCATGTTCGGCAAACACTACGAGCTGAAGCGCCTCGCCCAGCTCAACTACGCCTTTGAGCAACGGCTGCGCGACGAGCGCTCCCTGCTGGATCTGCCGGAGTCTTTCCGCAACCGCCGGGCGATCCCGTATGCGGACCTCTTTGCGGACGCGGTCGAGAGTTACTGGCGCGCCGCGGCCATCGCGAAGGAGCGCGGCAGCAACGACACGCGCGCCCGGCTGGAACACGCCGAGAACGCCCTGCAACGCGCGCTCTCGCGTCAGGCCCTCCGCTACGAATCGAGCATGATCTTCCTCGCCAGCATCGTCACCAGCGCACCTTTCCTTGGTCTGCTCGGCACGGTGTGGGGCGTGATGATTTCCTTCAGCGCCGTCTCGGTGCAGCAGACGGCGAGCATCCAGACGCTCGCGCCCGGCGTGGCGGCGGCGTTGCTCACGACCATTGCCGGCCTTGTGGTCGCCATCCCCTCGGTGTTCGGCTACAATTACATTCTCTCCAACACCAAGCGGATGATCACCGAGCTGGAAAACTACGCCAGTTCGCTGGCCGACCGCATCGAGCTCGAATCGCAGTAAGCGAGGGACTTCCCATGGCCCGCACCTTCCGCCGCCGCCAGGCGCAGCACGCGATCTCGGAGCTGAACGTCACCAACCTCATCGACGTAGCGTTCACGCTGCTGATCATCTTCATGATCGCCACCCCGCTGATCCAGCAGGAGCAGCGGATCGAGGTGAAGCTGCCGACGGAGTCCACCCGCACGCAGACGCAGCCAGACCCAAAGGATGTCTTCCAAGTCATCGCCATTGACCGGCAGGGCCAGTATTACTGGGGCACGCGGCGCGTGGAGTTTTCGGAACTGCCCGCGCTGCTGGCCGCCGAGGCCCGCAAGCCCAACCCGCCGGTGCTGCGCATCCGCGCGGATTGGAACATCCAATACCAGAAGGTGGTCAGCCTGATGGATGAGATCAAGAAGCACAACCTGAGCCGGTTCACCTTCGACACACAGACGGCCAACTGACCCGCAAATGCCCGAGAACGCCCGCAGCGCCTTTGTGCTATCCATCACGCTCCACGGAGCGGTCGTCGCGCTGATTCTCTTTTTCATCTACCTGATGAAGGTCGCGGCGCCGGAGATGCCGAAGATTTTTGAATTGGTGGCAGGGGAGGGCGACAATTTCGCGGCGACCGAGGCCCCGGCGATCAGCTCGCCCGGTATCTCCCTCAACATCCCGGTCGCGCCACCGGTGGTGCGACCGCAACCACAGCCGCAACCCGTGCCGGAGCCCCCACGCGAAGTCATCCAGCGCGCGCCGGAAGTCCCGGCGGTAAAAGCACCGCCCAAGCCGGTGGAGACAAAACCGGTCGTGGAGCCCACGCCGGCGCCACCGCAGCCGAAGACGATGACGAAGGCAGAGTTCGACCGCCTCAACAAGACCCAGACCACGCCCGCACCCCGCGCGCCCGCACCGCCGCGCGTGGCGAAAATCAACACCGATGAGATCGTCAAAGGCGTGGTCGGCGGCTCGCAGAACGCGAGGGCCGGGGCCGGCGGCCGGGCGCTGACCCGGGATGAAGGCCCGGTGATGGACGCTTATTTCGCGATGCTGCGGGAGCGGCTGCGCGCGGCGCTGGAGAAGCCGCCGGGCCTGGCGGATACGCTCGTCACCACCATTGAGGTCCGAATCGCGGCCGACGGCACGCTCTCCGGCGCACGGATTACCCGCTCCTCAGGCAGCCCGGAGTTCGACCGCGCCGTCCTTGCGGCGGTGGCCCGCACCCGGATGCCGCCGCGCCCGGACAACAAGAGCGAGCTTCTCACCATCCCTTTCCACATGAAGGAACTGTAAGGTGGCAGAAAAAGTCCTTGCCTTCGCGGCCGGAACTTTGATTTTCCCAACCTTCCTTCGACTTTCGGGCTCTTAGCTCAGTTGGTAGAGCGCCTCAATGGCATTGAGGAGGTCAGCGGTTCGAACCCGCTAGGGTCCACCAATTTAGCCCCGCTCCGGCGGGGCTTTTTTGCGCCAGACTGGGATCAGCCAGTGGTTGCTGCCGGAGCCCTCAGCCCGCGGGGATTAACGGATGGGATCATCCTATCCCGCCTCGAAGAATGGGTCAGACCTTCGGCTTGCCCCGCACGTGCGCCATTCCTCCATCCACCGACCAGACCTGGCCGGTGACCCAGTCGGCTTCGGGTGAGACAAGCCACGCCAGCAGCGAAGCAACGTTCTCTGGCCGTCCCACACGTCCCAGCGGGTGCAGTTTGGCGGAAGCGGAACGGGCGGCTTCGGACCCCAGCAATGGGAGCGCCAGCTGCGTATCCACCAGTCCCGGTGCGACCGCATTCACGCGGATATTGCGGGGAGCATAGGTGGCGGCAGCCGACCGCACGAGCGCATCGAGGCCGCCCTTGGCCGCAGCAATAGCCTCATGGTTCGGCAGGCCGGTCTGCGCCGCGACGGAGCTGACAAACAGAATGACTCCGCTGTTTTGGGCCTGCATCGGACCCAACACCGCCTGCAATGCTTGAAAGGCTGAGGTGAGGTTCACATCCAAGGTGTGGCTCCACTCCTCCGCTGACGTCAGATGTGCCGGCTTGAGCAGGATTGAACCAATGCAGTGAAAATAAGCATCAATCCGGCCGAAACGACCTGCTGTAGTCCGTATCATCAAATCGAGTGTCGGCCGTTGGGTGGCATCGGCCGACTGCAACAACCAACCGGGGCGGTCGACGGCGATTGATTCCAGCCTCGATTCATTCCGGGCGTAACCGGCTATGTTCCAGCCTCGGGTGGTCAGAATTTCAGCCAGGCACTGGCCGATGCCACCGGTGATACCGCCGATCAGAGCTGTGGAAGGAGTAACCATGGGTTCGGAATGAAGTTCGTCGCCGCAAAATGCCAAACGGCGGAAGGAAATTCCTTCAGGCCTCGATCATGGCCTTGATCGCGCCGGTCTCGGGGCGGGTCCAACCGTCGAAATGCGCGGGCGCATCCTCAAGGGCCGCGCGGTGCGTGATCCACGGGGTGGTGTCGATACGGCGGCCCTCGATGAGGCTGATGATGCGCGGGAAGTCGCCCGACAGGGCGTTGCGGCTGGCCAGCACGCTGAGTTCACGCCGGTGCAGCTCGGGGTCGCTGAACGACACGTTTTCGCGGGTGATGCCGACCAGCACCAAGCGTCCGCCGGGGGCGTTATAGGCAAAAGCGGCGTTCATGGAGTGCACGTTGCCCGTAGCGTCGAAGACCGCCGTCGGCAGGTCACCGCCAGTGAGATCGGCAAGGCGTTTGCCAACCTCATCGGAGGACGCATTCACCACTGCATCCACGCCCAGCCGCGCCTGAACAAAGTCCAGCCGGGACGGGTTCACATCCACGGCAATAACCCGGGCACCGGCCTCACGCGCAAACTGCATGACCGCCAGCCCGATCGGACCGGCTCCGAGCACGGCGACGGTCTCACCGGCCTCAACCCCGGCGCGGCTGACGGCGTGCGCACCGATGCCGAGCGTTTCAACCAGCGCCAGTTGGTCCAAGGTCAGCCGTGCGGAAGCGTGCAGCTTGTTTGCGGGGACAACGATGCGCTCGCGGTGACCGCCGTCGATATGCACCCCAAAGACTCGCAGCGTGCGACAGCAATTCGGCTTTCCCCGCCGACAGGCGATACAGCCGCCACAGTTGAGGTAGGGTTCGACCGCGCACTGGTCGCCGGGCCGCACCGTCGTGACGTCGCTGCCAACCGCCAGCACCTCGACGCCGAGTTCATGGCCAAGGATGCGCGGGTAGGTGAAAAACGGCTGCCGGCCGCAGTAAGCGTGCAGGTCGGTGCCGCACACCCCGATGCGGCGGACGCGCACCAAGGCCTCGCCCGGAGAGGGCGGAGGTGGTTCTGCCGTCGTCGTCGCGACCAACCGTCCGGGAGCTTCAAGCACAAGCGTGCGCATATTTAGGCCAGGATGGGGTCACGGTTCTCCGGCCGGCCGCGGGTGAAGTTGTGGTTGTGAATCGGCCGCAGGATTTCCCTCACCTTGGCGATCAATGCGCGGTCCACCGGGGCCTCGGCGTAGGCGATGTTTTTGCGGATGTTGTCGGGATTGGCCGTGCCGATGAGCGTGGTCGCGATCCCCGGATGGGCGACGGCAAACTGCACCGCGAGCTTCACGATGTCCTCGCCGATGGACTGGCAATACTCCACCGCGCGCTGGCAGCCGGCGACGATGGCGGGCGGGGCGGGGTGCCAACTCGGGACGCCGCGCGGCGTCAGCAGGCCCATGCCGGTTGGCGAAGCGTTGATGACGCCGACCCCATGTCCGGCCAAGTAGGGCAGCAGCGGCTCCAGTGAGGTGTCGTTGAGCTCGTAGTGGCAAAACGAGAGAATCGTCTTCACCGTGCCCGGCGGCACACGGTCAAGGACGGCCGGGAATATTTTCAGCGGCAGGCCGGTGATGCCGATGTGCCCGATGCGGCCGGCGGCCTTTAGCTCACGGAGCACGGGCAGGGTGACGTTTACGACGTGATCGAGATCGGCGAACTCGATGTCGTGACATTGCAGCAAGTCGATATAATCGGTGTCGAGGAGCCGGCAGCTTTGCTCGAAGCCGCGAAGCACCCGATCGGCGGAAAAATTCGTGCCCTCGCCGCGATATTGCCCGACCTTCGTCGCGAGGTAGTAGCGCTCACGCGGGATGTCACGAAGCGCCTGGCCGAGCACCTCTTCCGCCCGGCCGTAAGCCGGGGCTACGTCGATGAAGTTGATTCCCAAATCCAAGGCAGTGCGGACGGCGCGAATCGATTCGGCGTCATCCGTGGGCCGAAAGACAGCGCCGAGCGAGGAGCCGCCGAAACTCAACGCGGACACCTTCAGGCCGGTGCGACCGAGCAGGCGGTATTCCATGGGGCGAAACTCAGGCGGACTCGAGGATCAGGTTCGCGTAAGGAATCGTGTCGCCGGTGCGGATGAGCCCGATGGCGCCGGGCACGCGTTTTTTGAAAGCGACGTGCGGCTCGAAAACCAGCCGGTTACCGGTGTGCTTTTGCAGGGCGGCAAGCCGGGCAGGGGAGTTGTGGGTCTTGAACTCCCGCGCGGCCCACACGTGGCCGATGACGAAGTTGGCGGCGAGGGCGTCGAACACCTGCAGCACGGTGGGCACGTCGTCCACGAGCGAGAGATCCACGGTCTCGATCTGCGGCCAGAACGGGAACCCGCGATCGGCGATGACCAGGGTGTTGGTGTGGCGAATGCGCGCGAGCAGGTCGAGCACATGGGGGTTGAGAATGCCGGTGCGGAGCATGGATGGGATGTAAGAGAGCGGCCGTTAAATGGACAGTGTATTTCAGCGCAACAGCGGCGGCTCAGCCGGGGGCCGGGCGTAGAGGCGGGCGAGCATCGCACGCCAAGCCGCATCCTCCTGTTCGCGACGGCGGACGGCCCGGTATTCGGCATTGCCGGCCAGGTAGATGAAGAGGAAGAGCAGGGCGCCGAGATAGCGCGGCGAGTCGAACCAGAGCAACATCACCGCGATGCCGGCCAGCGAAAGCACCTTGCCCAGGGTGGCGGCAATGAAGGTGGCCTTCAGGTAGCGCAGCCGCGCGGCGAGAATCGCCCGCAGAATGCGACCGCCGTCCATCGGGAAGACCGGCACGAGGTTGAAGATGCCCATCACGAGGTTGGCCACGAAGACCTGGTAAATGAGTCCCTGCCACGAATGGTAATAAATCAGGTCGGGCAGCAGGCCGATCACCGGCCACAGCAGCCCGGCGATGAGGAAGTTAACCGCCGGTCCCGCCAGCGTCATCAACAGCTCCCGGCCCGGTTCGCGCGGGATCGAGTCCATCTCGGCCATGCCGCCGATGGGCATGAGCAGGATGCGGCGAACGCCAATCCCGTAACGCAGCGCCATGAAGCTGTGCCCCAGCTCGTGCAGCACCACGCAGACAAAAAACGCCGACACGGTCGTCAGGTTCCACGCCAGTTCCCGCCCGCCGGCTTCCTGCCAGCCAAGGTGCCCGACATAGGCCAGCAGCAGGAAAAAGGTCGCATGCACCTCGAGCTGAATCCCCCGGATGCGGAACAAGTTCATTGACCAACGCGACATGTGCCTTAACAAAGCCGCCCTGCGCGGTTCCGCCAGCGCCATTTTGGCCGCGCCTTCCACCATGCCGGAAACCCTCTCACGCCCGTCCACAATCCTCATTATCGATGATGATGCGGAGGTGCGCTATTCGTTGGCCCGCGTGCTCGGCACCGCCGGCTATACCGTGGCCGAGGCCGCCAGCGGCGAACAGGGCGTGGCGGCCATCCGGAAAGGGCCCGCGCCGGATCTGGTTTTTCTCGACGTCCGCATGACCGGCATGGGTGGCATCGAGGCCCTGCAGCACATCCGCTCGGCCGCCCCGCGGCAGCTCGTCGTGCTCATGACGGCTTTTGGCACGGCGCAGACCGCGATCGAGGCGATGAAATACGGCGCCTTCGACTACATCATGAAGCCCTTCGATCCCGCGAAGGTGCTGGCGCTCGCGGCGAAGGCCCTGCAGACGCACGCTGACCTCCGCGCCGTCGGCGACTACAAACCCACCATCAACGCCGACGATTACCGCGAGGGCATCGTCGGTTCCTCGCCGGTCATGCAGGAGGTCTTCAAGATCATCGGCCAGGTGACCGCCAGCGATGTCACCGTGATGATCACGGGCGAGAGCGGCACCGGCAAGGAACTCATCGCGCGCTCGATCTGGAAACACTCCCACCGCGCCGCCAAGCCCTTCATCGCCGTCAACTGCGCCGCCATCCCCGACAACCTGATCGAGAGCGAACTCTTCGGCCATGAGAAAGGCTCGTTTACCGGCGCGACGGGGCAGCGACTGGGAAAATTCGAGCTCTGTGACGGCGGCACCATCTTTCTCGACGAGATCGGCGACATGGCGCTGGCCACGCAGACCAAGATCCTGCGCGTCCTCCAGCAGGGTGAGATCCAGCGCGTGGGCGGCACCGAGACCATCCGGGTGGACGTGCGCATCCTCGCCGCCACCAACAAGGATCTTGAGGCCATGGTGAAGGCGAAGACCTTCCGCGAGGATCTCTACTACCGGCTCAATGTCGTGCGCATCAAGATGCCGCCCCTGCGCGAGCGCGCGGAGGACATCCCGCAGATCGTGGATTTCTGCGTGCAAAACCTCGTCAAACAGCGCAAGGCGCGGGTCAGCAAAGTCTCGCCCGAGGCCATGGCGCTGCTCACCCGCCATCCCTGGCCGGGCAACGTGCGTGAGCTGGAAAACACGATTTACCGCAGTGCCGTCATCGCGCAGGGCGACGCCATTCTCGTGAAAGACCTGCCTGCCGAGTTGGGCGGTTCCGCGGCGCCCGAGGCGTCCGCGACCCCGGCACTCACGTTGGAACAGGCATTCGATTTCATCCATACCACGCTCGCCACCGGTGAGGAACCCGTGCTGCCGCAGGTGCAGCGCGAATTCGCGCGGCGCACCTTGGCCGCCTGCAACGGCGACGAAACCGCGGCCGCCAAAAAACTCGGGGTCACCAAGCCGGTATTGAAGAAACTGCTGGGGCAGGGCGGCGCTTCCGATGAATAACCGGTTGATAGCGGCGCGCTTCATGCTTCACTCGCCGCATGCCTGCCCCCCCCCAGAGCGCCGCCAGTCCGGATGACCTTTTTCTCCGTTTGGCGGAGCTCAACCAGATCGGCATCGCGCTTTCGCAGGAAAAAAACCTCGACCGCCTGCTGGAGAATATCCTGCTGGCGGCCAAGCAGATCACGCGGGCCGACGGCGGCACGCTCTACCGGCTCACGGCGGCCGATCCCGGCCTGCTGCGGTTCGAAATCATCCGCAACGACACCCTGGGCATCGCGATGGGCGGCACGACCGGCGCCGCCATCCCCTTCGCCCCGCTCCGGCTGCGCGATGAGGCCGGCCGCGAGAACACGACGATGGTCGCCGCCTTCGCTGCGCTTAAGGGCCGCACCGTCGCCATCGCCGACGCCTACCGCGAACAGGGCTTCGATTTTTCCGGCACCCAGGCCTTCGACCGGCAGACCGGTTATCGCTCGACCTCTTTCCTCACGGTGCCGATGAAGAACCACGAGGACGACATCATCGGCGTCCTTCAGCTCATCAACGCGCAGGATGCCGCGACCGGGGCGGTGGTGCCCTTCAGCGAAACCAACGTGCGTCTCGTGGAGTCGCTGGCATCGCAGGCGGCGATGGCGCTGACCAACCGACTCCTCCTCCAGCAGTTGGAGGACCTGTTTGAGTCATTCATCAAGCTCCTCAACAAAGCCATCGACGAAAAGTCGCCCTACACCGCGGGTCACTGTGATCGCGTGCCAATTCTCACGATGCTTCTGGCCGAGGCCGCGCACGCGAGCGAATCCGGACCGCTGGCGCACTGGCACATGACCGACAAGGACCGCTACGAGCTAAAGATCGCCGGCCTCCTGCACGACTGCGGCAAGGTCACCACACCCGTCCACATCGTGGACAAGGCCACCAAGCTCCAGACCATTCACGACCGCATTGACCTCATCGCCACGCGCTTCGAGGTCATCAAACGCGACGTCGAGCTTGCCGCGCTCCGCACCGGCGGTGACGCCGCCGCCCGCCTCGAAGAGATTGCAGCGGACTTAGGCTTCCTGCGCGCCTGCAACATCGGCGCGGAAGCGATGCGGGCCGTGGACCGCGAACGCATCCACGCCATCGCCAAGAAATACCGATGGCGCGACGGCACCGGGGGGGGGAGCGCGACTGCCTTACGCCCGACGAAGTCCTCAACCTCACCATCACCAAGGGCACGCTCACCGCGGCCGAGCGCGAGGTCATCAACCGCCACATCAACGTCACGATAGAGATGCTCGAGTCGCTGCCCTGGCCGAGGCACCTCCAGAACGTGCCCGAATATGCGGGCGGCCACCACGAACGGATGGACGGCAAAGGCTACCCGCGCGGGCTGACCCGCGAGCAAATGTCGGTGCAGGCCCGTATCATGGGCATCGCCGATATCTTCGAGGCCCTGACCGCCCGCGACCGGCCTTACAAGGAAGGCAAAAGCCTCAGCGAAGCGCTCCAAATCCTCGGCCGGCTCCGCCTCGAAGGGCACGTGGACCCCGACCTCTTCGACATCTTCATCCGAGACAAAGTCTATCTCCGCTACGCCCAGCAATTCATGAGCCCCGCGCAGATCGACGACGTGGACGAAGCCCCGCATCCCCGGCTACAGCGGCGCGTCCGTTTCCTGACGGACCGTCCGGTTTGTAGCCCAATCCGTTACCAACCGGGTTAGGTTCAGCGCGGACTCGATCGATTTAGCAAATATCATAGCCGCGGTGCGGTAGGGCAAAAGGGTCGGCTGCGATGAACGATGGAGCAGCATGGGGTCAGCCGAGCACGAGGCCGCGCAGGAGTTTGAAAATGCGCCCGTGCAACTGGAGGTCGAGGGCGATCAACTGATGGAGCAGGATGATGAGCCAGAAGACGGCGAGAAAGCGCAGCTTGGCGGTCTTGTGCCGCAGACCCTGCTGGGCCAGCCAAGCGCCGGGCCAGCCGCCGAGCAGTGACCACAGGTGGAGCACGCTTTCGGGCGTGCGCCGGCCGCCCTGTCCGGCGCGGCGCTTATCCCCTACGTAAAGCAGCCCGGTGATCGCCGAGGCGAGGAGCAGCCACAAGGTCAGCCATGGCGCCACGGATGGGGCGGCTAGGCGCCAAATGGCGGCCAGCGGGAGCACAAGCAGCACGCCGAGCAGGACGAGCGAGCTGACGCGAATGGTGGCTTGGTTTTCCTTGGGCATGGCGACGGTGCGAAAAATCAGAGGATCTCGTCGAGCTTGGCCTTGAGCGCGCCAGGATCGTAGCTGCGCTGGGCCGGATGCCGGATGAGCGGCAGACCGCTGTTGAAGAAAAGTCCGTCCACGAGCAGGTCGCGCTCCTTGATGCGAGGCTCCGCGTGACTGCTGTCGTCCAGCTCGATCCCGGCGAGCGGCGCAAAATCCGATGCGCGCACGATCAGGAAATCCACGTGCCGCCGGTTGATGCGGTTGCGCGCAGCCTGGCACGCGCCGGGCATCTGGCCCGTCCTGACGCCAAACACATCTTCCAACCGCACCTTGGCGAGGACCCGGACGTGGGCGGGCAAAACCTGCTCAAGCACGCCGAGAAACGAACGTTCGGCCGGCGAGAGGAGGGATTCCCGCAGATAATACGCGTCGGTGCCGGCGCGTTCGGGTCGCCGGCCCAGCAGGATCGTGCGCACGACCCAGATGATCGCGAGCAACAGCGCAAAAAGGATCAGAAGCCTGAACATGCGCCCAGCGTTGCGGGGTTGCAGGAGCAGGGAAAGCCTGAAGGTGGCGCCGCAGGCGGGTAAATCCTCCGGATGCGGTTAAACTTTGCGGTGGGGTGGCTTGGGCGTCTCGCCCAAGTCTGCGGCGCGGAACGCCATCCAAGGGCGGGACGCCCGTGCCACTTTCCACCGGGAAGAAACTAGGATCCATTGAGCCGCGCTTGGCGCGATTTTGGGGATTGGCACCGGAGGTGAAGGCGCGAGGATGCCGCGCATCAACCCCATCCCCATGACTTCACCCCGCCATGCCCTGGTTGCCCTGATTTTCGGCCTGCTCGCTACCGCCTTGGGCGCGAACGAGCGTTACACCGTCGCGGTCGTGCCGATGGGGACGACACACCAATATTGGAAACAACTGCACGCAGGGGCGCTTAAGGCGCAGGCCGAGTTGAAGAGCCAAGGCGTGACGGTGGAGATTCTGTGGAAAGGGCCGTTACGCGAGGACGACCGCGACCAGCAGGTGCAGGTGGTGGAGAATTTCATGGCGCGGCGCGTGAGCGGCATCGTGCTGGCCCCGCTGGACATGCGGGCGCTCGCCCGTCCGGTGGAACAGGCGGTGCAGGCCGGCATCCCCGTCGTCATCGTGGATTCGCCGCTCAACTCCCCGGCGCCCATCAGCACGATCGCGACCGACAACTACGCCGGCGGCCGGATCGCCGCCCGGCGTCTGGCTGAACTGCTGGAAGGGAAGGGCAACGTGATTCTGCTGCGCGTGCAGGTGGGCTCGGCGAGCTGCGAAGCGCGCGAAGCCGGCTTCCTCGACGAGATCGCCGCCGCGTTTCCCGACATCAAGGTCATCTCCTCCAACCAGCACGGCGGCGCCACGCGCAACACCGCGCTGAACGCCTCGCAAAACCTGCTGACCCGTTTCGGCCGCGAGGTGCACGGCATCTTCACGCCCAACGAATCCACCGCCGCCGGCATGCTCGTGGCCTTGAGCAACGCCGGGCTCAACGGCGGCAAAGTGAAGCTGGCGGCCTTTGCCAACAGCCGCGATTTCATGGACGCTATCCGCACGGGCGACCTGCACGGGCTCGTGCTGCAGGATCCCGAGAAGATGGGCTACCTCGGCGTAAAGACCGTCGTGCAGACCCTGCGCAAACAACCAGTGCCGGCGCTCGTGGACACCGGCGTGCGACTAGCCACGGCGGAGAATCTCGACGATCCCGAGATCGTGGCGTTGGTGGGGAAGTAGGCGGCAAGCCGTAAGCAGTAAGCGGTAAGCCTTCACCAAAGTTGGCCGCCGCGGAGATCGGGCCCTACCTCTCTCCTGACGCCTTCTCCTATTTTTGCTAATCCACAATACGCGCCTTACACCTGAGCAGAGCTGCGGAATACACGCTCCACCGCGGTGCGGCGGTAGTCGAAAATACGACCCAATTGACGGCGCACCCAGAGAATGTGCACGAAATCTCCGAGCGGACCAAAAGGCAGGACGTAGGTTACGCGATCGGTCATCACCACGCCGCCGTCGCGCGGCTCGAAGCGGTGCTCATGATACCAGAGTCGGTAGGGGCCGATGCGTTGCTCGTCCACAAAGCTGACGCCGGGCGTGACGTGACGGATTTCGGTCAGCCAGTTCACCCAGCAGGCAGGAAAGATACGGATGCGGTAGGCAATGAGCTGGCCGGTGTGCATGGGGCCGGGATTGCCCAAGATGCGGAACTTCATTTCGGGCGGCGTGAGCGCATCGAGATTGCGCGGTGTGGAAAAGTATTCCCAGACACGGGCGGAATCGGCCGGGATGAATTGCGAGCGTTCGAGCGTGTGGACCATGGCGGTCCTGAGAATACGGCCGAAGCCAGCGGCGGGATGCGTCTGCCGCTGCGCGTTCAGGCCGGTGTTCCCCCCAGCCATTGCCGGACGGCGCGGAGCCGTTCGGGAGTGCCAAGCAGGAGCAGGTGGTCACCCGACTCGAGGCGCTCGGCGGCGTGCGGATTCGCAATGCGCCGGTCGCCGCGCTGGATGCCCACGACGAGGACATTGTGCTGCTGCGGGAGGCGCAGCTCTGCCAAGGTCGCCCCGGCGTGCTGAGTCTCGGCGAGGGCCACGGTTTCGAGCAGGCATTCGTCAAAGTCATCCCCGGCCGTCTTACCGGGCCGGATGAGCTCGGCCCGGGCGTGCGCGATGTCGGCGGGAGTGCCGAGCAGCAGCAGGCGGTCGCCGGAATAAAGCGGCTGTGTGGGTTCGGGCGCGACGATGAGGTGACCCTGGCGATCAATCTCGACTACCGTGCAGTTGAAGCGGCTGCGAATACGGAGCGCCGCGATGGTCTGCCCGGCGCAGGCGGCGGGCTCGGGCAGGTGACATTCCTCGACATTAAGCTGCCAGCCCTCGGTCGTGGTCATGAAACGCTTCGCCGCGCCCGCCACGGGCTGGGCGACCGGCCGGTGCTCCAAGACCTCGCTCAGGCTATGTTGCCAGTGGCTGTGCCAATAGATGAGCCTTTGGGAGAAGACGGCCACAACCCCGGCCGCTAGGCCGCCGATCACCAACCACACCCATTGTGGCAGAGCAGCGACGGGCAGAATGCGAGAAATCCAGTAGGCCAGGCCCAGGGCGCCGATGACCTTGATGCCGTTTTCGACCAAGGGTCCGGGCAGCCGGGTGTGGGTGCGGGCGGTCTCGCCGAAGATCAGGGCGAGCGTGGACACATTGCGCCACACCGCGACAAAGGGCACGAGCGCAACCACGCCGAGAACACTCCAGAACACGATGCGCAGCATGGCAGGATCATAGCCCGCGGCCAGCGGGCTGTCCTGCAGGGTGTTCAGGATCAGATCGGAAAAGGAAAACAGTCCCGTGATGAGCAGCAGCTCCAGGCCGATGTGCAGCAGCCGGCGGCGGCCGAGCTGCCACCAAAGCCCCCGGTCGCGCGCGCCGCCGAGGTGCGACAGCCATCCGTGGTAGGCGTCGAGTCCGCGCGTGAGCCAGCCGGGTTCCATGCGTCCCACGAGCCCGAGGATCGTGTCGGCCCGCCGGTTGATAATCGGCGCAAGGAACACCGTGAGGATGGAGACACCCACGGCGACCGGGTAATATTTCTCCGGCAGGATGCTCACCTGCACCCCGAGCTGTGCGATAAGGAACGAGAACTCGCCGATGGGCGTGAGCGCGAGTCCGGCGCGACGGGCCTCGGCCGGAGGCACGCCGACGGCGATGAGAGCCGCGCCGCAGGCGAGGGCACGCAGCACAATCATGAGCAACCCGAGGCCGAGGATGACATGCCACACCTCGGCGAAAAGCCGGACATCGATCATCATGCCGATGGCCACAAAGAACACGCTACTGAACATGTCGCGCACGCCGCCAAACGCGCGTTCGATACCGGCCTTCTGCGGAATCTCCGCCACAATCGCGCCGAGCAAAAAGGCGCCGAGGGCCAGCGAGTAGCCGGCCTTCACGGTCAAGATCGCCATGAGGAAAAGCACGCCGGCGACAATGATGGTGCGGATCTCGGGATCACCGGCGGTCTCCAGCCGGCGCAGGAGCCGCGGGATAAACAGCAGTCCGGCGCAGACGAGCAGGGTCACGAAAGCCCCGAGCCCGGCGACTTGCCCGCCCACGCCGGGTCCCGCCGCCGCGCCCGCTCCTTGCGCCGCGAGCACGGCGAGCATTACGACGGCGACCACGTCTTCGAGCACGGTGACACTCACGGCCAACTGGCCGGGACGCGTGTGGTCGAGGTTTAGATCCTGCATGACCTTGGCGATCACCACGGAGCTGGAGACCATGAACATCGCGGCGATGAACAGGCTCTGCGTGGAAGTCCACCCGACCACGGTGCCGAGCAACTGGACAAGATTAAGCACCAGAAACGCGCCGAGCCCCGTGGCGATCAGCGTCGTAAGTCCCATCTGCCGCAGTTTCGTGAGGCTGAGGCCCAGCCCGATGCCGAACATCAGGAAAACGAGCCCGATCTGGGAGAGCGTCTCGATTCGAGCGACGTCGAGCACGAATGAAAACGGCGGCGTGAAGGGGCCAACCACAATGCCGGCCAGCAGGTAGCCCACGATGGCGGAGAGGCCGACGCGTTTGCAGAGGGCGCCGGCAATGCCGGCGGCGATGAGCACCAGGGCGAGGTCTTGGATGAGATTGATGCCTTCCATGTCGAGAGGGGCAGGTTGCAGCATCCCGCGCGCAGCCGGAAGGCCTTATTTCGTTTGCGCCCAAAAATCGCCATCGGACCGACCGGTTAGCCTTGGCATGCCGGAAAGATGCGTTGAGGGTCAGCGCTCCAGCGGCCGGGCGATGAACGTCCGGGCCTGAAATCATCCCCATGCCATCCAGACCTTATCCGCCCTCGGAGGGCGCCGACAATCCGCTCATGGAGCAGTTGCAGCGGCTCGGCCCCGTCCTGTGGGTCATCCCGCTCATCGTGATCGCGCTTTTTGCCGCGCTCACCAGCTACTACACCGTCCAGCCTGAGGAGGAGGCGGTGGTCAAACGCTTCGGCCGGGTAATCGGCATCAATCCGCCGGGCCTGCACTTCAAGCTCCCCCTCGGCATCGACCGGGTGCAGTTTGTGCCCACCGCCCGCGTGCTCAAGGAGGAGTTCGGCTTCCGCTCCGGCGGCGGCAACGCGCGCGGCCAGTATATCAAGAACCGCACCCACCGGGACGAGTCGCTCATGCTGACGGGCGACCTGAAGGTCATCGACGTGGAGTGGGTCGTCCAATTCCAGATCGCCGATGCCGACAAGTTCCTGCACCGCGCCCGCCAGCCCATCCAGACGCTGCGCGACATCTCCGAGGCCGTGATGCGCCGGGTCGTGGGCAACAGCCTCGGCAGCGACGTGCTCACCGAGAAGCGCGTGCAGGTGGCCACCGCCGCCCGGCTCGAGTTGCAGGACATCCTCAACAGCTTCGACCTCGGCATCCAGATCAACACCATCGAGCTCCAGGATGTGACCCCGCCCGATCTGGTGAAGCCCGCCTTCAACGAGGTGAACCAAGCCGAGCAGGAGCGCGAGCGCCTCATCAATGAGGCGGAAAAACGCCGCAATCAGGTCATCCCGCGCGCCGAAGGTCAGGCCAGCCAGATCATCGCCGAGGCCGAGGCCTATCGCGCGGAGCGGGTCAACCGCTCGCGGGGCGAGGCCGGCCGCTTCTCGGCCATCCTCACGGAATACAAGCGCGCGCCGGAGATCACGCGCCAACGCCTGTATCTGGAGATGATTGACAACGTCCTGCCCAAGGCCGGGCCGGTTTACATCATGGAGGAGGGCGCAAACTCGCCCCTGCCTCTGCTCAACTTGGGCCAGCCCCTCGGCGGCTCCACCGGAGGAAAATAACCATGAACCGTATTTCTGCCGCCTTGGGCGGTTTCGTCATCCTGCTGGGTATCGGCGCCTTCGTGCTTTTTTCCGCCGCCTACACCCTCGATGAGTCCGAGCAGGCCATTATTATTCAGTTCGGTGCGCCCGTGGGCGACCCCGTGACCACGCCGGGTCTGCATTTCAAGAAACCCTTCATCCAGGAAGTGCGGCGCTTCGACAAGCGGCTCTATTCCTGGGACGGCGACCCAAACCAGATTCCCACCCGCGGCGAGCAGTTCATCTCCGTGGACACCACCGCCCGCTGGCGCATTGCTGATCCACTGCTGTTCATGCAGCGTGTCCGCGATGAACGCGGGGCAACCCTCCGGCTCAACGACATCCTCGACTCCGTGGTGCGCGACCAGATCTCGGCCACCGATCTCCTGGAGATCGTGCGCTCAAAGGACTGGCGCGTATCCGAGGAGGATCTCGCCCGCGCCCAGGCCGTGAGTGAGACCGACGAGGAAATCCTGCGGCAGCGGGTCGCCTCGGGCCGCGAGGAACTCACCAAGCTGATCTTGGAAAAAGCCCGCGCGCAGATGCCGACCCTCGGCATCGAGCTCGTGGACATCCGCATCAAGCGCGTGGACTACGTCGAATCCGTCCAGCAACGCGTCTTCGAGCGCATGATCGCCGAACGCCAGCGGATCGCGGAGCAATTCCGCTCCGAGGGCCAAGGCCGTGCCGCCCAGATCGACGGCCAAACGCAGCAGCTCCTCGCCCAAATCCGCTCCGAAGCCCAGCGCCGGGCCGAGCTGATCCGCGGCGAAGCCGATGCCGAGGCCACGCGCGTTTACAACGAAGCTTTCGGAACCGATCCCGAGTTCTTCTCGTTCTTCCGTTCGCTGGAGAGCTACAGCCGCTCCATCGGCAGCAAGACGACGATCTTCCTCGGCCCGGACTCCGACTATGTGCGTTACCTGCGCAAGTCAGGCCTGCAGGAGTAATCGCAGCCGCACCGCGTCAGAGTTGCGGAGCGAATCCAGTCTGTTGCTACCGGCTCATCATTTGAGCCGGCGCAACGACGATTCAGCTTTGCAGCACACGCACTACGGCGCGGCATACCCTTGCGGGTGAGCCTCGTGCCATTTCCAGGCGGTGGCCACGATGGACTCGATATCGGGATACTGGATGACCCAGCCGAGCTCCGTCCGAGCCTTGGTGGCATCGGCGTAAAGCGCGGGCGGATCACCGGCGCGACGGGGCGCGGCGACGTAGGGGACCTTGCGGCCGGAGATTTTCTCCACGGCCTTGATGACCTCGAGCACCGAGGTGGGCTTGCCGGTGCCGAGATTGTAGAAAAGGGCCGCACCCGGGGTTGCCAGCTTGTCGAACACCGCGATGTGCGCGCGGCTGAGGTCGTCCACGTGCACGTAGTCGCGCAGGCAGGTGCCGTCCGGGGTGGGGTAGTCCGCGCCAAACACCTGCAAGGGCGGCCTGACCCCGCTGGCGGCGTCAAACGCGAGGGGGATGAGGTGCGTCTCGGGATCGTGGTGCTCGCCGATGGAACCGTCCTCCGCGGCGCCGGCGGCGTTGAAATAGCGGAAGGCGGCAAAACTGAGCCCGTGGGCGCGGGCGAGCGCCTTCAGGGTATTTTCCATGTCGAGCTTGGTCTGCCCGTAGGGGTTGATGGGAACCTGCGGGGTGTCCTCGGTGATGGGCATTTTCTCCGGCGTGCCGTAGGTCGCACAGGTGGAGGAGAAAACGAACTTTTTCACCCCCGCGCCGAGTATGCAGCGCAGCAGGTGCAGCGTGGCGGCGACGTTGTTGAAGTAATATTTCAGGGGCTCCTGCACGCTCTCGCCGACGTAGGCGTAGGCCGCGAAGTGCATGACGAGGTCGATCTTCTCCTTGCGGAGGATTTTGCCGACCTCTTTCTCGTTGCCAAGATTGGTGGGGTAGAGGGGGACATCGGCCGGCACCGCCGCCCGGTGCCCGAAGACCAGGTTGTCGAGGACAACCGGTCGGTGCCCGGCCGCGATGAGCTGCCGGACGCAATGACTTCCGATGTAACCGGCCCCGCCAACGACAAGAACGTTCATTTCGGGAGCGTTGTATTGCTTTCGGGGCGGGGATGGCTAGCGATTTTCGTTTCATAAGTGATGAAGCCTTCCCGCATTGTGATCACCGGCGTCGGTCTGACGGCCCCCAACGGCAACACGCTGGCCGAGTTTCGCGCCAACCTCCTCGCCGGCAAAGCGGGCGTTGAGAGCATGGAAATCCGCTACATGGGCAGCCAGCTCGCGGGGGTCTGCCACTACGATCCGCTGAAATACCAGAAGAAAAAGGAAGTGCGCGTGGGCACGCGGGCCGGCAGCATCAGCATCTACTGCGCCCGCGAAGCGCTGGCCGACAGCGGCGTGAACTTTGAAACGCTCCCGAAGGACCGCGTGGGCATCTACATCGGCTGCACCGAGCACGGCAACGTCGAGACGGAGAACGAGATCTACAACATCTCGAAGTTCAACTACGACACGAAGTTCTGGTCGCACTACCACACCCCCCGCACCGTGGCCAACAACCCGGCGGGCGAGACCTCACTCAATCTCGGCACGACCGGGCCCGCCTATACCATCGGGGCGGCTTGTGCGGCGGGCAACATGGGGTTGATCCACGCAACGCAGATGCTGCGGCTCGGCGAGGTGGATTTCGCCGTCTGCGGCGGCGTGAGCGAGAGCATCCACACCTTCGGCATTTTCGCAGGCTTCAAGAGCCAAAACGCGCTCGCCACCCATGAGGACCCGCTCAAAGCCTCCCGGCCATTCGACCTCGCCCGCAACGGCATCGTGATATCCGAAGGCGGCGCTCTTTACACGTTGGAGCGGTTGGAGGACGCGCAGGCCCGCGGCGCCAAAATCTACGCCGAGATCGCCGGCTATCACGTCAACAGCGACGCCAGCGACTACGTGCTGCCGAATCCCGTCCGCCAGACCGAATGTATCCGCAGTGCCCTTGGCCGGGCCGGGCTCCAGCCGGCGGGCATCCACATCGTCAACACCCATGCGACCGCGACGCCGCTCGGCGACATCCAGGAATGCGAGGCCATCCGCGCGGTCTTCGGTGAAAACTGCCCCGATACCCACATCAACAACACCAAGAGCTACATCGGCCACTGCATGGGCGCGGCCGGGGCCTTGGAACTGGCCGGCAACCTCCCGTCCTTTGACGATCTGACCGTCCACCCGACCATCAACGTGGACAACCTCGACCCCAAGTGCGACCTGCCCGGGCTGGTCCTGAACCAGCCGCGCAAGGCCGCCAAGGTGGACACGATTTTGAACAATTCCTTCGGTATGCTGGGCATAAATTCCACGTTGATTGTTCGGCGATTTGTCCCCTAATTCGACCCTTTACCAACGACCTATGACCAAAGACGAATGTAAACAGGTGGTGCTCAATATCATCGCGGACATCGCACCCGATGAGGACTTGAGCAACGTCAAGCCCGACGTGCGCCTGCGTGATCAACTCCAGCTCGATTCGATGGACTTCCTTGATATCGTCATGGAACTCCGCAAACGCCACGGCATCGAGGTGCCCGAGGCCGACTACATGCAACTCGCGTCGCTGGACAGTTGCGCCGAATACCTGACGCCCAAGTTCAACGCCCTCGCAGGCAGGCAGTAGGTCGTCGGATCGCTTCGGATTCATGCAGGCCGGGATTCATCCCGGCCTTTTCCGTGCCCGCGTGGGATAAACCGGATTTTACAGTTTCCGGGCTTCCGGGTTTCCCTCTTCATCTCTTTCAACTCCGCGCCATTTGAATTCTTCCACCCATTACGATGTCGCCATTATTGGCGCAGGCATGTCGGGCCTCGCGGCCGGCATCCGGCTGGCGCACTTCGGGAAAAAGGTGTGCATTTTCGAGCGGCACAACGCCGTGGGCGGGCTGAACAGCTTCTACAGCATTGACGGCCGGAAATACGACGTGGGGCTCCACGCGATGACCAATTTCGTGCGGCCCGGCGTGAAAGGCACGCCACTAACCAAGCTGCTGCGCCAGCTCCGTATCGACCGTGAGGAATTCGCCCTGTGCGAGCAGAAGCAAAGCCGGGTCGCCTTCGGGCCGCGGGGCGAGACGAGCCTGCGCTTCACCAACGATTTTGCCGTCTTTGAATCCGAGGTCGCCCGCACCTTCCCGGCGCAGATCGACGGCTTTCGAAAGCTCGTGCAGCTCATCCGCAGCTACGATGATGTCTCGCTCGACGCGAAGCCGGAATCGGCCCGGACCGTGGTGCGGCAACATCTCACCGACTCGTTGCTGGAGGACATGCTGTTCTGCCCCGTGATGTATTACGGCAGCGCCCAGGAGCGCGACATGGAGTTCGGCCAGTTCGTGATCATGTTCAAGGCCCTCTTCCTCGAAGGCTTTGCCCGGCCGTTTGAGGGGGTGCGCGTGATCTTGCGGGTCTTGCAGGAAAAATACCGGCAGGCCGGCGGCGAGCGGCGCATGAAGTGCGGCGTGCGCCAGATTGTGTTTGGCGGCGCCAAGGTGGACCGGCTCGTGCTCGACAGCGGCGAGGAAATCACCGCGACGCACGTGCTCTCGTCCATCGGCGCGCCGGAGACTTTCGGCCTGTGCACGCTGGGCGGAGCAATCGGACCCGAGGAATCGCTTGCCCGGCCCGAGCTGCGCCACAACCCGGGGCGTCACTCCTTCGTGGAAACGATCACGGTGCTCGACCGCCAGCCGGCCGCGCTGGGGTGGGGGGACGACACGATCGTGTTTTTCAACGATTCACCGCGATTCGACTACGCATGCCCGGCCGCGCCGGTGGACCCGCGCAGCGGTGTGATCTGCATCCCCAACAATTTCGACTACGACGCGGACCGCGTGCTGCCCGAGGGGATTTTCCGCGTGACCTGCTTGGCGGATCCCGCGCACTGGTTCGGGTTGCCCGAAGCGGAGTATCGGGCCGAAAAGGTGCGCTGGTTCGAGACGATCCACACCAGCGCGCGGCGCTTTCTCCCGGCTTCCGATCCGGCGGGCTTTGCCGCGGCCACGGTCGCAACCGACATGTTTACGCCGCGCACGATCACCAAATTCACGGGCCACCTCAACGGGGCGATCTACGGCGCCCCGGTCAAGATCCGCGACGGCCGGACCCCGCTGAGTAATCTCTACCTCTGCGGGACGGACCAGGGCTTCCTCGGCATCGTCGGCGCCATGCTGAGCGGGATCTCGATGGCCAACTACCACGTCCTAACCAAGTGAGGCCCGACGCAAAACCCCTTGCCAGCGGCCGGCGGCCTTTGCTTCGCTGAACCCTTCACATGGCTTACGACTGGCTAAAAGGTGCGGCGGATGAGTATGACGTGATCGTCATTGGCAGCGGCTTGGGCGGACTTACCGGCGCCAACTACCTCGCCAAGGCCGGGCACAAGGTGCTGCTGCTCGAGCATCACTACCAGTTCGGCGGGCTGGCGACGTGGTTCACGCGGAAAGGCGGGCACATCTTCGACATCTCGCTCCACGGCTTCCCCAGCGGCATGATCAAGAGCTGCCGCAAATATTGGTCGAAGGAAATCGCCGACTCGATCGTGCAACTGAAGGACATCCGCTTCGTCAATCCGCAGATGGACGTGTGGACCACGTTTACACGCGAGGATTACACCCGCGTGCTGGTGGAACAGTTCAAACTCGATCCCGCCCTGGTGGAGAAGTTTTACGACCACCTCCGGGCGATGAATTTCTACGACAACAACCCGGAAACCACCGGCCAGATGTTCGAGCGGTTCTTCCCCGGCCGGCCCGACGTGCACCGGCTGCTGATGGAGCCGATCACCTACGCCAATGGGTCCACACCCGAGGATCCCGCGATTACCTACGGCATCGTGTTTTCGAATTTCATGGGCGCCGGCGTTTACACCTTCCGCGGCGGCTCCGACCTCCTGATCAAAAAGATGGTCGCTGAGCTCACGAAGAACGGGGTGGATATCCGGAAAAAAGTGCTGGTGGAGAAGATTCTCGTCGAGGAACGCGACGGCCGGAAGGTCGCCTGCGGCATCGTGGCCAACAACGGCCGGGTCATTCGCGCAAAAGCCATCCTTTCCAACGCGAACATCAAGAACACCGTCTTCCGACTCGCCGGCGCGGAAAACTTTCCCGCCGACTATGTCGCCGCGGCTAAAGCGGTGCGCATCAACACCAGTTCGTGCCAGGTTTATTTCGGCATCCGGAAAGGCGAAAGCATTCCGCACATCGGCGACCTCGTGTTCACCTCGGCCGCGCCGCGCTACAGCAGCGATGAGCTGGTGGATTTTCACACCACCAGCAGGACATTCTCGGTTTACTATCCCGACACCCGTCCCGGATCGGATCGCTACACGGTCGTCGTCTCACTGAACGGCCGCTACCCGGACTGGAAGAACCTCAGTGATGAGGACTACGCCCGCCACAAACAACGGTTGATCGAGGAGTCCCTCGTGGCCTTGGAGAAATTCATCCCGGATGTGCGCGGCAAAATCGACTGGATGGAGGCCGCAACGCCCCGGACCATCGAATATTACACGACCCACCTGAACGGCACTTCCTTCGGCACGAAGTTCGAAGGCCTGAAGGTCTCGATGGATTTGCCGGAGAAACTGCCCGGGCTCTATCACGCCGGCAGCGTGGGTATCATCATGTCCGGCTGGCTCGGCACCATCAACTACGGCGTCATCACCGCCAACAAGATCGACAAACGCCTCTACGAGGCGAAGGCAGAAGGAAGAGTGAAGAAAGAAGAAGTTCAGGCCGGAAAGGATTGAAGCATGGCAGATGAAGCTCCAGATCTCCGGGTCAGGACCAAGGAGTTTGCGCTGCGGATTCTTCACATGTTTGGCACGCTTACAAAGTCGGCGGAAGCGCAAGTGTTGGGGCGCCAAGTGCTGCGGTCTGGCACATCCGTAGGAGCTAACTACCGGGAGGCCCACCGTGCCCGCAGCAAGGCCGAATTCGTAGCCAAGTGCGGCGATTGTTTGAAGGAAATCGAGGAAACCGGCTACTGGCTCGAGTTGCTCGTAGATGGAGGCCTCGTGCCAGCAAAGAAACTGGAGGCTTTGCGTATGGAATCCGATGAACTTACGGCCATCTTTGTGACCTTCATCAAACGTGCGCGGCAGTCCGGCTGAATTCCAGTCTGGCCTGTCCCAATTTCCTCCTTCTTCCTTCATCCCTCTTACTTCCCATGTCCGTCACCGATTTCATTCCGCACCGGCCGCCATTTCTCTTTGTGGATTCGGTCGTGAGCGAGGCGCCCGATGCCTTGGTTGCGCAGCGCACGTGGCGGGCCGATGAAGACTTTTATCGCGGCCACTACCCGGGGGCACCGATCACACCCGGCGTGCTGCTGTGCGAATCCGTCTTCCAGACCGGCGCGCTCTACATGGCGAAACAAGCGCTGGCCGGCGGCGCCAAGCCGGGGGAGGGCGTGCCGCTGCTTGCGAAGATCAGCGACGTGCGCTTTCGCAACCCGGTCTATCCCGGCGACACAACCCTCATCGAGGTGAAGAAAAAAGAAGCGATGGGCGGATTCACGATGATGAGCGGCAACATCAAAAAGGCGGATGGCACCCGTGTGCTGACGGTTGAGTTTGCCGTCGCTTGGAAAACACCCGAGGGCCAGCCCGCCGCCTGAGCACCCGGCCGCCAACCACAAGCATGCCCGACTTTCTCCAGCTCAGCGGCAAAACCTTTGTCGTCCTCGGTGTCGCCAATCGCAAGAGCGTCGCCTGGTTCATCGCTCTGGCTCTGGAGGAGCAGGGCGCGAAAGTCGTTTACAGCGTCAGGTCCGAGACGCGCAAAAAATCGCTCGAGACCCAGCTTGTCGGCAAGCAGGTCTATGTTTGCGACATGGAGCACGATGGCGCCGTCGATCGGCTCGCGGCGGAAATTGCTGCGGACGGGCACGGACCCTTGCACGGGCTCGTCCATTCCATCGCCTTTGCCAACTACAGCGAAGGCTTCAAGCCCTTCCACGAAACAAAGCGGGCGGACTTTCTCCAAGCCACCGCGATCTCCTCGTTTTCGCTGGTCGAGCTGACGCGCGCCTTCAAGCCGCAACTGGCCAAGGACGCCTCGGTCGTGACCATCGGCATCTCGTCATTGACGGTGACGCCCGACAACTACGGCTACATGGGCCCGATCAAGGCCGCGCTCGAGTCCACGAGCCGGTTTCTCGCGAAGTCGTTCAGCGCGGACAGCGAGGTGCGTTTCAATGTCGTGGGTGCGGGTCCGCTCAAGACGAGCGCGTCTGCCGGCATCCCCGGCTATTTGGAAAGTTATCTCTACACCGAGAAGCTCACGTTTCGGAGGCGCAACCTGTCCACCGCGGAGGTCGCCAATGCCGCGCTCTTCCTGCTGAGCCCCCGGAGCAGCGGGCTGAACGGCACGACGGTGGTGGTGGATGCAGGCCTGGGCAGCAATTTTTACGACAAGGATATCGTGCGCCTCGCGATGCGGCCCGAACGCTGACCCATGCGCTTCCGGCACACCTGCATCGAGTCGCTGGCCGTCACGCTGCCATCGGAAGTGCTCTCCTCCGCGGAGATCGAGCGCCGGCTGGGTCCGCTCTACGAGCGGCTGCGCCTGCCGGAAGGACGGCTCGAATTGATGACCGGCATCCGCGAGCGCCGGGTCTGGCCGGCCGGCACCCGGCCATCCGACGCCAGCGCCGCCGCGGGCCGCGCAGCCTTGGCCAAGTCCGGTCTCAAGGCGGAGCAGGTGGAGCTGTTCATCCACTGCGCCGTGAGCCGCGACATGTTGGAGCCGGCGACAGCATCCTTTGCCCATCGCAAGATCGGCCTGCCGCCCACGGCCCAAATCTTTGACGTCTCCAACGCCTGTCTCGGCCTGTTGAACGCGCTCACCATCGCGGCGGGATTGATCGAGTCGGGCCAGATCCGCTGTGCCCTGATCGTGGCGGGAGAAAACAGCCGACCTCTGGTGGAGCAGACTTTGCAGACGCTGCTGGAGCAGCCGCTCGATCGCAACGGCATCAAACCGTATTTCGCCAATCTCACCATCGGCTCCGGTGCGGTCGGCGCCGTGGTGTGTCACGAAGACCTGGTCAGCGGTCGCGCCCACCGGCTGATCGGCGGCGTGGCCCGAGCTGCGACGGCCCACAGCGAATTGTGCCAAGGCGATACGCACGGCGCCGACTCGCTGGCGATGCAGACCGATTCCGAGGCCCTGCTCGTCGCCGGCATCGACCTCGCCCGGGAAACTTGGCGCGAGTTTACGGCCGAGACCGGTTGGAGCGCCGCGCAGATTGACCGCTTTGTTTGCCATCAGGTCGGCAGCGTCCACCGGCGCAAACTCTACGAGGCGCTCGGGCTCGATCTCGCCAAGGACTACTCGACGTTTGAAACGCTCGGCAACACCGGCTCCGTCGCGCTGCCCGCGACGCTGTGCGCGGCGGTCGAAGCGGGGACGATCCGCGAAGGGCACAAGGTGGGCTTGTTGGGCATCGGCAGCGGCCTGAACTGCCTGATGCTGGCGTTGGAGTGGTGACCATGAGCGTGACGATTCCGGACTGGCTGCGCCCGCTTTATCCGTTTTCCCCGCACAGCTTCACCACGCCTCGCGGGGCGCGGATGAGCTATCTCGACGAAGGGCAGGGGAGCAAGGCCGTGCTCATGCTCCACGGCAACCCGACGTGGTCATTTTATTACCGCGAACTGGTTCAGGCCGTGGCCCCCGGCCGGCGCTGCATCGTGCCCGACCACATCGGCATGGGCTTGTCCGAGAAACCGCAGGATTATCCCTACACCTTGGCCACGCGCATTGATGACGTGGCAGCGCTGGTGCGCACGCTCGGGCTGACCAAGGTTCACCTGGTGGTGCACGATTGGGGAGGCGCGATTGGATTCGGCTTCGCGGCGCGGCACCCGGAGCTGATCGGTCGGCTGGTCATCCTGAACACCGCGGCCTTCCCGTCGCCGCACATCCCGCGCCGGATCGCGCTATGCAAGCTGCGCGGCGCCGGCACGTTCGTGGTGCGCGGGTTGAACGGTTTCGCCGGACCCGCGGCTTGGATGGCCATGCACCGGCGCAAACTCAGCGCGGCGGAACGACGTGGATTTCTGCTGCCGTATGATTCGTGGGCGAACCGGGTGGCGGTCGATGCTTTCGTGAAGGACATCCCGATGAGCGCAACGCATCCCACGTGGACCGCGCTCGCAGCAACTGCGGACGGATTGAAGTCATTCGTGAACCGGCCCGCGCTGCTGGTGTGGGGTGGGCGTGACTTCTGCTTCAACGATCATTTCTACGCGGAATGGCGGCGTCGCCTGCCACAGGCAGAGACGGTTTATCTGCCCGACGCCGGCCACTACGTGCTGGCCGATGCGAATGCCGAGGTCGTGTCACGAATCGCCGCGTTCCTGCTTCAGGCGCGGCCGTAAAGTTCGCCGAGCTCGCGCAGGTAGGCGGCGCTTTCGCGATGCAGTGCCGCCAATTGCGCTTTGGTGCAGCGCCATTGCCAGTTGCCCGCGGCGACGCCCGGAGTGTTGAAGCGGGCCTTGCCGTCCAAGCTGAGCAGGTCGGGCAGGGGGAAGATCGCCAGATTTGACACGGCCGCGTAGCCGTTGCGCACAAAATCCCAGGCGATCTCGCGGCCATCCACGCGCAGATAACGCCGCACGTGGTCGCGGGTTTTCTCCGGGGCCTGGGCATACCAGCCGACCGTGGTGTCGTTGTCGTGCGTGCCGGGATAAACCACGGCGTTGGCCTCCAGATTATGCGGCAGGTAGGTGTTGGTGTTTTCGCCGCCGAAGGCGAACTGCAGGATGCCCATGCCGGGCAAACCGGTGGCTTTGCGCAGCGCGTGGACCGACGGCGTCAAGTCGCCCAAGTCCTCCGCGATGAGGCGGCAGGTCGGCAGAGCGGACCGCACCGCGCGAAAGAAATCCAAACCCGGACCCGATTTCCAAGCACCAGTCTTGGCCGTGGGCGAGTCCGCCGGGATGGACCAATACGTGTCGAACGCGCGGAAATGATCGATGCGCACCACATCGCAGAGGGCGAAGTTGGCCCGCAGGCGGTCGAGCCACCAGGCGTATCCTTCGGCCGCATGTTTCTCCCAAGCGTAGAGGGGATTGCCCCAAAGCTGGCCGTCGGCCGAAAAATAGTCCGGCGGCACGCCCGCCACGGCGGTGGGCTGGCCGGTGCGGGCATCGACTTGGAAGAGTTCCGGCCGGGACCAGACATCCGCGCTGTCCCGCGCCACAAAAATCGGCGCGTCGCCAATCAGTTCGATGCCATGGTCGCGGGCTTTGCGGCGCACATTCTGCCACTGGCCGAAAAAGAGATACTGGAAAAAGGCATGGGCTTCGGCGCGGGCCGCCAGGGTTGTGGACAGCGGGTTGTCTTTGGCCGTGGCAAAGAAGCGCACAGCATGGGGCCATTCCCACCAAGGCTGGCCCTTGAAATGGTCCTTGAACGCCATGAACAGGGCAAACGGCTGCAGCCAGTGCCGGTGCGTATCCTGAAAAGCCGCAAAATCTCCGTAGGGCAGCGCGCGCGGCTTTTGCCGCTGACGTTCATAAGCGGCGAAAAGCACCGGGAACTTGGTCACGTAGAGCCAGCCAAAGTCGGTGGTTTCGCGCGGCAGTGCCTGAAGCGTCTGCATCTCGGCCGCCGTCACCAAGCCGGTTTTTCGCAGCGGCTCCAGATCGATCAAGTAGGGATTGCCGGCAAACGCCGAGAAACACTGATAAGGCGAATCTCCATAGCCGGTCGGACCCAGAGGGCAAACTTGCCAGTAATGCAGCCCCGCATCCCGCTGCAGGGCGAGCAAGGCATCCACGGACTCATCCAATACGCCGATTCCTTGGTCGCCCGGCAATGAAGTAGGGTGTAAAAGCAGCCCGGCCGAGCGTTGCTTCAACCAGTTGAACAAGGGCGAATTCATGCACAATTATTATTAAACATAATTATTATTGTGCGATACCAACAATCCTAACGAGCTGGGCCCCAACGCTTGGTAAACGGATAATAGATAAACAACGGCCGGCCGACGGCTTCTTTGGCCGGCACATAACCCCATGAGCGGCCATCCTCACTGTTAGCCGAGTTGTCGCCAAGGGCCAGATAGCTTTCAGGCGGGACGGTCATCGAGCGGCCTTCGGCCAGATCCCGATAGTTACGGTAGCCGCCGTAGCTGTCGGCCTGCCGCGCGTTCTTTTCAAAGGCCACGGAGCCGGTAATCGGTGCGCCGTTGCGGAAAAGCGTGAAATTTTTGATCTCGAGCGTATCGCCCGGAAGCCCGACCAGGCGCTTGATGTAATATTGCTCCTGGCCGATGCCGGGAATCTGCCCGGTGCGAAAGACAAACCCCTGCCCGACCGCCGGCCGCACAAAATGATAGCTCATGCGGTCCACGAACAACTGGTCGCCGGTCAGGATATCGAAGCGGATGATGGGATCGCCGGCCGCCACGGTGCGATCCAAAGGCAGCCGGTAAGCCTGCGCCCGCAAGCCTTGCTGCGCGTTGAGCGTCACCGTGCTGTGGCTCACCGGTTGTCCGGAGCGTTCCAGTCGGCGCAAATGATCGGACAGGCCTTTGCGGTCGCCGAAGAATGTCTCCACGACCACGCGGTCGAAATCGTGAAAATCAAGCGGCACGGTCACCGTGGCCGGCGTGCCGTCCACATAAAAGGTGTATTCGCGGACTTGGGTTGGGATGACAAACCAGTTCCGGCCGCGTTTGACCGTATAGGCCATCGTAAGCCCGTTGCTTGTGCTGATGAAGTCGGCGCTGACCTCGCCGCCACGCGGAGCCGAGACCTCGCGGCGCTGCGCACCAAACGCCGCCAGCCGCAACCCCTGCGCCACAAATCCCGGAGCCGGCTTGGTCTCCGGAGGGAAATTATCCGCCGTCATCCCGTAATAGGTCGGCCACATTGAATTCGTGGGGATCTTGAAGGGCTGCACGAAATACGTGCGGATGCCGAGGATCACGATGGCGGCGACGAGGAAAAACTCGACGTTCTCGACCAGCGAGCTTTTCGGGTAATGCAGCCCGCCGGTGCGGCGGAGAATCTCTTCCAAGGATTCGAGCCCGAGTTTCAGCTTCGCCGTCTCGGCCTTTTCCTTCAGCAGCCGGCGCACGGCGGCGGTCTGGGCCTGCAGTTCCGCGACCTCGGCGGCCGGCAGGATATCGCGGCGGAAATGCAGCACCTTGTCCGCAAGCTCCAACCAATGGGCCGCGGACTGCCGGAGTTTGCGGGCGGGTGAGGCAAAGATTCCGAACACGGCGGGTTTCCTCAGTTGGTTTTCAGGACCTTGATGAAGGCATCCGATGGGATCGAAACGCGGCCGAATTGTTTCATCTTCTTTTTGCCCTCCTTCTGCTTGTCGAGCAACTTGCGCTTGCGGCTGATGTCGCCGCCGTAGCACTTCGAGGTCACGTCCTTGCGCATCTCTTTCACGTTGTCGCGGGCGATGATCTTGCCTCCGATGGCGGCCTGGATGGCGACCTTGAACATCTGCGGCGGGATAATGTCGGCGAGTTTCTCGCACAGCTC
>Ga0169931_10002118_pt1 | contig 32599 bp, 23 predicted proteins | sample Kivu_15m_20L_FD_129675 | JGI IMG/M metagenome (GOLD analysis project Ga0169931, IMG submission 129675) | Freshwater microbial communities from Lake Kivu, Western Province, Rwanda to study Microbial Dark Matter (Phase II) - Kivu_15m_20L... | ecosystem: Environmental > Aquatic > Freshwater > Lake...
CCTGCCCCGCGGCCAGCACCTGGTGCACGCCATGGCCGAGCTCGTGCGCGAGGGTCATGACGTCGCGCGTGCGCCCCTGGTAGCTCAGCAGCAGGTAGGGATGCGCGCCCGGCACGGTCGGGTGCGCGAAGGCGCCGGGCGCCTTGCCCGGGCGCACGCCGGCGTCGATCCAGGGCTGGTCGAAGAAGCGGCGGCCGACATCGGCGAGCTCGGGCGAGAAGCGCGCATAGGCGTCCAGCACGATGTCGCGCGCGCGGCCCCAGCCGATCTCCGGCTCGACGACGCGGGGCAGCGGCGCGTTGCGGTCCCAGTGGTCGAGCACGTCGACGCCGAACCAGCGCGCCTTCATCGCGTAGTAGCGGTGCGAGATGCGCGGGAAGGCCGCGCGCACCGACGAGACCAGCGCCTCGACGACCTCGTCCTCGACGCGGTTGGAGAGGTTGCGCGCGGAGATCGGGCGCGGGTAGCGGCGCCACTTGTCGTCGATCTCCTTGTCCTTCGCGAGCGTGTTGGTGACGAGCGCGAAGACGCGCGCGTTGCGGGCGAGTACGGCGCCGATCTCCTTGGCGGCGGCGCGGCGGCGCGCCGGATCCGCGTCCGAGAGAAGGTGCAGCGCCTCGGCGCTGGTCATGTCCCTGCCCTCGATCGGGAAGCGCAGCCCCGCCATCGTCTCGTCGAAGAGTCGCGTCCAGGCGGCGCGGCCCGCGACATGCTTCTCGTGGAGCAGCTTCTCGAGCTCGTCGGAGAGCTGGTGCGGGCGGAAGGCGCGCAGCTCGCGCAGCCACGCCGCGTAGCGCGCCGCCTCGGGCGCGGCGAGCTTCGCCGACACCTCGGCGTCGGAGAGGCGATTGACCTCCAGAGTGAAGAACAGCGTGTGCGAGGCGATCGCGTTCACGCGCTCCTGGATCGTCTGGTAGAAGCGCGCGACCTGCGGGTCGGACTGGTCGCCGGCGTAGGTCAGGTCCGCGTAGCTGGTCATGCGGGCCAGCCGCTCGTCGAGGCGCTCGTACTCGGCGATCGCGCGCCCGAACTCCGCGGGCGCGATCGCGGCAAGCCGCCCCTGGAAGCGATCGCGGAAGGCGATGGCCTCGCGCTCGGCCGCCTCGAGGTCGCGGCGCAGCGCCTCGCTGTCCCGGCCGGGATAGAGGTCGTCGAGGTTCCAGGACGGCAAGGGCTGCGCGGCGCCGGCCGCCGCGTCCAGCGGGCTCCTGACGGGCTCGTTCATCGCTTTGGCTCCACTCGGGAGATTCGGATATAAGCCGGGGGCAAGGTCCCGCCAAGCGCGGCGCCGTCGAAAGGGAGGAGCGCTGCCGTGATCGACCACGACAAGCTCGAGAGCCTGCCGGCCATGCTCTTCGGGCGCGTCGCCCATGGCGGCGACCGTCCCTTCATGTGGGCCAAGCGCGACGGCGCGTGGCAGCCCACGACATGGCGCGAGACGGGCCGGCAGGTCCGCGCGCTCGCCCGCGCGCTGCGCGGGATGGGCGTGCAGCCGGGCGACCGCGTCGCGCTCGTGTCCGAGAACCGGCCGGAATGGCTGGTCGCGGACTACGCGATCATGTCCGCCGGCGCCATCACCGTGCCCGCCTACGCGACCAACACGGTCGAGGAGAACAGGCACGTGATGGCCAACGCCGGGACCTGCGGCGTGATCGTCTCGGGCAAGGCGCTGGCGGCGAACGTCGTCGAGGCCGCGATGCGCAGCCCGGCCTGCCGCTTCGTCATCGCGATCGAGAAGCCGGAGCTCGGGCAGCACACCGGCATCGAGGTCGTCGGCTGGGACGAGGCGCTGGCGCGCGGCGAAGCGCGGAGCGACGACATCGACGCCATCGTCGCCGGGCTGCGCCGCGCCGACACGGCCTGCATCATCCACACCTCCGGCACCGGCGGCCTGCCGAAGGGCGTCGAGCTCCACCACGGCGCGATGCTGCGCAACTGCGACGGCGCCGTCGACCTGCTGCGCGCCATCGACCTGCGCGAGGACGAGGAGGTCTACCTGTCCTTCCTGCCGATGTCGCATTCCTACGAGCACACGGCGGGCTGCGTGCTGATGCCCTCGATCGGCGCGCAGGTCCACTTCGCGGAGGGCATCGACAAGCTCTCCTCGAACCTGCTGGAGGTGCGGCCCACGATCATGACCGCGGTGCCTCGCCTCTACGAGACGATGCACGCGCGCATCTCCGCGCAGATGACGCGCGAGCGCGGGCTCAAGGCGTGGCTCTTCGCGCGAGCGGTCGAGATCGGGGCCAAGCGGCATGCCGAGCCCGCGAGCCTGGCGCTGGGCGAGCGCCTGCTCGACAAGCTGCTCGAGCGGCTCGTGCGCGCCAAGGTCCGCCAGCGCTTTGGTGGCCGGGTGAAGGCGCTGGTCTCGGGCGGCGCGCCGCTGAACCACGAGATCGGGCTCTACTTCACCGCGCTTGGCCTGATGCTGTGCCAGGGCTACGGCCAGACCGAGGCCGGCCCGGTGATCAGCGCCAACCCGCCGGGGCGCGTGAAGCTCGACACGGTCGGCCCGCCCTTCAAGGACGTCGAGCTGCGCATCGCCGAGGACGGCGAGATCCTGGTGCGCGGCGAGCTCGTGATGAAGGGCTACTGGCGCGACCCCGAGGCGACCGCGGCGGCGATCCGCGACGGCTGGCTGCATACCGGCGACATCGGCGAGCTCGACGCCGACGGCTACCTGCGCATCACGGACCGCAAGAAGGACTTCATCAAGACCTCCGGCGGCGACATGATCGCGCCCGCCCGCATCGAGGGCATGCTGGCGCTGCAGCCGGAGATCGCGCAGGCCATGGTCCACGGCGACCGGCGCCCCTACCTCGTCGCGCTGCTCGTGCCGCGCGAGGAGGCCGCGCGCGAGGCCGGCGACGAGGCGGCGCTGCGCGCGCGCGTCGAGGCGGCGGTGGCGCGCGTCAACGCGCAGCTCCCGCCGGAGCAGCGGCTGCGCAAGTTCGCGGTGCTGGCCGAGGGCTTCACGGTCGCCAACGGGCTCATGACGTCGACCATGAAGATCAAGCGCCACGCCATCCGCGCCGCCCATGCCGCGACGATCGACGCGCTCTACGGCTGACGCGCGCGCGGGCGCTTGACCGCGGCGCGCGGCGATGCGAGCGTCGCAGCCGTGATCGACCGCATCGCCATCGCGACCGCTTCCGTCGTCGCCGCGCGCGCCGCCTGGCGCCGCTGGTGGTGGTGACGCCGTCACCGATCGCACCCTTTTCTTTTCCCATTTCCTGAATCCGCCTGCCTTCCGCCGCCACCGCGGCGCGAAGCGGCCCCGTCGACGCGGACGGCGCGCCTTGCGCCCGGCCGCAGCTGGAGCGCGCACCCATGCAGAGCAGCTTCCTCACCCGCGACGGCATCGCGGTCGACGCCACGCGACGTCCCCTCGACGCCGTGAACGCCCTGGACGGCCTCGCCGATCGCCTCGATTCCACGCGCGGCGGGCTCTTCTCCTCCGGCGTCGACTACCCCGGCCGCTACTCGCGCTGGGCCTTCGGCTTCGCCGAGCCGCCGCTGGAGATCGTCGGCCACGAGCGTCGTCTCGCGCTGCGCGCGCTGAACGGCCGCGGCGAGGCGCTGGTCTCACTGCTCGCGCCGGTGCTCGCGGCGGCCCCTGACACGGCCGAGGTGTCGCGCGGCCCGCGCGAGGCGGTCTTCGAGGTCGCCGCCGGCGCCATCGGCTTCTCGGAGGAGGAGCGCAGCCGCCAGCCTTCGCTGGTGACGCCGCTGCGCCATCTCGTGCGCGGCTTCGCCGGGCTCCAGGACCGCTTCCTCGGACTCTACGGCGCCTTCGGCTACGACCTTCTCTTCCGCTTCGAGCCGATGGCCCTGCGCCATGCGCGCGGCGACGGCGCCAAGGACATCCACCTCTTCCTCCCGGACTCTCTGGTCGTGGTCGACCGGCGCAAGGAGGAGGCCTTCTCGGTCGACTACGAGTTCACGCGCGGCGAGACCACGACCTATGGCCGCGCGCGCGCGGCCTTCTCGCCGCTCGCGGCCGCGCGCCGCGCGCCGCCCGCCGCGCCGGCGATCGACAGCGACCTCGCCGACGCCGAATACGCCGCGATGGTCGATCGCGCGCGCGAGCGCATCCGCGTCGGCGACATCTTCGAGGTCGTGCTGAGCCGCACCTTCCGCGCCCGCCACGAGGGCGCGCCCTCGCAGCTCTTCGAGCGCATGACGCGCATCAATCCCAGCCCCTACGAGTTCCTGATCCAGCTGGGCGACGAGCAGCTCGTCGGCACGAGCCCGGAGATGTTCGTGCGCGTCGAGGACCGGCGCGTCGAATCCTGCCCGATCTCCGGCACCGCGCGGCGCGGCAGCGATGCCATGGAGGACGCCGAGCGGCTCAAGGCGCTGATCAACTCCGAGAAGGACGAGGTCGAGCTGACGATGTGCACCGACGTCGACCGCAACGACAAGGCGCGCGTCTGCGAGCCCGGCTCGGTGCGGCTGCTCGCGCGGCGCCAGATCGAGACCTATGCCGGCCTCTTCCACACCGTCGACCATGTCGAGGGCAGGCTGCGCGAGGGCTTCGACGGCATCGACGCCTTCCTGTCGCACATGTGGGCCGTGACGCTCACCGGCGCGCCCAAGCGCATGGCCGCCTCGATCGTCGAGGCGGAGGAGCCCTCGGCGCGCGGCTGGTACGGCGGCGCGGTCGGCGCGTTCCTGTTCAACGGCGACGTCAACACCGGCATCACGATCCGCACGATCCACCTGCGCGACGGCGTCGCGCGCTACCGCGTCGGCGCCACCATCGTGTGGGACTCGACGGGCCCGGAGGAGGAACGCGAGACGCGCCTCAAGTCGACGACGCTGTTCCGCGCCCTGTCGCCGGATCCCGCGCCGGCGACGACGGCGGCGCGGGCGCTGCCCGGCAGGGGACGCCGCGTGCTGCTCGTCGACAACGAGGACTCCTTCGTCCACACCCTCGCCGACTACTTCCGCCAGACCGGCGCCGAGGTCTGCACCTATCGCCATGGCCAACCGGCCGGGGCGATCGCCGCGCTCGCGCCCGACCTCGTCGTGCATTCGCCCGGCCCCGCGCGACCGGCCGATTTCGGCGTGCCCGCGCTGGTGCGCGCGCTCGCGGAGCGCCGCATCCCGCAATTCGGCGTCTGCCTCGGCCTCCAGGGCATGGTGGAGGCCTTCGGCGGCTCGCTCGACGTGCTCGCGCAGCCCCGGCACGGCAAGGCCTGGACGGTCGTGCATGACGGCCAGGGAATCTTCGCCGGCCTGCCGCTGCCGCTCGCGGTCGGCGCGTATCATTCGCTGACCGCGCGTATGGCGGACTTCCCGCATGGCGAACTGGTCGTCACGGCGATGAACGAGACCGGCCTGGTGATGGGCGTCAGGCATCGCCACCTGCCCGTCGCCGCGGTGCAGTTCCATCCCGAATCGATACTCAGCGCCTCGGGCGGCAACGGGCTCGCGCTCGTCGCCAACGCGGTGGCCTGCCTGCCCGGCGCAGGCGCGCGCGGCGCGGCCTGAAGCCATGCGGCGCGCGGCGCGATCCACCATGCCCCGGCATGGCTTCGCCCGAGGCGGCGCATTGTGGCGGGCGGCGGCGGCGCGCTAGCCTGACGCCATGCCGCCCGACGGAACGCGACCCGACCCGACGATCACGCTCGACGACAAGTACGCGCGGGAGAGCGGCCGCGTCTTCGTGACCGCGACCCAGGCGCTGGTGCGGCTGCCGATGATGCAGCGCCAGCGCGACCTCGCGGACGGGCTGAACACCGCAGGCTTCGTGACCGGCTATCGCGGCTCGCCGGTGGGCGGCGTCGACCAGGCGATGTGGAAGGCGCGCGGCTTCCTGAAGGCGAGCCATGTCCATTTCCAGCCCGGCGTGAACGAGGACCTCGCGGCCACCGCGGTCTGGGGCACGCAGCAGGTCAACATGTTCGAGGGCGCGCGCTACGACGGCGTGTTCTCGATGTGGTACGGCAAGGGGCCGGGCGTCGACCGCTCGGGCGACGTGTTCCGCCACGGCAACCTCGCCGGCACGTCGCCGAATGGCGGCGTGCTGCTGCTCGCCGGCGACGACCACGCGGCCAAGTCCTCGACCGTCCCGCACCAGAGCGAGCATGTCTTCATGGGGACGATGATCCCCATGCTCAACCCCGCGGGGGTGCAGGAATTCCTCGACCTCGGCCTGCATGGATGGGCGATGAGCCGCTTCAGCGGCTGCTGGGTCGGGTTCAAGTGCGTCGGCGAGACCACCGAGTCCTCGGCCTCCGTGCATGTCGACCCGCATCGCGTGCAGGTCGTCCGCCCCGAGGGCTTCGAGATGCCGCCGGGCGGCCTGCATATCCGCTGGCCCGACGACTGGAACGAGCAGGAATTCCGGCTGCAGCGGCACAAGTCGCGCGCCGTGCTCGCCTATGCGCGCGCCAACCGCCTCGACCGCGTCGTCATGGACGCGCCATCGGCGCGCTTCGGCATCGCCGCGACGGGCAAGTCCTACCTCGACACGCGCCAGGCGCTGGAGATGCTCGGCATCGGCGAGGACCTCGCGCGCGCGCTGGGCATCCGCCTCTTCAAGGTCGCCCTGCCCTGGCCGCTCGAGCCGGAGGGCGCGCGCGACTTCGCCGCCGGGCTCGAGGAGGTGCTGGTCGTCGAGGAGAAGCGCTCGGTCATCGAGCACCAGCTCAAGGACCATCTCTTCAACTGGCCGGCGGACCGGCGCCCGCGCGTCTTCGGCAAGCTCGACGAGCATGGCCGCGAGCTGCTCTGCGCCGCAGACGAGCTGTCGCCAGCGCAGGTGGCCGTCGCGCTCGCCGCCAGGCTCGCGCGCCTCGGCCTTCCCGCGCATGTCCAGGCGCGCGCGGCGCGCATCGCGGAGACGCTGCGCGCGCGCGGCGCCGGCGCGCATGCCTTCCGCCGGACGCCCTTCTTCTGCTCGGGCTGCCCGCCCAACCCCTCGACGCGCATCCCCGAGGGCAGCCGCGCCTCCGCCGGCATCGGCTGCCACTTCATGACGGTGTGGATGGACCGCGGCGCCGCGACCTTCACGCACATGGGCGGCGAGGGCTGCAACTGGATCGGGCAGGCGCCCTTCACGGACACGCGGCACATCTTCGCGAACATCGGCGACGGCACGTATTTCCACTCGGGCCTGCTCGCGATCCGCGCCGCCGTCGCCGCGAAGGTGAACATCACCTACAAGATCCTGTTCAACGACGCGGTCGCGATGACCGGCGGCCAGCCGGTGGACGGCCCGCTCTCCGTGCCGATGATCGCCGCGCAGGTGCTCGCCGAGGGCGTGCGCCGCGTCGTCGTCACCACCGACGACCCGGGCAAGTACCCGCACGACGCGGGCTTCCCGCCGGGCGTCGCGATCAGGCACCGCGACGAGCTCGACCTCGTCCAGCGCGAGCTGCGCGAGGAGCAGGGCGTCACGGTCCTCGTCCACGACCAGACCTGCGCGGCCGAGAAGCGCCGGCGGCGCAAGCGCGGCGCCTTCCCCGACCCGGACAGGCGCATCTTCATCAACGAGCGGGTCTGCGAGGGCTGCGGCGATTGCGGCAAGGCGTCGAACTGCCTCTCGCTCGTGCCGCTGGAGACGGAGTTCGGGCGCAAGCGCGCGATCGACCAGTCGTCCTGCAACAAGGACTTCTCCTGCATCAAGGGCTTCTGCCCCTCCTTCGTGACCGTCCATGGCGCCAGGCCGCGCCGCGCGCGCGCAGGCAAGGACGCGGACGCCTTCCTGTCGTCGCTGCCCGAGCCCGCGTCCCTGCCCGGGCTCGCGCGGCCCTGGAACATCCTCGTCACCGGCGTCGGCGGCACGGGCGTGGTGACGATCGGCGCGCTGCTGGGCATGGCCGCGCATCTCGAGGGCAAGGGCGTCACCGTCCTGGACCAGACCGGCCTGGCGCAGAAGGGCGGCGCGGTGCTGAGCCACGTGCGCATCGCGGCCGCGCCGGAGGCGATCCACGCCTCGCGCATCCCCGTCGGCGAGGGCGACCTCATCCTCGGCTGCGACCTCGTCGTCTCTGCCGGTGCCGAGGCGCTCGACCGCGCCGTCGCGGGCCGCACCCGCGCCTTCGTCAACGTCCACGAATCCCCGATCGGCGAGTTCACGCGCAACCCCGACCTCGAATTCCCGCTTGGCGAGCTCGAGGCCGCGCTCGCCCGGGCGATCGGCCGCGAGGCGCTCGAGGTCTTCCCCGCGCAGCGCCTCGCCACCGCGCTGATGGGCGACTCGATCGCCACCAACCCCTTCATGCTCGGCTATGCGTGGCAGAAGGGCGCGATCCCCGTATCGCGCGAGGCGATCGAGCGCGCGATCGAGCTCAACGAGGTCGCGGTCGCCGCCAACCTGCGCGCCTTCGCCTTCGGCCGCCTCGCCGCGCACGACATGGCCGCGCTTGTCGCCATCGCCCGCCCGCGCGAGGCCGCGAAGCCGGCCGAGGGCCTCGAGGCGATCCTCGCGCTGCGCCGCGCCGACCTGGTCGACTACCAGGACGAGGCCTATGCCGCGCGCTACGAGACGCTGGTGCGCAAGGCCGCGGCCGCCGAGGCCGCCGCGACGCCGGGGCGCGCGCAGTTCGCGGAGGCGGTCGCGCGCAACCTCCACAAGCTGATGGCGATCAAGGACGAGTGGGAGGTCGCGCGGCTCTACGGCGCGCCCGCCTTCCGCAAGTCGCTGTCCGAGCAGTTCGAGGACTGGCGGAGCCTGGAGTTCCACCTCGCCCCGCCGCTGCTCTCGGCCATCGACCCGAACACGGGCAAGCCCGCCAAGCGGCGCTTCGGTCCATGGATGCTCGCCGTCTTCGGGGTGATGGCGCGGTTCCGGCGCCTGCGCGGCACGGCGCTCGACGTCTTCGGCCGCACGGACGAGCGGCGCATGGAGCGGCGCCTGGTCGGGGAGTACGAGGCGCTGGTCGGCGAGCTCTGCGCCGGGCTCTCGGCGTCCACCTACGCGCTCGCCGTGGAGATCGCCTCGCTGCCGGCGGGCATACGCGGCTTCGGCCACGTGAAGGAAGCGAACCTGCGCAAGGCGAAGGAGCAGGAGGCGGCGCTGCTCGCGCGCTTCCGCGCCCCGCCATCCGCTCCGAAGGCGGCCGCCGCGGAGTGACGCGGTGCGCCGGCGCCCGGGCCGGGGCGTGGCGTCAGTGCAGCGAAGGCTTCTTCAGGAAGTCGTTGCGGTCGCCCGAGCGCACGGGGATGTGCAGTTCCTCGCCGTCGCGCCGGATCTTGAGCGGCACCTGCGTGCCCGCGCGGCCGAGGCGCCAGACGCTGCGGAAGAACGAGGCGAGCGTCGTCGGCGAGCCGCCTGCGACCTCGAGCAGCACGTCGCCCTCCTGCAGGCCGGCGCGTTCCGACGGGCCACCGCGCGCCACGCCGCCGACGACGAGGCCTTCCTTGGCCTCGCCCACGTAGAGGCCGAGCCAGGGCCGCGGCGGCGCCTTGCTGCGGCCATGGGCGAGGATGTCGTCCAGCAGCGCGGGCAGGAGCTCCGCCGGCACGCTCATGTTGCCCTGGACGCGCTTGCGCCCGACCTTCTCCTCGACGAGGAGCGAGCCGATGCCGACGAGCCTGCCGCCGGCATCCAGCACCGCCGTGCCGCCCCATTGCGGGTGCGCGGGCGCGGTGAAGAGCGCCTCGTCGAGCACGTATTCCCAGTAGCCGGCGAATTCGCGCTTCGCGACGACATTGGCGTCGAGCGAGTGGCGCCGGCCGCCCTCGCCGACCACGACCACCGCGTCGCCGGTCTTCAGGGCCGAGGAATCGCCGATCGGGACGACCGGCACGCGCAGCTTGCCCAGCGCCTGCACGATGCCGAGCCCGGAGACCTGGTCGTAGCCGAGCACGTGCCCCTGCACGACGCGGCCGTCGTTGGTCGTCAGCCAGACGCGCTCCGCCTCGGTCAGCAGGTAGCCGATCGTCGCCACGATCCCGTCGCCGCGCACGACCACGCCGCTGCCGGCGCGCTCCGTGCCCAGCGTCGAGGCCGTGAACGCGTCCTCCGGCACCTCGGTGCGCACGCTCACCACGGCCTCGAGCGCGGCATCGAGGTCGAAGCCGCGGCCCTGCGAGGAGGGCTGCAGGTCGGCCGGTATGGCCCAGTCAGGCTGCCGCTTCATGGCCGTGCCCGCGTGCGCCGGATCGCCCCGGTCAGACCTCGAGCGCGCGGCGATAGAGGTCGAGCAGTTCGTCCTGCTCGCGCCGGTCCGGCTCTTCCATCTTCCGCAGCCTGATCACCTGCCGCATGATCTTGGTGTCGAAGCCGTTGCCCTTGGCCTCGGCATAGACCTCGCGGATGTCGGCGGCGAGCTCGGTCTTCTCCGCCTCGAGCTTCTCGATGCGCTCGACGAAGCTGCGGAGTTTCGCCGCCGCGATGCTGCTGGTGCTGCCATCCGCCATGTCATGCTCCCTGGTGCCGCGGGCCGCCGGGGCCCGGCACTCGTCTTAGGCGCTGGCCCGGGGTCCGGGCAACAGCCGCCGCCTCCCCGCCTGTGGATTAGGGGGACAAGGCCCTGAGCAGGCCGCGATATTGGCGCTTGCCATCGGTCGTCTCGACCTCGAGCCGGAGCGCCCCTTCGCGCGGCGGCGTGGCACGCAGCGAGAGGCCCTGGCTCGGCGCGAAGACGAGGTCGCCCGTCGCGTCGTCGAGCCTGCCCGTACGACGCTGCGAGAAGGGCTGGTCGGCCTTCGTCAGGCGGCTGCGCCCGCGCGCGAACAGCGCCGCGACTCGCGTCGAGGAACCGCCCTCGACCACCAGCATCACGTCGTCGCCATTGTCGAGCGAACCCTGCCACGCGCCGACGAAGCGCCCGAGCGGCGAGTTGTCGTTGGCCGGGCCGGGCAGGCTGTCGGGCAGCCCGGTGAAGCGCCAGGGCACCGCGGCGGGAGGCGTTTCGTCGCAATCAAGCTGCGCGGGGTCGGGGACGTCGAGGAAGGCGAGGATGCACCCGCCGTAGTGGCGCGCGAAGCCGCTGGTCAGCCCGACGCCGTGGCCGCGGAAGAGGCCCGGGCGATCGACGAGCAGGTGCGGCACGCCGCGCCGGCCAAGGAGCGCGGCCACGGCCTCGCCGCGTCCACCCGGGTCGAAGTCGTCGGCATCGAAGAAGAACAGCATGACGCGCGTGTCCCGCACCGCGCCGAGGATGCGCAGCAGCTCGTCGCGGTTGCGTTCCGCCCGCGCGGCATCAGCGGTCCTGCTGCCATAGGCGGCGGGCGCCGTCGCGACCACGACCTCGGCGAGGCCGGGCGCGGACGCGATGGCCGCGAGGGAAATCCATCCCCCCGCGCTCTGCCCGGCGAGCACGACCCTGCGATAGCCGCGCATGCGCAGGTCGCGGGCCGAGGCGACGACCGCGGCGACGCCTGCGGCGATCGTGTCGCCCTGCGGCTGGCGCTCCAGCCGGAAGACGTCGTTGCCGGCGGCGCGCAGCACGTCGACGAAGGGCGGCGCGGCCGGGTCGGTGGGGCGGGGCGAATCGCCGGCATGGTTCCAGAGCACCGCGCCCGCGGCCCGGCCCGGCCCCGCATGCGCGGGCCTGTCGTCGGGCACCATGCGCGCGCGCGGCGCCTCGGCCTGGGGCGCGGGCGCCGGCGCGGTGGCGGCGGGACGCGGCGGGGCCTGCGCGGCGACCGCCAGCGGCAGCGCCGCCGCGAAAAGCAGCGAGAGTGCGAGCGCCCCGCGCACCTCTCCGAGGCCTCCAGGCCTCAGTGCTTGTGGGAGCCGCCAGCCTTGAACCGGGCGACGGCCTCGGGCGACGCCTCGGCCTGGTACTTCGCCTTCCAGGCGTCGTAGGGCATGCCGTAGACGATCTCGCGCGACTGGTCCTTGGTCATCGCGACGCCCTTGGCGTCCGCGGCGTCCTTGTACCAGTTGGACAGGCAGTTCCGGCAGAACCCCGCGAGGTTCATGAGGTCGAGGTTCTGCACGTCGGTGCGGGCCCTGAGATGCTCGACCAGCCTGCGGAAGGCGGCGGCCTCGAGCTCGGTGCGCGTCTTGTCGTCCATCGCGGCCTCCTTTGATCCCGCGCGAATATAGGCCGCGCATGGCAGGTCCGCCACGCAAGCGGATGCGCGCCGCCGCGCGATGCCCGGTATCATCCGCCGGCCGCCGGGGGAGGCGGCGCAGGGGAGGCCGCCATGGCGCAGCGCGACGATCGTCTCTTCCATCCGTCCTTCTCCACCGATCCCTGGTGGTGGGACGCATGGCGCCCCTCCATGGAGCGGGGCCGGCGCGACGTGCCGGCGCGCGCCGACGTGGCGCTCGTCGGCGGCGGGCTCGCGAGCCTCAACGCCGCGCTCGAGCTCGCGCGCGCCGGCACGTCCTGCGTCGTGCTGGAGGCGAAGGCCTTCGGCATCGGCGCCAGCACGCGCAACGGCGGCGCGGTCAGCGCCGGCGTCAATGTCGGCAAGGGCCTCGGCGGGCTGCGCGGCGTCGAGGACGAGGCGGAGAAGCGCGCGCTGCTGACCGACGCGGCGCAGGCGCTCGACCATCTCGAGGCCGTGATCGCGCGCGAGGGCATCGACTGCGACTACGTGCGCTCGGGGCGCTTCTCCGGCGCCTTCACGCCGGCGCACTACCGCGCGCAGGAGAAGCAGTGCGAGCGCCTCAACGCCTTCGGAGGATCCGAGGCGCGCATGCTGCCGCGCGAGCGGCAGCGCGAGGAGATGGCAAGCGACTTCTACTTCGGCGGCATGCTCGTCGATCGCGCGGGCAAGCTGCATCCGGCGAAATACTATGGCGGGCTCCTCGCCGCGGCGGAGCGCGCCGGCGCGGTGCTGGTGTCGGGCGCGCCGGTCGAGGCGCTCGCGCGCGAGGCGGGCGGCTGGCGCGTGTCGACGCCGTGCGGCGAGCTGCGCGTGGAGAAGGTCTTCGTCGGCACCAATGGCTACACGGGCAAGGTGACGCCCGGGCTCCGGCGCCGCGCGATCCCGGTGGCGAGCCACATGATCGCGACGGAGGAGCTCGACCCCGCGCTCGCCGCGAGCCTGATCCCCAACGGCCGCACGCTCGGCGAGACGAAGCGCGTGCTCTGCTACTACCGCCTCTCGCCCGACGGCAAGCGGGTGCTCTTCGGCGGCCGGCCGCGCTTCACCGAGGTCGCGCCGGAGACGTCCGCGCGCCTGCTGCACGAACTGATGGTCGAGCGCTTCCCGCAGCTCGCCGGCGCGCGCATCGCCAATGGCTGGATGGGCAACCTCGCCTTCGCCTTCGACCAGCTGCCGCACATGGGCGAGATCGACGGCATCCACTACGCGATGTGCTGCAACGGCAGCGGCGTCGGCATGCTCGGCTGGCTGGGGCAGCAATCCGCGCGCAAGATGCTCGGCGGCGGGAACCGGCAGAACGCCTTCGAAGGCCGCCCCTTCCCGCGCCAGGCCTTCTATGGCGGCAATCCCTGGTTCCTGCCCATCGTCGGCGCCTGGTACCGCCACCTCGACCGCAAGGACCGCCGCGCCGCGGAGCGCGGCGAGGGATAGGGCCTCGATGGACCACGCGCTCGCCAGCGCCGCGAAGAACGGCGCCCCGCGCGGCGCGCCGGTCCGCGGAGGTTGCGCGCCGGGGCGCTTTGCCGGAATCTGGCGCGACCACGGATCGGATTGGCGAGGACGACATCATGGCTGACATCGGCGGCGCGACGGGGCCTGCGGGCAAGCTGGTCATCCGGAACATCGGGCTGCTGCTCTCGGGCGACATCATGCGCCCGATCCTCGACGCCGACGCGGTGGTCGCGGACAAGGGCCGCATCGTCGCGGTCGGGCGCGCGAAGGACCTCGACCTCGAGGTCGCCAGGACGACGATCGACGCGAAGGGCTGCGCGCTCTCCCCCGGCCTCATCGACAGCCACGTGCATCCGGTCATCGGCGACTGGACGCCGCGCCAGGGCCAGGTCGGCTGGATCGACTCCTTCCTGAATGGCGGCGTCACGACGATGATCTCCGCGGGCGAGGTGCACCTGCCCGGACGCCCGAAGGACATCGTCGGGCTGAAGGCGATGGCGATCACGGCGCAGCGCAGCTTCGACGCCTTCCGCCCCGGCGGCGTGAAGGTGCATGCCGGCGCCCCGGTGACCGAGAAGGGCATGGTCGAGGAGGACTTCGCCGAGCTCGCCAGGGCCGGCGTGAAGCTCCTGGGCGAGATCGGCCTGGGCTCGGTCAAGGCCGGCGACGAGGCCAGGCAGATGGTCGCCTGGGCGCGCAAGTACGGCATGAACTCCACGATCCATACCGGCGGCCCGTCCGTGCCCGGCTCGGGCTACATCGACGAGGGCGTCGTGCTCGAGGCCGACGCGGACGTCATCGGCCACATCAATGGCGGGCATACCTCGCTCTCGCTCAAGCAGATCACCTGCCTGTGCGAGCGCTGCGAGCGCGCGATCGAGATCGTCCACAACGGCAACGAGCTCGCCGGCCTGCACGCGCTGCGCGTGGCGCGCGAGCTGCGCCAGCTCGAGCGCGTCATCGTCGGCACCGACTCCCCCGCGGGATCGGGCGTCCAGCCGCTCGGCATCCTGCGCATGATCGCGCTGCTCTCCGCGCTCGGCGACACGCCGGCCGAGCAGGCCTTCTGCTTCGCCACCGGCAACACGGCCCGCCTGCGCGACCTGGATTGCGGCCTGGTCGAGCCCGGCCGCGCCGCCGACTTCGTGCTCATGGACCGCGCCCAGCATTCCAGCGGCAAGGACCTGCTCGATTCCGTGCGCAAGGGCGACCTGCCGGGCATCGGCATGGTGGTCATCGATGGCGTCGTGCGCATCGGCCGCTCGCGCAACACGCCGCCGGCCGAGCGCGTGCCGGAGATCGTGCATTGAGCCGACGCATCCGCGTCGCCGGCGTGCAGCACGACATGCGCGCCGTCGGCTCCTTCGACGCCTTCGCGGCGCAATGCGCGCACCACGTCGCCGCCGCGGCGGAGTGGAACGTCCAGGCCTGCCTCTTCCCCGAGTTCCTGACGACCCAGCTGCTGTCGATCCCGCGCACCGATGGTCGCGCGGCGGGGATCGCGGACCTCGACGCCCACACAGCCGCCTATCGCGCGCTGTTCTCCGGCCTCGCCGCGCGGCACGCGATGACGATCGTCGCCGGCACGCATGTCCATGCCGTCGATGGCGGGCTGCGCAACACGGCGCATGTCTTCCTGCCCGACGGGCGCGTCGAGCTCCAGGACAAGCTGCACCTCACCCCGACCGAGGTCTCGCCCTGGGCGCTCGCGCCCGGCGGCGAGCTGCGCGTGCTCGACCTGCCCTTCGGCCGCGCGGCGGTGCTGGTCTGCTACGACGTCGAGTTCCCCGAGCTCGCGCGCCAGGCGCGCGCGCGCGGCGCCGACATCCTCTTCGTGCCGTCCTGCACCGACGACCGGCAGGGCTTCCATCGCGTGCGCCATTGCTGCCACGCGCGCGCGATCGAGGACCAGGTCTATGTCGTCGCGACGCACACGGTCGGCAACCTGCCGGTGGAATGGATGCGGGGCAACGTGGGCAACGCCGCGATCATCACGCCCTGCGACGTGCAGTTCCCGCCGGGCGGCGTGATGGCGCAGGGCGAGATGAACGTCGAGCAGCTGGTGGTGGCCGAGCTCGAGCTCGACCTGCTCGCCCGGGCGCGCCAGGGCGGCAGCGTGCGCACCTGGCAGGACCGTCGCGCCGACCTCTACCCGCTCGCCGGCTGACGCCTCAGCGCCTGCCGCCGGCGAGGCGCAGCGATTCCGGCCGCCTCCTCAGCGCGGCCATCGCGGCGACGCCGAAGAACGGGCCGATCGCGAGCATGGCGAAGGCGCCGCCCCAGCCGACCGCGGCGACCGCCCAGGGCAGCCCCTGCACCGTCGCGAGCGTCAGCAGGAAGCCGCAGCTGGTCTGCACGGTCAGCATCGTGCCGATGCGGTCGGGCGGCGACAGCTCGGCGATGGCAGCCGAGAACTGGGCGGAGTCCGCGCAGATCGCGAGGCCCCAGAGCAGGCAGATCGCGGAGATCACGACCGGGGGGGCATCAGCGAAGACGCCGGCGGCGACCGCGCAGGCACCGCTCGCCGCCATCGACCAGATCGTCAGGCGCGTGCGGCCGACGCGGTCGGCGAGCAGGCCGCCGGCGACGCAGCCGACCAGGCCGCCGAGGCCGATCGCGGCGAAGGCGACGAGTCGCGCGGCGTGCGCGCCGGCATCCGCGGCGCGGAAGGCCTCGTCGAGGAATACGCCGAGCCAGGCCCACATCGCGTAGATCTCCCACATGTGGCCGAGATAGCCTGCCAGGGCGAGCCGCATGGCAGGGTCGCGGAAGATCGCGAGCATCGCGCCGGGGTCGAAGCGCGCGGCAGGCCGCCAGAGCGGGCCGGGCCGGGCCGCGTGGACGAGCGCCGCCGCGAGCAGCGCGCTGAGCGAGGTGGCGACGATGGTCGGCCGCCACTCCACGCCGCCCATCGCATGGGCGAGATGCGGCGCGGCGGAGCCGAGGCAGAGCGCGCCCACGAGGATGCCGATCAGCAGTCCCAGGTCCGCCTTTGCCCAGGCCGCGACCATGCGCATGCCGACGGGGTAGACGCAGGCGAGGCTCGCGCCGGTGACGAGTCGCAGCGCGATCGCGGCCGGCGAGTCCATCGGCACGACGAGGAGCGCGGCGTTCGAGCAGGCGCCGAGCAGCGCCGCCGCGGAGAAGAGCCGGCGCGGATCGATCCGGTCCGCGAGGCCGAGCGTGGCGCTCGCCAGCGTGCCGACGACGAAGCCTGCCTGCACCGCGCTGCTCAGCAGCGCCGCATGGCCGGGCGACAGCGAGAACTCGGCCACGACCTGCGGCAGCACCGCGGCGGCGGAGAACCACAGCGCGAGCGCCGCGACCTGGCAGGTCGCGATGACGAGGATGGAGGCCGCCCTGGTGCCCAAGCCGCGCTCAGACGCTCAGGTACTGCGCGCGCACGGCGTCGTCCGACTGCAGCGCCGCCATGCTCCCCTCGTAGCGCACGGCGCCCTTCTCGATGATCGCCGCGCGGTCGCTGACCAGCGTCGCGAAATGCAGGTTCTGCTCGCAGAGCAGCACGGTCAGACCCTCGCGCTTCAGCGACAGGATCGCGCGCGCCATCTGCTCCACGATCACGGGCGCCAGGCCCTCGCTGGGTTCGTCCAGCAGCACGAGCGAGGGATTGCCCATCAGCGTGCGCGCGATCGTCAGCATCTGCTGCTCGCCGCCCGACATGCGTCCCCCGGGCCGGTCGCGCATCGAGGCGAGGTTCGGGAAGAGCTCGAAGAGGCGCTCGGGCGTCCAGGCCGGGATCCCCGGCCGCGCGGCGCGCCTCCCCACCTCGAGGTTCTCCATGACCGTGAGCTCGGTGAAGATCCGCCGGTCCTCGGGCACGTAGCCGAGGCCGCGCCGCGCGATCTCGTGCGGCCCGAGGCCATGGAGCGCCCCGCCGGAGAAGCGCACCGCGCCGCCGCTCGGCGGCACGAGGCCCATGATCGCCTTGAGCGTCGTGGACTTGCCCGCGCCGTTTCGTCCCATCAGCGCGAGGACGCTGCCGGCCTCGATGCGGAGGTCGACGCCCTGCAGCACGTGCGCCTGGCCGTAATGGGCGTGAAGGCCCTCGACGTCGAGCAGCGCCATCAATGCCCCCCGGACATGGCGCCGCCGCCGAGATAGACCGCGCGGACCTTCGGGTCGGCGCGCACCTCCGCGGGCCTGCCCTCGGCGATCAGCGCGCCGCGGTCGAGGACGACCAGCCTGTCGGCGTGCGCGAAGACGACATCCATGTCGTGCTCCGTGAAGAGGACCGCGAGGCTTCGCTCGCGGGCGATCGCGGCGGTGAGCGCCATGAGCGCGATGCGCTCGCGCGGCGCCATGCCGGCGGTGGGCTCGTCCATCAGCAGCAGCCGCGGCTCGTTGGCCAGCGCCATGGCGAGCTCGAGGCGCTTCAGGTCGCCATAGGCGAGCTCGCCGCAGCTGCGCGCCGCCTGCTCGGCGAGGCCGACCTGGCCGAGCAGCGCGACCGCGCGGTCCCGGGCGAAGCCGCGCGCCGCGCCGAAGGCGTCGTAGGCGCGGCCGGCATGCGACAGCAGCGCCATCTGCACGTTCTCCGCGACGGTCATCGAGGCGAAGGTGGCGGTGATCTGGAACGTGCGCCCGACGCCGAGGCGCCAGACCGCGCGCGGCGCGATGCCAGTGACGTCGCGCCCGCCGAGCAGCACGCGGCCGCGATCCGGGCACAGCTGGCCGCCCGCCATGTTGAAGGTCGTGCTCTTGCCGGCGCCGTTCGGGCCGATCATCGCGAGCATCTCGCCCGGCGCGACGGCGAAGCTGACGTCGCGGACGGCATGCACGCCGCCGAACGACTTGGAGATCCCCTCGACCGAGAGCACGGGGCTCATCGCGCGCGCTCCCAGCGGTCGCGGACATGGCCGGCGATGCCCTGCGGGAAGGCGAGGACCAGGACGATGATGGCCAGCCCCATGGCGGCGCGCCAGTGCTCGACCACGCGCACGAGCTGCTCCTGGAGGCCGTGGAAGGCGAGCGCGCCGATGATCGGCCCGCTCAGCGTCTCGACCCCGCCGAGCAGGACCATCAGCAGCGCGTCGACCGACCTGGGGATCGCGAGATAGGTCGGGAACACGGAGCCCTTCGCGTAGGCGAAGAGCGCGCCGGCGATCCCCGCGAAGGCCGAGGCGAGCGCGAAGGCGACCCAGCGGATGCGCGCGACGTCGAGGCCGATCGCCTCGGCGCGCAGCGGGTTGTCGCGCGCGGCGCGCAGCGCGTAGCCGAAGGGCGAGTGGATGGCGTGGCGCAGCGCGAGCGTGCCGCCGGCGCAGAGCGCGAGAACGAAGAGGTAGTAGACGGTCCTGTCGCGCGCCCAGGCCGAGGGCCAGACGCCGAGGATGCCGTTGTCGCCGCCCGTCACCTCGACCCACTGGAACGCCGCGGACCACGCGATCTGCGCGAAGGCGAGCGTGAGCATCGCGAGATACACGCCCTCGAGCCGCACCACGAAGAAGCCGACGACGACGCCGGCGAGGCCCGCCGCGACCGGCGCGACCGCCAGGCCGAGCTCCATCGGCGCGCCGAAATGCTTCATCAGCAGCGCGCCGGCATAGGCGCCGACGCCGAAATACGCCGCATGGCCGAAGGAGGCGAGGCCGCCCGGCCCCATCATGAAGTGCAGGCTCGCCGCGAAGAGCACGAGGATGGCCATCTCCGTCGCCATGATCAGCGCGTACTCGCCCGCGAGCGGCGGGAGGATGGCGGCGGCGGCGAGCGCGAGCAGCCCGACGAGGCGCAGCTCGCGCGGCGCCGGGCCGATCGGCTGCGCGCGCGCCAGCCCGGCCGCGCGGGGATGCGTCGGCGGGCGGCCGAGCAGCCCGTAGGGCCGGACCACGAGGACGACGGCCATCACGAGGAAGGTCAGCACCAGCGTGATCTTCGGGAAGACCATGATGCCGAAGGCGTGCATCTGCGAGATTAGCAGGGCCGCGAGGAAGGCGCCGGGCACCGAGCCCATGCCGCCGACCACGGTCACGACGAAGACCTCGGCGATGATGTCGAGGTCCATGTGCAGCGTCGTCGGCGCGCGCGCCACCTGCAGCGCGCCGCCGAGTCCCGCGAGGAATGCGCCGAGGAAGAAGACGGACGTGAAGAGCCAGCGCTGGTCGACGCCGAGCGCGGCGACCATCTCGCGGTCCTGCGTCGCCGCGCGCACCAGCGTGCCCCAGCGCGTGCGGGTGAACAGGAGCCAGAGCAGCAGGAGGACGACCGGGCCGATCGCGATCAGCAGCAGCTCGTATTGCGGGAAGCGCTGCCCCAGGATCTCGACCGCGCCGCGCAGGCCCGGCGCACGCGGCCCGAGCCTGTCCTCCGGGCCCCAGATCCATAGCGCGACGTCCTCGACCACCAGCACGACGCCGAAGGTCGCAAGGAGCTGGAACAGCTCGGGCGCCTGGTAGATCCGCCGCAGCAGCAGCATCTCGATCGCAACGCCGACGAGGCCGACGACGACCGAGGCGACGAGGATCCCGCTCCAGTAGAGCCAGGGGTCGCGCGGCAGCTGGCTCACGATGGTGAGCGCGATGTACGCGCCGAGCATGTACAGCGAGCCGTGGGCAAAGTTCACCACCCGCGTCACGCCGAAGATGATCGTCAGCCCGGACGCGACGAGGAAGAGCGAGGACGCCGAGGCGAGCCCGTTCAGGAACTGTATGGCGAGGAATTCCATGGCGGCTGGGTCGCCCGCCGCACCCGCCGCCACGACGCCAGGCGTCGTCGCGGCGGGCGCGCGCGGATCGACCGCGTCAGCCCTGCGGGCGCAGCGTCCGCACGACGTCGTCGGACGGCAGGTACCTGGCGCCGTCGGCGTAGCGCCAGCCGACCATCGTGCCCTTGCCGCCCTTCAGCGCCGTCTTGCCGACATAGGCGCCCAGCGTCGACTGGTGGTCGATGGCGCGATAGAGGACCGGCCCCTCGCCGAAGGCGGACTCGAACGGAAGGCCCTTCATCGCGTCGACCATCTTCTCCGTGTCGGTGCCGCCGGACTTGCGCAGCATCGCCACGATCGACACGACCGTGTCGTAGCCGACCACCGACCCGAGGCGCGGGTAGTCGTTGAAGCGCTTCTGGTAGGTATCGCGGAAGCGCCTGTGGTTGGCGGTCTGGATCTGGTCCCAGGGATACCCTGTGACCACCCAGCCCTCGGGGCACTCGTCCCTGAGCGGGTCCATGTACTCCGGCTCGCCGGTCAGCATCGAGGCGACGAAGCGCTTCTCGAACAGGCCGCGCGTGTTGCCCTGGCGCACGAAGTTGGTGAGGTCGCCGCCGAAGGTGACGTTGAAGATCGCGTCGGGCCGCGACTGCTCGATCGCCTGCACGGTGGCGCCGGCATCGATGCGGCCGAGCGCCGGGAACTGCTCGGCGACGAACTCCACGCCTGGCTTGGCGCGCACGAGGAGTTCCTTGAACCACTTCGCCGCGGACTGGCCGTACTCGTAGTTCGGCGACACGATCGCCCAGCGCCTCGCGTCGACCTTCGCCGCCTCCTCCGCGAGCATCGCGGCCTGCATGTAGGTGGAGGGGCGCAGGCGGAAGGTGTAGCGGTTGCCGCGCCCCCAGACGAGCGCGTCGCTCAGCGGCTCGGAGGCCACGTAGAGCCGCTTGTTCTGGTTCGCGAAGTCGGCGATCGCGAGGCCGACATTCGACAGGAAGCCGCCCGAGAGCAGGTCCACCTTCTCCGCCGCCAGCAACTCGCCGGCGAAGCGCACGGCGTCCTCCGGCTTGCCCGCGTCGTCGCGGAACACCGTCTCGAGGCGGCGCCCGTTCACGCCGCCCGCCGCGTTGGCCTCCTCGATGGCGAGGTTCCAGCCGTTGCGGTACGGCGCGAGGAAGGCCGGCTGCGCCGTGTAGCTGTTGATCTCGCCGATGCGGATCGCCGCGCCCTGGCCGCGCGCGATCGACGGGGCTGCCACGGCCGCGATCGCGGCCGCCTTCATCATGGTCCTGCGCTTCATCGTCATCGTCCTCTCCCTGCCTGTCTGCGTCGTTGTCCCGCGGGCCGCTTCAGCGCAGCCCGTCCTTGCCCTCGACCTGGTCCTTGGCCAGGCCGCCGATGCGCGGGCTTGGGCGCCCGGAATCGGTGACCACCACGGCCACGAGGATCTCGCCTGCACGCGGGGAGTCGCCGAGGCGGACCTCCATCGCGTCGAAATGGCTGCGCACATAGGCCGCGTCCTTGTGGCCGAGCGGCACGTCGATCGGCGCGCCGGGCCCGCCCATCTTCTTCGCAGACGGGACGAGCGCCGCGCCCTTCTCCACCGCCGCGCGCAACGGCTTGCCGAGGCGCGGATGGAGGATGGCGGCGGCGTGCTCGAGCTCGCCGCCTTCGCCCACGATCGCGGCCTTGCCATAGCTCTCCGCCTGGGCCGGCGCGATGCCGAGCGCGGCGACCGCGCGGCGGCCGAGCAGGTCGCCCAGCTCCTCACCGATCGCCATCAGCTCCTCGAGGTCGCCCTCGTACCTGCCCGCGAACGGGTTGGCGATGACCGCGACGGCGGCGGCGCGGCGCGTGGGCGGCGACACGGCGCGGCCCATCTCGACATGGGTCTCGTCGACGATCGTCGCGAGCTTGCGGATCCTCGCCCTCATCGCAGTCCGTCCTCTCCCTTGACCTCGCTGGCGCGCAGGCCGCCGACGCGGTCATGCACGCGCGCGCCGGTCGCCATGACGAGGACGAGCACCATCTCGTCCGCGCGGGGCGCGTCGCTCACCCCGACCTCCATCGCGTTGAAGTGGCCGCGCACGTAGCTGGCGTTGATGTGCGTCACCGGCACGTCGAGCCGCGCGCCCACGGGCCCCACTTTCTTGGTCGAGGGCACGATCGCCTTGGCCTTGCCGAGCAGGTCGCGCATCGCGTAGCCGCCCGGCACGTGCCACAGCGCGCCATGCTCGAGCTCGCCGGCGGAACCGACGATCGCGCCCTTGCCGAAGCCCTCGATCGCGGAGAGGTCGCCGCCCGTGAGCGCCTGCGCAAGGCGGGTCGACATCTCGAGGCCGAGCGGGCGCAGCTGCTCCATCAGCTGCGCGATCTCCGGCACGTAGCGGCCGGCGAAGGGGTTGCGCACCACCGCGGCGATCGCGCCGACCTTGAGCGGTCGCGCCGCCACCGGGCCGCCCTCGTGGAAGATCTCCTCCACGAAGGTCGCGAACTTGCGGATCTCGATGCCGTTGATCTCCATGCCCTTCCCTTTCAGGCTGCGATGCGCGCGTCGAGGCCGACGCGCGCCATGGCACCGCGCAATACCAGCACTGCGGCGAGGATGCGTCCAGCCCGCGCGAGGCGCTCGGCCACCGCGTGGCCGCGCAGCAGCGCCACGCGGATCTCCGGCGGGGAGAGCGCCCCGAGCCCGGTCGTGACGAGGCGCTCGCCCAGGTCGCTGTCGGGATCGAGGTCGCGCGCCAGCGCCCGCCCGATCGCGGGGTGCCCCGGCAGGTCGACCGCGTTCGCTACGACGGTCGCCGCGGCGTCGGCCTCGGCTGCCGTCGGGGCAAGCACGGTGACGGCGTCGGCGATGCCGAGCGAGAAGCTGCGCCCGCCGCTCCCCTTCGTGGCGCGGCCAGAGGTCGCGATGCCGCGCGCGGGCATCGAGGCCTCGAGCACGAAGCCGCCATCGAGCGCCGGCATCGCGACGTCGCTCACCAGGCCGCAGGACAGGCGCGCGCCGGACGCGAGGTGGAAGGCGATGTCGCCGCCGTCGTTGACATAGGCGCGTTCCAGCGCGCGGCCCACGACCATCGCCGCGAGGACATGGTCCGCGACGGCACCCGCGACGGCTGCCATCGGCGTGATGAAGCCCTCGCCCGCGAGGGGAAGGCAGGCGCGGCGCATGCGCTCCGCGACCTCGCCCGCGAAGGGAGCGTCGTCGACTCCCGCGCGCAGGCGCGGCAGCTCGGCGCAGAGCCCGGGCAACACGCCGGGGAAGGCGGCGCGCGCCTGGCGGAGCGCGGCCTCGACCTCCGCGCGCGCGCCCCAGGCCTGCACCACGAGGTCGATCGGTCCGTGCTGCAGGTGCAGCCGGTCGCCGCCTGGCAGCATGCGCGCGAGGGCGCTCACCCGAGCGGCCAGGGATGCGGCGCGGGCCAGGGACGGCCCTCGAGGCGATCGACCTCGCGCAGCGAGGCGAGGCTGCGGACCTGGTCCATGTGCCCGCCCATGGCGCGATAGGCGTCGACCGGCATGGTGAACTCCAGCGGCGCCACCAGCGCCGGCGTCGGCACGTAGCCGAAGGAACCGGCGGGCATCGTCGTGACGTCGACCATGTAGGTGATGCCGCCGCCCGGCCAGACATGGACCGGGGCACCGCCCGAGGTCACGCGCGTTACCTCCTGGCGCACGGAGCGCGTGAGCCGCACCGGGTTCCCGGTGACGCCCGCGCGCAGGCTGCCGCCCGCGCCGGCCATGAACACGACGCTGCACAGCGCGGGCTCGCAGTTCTCGCCGATGCGGTCGACGACGTCGACGATGACGCGCGGCATCTCCGCGGGGCGAGGCACGAGCGCGTCGTCGAGCACGAACCAGGCGGCGTGCTCTCCCGTCGTCGACACCATGAGCAGCCGCATGCCGGGCCACGCCGTCTTCGGGTCGATGCTCTCGATGATCGAGAGCGGCTCGGTGATGTCGGTGCCGCCCCAGCCGGTGCCGGGATTGGCGACCTGGAAGTAGCGGCCGGGCGTCGACTTGCGGCCGCGCACGCGGATGCCCGCGTGGCGCATGCCGAGGAAGCGGCCCGCCTGGTGCTCGGTCAGCACGCCGGTGATGTGGTCGTCGACGACGACCACCTCGTCCGCGTGGCCGTGCCACTGGCGCGCGAAGATGCCGATCGTCGCGGAGCCGCAGCCGACGCGCATGCGCTCCTCGTGCTTGCCGTCGATGACCGGCGCCTTGCCGGCCTGCACGACCACGGTCGCACCGCCGTCGATCGTCATCTCCACGGGCTTGAGCGCGCAGAGGTCGAGCATCGCGTCGCAGGTGACGACGCCCTCCTTCTTGCTGCCGCCGGTCAGGTGGTGGACGCCACCGACCGAGAGCATCTGCGAGCCGTACTCGGCCGTGGTGACATGGCCGACCTGCTCCCCCTTCACGCGCACCGCGGCCTGCTCCGGGCCGAGGTAGCGGTCGGTGTCGATCTTCAGCTTGAGGCCGCAATAGCTGAAGATGCCCTCGGTCACGACGGTGATCATGTCGACGCCGTCGACCCTCGACGACACGATGAAGGGGGCCGGCTTGTAGTCGGGATAGGTCGTGCCCGCGCCGATGCCGGTGACGAAGCTGTCGCCGTCGCGCAGCAGCGCGCCGTCCCACGCGCCGCCCGCGAAGGGCACGAGCCTGCCGTCCTTCTCCAGCGCGCGCTCCAGCACGACCGCTGGCTCGAGGCGGCGCAGCGCGCCGTCCACGTTGCCGTAGCGGTCGCACGCGCCGGTCTTGCCCGGCCGGATGCGGCACAGGACGGGGCAGGCGTCGCAGGTGACGATGCCGTCGCTCATGGCCGTGCTCCATGCGCGAGGATGGCGGCACGCACGCGGTCCGGCGTCGCCGGGACGCTGCGGATGCGCACGCCCGTGGCGTGGTGGATCGCGCCGAGGATCGCGGGCGCGGTCGGGATCAGCGCGGGCTCGCCGATGCCCTTCGCGCCGAAGGGGCCGAGCGGCTCGGCGTCCTCGACGAGGATCGTCTCGATCGGCGGCACGTCGCCGATCGTGGGGATCAGGTAGTCGTGCAGGTTCTCGGTTCGCCCGGGCAGGTATTCCTCCATCAGCGCGAGCCCGAGGCCCTGCGCGATGCCGCCATGGACCTGGCCCTCGACCTGCACGGGGTTGATGGCGCGCCCGACGTCGTGCGCGGCGACGATGCGCAGCACCTTCACGGTGCCGAGCTCGACATCGACCTCGACGTCGGCGAGCTGGGCCGCGAAGCCGTAGGTCGCGTAGGGCACGCCCTGCCCCTCGGCGTCGAGCGCGGTGGTCGGCGGATCGAAGCGGCCGCGGCCCATGGCGACGCAGCCCCTGGCGACCTCCGGCAGGAGCGAGAGGTCGGCGTTGCCGAGGCGCGCCAGCTGCGCACGCAGGTCCTCGGCCGCGAGCCGGACGGCGTTGCCGGAGACGAAGGTCTGGCGCGAGGCCGAGGTCTTGCCCGCGTCGCGCGTCAGGTCCGTGTCGCCGGTGACGAGGCGGATGCGCGAGGCCGGGACGCCAAGCGCCTCGGCCGCGATCTGCGCCATGATCGTGTTCGAGCCCTGGCCGATGTCGAGCGCCCCGGTGAACAGCGTGATCGCGCCGTCGCGCGCGATGCCGACCTCCATCTCGGACGGGTTCGACATCGAGGTGTTGCCGATGCCGTACCACATGCAGGCGACGCCGACGCCGCGGCGCAGCACGCCGCCCTCGCGGTTCGCGGCCTCGGCCGCGGCGCGCAGCTCGCGCCAGCGCGGTCGCAGCACCTCGAGGCAGGCCTGCAGCCCCGCGCTCGCCTCCAGCCGCTGGCCGGTCGCGGTGACCGAGCCGCGGCGCAGCGCGTTGCGGTGGCGGAACTCCAGCGGGTCGATGCCGAGCTGGCCGGCGAGCTCGTCCATCATCGTCTCGTGGGCGATCGCGGCCTGCGGCACGCCGAAGCCGCGGAACGCGCCCGAGGGCGGCTCGTTCGTGTGCACGGCGCGGGACGTCGCGCGCACATGCGGCACCTCGTAGGGACCCGTCGCGTGCACGGGCACGCGGTTGGCCACCGTCGGCCCCCAGGACGCGTAGGCGCCGGTGTTGAAGTCGCCATGGAAGACGGCCGCGACCAGGCGGCCGTCGCCGTCGGCGCCGAAGCGCGCCTCGATCTCCGCGGGGTGGCGCTTGGTGGAGGACGCCATGGATTCCGGCCGCGTGTAGGTGCAGCGCACGGGCCGCCCGAGATGCCAGGCCGCGATCGCGACCAGCGGCTGCACGGACAGGTCGAGCTTGCCGCCGAAGCCGCCGCCGACGGCCGTGGGCACCACGCGCACCTGCTCCGGCTTCAGCCCCATGACATGGGCGATCTCGTCGCGGTCCATGTAGGGCGTCTGCGTCGTGACATGGACCTCGATGCGGTCGCCCACGCGCCGCGCCCAGCCAGCCTCCGGCTCGATATAGGCATGCTCGACGAAGCTGGTGGAGAAGCGGCCCGAGGCGACGGCCGCGGCGCCGGCGAGCGCCGCCTCCGGGTCGCCGCGCCGGACGCGGCCACGCACCAGGACGTTGTCGGCGAGATGCGCGTGCAGGCGGCGCGCGCCCGGCGCCAGCCCCGCCGCGACGCCCGCGATCGCCGGCAGCGGCGTCCACGCGACGGGCACGTCCTCGTCGCGGATCGCAGCGATCGTGGCGGCGTCGCCAACGAGAGCCAGCACGGCCTCGCCGCGATAGCGCACCTCGCCCTCGGCGAGCACCGGCTGGTCCTTGCCGACGGGATAGATGCCGAAGGCGTTTGGGCCGGGCACGTCCTTCGCCGACAGGACCCGCACCAGGCCGGGGAAGCGCGCATGCAGCGGCGCGAGGTCGCCCACCTCGAAGCGCGCGGCGGCGTGCGGCGAGCGCAGCGCGCGCAGCACCAGCGCGTCGTCCGGCCAGTCGTCGGCGCCGTAGTCCTCGGCGCCGACGAGCTTGGCGATGCCATCGACCTTGGCGATGCGCGCGCCGACGCCGCCATCGGCGTCCCGCTGCGCGGCGGGCCCGGTGCCGGCGACGTCGAGCACAGCCTCGACGATCTTGCGATAGCCCGTGCAGCGGCAGAGCACGCCGCCGAGCGCGTCGAGCACGGCCTGCTCGCCGGGGCGCGGGTCGCGCGCCAGCAGGTCGTCGGCGGCCATCAGCATGCCGGGCGTGCAGATGCCGCATTGCGCGGCGCCATGCGCGTGGAAGGCCTCCTGCAGCCGCGACAGCCTTCCCTCGCGCGCGAGCCCCTCGACGGTGGCGACGCCGCGCCCCTCGACCTGCGCGAGCGGCACGAGGCAGGCGCAGACCTGCGCGCCGTCGAGGCGCACGGTGCAGGCGCCGCAATCGCCGGCGTTGCAGCCGATCTTCGTGCCGGTCAGGCCAAGCTCCTCGCGCAGCGCGTCGGCGAGGCGCGTCGCGGGCGGCAGCGCGACCTCGACCGCGCGCCCGTTGACGGTGAAGCGGACCGGGCTGCAGGCGTCGCTCACGTCAGGGCTCCCTCTATCATCCGGCGCAGCAGCGTCGCGACCGCGTCGCGCCGATAGGCGGCGGTGCCGCGCACGTCGTCGATCGGCGACAGCGGCGCGAGGTCGGCGTCGCCGATCTCGGGCAGCGCGTCGCCGGGCCGCAGGCCGGCGAGGCGCGCCTCCAGCGCGGGCAGCCGGCGCGCGACCGGCGCGCAGGCGCCGACCGCCACGCGCGCGGCGGCGACGCGCCCGCCCTCGACCTCCAGCACCGCGCCGGCCATCGCGATGGAGATCACGAGGTAGCGGCGCGCGCCGAGCTTCGCGAAGGCGCCCTTCGCGGGGCGCGCGGGACGCGCGACGCGCAGCGCGGCGACCAGCTCGTCCGGCCGCCGCGCGGTGCGGCGGTTGCCGAGCACGAAGGCGGCCACGGGCATGCGCCGCGCGCCGGACAGGCTCGCGAGCTCGACCTCGGCGTCGAGCGCGACGAGGTTCGGGATGCCGTCCGCCGCGGGCGAGGCGTTGCAGAGATTGCCGCAGATCGTGCCGGCGTTCTGGATCTGGACGCCGCCGACCTCGCGCGACGCCGCCTTCAGCCCGTCGAAGAGCGGCGGCAGCCTCGCCGCGAGCAGATCGGTCCAGGTGCAGCGCGCGGGGATGCGCCAGCCCGCCTCGTCCTCCTCGATGCGCGCGAGGGCGTCGATCGCGGTGATGTCGAGGATGTCGTCGTCGAGCGGCTTGCCGACGCGCGCCGGATAGTAGTCCGTGCCGCCGGCCAGCACGACGCGCGGACCCGCGGCGAGCGCGCGCAGCGCCTCGTCCATGTCGCGGGGCCTGAGATAGCTCGCCACGGCGCCCTCCCGGGGGATCGTTCGTCTACTAACAGTCTGCCGAGGGGCGCGCCGCCGAGTCAATCGCGCCAGCGCACCAGCCCCTTCGCCCCGACCCGAAGGTTGGAGAGCCGCCGGTCCTCGCGCCGCATGCGCCAGGACATCAGCGCGGAGAGTTCCGAGAAGGCGCGGTCGCGGCCGGCGCCCTCGCGCAGCAGGTCGTGATGCCCGTCCGGATCGGCGGCGAGGTCGAAGAGCAGCGGCGCGCCGCGCGCGAAATGGACATAGAGCGCGTCGCGCGTCAGGCGCGCCGACAGCGCGGCCGCGTCCGGGTCATCGCCTAGCGCGCCGCCGCCCTCACCCGCGAGCACGGTGCGGTAGTCGACCTCCCAGTGCACGGCGTCTCGCCATGCCGGCGGATCCTCGCCGCGCAGCCACGGCGACAGCGAGGCGCCGTCGCAGGCGAATGGGACCTCGAGCCCGAGCGCCTCGAGCACGGTCGGCATGACGTCGACGGACTCGGTGAAGGCATCGACGACGCGCCCCGCCGCGCCGCCCGGCGCGCGCACCAGCAGCGGGATGTGGAAGGCCGCGGGATGGAAGCCGACCTTCCCGTAGAGCCCGTGGTCGCCGAGATACTCGCCATGGTCGGCGGTGAAGACCACGAGCGTGCGCGACACCTCGCCGCTCTCGTCCAGCCAGTCGAGCAGCCTGCCGACATGGTGGTCGCATTCCGACGCGAGCGCGCAATAGGTCGCGCGCAGCGCCGCGGCGTCCGTGTCGGCGAGGTCGCGCGCGAGGCCCTCGCGGCCGGGCACTAGGCTGGAGACGCGGAACTGCGCGCGCAGCGCGTCGAGCAGCGGATGGAGGCCCGGGGACGCCGGCGGCACGGGCGCCTGCATGCGTGCCGCGTCGTGCAGGGCGAGGTACTCGGCCGGCGCGGTCCAGGGCGGGTGCGGGCGCAGGAAGGAGACATGCGCGAACCAAGGCCGGCCGTCGCGCGCGCCGAGCCAGTCGAGCGCGGCGTCGGCGACGAAGGCGGTCTCGGAATGCGCGGCGCGGAAGCGCGCCGGCCCGCCGAGCCGGCCATCCGCGGGCGCGTAGGCGAGCGCCGGCGTGTCGAGGCCGCGATAGCCGAGCCGGCGCAGATGCGCGAGCCAGGGCTTGAAGTCCTCGTGCAGCGTCAGGCCGACGTCGTAGCCGGGCAGCACGCCCTCGTAGGTGAACAGGCGCGGGTCGCGCGGCGCCAGGCCCTCGGGGTCGGGGCTCGTGTCGGTGTAGCCGAAGAGCCGCGGCGCCAGGCCCGCCTTGCGCGCCTCCAGCGCCATGTTCGCGTGGTGGCGCGCGAGCGGCGTTCCGTTGGTCAAGCTGCGATGGTTGTGGAGGTAGAGCCCCGTGTGGAGGCTCGCGCGCGCCGGCCCGCAGGGCACGGTCACGGTGTGGTGGCGCCGGAACAGGACGCCGGTGGCCGCGAGGCGGTCGAGGCTGGGCGTGCGCGCGTGCGGATGGCCGAGCGCGCCGAGCATCGGGCCCCGCCACTGGTCGCCGGTGATCAGCAGCACGTTCATCCTTGCCTCCCCCGCCGCGCGCGTCATCGCGGCAGCCAGCGCACGCGACCCAGCGCGTCCTCGAACTCGCGCACGAATTCCTGCCAGCGATCGCCGCGCGCGACCAGCGCCACGCGCAGGTTCGTCCAGGTGACCGGTGGCGACGCGGTCTCGAGCTGCGCCATCGCCTCGATCGCGACGTTGCCCGCCACGTCCTGCAGGCGGCAGGCGAGCGTGATCCGCCCCGCGATCGCGCGCGTCGCCGCCTCCACCCGCGCCTCGCCGAAGCCCGGGCTGGCGCAGAGGCTGGCGGCCAGCGAATGGACGTCGCCCAGCGCCTCCGAGTTGGGCTCGCCCGTCACCGTGACGAAGGCCGGGGCAAGGCGATGGTCGTTGCAGCCGCGCCCGCCGAGCACGAGCACGATGCCCTCGCGCCAGCCTTCCTGGGGGCGATGGCAGGCGGCGACGCGCGGCGGCAGGTCGACGAGGAATCCCAGCGCGCCGTTGACGTAGCGCCCGCCCTCCACGGGCACGAGACGGTCGGCCTGCGCCGCCGCGCCGGGCGCGACGAGCGCCAGCGCGACGGCGAGGGCGCTCAGTCGCCCGCGGCGGCGGGCCTGAGCTCGAGGCGCCTGAGGCAGCGGTCGATCCATGCGCGCGTCTGCTTCTCCACCAGCGCGTTCTGGCGCAGGCGTTCGTTGAGCGTGCCCCAGTCGACGCTGTCCAGGGGCTGGTCCTGGTTGAAGCACGAGAAGACCACCGTCTCCTTGCCGGTCAGCGGATCGACCCAGCGCTGCAGGCACTGCGCGCAGATCTCCTTCATCATGCACTGCATCGGCGAGTTGATCGAGCCGATCGCGCAATGCGCGGGCTTGAGCAGCGCGCGCAGCGCCGCGTGGCGCGCCGCCGCGACGGCGGCCATCATGCGGTCCGACCCGATGGCGATGATGCGGTCGGCGTCGGCCAGGCGCACCGCCTGGTCGCCGAGCCGGCCCTCGCCATAGGCGCGCATCGCCTCGACGATGTTGCCGGCGAAGCTGCGGTCCTGCGGGCGCGTCGCGGGGAAGCCCGGCGCCTCGTCGCAGCACCAGATCACGACGTCGGCCGCCGCCTCGATCTCCTCGACCTTGTAGCGGTCGCGCAGCCGCTTGTAGCCAGCGAAGTAGACGACGCGCGAGCCGGCGGCGCGCAGCGCGCGGCCGATCGAGAACAGCACCGCGTTGCCGAGCCCGCCGCCGACCAGCGCGACGGTCTCGCCGCCTGGCGTCTCGGTCGGCGCGCCGGTCGGGCCCATGAGCACGACGGGCTCGCCGGGCCGCAGCGTCGCGCAGAGGTCGGAGGAGCCGCCCATCTCGAGCGCGATGACCGAGACGAGGCCGCGCGCGGGATCCGTCCACGCGCCGGTCATCGCCAGGCCCTCCATCGCCAGCACGGTGCCATCGATGCGCGCCGCCAGGCTCTCGAAGTTCTGCAGGCGGTAGAACTGGCCGGGGCGGAAGCCGCGCGCGGCGCGTGGCGCCTCGACGACCACCTCGACGATGTCCGGCGTCAGGCGGCGCACGGCATGGACGCGCGCGCGCAGCTCGCGGTCGAGCCGCGCGAACAGCTCCTCCGGCGCCACGTCCGTCGCCGGGCGCGCGGCGAGCGCGCGGCTGACGACGGGATAGCCCTGCTTGGCGCTGCCCATCGCCTTGACGACGTTGCCGAAGAAGGAGGGGTGCAGGTCGCCGAAGAAGCTGACGAAGCGGCCATCCGCCGCGCGATGCATCAGCACCTGCGGCGCGCCGGGCTTCGACATCGCGCGCTCGGGCTCGACGCGCGCGCCGGTCTCGTCGATCGCCTCGAAGTAGCGGCCGTCGAGGCGCACGCGCCCGTCCTCGCGCGCCAGCACGGTGTTGGGCTGCGTGCCGGCGGCGACGAGGATCGCGCGCGCCGGCAGCTCGACGAGCTCGTCGCCGGCCTCGCCCTTGCGCGACAGGCGCAGCGCGGCGGCATGGCCGAAGCGGTCGGCGACCACCTCCACCGGGGAGAGCCCCTCGGCGAAGCGCACGCCCTCCTCCATCGCCTTGGCCACCTCCTCGTGGTTGAGCGTGTAGCTCGGCGCGTCGGCGAGGCGGCGGCGATAGGCGATGGTCGCGCCGCCCCAAATTTCGAGCAGCGCGCGCAGTCGCGGCGCGCGGCCCTCGGCGGCGGCGCGCGCGCGCTCGGCGGCGATGGCGTCGCCATGCGCGAGGAACTCGGCGGCGACCTCGCGGTCCTCCGCGCTCCAGCCCGCGCGCACGGCTTCCTCGCCCCGCTCGGCGACGAGCACGGCGTGGCGCGCGGCGAACTTCTCGACCTGGCGCGCGTAGTAGGCGAGCGACTCGGTGGCCGTGTCGACCGCCGTGAGCCCGCCGCCGACCACGACGATCGGCATGCGCAGTTGCAGGTTGGCGATCGATTCCTTCTTCGCCGCGCCGGTGAGCTGCAGCGCCATCAGGAAGTCGGAGGCCTGGCGCACGCCGCGCGCGAGGCCGTTCTTCATATCGATGACGGTCGGCCGGCCCGCGCCCATGCACAGCGCGACATGGTCGAAGCCGAGATCCCAGGCGTCGTCGAGCGCGAG
>Ga0169931_10002119_pt1 | contig 32570 bp, 22 predicted proteins | sample Kivu_15m_20L_FD_129675 | JGI IMG/M metagenome (GOLD analysis project Ga0169931, IMG submission 129675) | Freshwater microbial communities from Lake Kivu, Western Province, Rwanda to study Microbial Dark Matter (Phase II) - Kivu_15m_20L... | ecosystem: Environmental > Aquatic > Freshwater > Lake...
CTGCCAACTGCCAACCGCCAACTGCCAACCGCCAACCGCCAACTTCCATGATGAACCGCCGCGAGATGATTTCCCTGAGCGTGAAGGGTGCCGCACTGGTGGGTCTGGCCGGACTGCCGGCTGCCGCATGTGCCGCCACGCGCCAACCCTATGCGCTCGATCCGCTTCCCTATCCATACGACGCCCTCGAACCGCACATCGATGCGCGCACCATGGAGATCCATCACAGCCGCCACCATCAGGCCTATGTGAACAATCTCAACGCCGCCTTGGCCGATTCCCCCTTGCTAGGCATTCCGATCGACGACCTCATGCGCCGGATTGGCGAGGTGCCGGCCGAGATCCGTCAACGGGTGATCGACAACGGCGGCGGCCATGCCAATCACGCCTTCTTTTGGAGCATCCTCCGGAAACCGGGACAATGGAACGAGCCCGCACGGGGCTCCTTCTATTCGGCCTTGCTGGGGCGTTTCCAATCGCCGGTCTCCTTTTATGAGCAGTTCGACACGGCCGCGATGTCGGTCTTCGGCTCCGGCTGGGCATGGCTGGTGGTGGATGCGGACAAGCAATTGTCCATCATGACCACCCCGAACCAGGAATCCCCGCTGATGACCGGCAAAACGCCCCTCCTCGGGCTCGACGTCTGGGAGCATGCCTACTATCTGAAGCATCAGAACCGCCGCGCCGATTATGTGCGCTCATTCTGGAGCGTCCTGAACTGGGAGGAAGTGGACCGCAGATACAGCTTGGCCACCACCTGAGGTTCCGCGATTCCGTATCTTGGGCTCTGTTTTTCCGACCATCACGCCTGAATCGAACCTCATGTCGCACAACAGCCTCGGCACCCGCAAAACCTTCGCCACCGCTACTGGAAACGCCTACTATTACGCCATCAACGACCTCGAGGCCAAGGGGTTCGGTGCGGTTTCCAAGCTGCCCTTCTCCATAAAAATATTGTTGGAAGCCGTGCTTCGCGAGTGCGACGGCTACGTGGTGACGGAGGAGGATGTGCGCAATGTCGCCGCCTACAAGGCCGCCGACCCGGGTGATATCGAAATCCCCTTCAAACCGGCGCGTGTGGTGCTTCAGGATTTCACAGGCGTACCGGCAGTGGTCGATCTGGCCGCGCTCCGTCATGCCATGGCCATGATGGGCGGCGATCCGAAAAAGATCAATCCGACCGTGCCGGTGGATCTCGTGATCGACCACTCCGTGCAGGTGGACCTCTTCGGAAACGAGTTCGCCTTCAGCGAAAACATGAGGATCGAATTCGAGCGCAACTATGAGCGCTACCAGTTCCTTCGCTGGGGACAGAAAGCCTTCGAAAACTTCTCCGTTGTGCCGCCGGCCCGTGGCATCGTGCACCAGGTGAACCTGGAACATCTGGCCAAGGCGGTTTGGAGCCGTCCGGAAGGCGACAGCGTCGTGGTCTATCCCGACTCGCTCGTCGGCACCGACTCCCACACCACCATGATCAACGGCCTGGGTATCCTGGGCTGGGGCGTGGGCGGCATCGAGGCGGAAGCCGTCATGCTGAGCCAACCCATCTACATGCTGCTTCCGGAAGTGATCGGTTTCAAGATCACGGGCAAGCTGAAGGAGGGCGTCACGGCCACCGATCTCACACTCACGGTGACGGAAATGCTCCGCAAGAAGGGCGTGGTCGGCAAGTTCGTCGAATTCTACGGCGCCGGTCTTTCCAACATGAGCCTTCCGGATCGCGCCACCATCGCCAATATGGCCCCCGAGTATGGCGCCACCTGCGGATTCTTCCCGATCGATGCCGAGGCGTTGCGTTATCTGCGCCGGTCGGGTCGGGAGGAAGCCTTGGTCCAGACCGTAGAGGCCTACTCGAAACTTCAAGGACTCTTCCGCACCGACGACACCGCGGATCCGGTCTTCACCGACACCCTGCATCTGGATCTGGGCACCGTGGAGCCGAGCTTGGCCGGACCGAAGCGACCGCAGGACCGTGTCTCGCTCCGCGCTATGAAATCGGGCTTCCACAACGCCCTGGTGGCGAAGGAAGCCACCAAAGGCTTCGCGCTCACCCAAGAGAAATTGGCCAGCAAGGGCATGTATCGGAACGGGACGACGGTCGAGATGTCCCATGGCGATGTCGTGATCGCCGCCATCACCAGCTGTACGAACACCTCCAATCCGAGCGTGATGCTCGGCGCCGGCATCGTGGCGAAAAAAGCCGTGGAAAAAGGGTTGAGCGTGCCTCCCTACGTGAAGACCTCCCTGGCGCCAGGTTCACGCGTGGTGACCGATTACCTGAACGAAGCCGGCCTCACGCCATATCTCGACCGGATCGGGTTCAACCTGGTCGGCTACGGATGCACCACCTGCATCGGCAATTCGGGTCCGCTGCCCGAGGCCGTCGAGAAAGCCATCGCCGAGGGAGACCTCATCGTGGCGGGTGTTCTCTCCGGCAACCGGAACTTCGAGGGCCGCATCCATCCCAACGTGAAAGCCAACTACTTGGCTTCGCCACCACTGGTGGTCGCCTATGCCTTGGCCGGCACCGTCGACATCGACCTGACCTCCGAGCCCATCGGCAAGGGATCCGACGGACAGGACGTGTATCTGAGAGACATCTGGCCGACCACCGCCGAGATCGCCGAGCATATGGAAAATGCGGTGCGTCCGGATCTCTTCAACAAGAATTACGACGGCATCGCCGATTCCAACGAGGAATGGAACGCCATACCGGTTCCCACCGGCGACCTGTACGAATGGGATGAGAGCTCGACCTACATCCAACTTCCACCGTTCTTCGAAAGCATGGACCGTGGTACGACACCGATCCAGCCGATCCATGGCGCGAAGGTGTTGGTGAAAGTGGGGGATTCCATCACCACCGACCACATCTCACCAGCGGGTAATATCAAGAAAGACTCGCCCGCGGGTCGCTATCTGCTCGAGAACGGTGTTCAGCCCGTGGACTTCAACTCCTATGGCTCGCGCCGAGGCAGCGACCGCGTGATGACGCGCGGCACCTTCGCCAATGTGCGTCTGAAGAACCAGATGGCGCCCGGCACGGAAGGGGGCATGACCACCTACCTACCCACCGGCGAGGTCATGAGCATTTACGACGCGTCGATGAAATACCAAGCCTCGGGCACGCCGCTCGTGGTGCTGGCTGGAAAAGAATACGGCACGGGATCCTCGCGCGACTGGGCCGCGAAAGGCACCAATCTGCTGGGTGTGAAAGCCGTGATCGCCGAATCGTTCGAGCGCATCCACCGAAGCAACCTGGTGGGCATGGGCGTGCTGCCCCTGCAGTACAAGGCGGGTCAGACAGCCGATTCGCTCGGATTGGACGGCACCGAGACCTTCGCGTTCGAGGTGGACGACCATCTGAAGCCGAAACAGGACGTGACCGTCATGGCCACGCATGCCAACGGCAATGTGGTCCGATTCCAGGCGGTCTGCCGCATCGACACGCCTGTGGAGGTCGATTACTACCGGAACGGGGGCATCCTTCAAACCGTGCTGCGGAACTTTCTGAAGGGTTAACAGTTGGGTGGCGGGATAATCATGCAAACAATTTGCATGATTATGTAGAAATATTTGCAAAGAAGGTGCGAAACGTCTAACCTTGTTTTGCGTTTTTATTTCCCACTTCATCCTAGTTCCATCCGCCATGAAACGTTTTGTTACAATCGCGACGCTGTTGCTGACTGCCCACGTGGCGTCCGCGCAGCTCAGCCTTCCTGTTGATTTTGAAAGCACGACCGCGAACTACGGTCTGACTGATTTCGGTGGCACGTCGTCTGCCATCGTGGAAGATCCGACGAATGCCGCGAACAAGGTTGTCCGCACCATCAAAGGCGCAGGTGCCGAGCTCTGGGCCGGAACCACGGTCGGCGGGGTGATCGGCTTCGGCACGAAGATTCCGTTCACGGCCTCGCAGACCAAGATGTCGGTCCGCGTCTGGTCGCCGGACGCCGGCATCGCCGTCCGTCTCAAAGTCGAGCAGGCCGGTATCCCGACCATCAGTGTCGAGACCGAAGCCATCACCACCGTTGCCAACGGCTGGCAGACCCTCGTGTTTGATTTCACCAATCAAGCACCCGGCACGGCCGCGCTGAATCTGGCCAGCGATTACAACCTCGCGTCGATCTTCTTCAATTTCGGCGTGACCGGTGCGAATGCGGGAGTGAAGACCTATTACTGGGATGACATGGCGTTCGGTTCGGGTTCGGCCGCTCAAGGACCAAGTCTGCCGCTCAACATGGAGAACAGCGGCATCGATTGGGCCGCTGCGATCACCGGATTCGACGGTGGCGATCTGTCCCGCATCGAAAATCCGGACAAGCGCGGCATCAACACGAGCAACCACGTGTTGCGGATGGTCAAGAATGCCGGTCAACCCTGGGGCGGGGCGTTCGTCACCTTGGGACCCGATATCAATCTGAACCAGTCGACGGAGTTCAAGGTGAAGGTCTGGTCGCCACGGGCCGATGCGAAATTGCTCTTCAAACTGGAGAACCGGAATACGGCCGCCATCAATTTCGAGGTCAACCAGACGATCGGTGTCGCCAACGCGTGGACCGAACTGACCTATGATTTCTCCGCCGCCAACCGCTCCGCACTCTATGGCAAGGTGGTTCTGATCTTTGATCTGGGCACCATGGGTGATGGGACCGCGAATTACACCTTCTATGTGGATGACATCAGCCAGACCGAGGCACCGCCTCCTCCCGTCATCCCGTTCGTGCTTCCGGTCACCTTCGAATCCGCCGACATCAACTGGACGAACGCGTTCACCAATTTCGATGGCGGAAACCTGACCCGCATCGCGAATCCGGACAAGTCGGGCATCAACACATCAAACCATGTGGCCCGCATGGTGAAGAACGCGGGCGCACCCTGGGGTGGCGCCTTCTTCCGCCTCACGGAGGAAATCGACATGACGCAAACCATGTTCCGCGCCAAGGTGTGGTCGCCGCGCGCGGGTGCGACCATGCTGCTCAAGCTGGAGAACGACACCAACGGTGCGCTCAATTTCGAGCGGAACGAGACCATCACCGTAGCCAACCAATGGACCGAACTCATGTTCGACATGAGCGGCTACAACCGGGATCATACCTACCAGAAGGTGGTCATCATCTTCGATCTGGGAACGCCGGGCGATGGCTCGTCCAATTTCACCTTCTATGTGGACGACATCACGAACGATCCGGCGACCAGCATCGACGAGTCGGTGGACGGGCCGCTGACCCTGGCCTTGGAAGCCAACTACCCGAACCCCTTCAACCCGAGCACCCAGATCGCCTACACCGTGCCCCAGTCCGGCCCGGTCCGCCTGGCCGTCTACGACCTTCTCGGTCGTGAGATCGCGGTTCTCGTGGATGGCGTGACCTCTTCCGGTCGCCATACCGCCACCTTCGACGGTTCGCAGATGGGTTCCGGCGTGTATCTGTACCGCCTCACCGCGAACGGTACCTCTGTCACCCGCAAAATGATGCTGGTGAAATAAACCACGCCTTGACACCTCGTTAGGCAAAGGTCCCGGATTCGTCCGGGGCCTTTTTTTTTGCCACTCAGGTGGAGGAACGTTTCACCAGACTCACTGGTATCAGGCTCTGGATGCCGACCGGATGCTCCGGATGCAGGATGCGCTCCCGGAGAGTCCGCAGCGTGGTCCGCGCGAGCGTCGAGAAATCGGTCCGGATCGACGAGATGTCGGGATGCGAATGCCGGCTCATGGGCAGGTCGTCGTACCCGAGTATGGCGACATCCTGAGGTATGCGGATTCCGGAGATGCGGGCCGCCTCCAGAAAGGCGTTGGCCATGAGGTCGTTGCTCAAAAACACCGCTCGAGGACGAGTGGCCGGCGGTTGGCGGTTCCAATCCGCGAAGGCGTCCATCCCCGATTGGTAGCCGAAATCACCTTGGAATTCCCAGGTCAGGCGTATTCGGTCGCTGTTTCGGCCACAGGCATCGCGAAAGCCGGTGTTCCGGAAACTGGTCTCCGCCTTGTTCGCCGGGCCCTTCACGAGTCCGGCGGTGGCGTACCCCCGGTCCATGAAATGTTCCGCCGCCACATACCCCGCACCGTATCCGTCGAACGTGATCGTCGGTACGATGGGACTCTCCAGGTGCGCGTTCGACAGGATCGGATACCGTTCCGGCAGTCCCTCCATCATGCGGCCGTAATCCTCACGGGTCAGTTCGGGCAGGAACAGGATCACGCCGTCGTAGCGCTGACCCGTAAGCAGCAACAGGCGACTGACGATCTCATCCCGCGGATGGTTCAGGCTGTGCAAGGCCACTCGAAGGTTGAAGGTGGGTGCGATTTGTGCGAAACCGTGGAAATAACTGGCATAGAACTCCCCTTCATGGAAATCGGTGATCAAAGCCACGTCCAAGGGTGCCTTGGCGCGGTCGTCCGCCCGGACACGCGATATCGGATAATGCATCCGCTGCGCGGTCGTGATGATCGCACTGCGAGCCGCATCCGATATCTTCGAAGAGCCGCTGAGTACCCGCGAAACGGTGGATATGGAAAATCCGGTGGCCGCGGCGATGTCGTGAAGGGTCGGTTTCATGGGATGGCGGAAGGTACGAAACCCGGATCCGGATGACCGAACGCACCATGATGCAAATATTTTGCATAAATAATGAAATTATTTTCATCAATGCGTTGCATCCTGTCGGATGTTCTGCTAATATGCCCCGGATAGCGCTTCCACAGCGCATGAACCTACACGTCAACCGATTCCGCCATGGCCTCCTTCCTCGTCACCGCCACGATCGTCTTCGGATTCGTTCCGGCCGTTCTCGCTCAAGCGCCGCCTCTGGGCAGTGAGTTCATCTTTTTTGTGGAAGGCCGGAATGTGACCATACCTGCCGACATTTCCTTGGAATACATCACGGATCCGACCCGGCCCGCGAACCGCGTGGTGCGTTTCAACCAAGGAAACTGGAATAACATCGAGGGGTTCGACTGGCCGAACGGCGTGGATCTGACCGCGAACATCGCCGCGGGTGACTCCATCTTCTTCAAGGTCTGGTCCTCACCCGTGAATTCGGTGGCTCCGGGCAAGCCGCGGTTCATCATGCTGGATAGCAGCCCGGACAACCGCATCAGTTTCCGCTTGTACTACAATTTCCCCGATTCCGTGCATACCGGCCGATGGGTACAAGTGGCCGTCCCGTTTCCGCCGGCCACCCGCGCCCTGCTGGATTCCGCGAAAGTGGGTAAGAATCCGGATGGCACCCCTCGGCAAGGCGGGGCCTTGAGCGCGCATGATTCACGCTGGCAGTATTGGGGAGCCTATGACGATGCCATCGGGGTGATCGACCAGGTGACCCACCCGAACTGGCGCGAATTCAATTTCAACCGTGCGCGGCGTTTCGGGTTCTTCTGGGACCAACCCGATCCGAGTACGAACGGGCCCATCTTCCTGGATGATTTCTACATCGGTCGAAGCAATACGGACCTGGAGAAGACGAAGAACCCACCGCCTCCGGCAGCCGGTCTCGCCGCGGCTACGGCCAATGGTGTGAACACCGTGAGCTGGACACGTGGTGCCGACATCAGCGCGTATAACGTCTATTTCAGCGGTAGCCAGATTTCGGATGTCACCTCGCCGGATGTTTTTTTCTGGAAAACGGTCAATGCCAACGATGTCTTGTCGCTGAACCATCGCGTGGTGTCGCCGCACCCGGACGATCCCACCCATACCTACCACTACGCGGTGACAGCCACCAACCTCTGGAGCACCGAGAACACGGATGTCACCCAAAGCCGGATCTCGGTGGCGGCATCGGGCCCGGACGAATCCTACATCTTCAAATTCACCGCTAGCGAGGAAGCGCAGGTCCTCAACAGCCTCGACACCCGCACCCTGAGCACGGCGGGTTTCCCGGTCGGTGTCATCAAACCCTTCGAGATGAAGGCCAGCACCTCGGGTGCCACGGTTCGCCGGCCACCGAATGATGAGGTGGTCAATGGCAAGGCCTGGGTCGGTTATGGCGACAGCGAAGGGGAGGTGATCTTCTATGTCTACGTCGAGGTGATGGACAACGACCTGGTGTACAATCCCATCGTGAATGCGCAAGGGGCCTTGGATTGGAATTCCTACAAACGGGACCAGATCGAACTGCGGATGGGTTCCTACCGGGTGAACTTCGTGACGGGTCCGACCAACCGCGCCCCGGGGCGTGGCGAAAACCCGGACTACACCTTGGCATTCCGGCCTACCACGACCGACATCGAGACCGCCCGCCCGCTCAACCCGAAGGTGTATGTGACCTTCGCAGGTCTTGCCAACTACCCCTTCGCCTTCGAACCGATCCATCAGCCCATCATGAACGGTCAGACCCAGGTCGGTTACCGCATTTTGGCGGCGTTTGAGGCGGCGAAGTTGCGTGAGCCGACCGATTATGCGAATGACGCTCCCTTCACACCGCCTGGGCCGAGCGAAATCGCCTACATGCCGTTCAGTCTGATGATCGTGGATGATGCCAACGACACGCGCCCCTTCTTCTGGGAGCAACCGCGCTACCTGGTGACCACCAGTTGGAAACCGAATTTCGGCACCTTCTACTTCGAGGACCCCTCCAACTTCTCGGCGGTCGCCATCGCGGGTGCCAACCGCCGGGTCACATCCATCGACGACGGTCTGGATGCAGGTCCGGACCGAATCGCCCTGGTGCAGAACTACCCCAACCCCTTCAACCCCGCCACATCCATAAGGTGGCAGATGCCGGTGTCCGGTCATGCGGTTGTGACGGTCCATGACCTTCTGGGGCGCCGTGTGGCCGTTCTGGCGGATGGAGTCTTCTCGGCCGGTTCCCATACCGTCCGTTTCGACGGTGCCGGTCTCGCGTCGGGCATGTATCTCTACACGCTCGAGGTCGGCGAAACCCGACTCACGCGGAAGATGCTCCTGATGAAATGAGCCGGATTCCGATTCTTCTTCTTTTTCTTCTGCTGCTTCCGAGTCTTGCCCTTGCCAGCAGCAAGGGCAAGATCGTGGGCAAGGTGACCGATACGCGTTCGGAGGAATTACCCGGCGTCCAGGTCATGATTGAGGGCACCACCCGCGGAACCGTAACGGATGTGGACGGCTTCTATCAGTTGCTGAACCTCGATCCGGGTTTCTACACCATCGTGTTCCGGTATGTGGGTTTCGCCGAATTCAGGGTCACCGAGGTGGAAGTGTATCCGGATCGGACCTCGACCATCGACGTGCGCATGCGGGAAGCGGTGATCGAAGGGCAGGAAGTGACCGTGGTGGCGGAAAGGCCCCTTGTGCAGCGCGACCGCACCACCACCACCGCGGTGGTCAACGAGCGTCAGATCGCGAATCTGCCGGTCGTGAACCTGGCCCAGATCGTCAACCTTCAGGCCGGTGTGGTGGACGGCCATTTCCGAGGCGGCCGTCGAAACGAAGTCTCCTACATGGTCAACGGGGTTCCCATCAACAACCCGTACACCAACACCGCCGGCTTCGAGGTCGAGCAGAACATGGTCTCGTCTCTGGAGGTCATCAGCGGTGTGTTCAATGCCGAATATGGCCAGGCCATGTCCGGTGTCGTGAACATCACGACCCGCGGGGTCTCCGATCGCTGGACCGCCAGCGCCCTCGGCTACATGCGGACCTTCGCCACGAACCGTGAAATGGAGTTCGTCGAGCGCACATCCGCCCCGGGTGAGGACCTCTCCTATTCCGATTTCCGGTCGCGACCGGTCTCCTTCACCAAGGCCGCCGATGTCGTGAACCTGCTCGACGGGCAGGTGACCGTCGGCGGACCCCTTGTCAAAGACAAACTCGGCGTGCGGATCACCGGCCGTTACGTGCGAGACAAGGGCCACTTCATCGGGCGGGATCTTTTCCGCCCGAGCGATGCGACACTCTATGTCAACACGCCGCCACCCGGCGGGTACACCGATCCCCAAAATCCGCAAGCCGACTGGCGCATCATGTCTTCCGGTTCCGGAGATTTCGTCTCAATGAGCGATGGCGAGCGCTTCTCCATCAATTCCGCGGTGGTCTATGAGGCCTCACGGCGCTTGAAGCTGGATTACAACCTCTTCCTTCAGAGCGGCTCCTACCGCGGCTTCAACCATTTCCGGAAATACGCCCCCTTCGGTCAGAACACCGAGGAATCGTTGAACATGACGCATATCCTGGGAACGCGTTATACCCTGACCAACACGACCTTCCTGAACCTGAGCTACAGTTTCCAGCGAAACGATTACGACAACCGGCTCTATCCCACACCGACGGACGGTCGTTACGTATCGCCGGAAGCGGCCAACCGGGTCGGCGCGTTCGCGTTCGCGGTGAGCGGGAACGACCTGTACGTGGTCGATCATCGAACCAGCTCGCACACCATCGTCGGCAACATCACCAGCCAGGTGAACCGGATCCACCAGGTGAAATCGGGATTCCAATTGCGGTATCACGTGCTCGACAACGAATCCTTCGACATCGATGTGAACCAGGCGACCGGTCAGGCGAGCCCGGCCACCGAGCGTTGGCGCCGCACCGTTCTGAACGCGCGACCGATGGAACTCAGCGCCTACGTTCAGGACAAGATGGAGGTCGAAGACCTCATCATCAATGCGGGTGTGCGGTTCGACCTCTTCTCACCCGATTTCGACATCCCCTTGGATTGGGACCAGGCGAACCGGCCCTATATCCGCGATCCGTCGAATCCGGCCGACAGCCTGCTCAACCGACAGGCCTCATCCGTCAAAAGGCAGATCAGTCCGCGGATCGGCATCGCGTTTCCGATCTCTTCCACCGGGGTGATCCGGTTCTCCTACGGTCTGTTCTTCCAATTACCGGAATTGTCGCAGGTGTATGTGAATCCGGCCTATGTGGTGAACGAGTACGCGCCCATCACCCGATACGGCAATGCGGATATCCGGCCGCAGACCACCTCCACCTTCGAGATCGGCCTGCAGCAGGGCCTGACCGAAGATCTCGGCATGGAGATCACCTTGTACACGCGCGACATCCGCAATCTGATCGGCGACCGCATCACCTTCGATGTGGGCACCACCAATTACGTGGTCCGATACATCAACCGGGATTACGGCACGGTCCGCGGGGTCACCTTCAGCCTCTTCCAACGGCCGCGCGGATCCTTGAGCTGGAATCTCGATTACACCTTGCAATTCGCCTCCGGCAGTTCCGCCATCAGTGGAGATGCCTTCCAACGGGTGGAGGCGGGCCTGGGCGAGACCTTGACCTTGACGCGCCTGGATTGGGACCGCCGCCATTCCCTGAATGCGACGGTGACCTACGAGCCGATCAAGGGGTTGAACATGACCATGGTGAACCGCCTCAACAGCGGCAATCCGTACACCACGGTTCGAAGCTTCGTGTCTTCCTATATCCGGAACAACAAGGACCGTCCGTATTTCTACTTGGCGGATTTGCGCATGTATTACAAACCGGCCTTCATCGGGCGCAATGTGTCGGTGCTCTTCCAAGTGGACAACCTCTTCGACGCCACGCCCGAATACGGCATTTATTCCGACTCCGGAAACGCCTTCGAAACCATCGACAAGGAGCGCAACCGAGGCTCCATCCTTCAGGGGATCAACACGATCGATGATTATTTCTACCGCCAGGATTTCCTGGGCGCACCCCGGCGTGTGAGCGTCGGCATCCAACTCCAGTTCTGATGCGCAACCGTCTGCTCGTTTTCAGTTGGATACTCACCTTGGCGGTGCCACCCGCCTTCGGTCAATCCGACATCCCCCGAACCTACCGTGGACAAGGCAACCAGATCGCCCGGGGTGTCATGGATGGCAACCTGATCGAGACCAATTACCGGAACCACGGCGAGATGTCCCGTTTCGGCGATATTCCGCACGGCGTATGGCCTCGCGGAACCGGCGGCCGCCATATCGATGGCGTCGGCCTTCTGATCTCCGGTCTGGTGGAGGCCGAACGCGTGAAATGGGCCAACCTGTCTCCCTTCTTCGCGAACAGGCCCGATACGGTCGTCTCCCCGGCGATCATCAATTACCGTGATTTCGGCCGGAAAGTGGGGGCGGACGGATTCATCTGGGGATGGCTGCCCTTGCAAGGGTTCCATAACCCGAACCGCATCGATCCCATCACCGGGGCGGCGCGTCCGATACCGGCCAAAAGCACGGATCCCAGTTCCTGGCCGGCTTTCTGGCCCGACCGGCTCGGAAATGTCGACGATCCCGGATGGCCGGGCAAATGGAACGGTCTGTTCGGTAAGGGCGTGTTCAACGCCGACCAGGAGACCTACTACGTGATCGATGACGGGCGCGATTACGAATACCGCATCGATCCCATCACCCGCCAACCCAACAGCCGGAACGGCGTCTTCTATCCGGACCCCGGAGACTCCACCATGGGTGGCATGGGCCTCCAGGTGCAGGTCCGCCATCTGCAATGGGCCAACATCCTCGCGGAAGACATCCTCTTCCTGCTCTACCGCGTCACCAATGTGGGCCGTTACGATCATGAAACCCTGTATTTCACCAATATCGTCGATTTCGGCCTGGGCCAGGACGAGAGCAACGGCCAAGCCGAGTACAACGCGCAGTTGGACATGGCCTTCGGATGGGACCGCACCGGCGTCGGCATCCGTCCAGGCGGAGGCACCTATGCCCTGGGCTATGTCGGATTCGCCTTCCTGGAAAGTCCAGGCAACTCCTTCGACGGCTTGGACAACGACGAAGACGGCATCATCGACGAGAAGCGCGACAACGGACCTGGAATCCGGATCGAAGGGCAGGACAACATCCGCGCCTACGCGCAAGCCAATTACAACATGGCCCGCTTCGAGGCGACCTTCGGCCGCCTCGAAGATCGACCGGCCTTCAAACTGGGGTACTGGTGGACGGGCGATGAGAACATGACCTGGCGCCGTTTCGAGGATCTCAACGGCAACGGAGAGTGGGATCCGGGCGAGCCCATCAACGACGACGTCGGCATGGATGGTCTGGGTCCGAACGACTTCGGGTATCCGGGGCCCGATACCGGCGAGGCGGATGGCATACCCACTCCAGGCGAACCCAACTTCGACCAGCTCGATGTGCAGGAATCCGACCAGATCGGTCTGACCGGCTTCGACCTGAGCACGCGCCCCTTCTACGAGGCCGGTGAAAACCTGAGAACCGACCAATGGTTGTATGAGCGCATCCTGTTCAGCCAGTTTCCGCTCGGGCAGGAACCGGAGAGTTTCATCGCCGATGTGGAGCCCTTCCTGCTCTTCGCCTCCGGTCCGGTGACCTTGCCGCCCAACAGCAGCGATTTCTTCTCGCTCGCCTGGATTTACGGCACCAACCGGCAGGACTTCCTCAAGAACCGGCAGGTGGTGCAGAACATCTATGACGCGAACTACAACTTCGCTCAGGCGCCCTTCATGCCCACCCTGACCGCCATTCCGGGCGACGGCGTCGTGATCCTCACCTGGGATTCCGTTTCCGTGGCCAGCTTCGACCGATTCACGCAGGAATTCGATTTCGAAGGATACCGGCTGTACAAGGGCACCGATCCGCTGCTGTCGGACGCCCGGCTCGTCACCAACGCCGATGGCGTACCCACCTTCTACCGCCCGCTGGCCCAATGGGATCTGGTCAACGGCATCAAAGGCAACCGGACGGTTCTGGGTGGCGAGGCCATCTACAACCTGGGTAACGATACCGGTTTGCAATACTTCTACATCGATCGCAATGTGAAGAACGGCGTTCGATATTACTATGCGCTCGTGGCTTACGACCGCGGCGTGATCAGCGCCGATGGCGATGTGTCGATCGACCCCATCGAAAACGTCTTCAATTTCGCGGTGGACGGGTTCGGCAATGTCCGCGGCAATTCGATCAATGCCAAGGTCGCCGTGCCGCGTGCCAAGGCGGCCGGGTTCGTGCCTGGCGGGGCGAACGAAGACCTGTCTCGGGTCACATCCGGTGTCGGAACCGGATCCATCCGGGTGACGGTGGGCAACGAGGACCTCGTGAAGAAAGACCACGTGTATCGGATGGAGTTCACCGATACCACCGCATCCACCGAGTTCTATGCGACGAAGAGTTACCGCATCCGTGACATGACGGAGAACCGTGTCGTTCTGCCGGACCGGGCCATGGGCAGTTCCACACCGCTGGTGGACGGGTTTGTGGTCGAGATCTTCAACCACCCCGTGATCCGGTATTTCGATGAACGGACCGGCTGGGTGCAGAACTATGGTACCGACAATGAGCGAACCAGCCGCAATCCGCGCGACTTGGACGGGGTGACCACCACCTGGACGGCCACGCCCGCCGTGATCGATCCGACGGAATCCACCTTTTCACGGCGCACACCCGACAACTTCGAGCTCCGATTCACCGCGAACAAGGTCTATCGGCCACCGCTCTTCCAAACCAGCGTCTACCGACGGGATTCCTTGAACGTGCGGGCCTTCAACATCAACACCAATACGCAGGTCGATCTGCTGTGGCTGGATGTCAACCGGAACGCCACACTCGATCCCGGAGACCAGCTCATCATCAGCGACATCGAACCCGGATTCGGACGGCGTTTGCGCCATCGGATCACCTTCACCCACACCGGGGGCGCCTCGGTAGCCCCGACCCAGGGTGACGTGTTCCGCATCGCGAACCGCAAACCCTTCAAAACCGGGGATTTCTTCCAGTTCACGATCTCCGACGCCCGGTTCGATCCGGCTTTGGCGAAATCCGAACTCGACAAGGTGGCGGTGGTGCCCAATCCGTACATCGGTGCCGCCGAATGGGACTTGAGAACCATCGAGCAGGGTCGTTCCGACCGGCGCGTGCAGTTCATCAACCTCCCTCAGCGGTGCACCATCCGCATCTACAATGTGCGTGGTGAGTTGATCAACACCCTGCGTCACAATGCGACCGACGACAACGGCGCCCTGTTCTGGGACATGCGCACCAAGGAATCGCTGGATGTGGCCTACGGTGTGTACATCTTCCACGTCGACGCGCCCGGAATCGGTGAGAAAATCGGAAAGTTCGCCATCATCAAATAGGATGAAACACCTTCGCCTCCTCATCCTGCTGTTCACGCCCCTGCTCGCCTCCGCGCAAAGCAAGGTCGGCACCACGGCCGCACCCTTCCTGACCATCGGCACGGGTGCCCGTGGAACGGCGTTGGGCCATGCCTATACCGCATCCGCCACCGGATCCGACGCCCTCTTCTGGAACCCCGCATCCATCTCCGTCGCCGACGCCGGAAACGGCCGCACCGGCAGCCTGCTGTTCACCCATTACGAGTGGTTCGCCGGCATCCGGTACAACGCCTTCGGTGTGACCGTGCCGGTGATGGGCCATTCGACCATCGGCTTTTTCATGGCCTCCCTCGATTACGGCCGGATGGATGTGCGTACCGTGGACCAACCCGATGGAACCGGTGAAACCTTCCGCTCGGGCGACATGGTGGCCGGCGTGGGTTACGCCCGCCCCCTGACCCGCAATTTCCACTTCGGCGGCAGTGTGAAGTACATCCGCCAGACCATATGGGACATGCAGGCCCAGACCATGGCCATGGATCTCGGGTTCATTCTGAACACCGATTATTGGAACGGGCTGCGCTTGGCGGCCTCCATCCAGAATTTCGGGGGCAGCATGCGGATGGATGGCATCAACAGCCAGATCTTCATCGATCCCTTTCCGAACAACAGCGGCAGCAACGACCGTGTGCCGACCCGCTTCGAGACCGATGAATGGGCTCTCCCGATCCAGTTCAAGTTCGGCCTCGCCATGCCGGTCGTGAAGACGCCTTGGCTGACCTGGGAGCTGATGACCGAGTCGCATCAGACCAACGACCAATACCTCAACCTGGACAGCGGCACCGAACTGACCTTCCGAACCAATACCACGCAATTGGCGATACGGGCCGGATACAAGGATTTCGGAGTGAAAAACGTGGACAGCCATGCCACCTTCGGCGTCGGATTGAACACCCGGGTCGGCGCCGCCCGTCTCGGCCTCGACCTCGGTTATGTGCCGATGAGCCGTCTCGGCGACACCAAAATGATCGACATGCGGGTGTATTTTTAACGCATGGAACGTGGTTGGGTCGGCTATGTGATGATGCTCTTGGTTTTGGTCGGATGCCGATCGGAACCGCATGTGCCCTTCGATGCCGGAAACACCCTCGCCACGGTGAACGGGGACATCCTCGACGAACAGTTCTATTTCGATTCCTACATCGACTGGCTCACCCGCACCGGGTATAACGACGATGCGACCGCCCGTCAGATCCACCTTCAGAACGCCATCGACATCCTCTTGCTGGCTCAGGAGGCCCGCCGACGTGGCATGAACCAGACTCCCGCGCACCTCGAGCACATGTCGCTCATGCGGGATGCCGCCCTCGGCGGACGTTTCCTGCAGGCCGCCGCCTTCGATACGCTAGGACCCGTTTCGGATGTCGACATCCGCCGCGCTTTTGTGAACACCCACCGCAAGGTCCATGTGCGGCAATTGTTTTTCATGGATGAGGCCGAGGCGCGGCGCTACCAGCGGCGGCTCTCCCTTGGCGAGGATTTCGTCGCCTTGGCCAATGAACTGTACCGCACCACCGACGTCGACCCGGATGCGGGCATGGTCGGCGACATCGCCTACTTCGGGGCCGATGACGCCTTCACCGAAGCCGCCTTCGCCCTGGCGATGTTCGAGGTCTCGCCCGTGGTCCGGACCCGCCAAGGATGGGTCATCGTCCGGATGGAGAATGAGAACCGCAATCCCCTGATCCGGGAATCCGATTTCGTGAACCGCCGCAAACGCCTGAGAAGCCTGATGACGGAAAGACGGGTGAATCTGGCCGGCGACCGCTTCGTTCGCACCCACATGAGCCGGTTGAATCCGGTTCTGGATGCCGATTCCTACGCGGCCTTGAGTCCCTATTTGACGGGCCTGCCACCGACAATGCGCATCGAACCCGGAGAAATCCGTCGTATCCGATCCGCCATCACCCCGGATTCGCCCTTGGTCCGCTATCGGGATGGGAATGAGGAGCAGGTGTTCACCGTCGGGCAGTTCATGCGCTGGCTGCCGGTGCTTCCGGTTTCCGAGGTTCGCGGCCGCCCGGGTGCGGCCATCGGCCGGGCCCTGCGCAATGAGGTGCTCGCCCGCGACGGGGCCTCCGCGAAACTGGATCGCGACCCGAAAGTGCGCTGGCAGCTGAATTATGTCGGCACCTTCCGTCTGGCGGACGACCTGCGTCGGTCGATGCCCTCCGATTCATCCACAGCCCGGCTGATCGGTTCCCTGCGGGCGGGATCCGCCATCCGATTGGATGACGCCGCCTTCAAGGCGGCCTTCCCCTGAAGGGTCATTTGACCAGCAGGATGCGTCTGACCAAGGTGGACGTTGCGGTTTCAAGCCGGACGATGTACACGCCCGAAGCCAAGCCCGTTGCATCAAACCACACCTGGTGCGTGCCCGCCGGCTTGACGCCATCCGCCAGAACGGCCAGTTCACGACCCAGAAGGTCCTGCACAACCAGGCGGATCGGGCGCCCGCTATCCAGCGTGTAGCGGATTTGCGTGCCCGGATTGAACGGATTCGGATGGTTCGGATGCAGTTCGATGCCGCCCGGGCGTTCGACATCCCGGGGGATGTCGGTCGATGCGAGTCGGAATCGGAGCGACTCCAGGCGGATGCCGGCGGTGTTGATCACGACCCGCAAACGGTGCGTTCCGGCCGGTATGGTCAAGGGATTGACCGTGGAACGCGTCACGATCGTGGTGTCGGACTGGGCCGTCAAGGCCATCGTGATCAGGAAGGTGTCGTTCAGAAAGAGCGTGGCCGTGCCGCGGCTGCTGGTACCCACGCCGCGGAGGTCGATGAAATAACTGCCCTCATTCTCCGCATGGATCGTGTATTCCATCCATTCGTCCCGCTCCGTATGGGCGATCAGATATCGGGTCGTATCGGCCACAACCCAGGTCACGACATCGACGCCATCATGCGGACGCGCCTTGGGGTCGGTCGGACGCCCCAGGTTCACCAGAGGCGTGGTGTCGTGGTAACCCAAGCCTTGGCCACCCTTGTCGAATTCAACCAAGGGCACCAACCCGGGCAAGGGGTGGCCGCCCTCGCGAAATGGCGCTCTGGTGCAACCCGCGCCCACAACGAGGTCCATGGGTTCGGAACTGGTCGACACGCCGTTGTCATTATCGATGGCGACCGCCGTGAAGCGGTGGCACCCATCGCTGATCGGGCCGAGATCCAAGTGGAAGGGCGCCTCCATGACACTGCCAAGCGCCGTGCCGTCCAGGAAGAAATCCACCTGGCGCACCGTTCCATCCGTATCGCGTGCGGCGGCCTCCAATCGGACGGGTTCGCCCGACGCCAGATTTCGGACACCGCCCGGAAGGTCGAGCGAGACCGTCGGCGCTTGGTTCACATCCTGATATACCCGGATGTAATCGATCACGAGGGATTGCGGCAGCAGGCTCTCATCCACCACGTTGGCATTCGCGCCGAAGAAATTGCCACCGACCGCCAGATTGAGGATCAAGTGGAAGGATTCATCGAAAGGATACCACTGCGCATTCAATGTGGATTTCCGGATGCTGTGGTAGAGGGTGCCGTTGACGAACCAATCGATGCCTTCCGGCGTCCATTCGATCGCGAAAATGTTGAAGTCGTCGGAGAACCGGCCGTTGGGCAAGGTGTGGTGGTTGCCTCGGAACTCGCGGCAGGTCAGCACATTGGTGCTGGTGCAACCGGCCCGCCAGTAATGCACCGTGCCTTCCACGCGCGTCGGTTCATTGCCCCGCCCCTCCATGATGTCGATCTCGCCGCTGCGGGGCCATCCGCCGAACACGCTCTGCGTCGGCATCATCCAGATGGCCGGCCACATGCCGGCACCGATCGGGAGCTTGGCCCGGGCTTCGATGCGTCCGTATGTGAAATCGGCCAGATACTGCGATTTGATCCGTGCCGACGTGTAGCGGGCGTCTCCGACCGTCTGCCGGAGCGCGGTGATGTGAAGGAACCCGCCCATCACCCGGACATTGCTGGCCGCGGCGGTGTAATATTGAAGCTCCCCGTTCCCCCAACCGTTCTGACCACGACCAAGATCGTAACTCCAGTTGCTTGGCGATGGCGTGCCGTCCGTGTTGAACTCATCCGACCAGACGAGCGCGATGCGCTGGCCGACAACCTGCGCCGACCACATCAACACGATGCAGATTCCGGACATGAAGGGTTTCATATCCGCAGATTACGCAAAAATTTGCACATGCGATGCAAAATAATCGGCTTCTCGCGCGTCGATCAGCTCGATTGCCGATGCATCAGGGATACCGGTATCAGGCTTTGGATGCCCGTCGGATGGTCCGGATCCGTGATCCGCTCCTTCAGCACACGGAGCGTGGTTTGCGCCAAGGCCTCGAAATCGGTCCGGATCGACGAGATGGCCGGTTGCGAATGGCGGCACATCGGCAGATCGTCATATCCCAGGATGGCCAGTTCCTCGGGTATGCGGATACCTGCCACACGGGCGGCTTCCAAAAACCCGGTCGCCATGAGATCGTTCGCCACGAACACCGCCTCGGGGCGCGGATCGCATCGCATCCAGCTCTGGAAGGCATCCACGCCGCTGTGATACAGGTAATCGCCCGGATATTCCCAGATGATGCGGATGGCGCCGTCGGTGCGAAGGCAGGCGTCTCGGAATCCCATGGTCCGATAACTGCTTTCGGCCTTGTCCGCCGGACCCCGGATCAGCCCCAGCCGCGCATACCCTTGGTCCTTGAAGTGCTGGAATGCCATGGTTCCCCCCCCATACCCGTCGAAGGTGATCGTGGGAACGACCGGACTTTCGATGATGGCATTCGAGAGAACCGGAAAACCGACCGGCAGGCGCCGAAGCAGATCCTGGTAATCCACCCGGGTGAATGCGGGGATGAAGAGGATGGCCCCGTCGTAGTACCGGTCGGTCGGATGGGAGAGGTGGCTGGGTGTTTCCACCCGCGGATTGTGCAGGCTCAGCAGAGACAACCGGATGTTCAGCTGCGGCGCCGCTCGGGCGAACCCTGAAAAATAACTGGCATAGAACTCGCCTTCGTGGAAATCCGTCACCAAGGCGATGTTCAGGGTGGCATCGGCATCATCCGAATTCCGGATGCGCCCCAAGGGGTATTGAAGCCGCTTGGCGGCCTCGATCACGATGGTGCGGGTGGATGCCGATATCTTTTTGGATCCGCCCAAGACGCGCGAAATGGTGGATATCGAAAAGCCCGTCTCTCGGGAAATGTCGTGCAGGGTGACTTTCATGATTCGGGTTGGATCCGGTCATGGTATCCGCCGATGCCGTAATAGGCGATGAACAGGTAACAGAGCAGGGGCAGCAGGAAGGCGGTCTGAAGGCCGGTCGCGTCGGCAAGTGCGCCATACAAGGGCGGTACGACCGCACCCCCGACAATCGCCGTGCACAGGATCCCGGAGCCTTGGGCGGCATGTGGCCCCAGATGCTGGATGGCCAATGTGAAGATGGTCGGAAACAGGATGGAATTGAACAACCCGATCGCCAGGACGCTCCATACGGCCAACCAGCCGCCCGATATCAGGTTCACGCCCAACAACGCCACATTGACACTGGCGAAGACCGCCAGGAGTCGGGCCGGATGGATCCAGGTCTGCAACCAGGATCCGATGAACCGACCCACCATGGCTCCGCCCCAATAAAAGAAGACAAAGGTGCCGGCCAGTTGCGCTGGTCCCAGCTCCGAAACGCCGTTCCCAGCCAGGAAACGGGCGATGGTCGCCATTCCTTCCGATCGGAGAACGAGCGCGCGGATATCCAGATGCAGGAAATAGTTCACCAGATAACTTCCGATGGTCACTTCCGCACCGACATACACGAAGATGCCGATGGCCCCCAATCGCAGGGAGCGGTGCGACCATGCGGCGCGGTAGGAGCCAGAGCGGTCGGTGGTGGTCTCCAGGATCCTGGGCAGCCTCACCCATGCGAACACACCGGCGACCAAAATCAGAACGGCGGCCAGGATGGCGAACGGCTGTTGAACCGCCACCGCCTCCGCCGCGAAATAGGCCTCCTTCGCATCACCCCCCAAGGCGGCGATGGCTTCCGCATCCAACACCTGGCTGCTGAGAATGAAGGCGGCGCTCACCAATGGCGCCAAGGTGGTTCCCAAAGAATTGAATGCCTGGGCCAGATTCAGGCGCGAGGCCGCCCGATGCGGATCACCCAGCGCGGCCACGTACGGATTGGCCGCCACTTGCAACACCGTCATGCCGGACGCCAACACGAACAGGGCCAACAGGAACCATTCGAAGATCCGGAATGCCGCGGCCGGATAGAAGAGCAGACAGCCCAAGGCCATCACAGACAAGCCCACCACCGCGCCCTTCTGGTAACCGATACGGGAGATCAGGTAGCCGCTGGGGATCGAAACCATGGCATAGGCCGTGAAAAAAGCGAACTGCACGAGGCCGGCTTGGAAATAGCTCAGTTCGAAGACATCCCGCAACCGAGGTATCAGGGCATCCACCAGCACGGTGATGAAGCCCCACATGAAGAAGAGGACCGTGATGATGGCGAATGCGTGTCGTGTCGAGGTGCTCATGGAAGGTTCCGCATGGTGAATCGGGTGGTCAGCCAGTTCCGGATCGGCGTCCGCAGGATGTGCCGGATCGCCGAAACGCGCAGGGAATGTACCGCGCTTCGGCCACCGATCGCCATATTGAATTCGGCCCTCCGGATCACCGCTACCGCCCGGCGGCGTGCCCGTCGGGCGTAACCGTGCGTATCGGGCCAGGTACCGGCGAGGTCGGCCGCATTCAGCCAGCCCAGATTCATGCCCTGTCCGCCGATCGGACTCGTCACGTGTGCCGCATCCCCGACCAACACCACACGCCCGTGGGCCATCACCGGACTCAGGTACCGATAGGCGGTGAAGCGGCTGTACATGCGTTGGTCTTCCGGACGCAGCCGCACGCCCGTGCGCGCCTCCACCGTGCGGATCAGGCCGTTTTCGCCATCCGGATCGGCAGGACCCCGCATCACCACCCAACGGCGGCGGTCTCCGAGCGGAAAACTCTCGACCATCCCGTCCGCATGCAGATGGATGCCGGCTTCCGCGGCGCCACCATCCGCTCCGTCGGTCAGGAAATCGCCCATATGGAACGCGTGCGGGTAGGCCCGTGGTGTTTGTTCCACTCCAAGGGCCCGACGTACGGCGCTGTGCATGCCATCCGCTCCGACCAGCCACCCGCACCGTATCGGTCCCGAAGAGGTATCCGCCATCACATGGTCGGTTCCGCCGCGGTATCCATCGAAACGGATGCCGCGTTCCACAGGCTCGGCCACCTGCTCCAAAATGGCCTCCGTCCGGAATTGGGGCACGAGCAGAACCTCACCCAAGGGTAAGGATCCGATGGGGTTGCGGCCATCGTATGCGACCCCTTGACGTACGGATACCGCCTCGGCACGTATCGCATCCAACACGCCGATGTCTTCCAAAAGACGGAACGAGACCGGATGGATGCCCACGGACCGGCTGTGGACCGATGGTGCCGTTGCGGCGTCGATGATGCGGTGACGGATGCCGTTTTTCCGCAGCAAGCCCGAAAGGAACAATCCGGTCGACCCCGCTCCGACGATCAGGATCTCAGTGTCGTTCATGCCGGATGCTCAATAGCCTCCACGGAAACTGCTTTTGGACGCTCCACTCCAAGGGGAGCACGTGCGTCAGCTCGGAACGCCGGAAGCTTTTCAGGATGCTGATCCGCCCGTCTTCATGGATGAAGGTTCCGATTCCGATCGGATTGGCGAACACCGTGAACAGGAGATAGGCCAAACGGCTCCGCCGCAAATCGCTATGGATGGTCCGGATCCGGGCAAGGCGCGCGCAATCCTCGGCCAGCTCACGGATCTCGTCGTCTTGGAGATGATGCAGCAGATGGTTGGAGATGACGAAATCGAAGCGCGCGCCCTCCTGGACCAACTCGGACGTCACCGCCTGCCGGTACCGGACCCCATGGGGCGGTTGGCGGTTCGCCATGGCGGCCGCCACGAAAGGGGACGGATCGATGCCCAATGCGCTCAACTCGAACCCGTCGGCGCGCGCAAGCCCGACCAAGTACTCCGAAATGTCGCCGAACCCGCACCCGATGTCCAACAAGGTATGGGCCACACCGGGTCGCAGGTGCGGTCGGATGTGATGGATGTAGGTGCGGTCCCACGCCGCCACCAACCGGTTCAAGGTTCCGAAACGCAGGTAGGTGCGGCGTAGGGTGCCGTGGTCGGCTTCCGCCTCGTCCATGCGTTCCACCAGGTGGGGTTGCCGCTCTTTGAAGCTCAACATACGCGCATGGTCGCGGTTTCCACCGTCAGGCCGGGTCCGAACGCCATCGCCACAAGGGTGCCCGGCGTTTCATTCAGAAAGCGCCGCAGCACGAACAGGATGGTGGCGCTGCTCATGTTGCCATACTCGCTCAACACACCCCTCGAATGCGCCAAAGCGGCGGGGTCCAACCCCAACCCTAATTGGATCTTGTCCAGAATGGCCCGCCCACCCGGATGGATGGCCCAATGGTCCACGTGCGGTGGAAGATCCGGAAGAAGCAACCCCAGATTGGCTTGCAGTATGTCGGGAATGTAGCTGCTCAAAACCATGTCGAATCCGGAATCCCCGATGGTCCATGCCATGTCGGTTTCACCCGTTGCCGTCAGATGCGTCCCGAAGGTGTCCAGTTCGATGCCGCCTTCACCCTCGGCTCGGGCCGTGACGATCGCCCCCGCCCCACCGTCCGCAAACACCGAGGCCGACAGGATGGCGTCCGGCTCGCCCGCGAAATTGAGATGCAAGGTGCACAATTCCACCGCCACCACCATCACCATGGCATCGGGTTCGGCTTGGCAGATGGTCTGCGCAAGCTTCAGTCCCGGAAACGCGGCATAACAACCCATGAAGCCGATGTGGTACCGACGCACGGTATCCCTCAGGCCGCACTGACGCACGATATCGAAGTCCGGTCCAGGAGCATAGAACCCGGTGCATGAGACCGACACCACATGGGTGATGGCATCCGCCGACAGGCCGTTGTGCGCGAGAAGATCCGTGGCGACACCCACATACAAACGGCTCGCCCAGTCCTTGTAGAGGCGGTTGCGGTCTCCGGTACCGGGGCGTTTCACCCGTTCGGCAGCCGTGTCGTAGTATAGGCCGCCTGGAGATCCGGGCATGAAATCCGGAATCACGCTGTGCCGACGCGCGATTCCGGAAGCGGTATAGACCCGGTGCAGCACGGCTTGGGTCATCCGGTCTCCGGGTACATGCGCTTTCATGAATTCACGTACAAAGCTGTTCTGCTCGTACACATAGGGAGGAACCTGTGTGCGGATGTCGATGATGCGTGCCGGTCGATGGGTCATGGATGGGGTTTCCGTCTCGATATGCGCCAAAAACGCACGTTATGAAGAATGGCGGCCGTGGACAAACCCAAGATGAGTCCGATCCACAACCCCTCGGGGCCCCATCCGGATCGGATGCCGACATACCAACCCAATGGCAGACCGATCACCCAATAGGAGAGGAAATTCACGACCATGGGGATCGCGGTGTCTTTGAGCCCGCGCAAGGCGCCGGATCCGCTCACCTGCAAGCCGTCCGACAACTGGAACAGCGCCGCCAGCATGAGCAGGCTCACGGCGCGGGACACCAGCTCGGTATCGGTGGTGTACAGACCGATGATCCGCTCCGGCACCATCACCATCACCAAGGCCATGCCCACCATGTACACGGCCGATATCGCGATTCCGACCAAGCCCGCATACCGCGCGTCGTCCATGCCGCTCCGGCCGAACACCTGTCCCACCCGAACCGTGATGCCCGAGGAGACCCCGAATGCGATCATGAACGTGACCGACGCCACATTCAAGGCGATCTGGTGCGCGGCCACCTCCACCGTACCCATGGTACCGATCAGGAGCGCCACAACCGAAAACATGGTCACCTCCATCCACATGCTCAAGCCGATCGGAAACCCGACACGTACCAACTCCGTGAGGACCGAACCCTGCAGGTTTCGGAAATGGCGGAAGATTCCGAACGACCGGTATTCGGGCTTGAGGAACGTATACAGGAACATGGATAACCCCATCACGGTCATCACCACGGCGGTGGCAACCCCCGTTCCCACCGCACCCATGGCCGGAAAACCCAACTTGCCATACATGAACACATAGTTTCCGGACACGTTGAACGCGAGTCCGATGAGGGCCACCCACATCGCCGGCCGTGTGGCCGCCATGCCTTCGTTGAGGTATTTCAACGCCAGATACACGTACATGGGCACGATGCCAACGCTCACCGCCCGCGTGTACCCGGTCGTTTTGCCATGGAGGGATTCATCCACCCCCATCCAGTCCAGAAGCGGTCCGGTGTACCATAAGGCCAGTACCGAGGGAACCGCCAGCGCAAGCGCCAGAACGAGGCCATGCCGACCGGTCGGACCGACCTGCTCCATCCGGCCTGCTCCGAAATGCTGGGCGATGATGGGCGACAAACCCATCAGGATCCCGATACCCAGGATCAGGACCGGCATCAGCAGGCTTGAGCCCAAGGCCACAGCAGCCAGGTCCTGCGCCCCCAGATGACCGGCCATGAGGGTGTCTACGGTGCTCATCGACACCTGGAGCAGGTTGCCGACCATGACCGGAAAGCCGATACGCAGCAGGATGCGGGCTTCGTCCCGGAAGCGGGTCAGGTCTCGTCGCAAAGGGGCAGCCGGATCGTGAAGGTGGTGCCCATGCCGGGCGTGCTGGAAAAGGTGATGTCGCCCTTGTGGGCCTTGACCACCTTGCGGCAGATCGCAAGTCCCAATCCCGTTCCGGCGCTTTTGGTGGAGAAATTGGGGATGAAAATGCGGGATTTCAAGGCATCCGGGATGCCTTCGCCATTGTCGATGACTTCGATCCATGCGCTGCCGCTGAACCGCGCGGTGCGGATCACGACCACGCCGCCGGCCGGGATGGCCTCCAAGGCGTTCTTCACCAGATTCAACATCACCCGTTTGAGCTCGTCCGGGGCCGCGAAGACCGTCAATCCGCGCGGGTCCAGATCCGACCACAGGTACAGCCGATGGTCATGCTGGTAGAGGGTCAGGATGGAGCGGATCACCTCGTTCACGTCGGTCGCTTCGAATTCCTCCATGATCGGCCGCGCGAATTTTGAAAAATCGTTTGCGATGTTGTTCAAGGATTCGATCTCGCGGATCAAGGTGTCCGATATGCGCGCGATCATCTCCCGGATCTCGTCCGGGCTCTTTTGCCCGTACCGAACCTGCTGGTCGAGGTGCTGTACGCTCAGCTTCATGGGCGTGAGCGGGTTCTTGATCTCGTGGGCCACTTGCCGGGCCATTTCGGCCCAGGCCGTCTGCCGTTCCTTGTCGGCCAGCTCGTCCTGCAGGTCTTTCAGTCGGAACACCATAAGGTTGTATGCGTTCGCCAGATCGCCGATCTCATCGCGGGATGACACCGGAATCAGGGTGTCGAACCGACCCGTGGCGATGCGCGTCAGGCCCGTGCGGAATTGTTGGATCGGCCGCAACCATTTCCGAGCCATCATCACCGCGACACCCAAAAACATCGCCAGTATGGTACTGTGTACGATCAGGTTCAACCTCATGGTCCGATGGATTCCATCGATGCGGGACTCCAGAGCGGCACCTTCGTACAGGTGAAGATCGGCCGTCGCGAAATGCCAGGAAAACACCGTCAAAACCAGTAGAAACAACAAACTGCTGAGAATAAATGTATCCAAGACCAAGTGTTCGAACCGATCCCGACCCCTCAGGAGACCGATGCGTTCCCCCGACCGGTACCGGTAGATGGCATATCCTGCCAAGGCCAGAGCAATGACCACATATGCGAGGCGGAGGAAGGAATGCAGGAAGTCGGCGTCGGGAACCCTTGGCAGGAATACGCGGTTGTCCATCCACAAGACCGCCAGGATATAACCGCTCACGAAGACCGCGCCGGCCAGGATGGCGCGTAAAGGAGAGAGGGACCATAACCGATCCGGAACACGATGCGCCCGATATGCCGCGCCATGCAGCATGACCGCCACCGGCACCGCCAAAACGAGCAGGGATACGCTTTCACGGCCGTCGGTCATGGCGGCGATGGCACCCGCCAGGCAGACCCCCGCCACCCATCCCGAATGCACCATGACCAAACGGTCCATCTCGCTGTTGAACAGGAACCAACCCGCCACGATGACAAGGGCCAACACGATCGCGGTCAGAATGGCGGCGCCGGCGGTCCAGGCGAGGGCCTCCACGCCGGGCAGAAGGTCCGCGCCCCTGACGAGCAACGCCGTCGGATCGGCACTCCGCATCAACAAGGCCCCCAACCCCATCAGGCTCCATCCCGAAAGAACCCCGTACAGTGTGGAGAAAGCGACCGTACGAGGCGTCCACGTGAGGCCATAGAACCGTTTGGTTCGGATCAGCCACATCCCGAACATCCAGGCCGGATACGCGTAGCTCGCGCTTCGAAGCCACAGTTCGACCCACGCGCGCGGACCGAGCCAACCGGTCGGTCCGATCAGGTCTGGCAGCACCAGCAGGCACAGGATCGGAACCGCCTGTCTCATCGGTTCCCATAGCCGCAAGCGCCATCCGGAAAATCGGGTCACGGCTCCTGAACGGTCGTCGACGGGGCGTCGCGCCACATGCGCTCAAGCCCGTAGTAAGCTCGTGCCTCCGGAAGGAAGATGTGGACAACCACATCGAAATAGTCGAGAACGACCCAGTTGTGAGCCTCCATGCCTTCCCGCCCGAAGGTGCGCTCACCCAGAGTGCGTTTGACGGTGTCCACCACATGGTCGGCGATGGCCTTGGACTGCACGTTCGACCCGGCCGTGCACAGGATGAAGGTGTCCGCAACCGAGGAGAGCTCCGCGATATGGAGGACCTGGATGTCTTCGGCTTTTTTTTCCAACAGGCAGTCGGTGATCTGGCGGACCAGCGGGGAGAAGTCAGTCATTCAAGGTAGGTTCAACGTGTCATAGTCAAGTCCGATCACGACGGTCGCGTCCAGGAAAAATCCACCCGATACCTCCCGGATGATGCGGTCTTCGCTCACATTCAAGGCGCGGGCCACGCGACGCGCGTGATCCAGGTTTCCGATCCGGTCGATCACGTAGGTGTGGGGCACATCGAACGACTCGAAGTTGCCGGATTCCACGACATCGAAGCCGCTTTTGCGGAGTACGGCCGTGAAACGGTTGGCCAGGCCGGCCCGCCCGGCACCATTCAGAACCTGCACCTGGATGATGTCGCTGATCAGACCGTCTTGAGCGGACGTGCGCTCGGACTGGATACGCGGCACCACCATCCGTCCCAGGAACGCAACCAGCAGCAACGCAAGCACCGCTCCGGACAGGATCAGCAGCGCGTTCAGCCGGCGGTCGGGTGATGTGACTGCCATCCCGTACGTTCAGTACCCGCGGTACATGGGGTTCATGAACCCGTAACCGCCGGGTTCATGCCGGAAAGAAACCTGGAAGAGCGTACGTTCCGAAAACCGGTATTGGAACTCGGCGTTTCGCAGATAGATCTGAGGCCCTTGGTGCATCATCATGCCGTTGCCGAATGGGGAATGGGCGAACGCGACATCCACACGCCCGGTCATGCGGTCGTTGAAATCGAGCATGAGGGTGTTCGTATACTGATTCCGGTTGTACATCTGCCCCCCGAAACCGCCCAAGGTCATCTCATAGGAATGGGACATGCGGACCTGCCTCAAAAACGGAGCGGCCGCCGTGTTCGATGGCGTCTGAGCCACGGGTCGGAAGACCGCCCCGGTCCATTGATACGGGCTGGGTGCGTGGTCGCGGAATTGGGCCGCCGCCGTCGAGACAGCCACGGTCGTGAGCAGGGCGAACAGGATGAGTCGTTTCATGGCATCTTTCGTTTATGAAGGTAACGTACGACATCCCCCGTCGGGATGCCATATCGAAATCACCAAAACGATGCGGAGGTGGAGGGATTCGAACCCCCGATACGCAGTGCGTATAACGGTTTTCGAGACCGCCCCGTTCAACCACTCTGGCACACCTCCCGAAAAGACTGTATATTAGGAAACTTTTTTCAGAGTTGGAAGAGCTCTTCCGCCAACTTTTTTTCAACGGTCCAAACCGTTCCGAATCCGAATGAAACTCAACGATTTCCGTTACGCCCTCGACAAGGTCCGCATCCCATCCCATCCGGTCGAGCCGCGTGACACATCCCGCCTGATGGTGGTGCATCGGTCCACAGGCGAGATCGAGCATCGTACGTTCCGGGATCTCGTTGAGTACATGAATCCCGGCGATTGCGTGGTCCTGAACGACACCAAGGTGTTTCCGGCCCGGCTCATCGGAAAGAAGGAGCGCACGGAGGCGGATATCGAGGTCTTTCTCTTGCGGGAGTTGCAACCCGAGAACAAACTATGGGATGTGTTGGTCGAACCCGCCCGGAAGATCCGAATCGGGAACAAGCTGTACTTCGACAACGACCTGGTGGCGGAAGTCGTCGACAACACCACCTCGCGAGGCCGTACCGTCCGGTTCCTGTTCGACGGATCCAACCTGGACTTGTACAAGACCTTGGACAAGATCGGCGAGACCCCGTTGCCGCCCTATCTCAAGCGCCAACCCGAGGAAGCCGACAAGGATCGCTACCAGACGGTGTTCGCCCGGGAACGGGGTGCCGTTGCCGCTCCGACGGCCGGCATGCATTTCACGAACGACCTTCTCGGCGCCCTGAAATCCAAGGGTGTGCACCTCGCTCCCGTCACCTTGCACATCGGATGGGGCACCTTTCGCCCCGTCGAGGTGGAAGACCTGACCAAACATCGGATGGATTCGGAGAACTATTACATCACTCCCGAATCGGCGGACCTTATCAACGGCGCCTTGGACCGGAAGAAGAACAAAGTCGTGGTGTGCGGCACATCCTCTGTGAGGGCTGTCGAGACGTCGATCACCGCGAGCGGCCATCTGAAACCCTCGTTCGGATGGACCGACAAATTCATCTACCCACCGTACGAGTTCAAGATCACCGAGGCCCTGATCACCAATTTCCATCAGCCCGAATCCACCCTCCTGATGCTGGGGGCCGCATTTTGCGACTACGATCTGCTGATGCGGGCCTATCAGGAAGCGATCGACCGGGACTACGGGTTCTTCTCCTTCGGTGACGCCTTGCTGATCCTCTGAAACGCCCGCCCGATGAAGGTTTCGCTCCTGATTCCCGCCGCAGGTTCAGGCACCCGGATGGGTGCGGAAATCCCCAAACCGTTTCTGCCGCTCGCTGGTGAGCCGGTTCTCGCGCACACCCTCCGCGCCTTCGCGGAAATCGACGCCATCCATGAGGTCGTGGTGGCTGCCTCCGAAGCCTGGGCCGAAGAAGTCGAAACCCAACTCCAACGGGTGTTGCCGGGCCGGCGCCATGTGGTGGTTGCAGGTGGCGCGGAACGGATGGATTCGGTATGGAACGCTCTGTCCGCCACATCTCCGTCATCCGATCTGGTGGCCGTGCACGATGCCGTGCGTCCGTTCGCTAGTCCGGCGCTGATCCGCGCATGTCTGTCGGCCGCCTTCGACACAGGTGCGGCGATACCGGGCGTGCCCATGACCGATACCCTCAAACGGGTTGCGGACGGGAATGTGCTCCAGACGGTGGACCGTGCCGGCGTTTTTTCGGTCCAGACACCCCAGGTCGTGCGGCGGCAATGGCTGTTCGACGCCTATGCGACGGCCCGGCGAGAGGCGTGGACGGCCACCGACGAGGCCGGACTCATCGAACGCAGCGGCCGCCCTTTGCGACTTGTCGATGGCGACCGAGCCAACATCAAACTCACCTACCCCTACGACATGTCCATCGCCGAATCCCGCCTGCATGCCGCCATCCCCGACATCCGTATCGGATACGGCTACGACGTGCATCCCCTCGCACCGGGCCGCCGTCTGCTGCTCGGAGGCGTCGACATTCCGCATGAGCTCGGGCTGGTCGGTCATTCCGATGCCGACGTGCTGCTTCATGCGATCACCGACGCCATCCTCGGAGCCGTGGCCCTCGGGGATATCGGCGCCCATTTCCCGGACACCGCTTCCGCGAACAAAGACCGAGACAGCCGCGAATTCGTGCGCGGAGCCGTGGCACTGATACGCGACGCCGGTTACCGGGTCTTGAACATCGATGCGACCTTGGTGGCCGAAAAACCCAAAATCCTGAGGCACGTTCCCCTGATGCGCGCGCGTATCGCCGAGGATGCCGGCCTCACCACCGACCGTGTGTCCATCAAGGCCACCACAAACGAACGGCTCGGGTTCCAGGGGCGCTCGGAAGGGATGTCGGCCATGGCCACCGCACTGCTCGCCCGTGTTTGAAGACATCACATACCAGCTTGTCGAGTGGGTGGCCGTGTCACCCCTCTGGCTCGTGTACGGCGTCTTCTTCCTGATCGCGTATGCCGAGAACGTGATCCCACCGATACCCGGCGATGTCCTCGTGGCTTTCGCGGGTTATCTGGCGGCCGAAGGCCTGGTTCGGGTCGACCTGATGCTCGTCGGGACATCCCTGGCCTCCATGGCGGGGTTCATGACCCTGTATCAGCTCGGCGCGCGACTCGGGGATGGCATCACCGCCCAGAGGCATGCGCATTGGGTCTTCCGGTTCATCCCCTTCGAGCACACCGAACGCGCACGTCGCTGGATCCAGCGCACCGGTCCATCACTGATCCTGGCGAACCGGTTCCTGGCCGGCACCCGAACGGTCATCTCCCTGATCTCCGGGATCAGCCATGTTCCGGCGCGTCTGGCCATCCTGTTCAGCACCATCAGCGCCTTCCTGTGGAATGCCATCCTGCTAGCAGGAGGGTGGTTGGTGCGGGAAAACTGGGAACAGGTCGGCTCCTACATCCAGACGTACGGAGCGGGCGTGCTGGTGGCCCTGGTCGCCTATGCCGTCTGGCAGTTCGTCCGACATCGGAGGCTGATGGGTGTTGACATCACTCCGAAAAAAGGCTAAGTTTCGGGTCTTTCTGTGAGCGCTGGTGTAGCTCAGTTGGTAGAGCAGCTGACTTGTAATCAGCCGGTCGTAAGTTCGAATCTTATCACCAGCTCATCTTTGACATTCTGATTTCGGGGAGATACCAAAGCGGCCAACTGGGGCAGACTGTAAATCTGTTGTCTATCGACTTCGCAGGTTCGAATCCTGCTCTCCCCACCACCATCAAGCGGGTGTAGCTCAGTTGGTAGAGCATCAGCCTTCCAAGCTGAATGTCGCGAGTTCGAGCCTCGTCGCCCGCTCCGGTATCGAAGACAAGACAGGCCGCTGTAGCTCAGCAGGTAGAGCACTTCCATGGTAAGGAAGGGGTCACCGGTTCAAATCCGGTCAGCGGCTCTCGTTCCGAAACAGGATCCGAAAAAACGAAACACATCACCATCATGGCAAAAGAATCATTTGTACGCAGCAAGCCCCACGTGAACATCGGCACGATCGGCCACGTGGACCATGGCAAGACGACGTTGACGGCGGCGATCACGAAAGTGTTGTCGTCGAA
>Ga0169931_10002120_pt1 | contig 32556 bp, 25 predicted proteins | sample Kivu_15m_20L_FD_129675 | JGI IMG/M metagenome (GOLD analysis project Ga0169931, IMG submission 129675) | Freshwater microbial communities from Lake Kivu, Western Province, Rwanda to study Microbial Dark Matter (Phase II) - Kivu_15m_20L... | ecosystem: Environmental > Aquatic > Freshwater > Lake...
ATCAGGCCGTAGGCCGACGCGTGAGGGGCTCCCTATTGACTAATAGGGGGCCCTGAGCGCGGATGAAAAGGCTGGGATGCCGGCACAGCCAAAAACCGATTCTTGAATCACGTTCGGTATACACTTTACCGATCTGCTCGGTTGCTCTCCGTCCATTCTTTTTCGCGCATGAGGCAATAGCGTCGGAGCGCGCTCTCGGCGTCATGGCCGGAGGCTTCGCATTCGCGGACGAGCGACCAAAGGCGTTCCCCCCAATCCTCTTCCGAACGGCCGGAGGCCGCCTCGCCCTTTGCCGCTTTGAGCTTGCGGATCACCTTCTGCGCCCTCGCCAAAGCGGGAAGGGAAGGAGGAATCCCCTCGATCGGGCTTTTCTTTCCCTCTTTCTTCTTGATCTCATCCCAATTCCGGACGACCTCTTCCGGAGTATCCACCTTCAAATCGCCGAAAATATGGGGGTGGCGCCGGATCAGCTTCTCCCCTACCTTGCGGAGCGCTTCCCGCAAAGTAAAGATTTCCCTTTGCTCTGCCAGCTTTGCAACAAAAACAAGGGCGTAAAAACAATCCCCCAGCTCCTCCTCGATCTTCGGCCCCTCGGCCAAGTCGATGGCTTCCAAAAGCTCATGGGTTTCTTCCAGGATATAGGGTTTCAGGGTGTCGAACGTCTGCTCTTTATCCCAAGGGCAGCCATTCGGCCCAAGCAAAGTGTCGGCAATCGTTAGAAGCTCTTCAAAATCAGTCATAAAGTTTTCACCATTAATGATAAAGAATTTTTCTTTGGTTCCAATTTACGTATATTTCCGGTATAATTCAAAGAGGAAATTTCATGGAAACGACTGCCGTTCAAAGGATTCCTTGGTACTACAGGCCTGTTTGGGCTGCCGGAAAAGCTGCGAGCGGAATAAGCAACGCCGCCCTGAAGACGGCGAGCCTCTGGGCCAATACGCCCAAGGCATTGAAACTTCCTCTTGAAACGGCTGCGCTCCTTTACGCGCCGGCAGAACCGGCGTCAAGAGCGGCTTTTGGCGCCGCGACGGTCTTGATAGAAACGCCTCGCGATCTTGCATCTATCTTAGGCAACCGCCCCATTAAATATTTCGGCGAAAGGTGGCAGCTTTTCAGCGCATCGATGCCTGCCGATCCCAAAGCGCCTTTGACCGACCTCGACATGAAAATCGGCGCGTTCGAGAGAATCCAGCCGCCGGCTCCCCTTCCTCCAGCGCAGCCGAAATCAAAAAGCGAGGCGGCGGAAGCCCCCCTTTACGATATGGAGAAAGTGACGGATAAAAATCTCGACATCCTCATCGAGAAAATCTCCTATTTCAGCATTTTTAAGGCGCTCCACTTGTATAGCGGCGTCGGAGCAACCGATACCTCTCCCCTCCTATCGCTTGTCGACGAGGCTTCAAGGACCAAAAAGCCGTCGCTGTGGAACCTTTTCACCGCAAGGTACGGCTCCCAAATGAGCTGGTGGGGGAAACTGAAGGCGGGATTCCTCTACCTTTTCCTCTGGAAATGGATCCCGATCATCCCGAAGACGGTCGAAGCCTATTCGAAAAACATGCTCTCCGAACTTAGGACCAATCTGAAAGACAACGGGGAAAAGAGGAAAAAATTCTTCAACGGGCTTCTCGAAGACGCAGACAATTTCTTCGATGTGTACAATGGGGCGGCCGAAACGTATGCGAAAGATAACGCGAGAACGGGGAACCTGAACCATTACCGGAAAAACGCCGTCGATCTGATGCTGCCGAAAGACGACCCGAACCAGGGGAAATCGCCTGAGGAGCTGCGGATGGACCTCTACCGCAAATTGAGCGCCTCGATCGTCGACCATTTCTCCCCGAAAGTCCAATTCGGATTTTTGGAAACCTGGCTCAACAACCGGATCAAAAACGTCCTGCGCGAACAGGTTCTTCCGGAAGTATTTTTGGCGATCACCGACGAAGGCGAGGAAGCGACGAAACGGCACAACATCCCCTTCTTCTTGGCTTTGACGAAAACCCTCACGGTCCAGATAGCGAAAATCCAGGCCAAACTCGAAGAGGAGCCCTCCGACTCGTCGTCCCTCTACGGGATCAAGAATTTCGAATCGATCGTGAAAAAGTTCCTTTGGGCGGTCGATATGGCCGGCTGCAAGACAGTGGACGAGGTCAGGACGCGGACGGAACAGCTTAAAAAACCCGAGGGAGGCCTTGACGCCGACGTGCGGAACGGGATCCAGCTCGGCATCCAGAAAGGGCTCGCGGTCCTTTTCGACTACATCTCGAAAAGGGAAAATACCGAAGAGCTATTTGCCAACCTCTTTGAGAGCATCGCCACCCCGCTCTCTGGCAACCTTCCGATGAACGACAAGCAATGGGCCGAAATGGCCGTCGAATACGAAGGAGCGAAAATCCTTTTGAAGCAAGCCGGCTCTTCTCTATCGAAACAGATCGTCCAGGAAGCAGTGCAGGACAAAGTGCGCGGCGGCTCCGTTCCCGAAGCGACGGAACGGGCAGCCCAGAAGATTTTCGCCCAACACCGATCGCGCGGCGAAGAGACGTTCGATGAGATGGCCGCCTATTCCGAAGCCCTCGTCCAAAAAGTCCACCGATCGAAAGATTTCAGCACCGACGATACGAGCATCCATCCCGAACTCGGCGCGATCGCCTCCGTCCTGAAAGCGTTCGAGAACAAAGAGCGGGTGATGATCGCGATGGAACAAGACCCGCCGCCGCAAATCGCCATGCTCCCCCATGCGGAACAGGAAGCGATCCTGAGGGTCCTATATCCGGTATACGAGGGGGCCAACGACACGATGAACCTGGTCCTAGCCCTCCAAGCCCTGCAGAAGCGGCACTCTCATGTCGCGAAAACAGCCCGCGAATTCCGGCAGATCAAAGAGAGCCTCGAAGGGATGGCCATAGGCCAGCCCGAACCGACGGGCCTTTTGCAAATCACCCGCGCGCAAACGCATTTCAAACGGATTGAACCGCTCGCCTCGAACCCCTCGTCCGAGCTCAGCGCATTGAAGGAACAGATCGATTCAGCGCGCCGCTTTACCCTTCAAACCGCCGAACTCCAAAAAGCCTTGGACGCTCTGGAAGCCATCCAGCCGTTTGCGGGAGACGACAGCCTTCCCCCCGGACTCCTCGACCAGCTTGTCCTGTCCGTGCAAGGGCAATACGCCTTAGGGTTCAAGAAATGGAAATGCATCGAACAGATCAAAGAAAAAATCAAAGCAGCCGGATTCTCCCCGGACGAGCAGCAAAAAGCCTATCGACTGATCGACCGGATCAGCAAATACAACAGCCTTCCGGAGCCGCGCCCCGATTTCGAGGCGGAAATCTGGGAACCCTTGGCGCACCTTTTCGACGGGAAAAAGCGGGCGGTCGAAGCTTCCCAAAAACGGCTTGCCGCCCAAATCGAGCGCGCCGTCTCCCGGGCCCACCAGATCGCCGACGCGGAGGAAGCGAAAGCGCATGCGGCCAATCAAATCGTCTGGGAAGAGATGCTGGACAAAGCGAACCGGCTCCGCGCCGATGCGCATAAACTCAGCCGGACAATCCACAACGCGAAAAAAGAGGTGCTCCTCCACCCTTCGGCCTCCCAGCTCGGACAGATCGGCGGGACGCTCGGCTACCTCCTGGGCCTGGCCGCAAGCCATTACTCTCCCGAATACGGCAGCCTCGCCAGTGGCGCGTTCGGCGCGGCGGCGGCATTAAGCGTCTCAAACCTCAAACATTTAGCCAAAGGGAAGTGGATCCGCTTCGCGTTCCCGTTCGCCGGCGGGGCCGCCGCGGCTGGCTTTGCGGCGAAAACGTTGGGCGATGCGGCGAGAGGGCAATGGCTCTCCATGCCGACGGTTCCCGCCCTTGTCGGCGCGGCGGCCGCATCGGCCGGCCTCGAATACGTCGGGCGCAACATGACCCGGCAGATCATCGATACCGGAGTGGAAGTCGCGATGCCGAAAGTAACCCAGATCTTCGATACCGCCTACGAGCACTTCCTAACGAACGACATCGTCATCAACGGCGGATTGAAAATCCTCATGAAGCAAGTCGTCGAACTCTTCCCGCCGAAGAAATAATTTCCTGTTTTTTTTCCTGCGATTACCAGCGGTCATGCCGCTTGAGCGGTTCGTATTTTTCTTCGGGTTCTTGGAGTTTCGCGATCTCTTCGCACTTGGCGACGATCGGACGTTTCGACCCGGCGCAGGAAACAAACACGAAAGACAATACCAAGATCGCTAAAACGATTGTCTTCATAGATCCCCTCTCTTTTTATACGCCTGTAACAATTGATTTATTTTTCATTCAATTATTTATTGCGGGGAACGGTTGGAAAATATACGATCGCATCCATGAAAACACGCGGGTTTTATGTTGCGGCGACAGGACAAAACGTCGGGAAAACGACGTCCTGCCTCGGCCTTGTTTCCGGGCTGAAAAAACGGTTCGGTTCGGTCGGCTACATCAAGCCGGTAGGGCAAGAGCATACGGAAACCGAGGCGGGAAGCCGCGTCGATAAGGACGTCGTCCTTTTCCAAAGCCACTTCAATCTTTTGGACGATCTTGAGACGATGAGCCCGGTGTTATTTCCGCGCGGATTCACGAGGGATTATCTCGACGGGAAGGTAGACCATCGCGAATTGACCGAGCGGATCCGGAGCGCATTCGAAAAGGTGGCGGCAAGCCGCCGCCTTACTGTCGTTGAAGGGACGGGGCATACGGGCGTCGGGTCGATCGTCGATTTGAATAACGCCCAGGTCGCATCGCTCCTTCGATGCCCCGTCGTTTTAGTCGCCTCAGGCGGCCTCGGTTCGAGTTTCGACGAGCTAGCGCTCAACTACGCCCAATGCGAAAAATACGGAGTGCGGGTCGCAGGGGTCATCCTCAACCGCGTCCTTGACGACAAGCGGGCGATGATCCTCGAATATATGGAAAAAGCGCTAAAACGGTGGGACGTGCCTCTCCTCGGCTGCATCCCCTACGACGCTTTCTTAAGCACCCCGACGATGGGGGATTTCGAACAGCTCTTCGAAACGCCGCTCCTCACCGGCTCGGAGCGGGCGCTCTGCCATTTCCACCACATCCGGCTCGTCGCATCGCCTGTCGAAATGTATCGGACGCTGATCGTCCCGAACCAGCTGCTCATCACTCCGGCCAGCCGCGAAGAGATCATTCTGGCCACCCTCACCCGCTACTGGGACGAAAAGATTGCCAATCCCGGCAAAGAACTGGGACTCGGCATGATCCTTACCGGCAAACACCCCCCTAAAGAGACAATCGTCGACCAGATCCGGCGCGCAGGCATCCCCATGATCTATGTGCCGCTAAGCAGCTTCATCGCCATGAAGATGATCAATACCTATACAACGAAAATCCGCAAGAACGACCTCCCGAAAATCGAAGAGGCGGTGCGGATCGTGGAAGAACACGTCGATTTCGACCGGCTGATTGCCGCGATCGAAGTTCAAGAACGGCGATAAAGGATCGCGAGCGCAACCGCCAAGGCAGCCGCCCCTGCGATACAAGCCCAGGTTCTTCGGCTCCAAGGCACGCTCGGGCGCACGGGTTCCCGAACGACAGGCCTCTCGGCTAACGTGGGATGGAGTTCGGCGAAAAACGGCTTTGGCTTAGGCGCCATGCACTCCAATTCCCAGAGTTGCATCTTAGCGTCTTCGAGAGCGCGGATCGGTTGATTGACCTCAAGACTCTCCAACCGTTCCTTCATCCTCTGAATCCGGTCCAGACTGACAGGCGGCGGCATGACAACCTCCCCGTCTTTCATCTGCGGCTGAGGGTTGTAATACTCTTCAATTTGACAGGCAACCTCGAAGGCATCGCGCAAATTGGATAGTATCCGCTGGGAATCGATCAATACATCGACTTGGGATCCATTCCTTGGAAATACATTCAGCGCCTGTAAATCCTGAAGTTCTTGCCGGATTTCCCTAGCCCCCCCAATTTTTGCTTTTTCAGCAACCTGCAAGATCATTTGCTCGTAGGCGTCGACAGACGGCCCTTCAAGCCGGATCGGATAGGGGGGAAGGACGCGGGCTTGCCCAACGACAAGCTGATGGATTTTGTCTGCCGTGGGAAGGTCGAGTTTTGCAATCCGATCCTTGGCCAAAAGACCCGTCAAAAGCTGTATCTGCTTTCCGACCATGAGATCGTCCAGATGATCCGACGTCCCCTGCTTTCTCGACCTGTCGGCCTCTTCGAATTCTCTGACCGCCCGATTGTAGAACGAATTCAATATCGTAGCCATAAAAACCTCTAATTTCAGAATATTATACCAAAATTACAAATAAATTGTTAGTCAAAAACCATGTATTACAAATAATCAAAACATTAAATTCATTTGACAATCTTACAAAATGTTTGATATGTTTTCCCACCATGCAGCGAATTTTACTAATCAAATTCACCTCTCTTGGCGACTTAATCCACGCCTTGCCGGCCCTAACCGACGCCTCGCGCGCTATACCCAGCCTCGTAGTCGATTGGATGATCGACAAGAGCTTTGCGGAGGTCGCCTCCTGGCATCCGGCGGTCGGCAGGATCTACCCCACCTCCCACCGCGCCTGGATGAAAAACTTGCGCGCCGCCATCCGGCCGGTAGCCGCGCTTGTCCGCGAAGCTAGGAAAACCGATTACGATCTCATCATTGACGGGCAAGGGAATTTCAAAAGCGCCTTGATGTCTCTATGTATGAAGGGAACGACTTCCGGCTTTGACCGCCACTCGGCCAGGGAATGGGTCGCCGGCTTTGCCTATCATAAGAAATGCTCTGCTTCTTTGAAAGCCCACGCGATCGAGCGCCTCCGCCTCCTTTTCAGCCAGAGCTTAGGCTACCCTTGCCCAAAAACGGCTCCGGACTTCGGGATTGACAGGTCCCGCTTTTCTCCTCTTCCTTTCGAAGCGGCCCGCCGCTATCTTGTCTTCGTCCATAACGCGAGCTGGAAAACGAAACTTTGGCCCGAACCCAACTGGGCGCGTCTTCTCGCCTCTTGCGGAGAGGCGGGATATACGGTCTATCTGCCCTGGGGAAATGAGGAGGAAAAAGAACGCGCGACCCGTCTTGGGAAAGTCCATCCGAACGGAACCCTCCTCCCGAAACTAAACCTATCTGAAATCGGAACACTCCTTCTTGGCGCGTCGGCAGCCGTCTGTATGGACACAGGGATCAGCCATCTGGCCGCCGCCCTCGATGTGCCGACTGTAACCTTATATGGAGCCACCGACTCGGGACTGACCGGAACGCACGGCGGCAACCAGATCCATATCCGCTCCGCCAGGTTTTGCGCTCCTTGCAGCCGGAAAGTTTGCCGCTTTCCCGGCGGGGCGCTCTATCCCCCTTGTTTGGGGGAAATCACTCCGGAACAGGTGTTCAGGAGTCTCGTTTCTGCGACCGGAAGGCGAGTTTAAGATATTTGTAATAGGCCGTGTGGGCATTATATACGGAAATGACGAACCCTTCCTTCCCTCCGAGAAATCCCCGCTTTAAGATGTAGCTTTTGAAAAATGCGGCCAGGCCATGCCGGATCGCTTTGCCAAGGGATGACGGTTTCCCTTGGTTTTCACTTGCGAAAAGAGTCGTGTAGAGCTGCATTTTGGAAAGGAACTGCTCGATCGAGCGGTAAGGAGTATGGAGAAGCGGGCCTTTCAAGGGGATGATGGAGAACCCCTCCGTTTTCACCGTTTCGTGCACCTCGGCGTCCGTGAAGCGGGTTTTTCCCCGGTGATAGAGGCGGAGCACCGGATCGGGATGCCACCCCGCGCAGCAGCGGATCGCCTTTCCGTTGAAATAGTTGTGCCTGTTTAAGGTGTACACGGCGTTCGGGTTCAGGGAAAGGGCGGTGATTTCTGAGGCGAGCTCTTCCGAGACGATCTCGTCGCTATCGATGGAAAGGATCCAGTCGTTGGCGGCCAAGGAGGAGGCAAGGTTATGCGTCTTGCCGAAACCTTGGAAAGATGCTTCCAAGGCTTTCACGTTCGGGTACCCTTTGGCGATCTCGATCGTATTGTCCGTAGATCCAGTGTCAAGGAGGAGGACTTCGGGAAACCGGGAGAGGGAATCGAGTGTTGCGGTAAGAGTTTCAGCCGCGTTTTTAGCGAGGATAGTGACAGTGATTCGGTTCATGGCTTGCGCTTATTTTCCGACTAGTATACATGTCGGGATATGTTCAAGAAACACCCAAAAGAGCTTTGGATCCTCGCCCTTGCGGAACTTTGCGAGCGGTTCGCGTTCTGGGGGGTCGGGAACCTCCTTGTCCTCTTTACGATCGAAACGATGCAGTTCCCTAATGACAAAGCGGCCCAGGTCTACGGGGTTTTCTCAGGGTTCGCCACGTTCCTGCCGCTCCTCGGCGGGTGGCTCGCCGACCGGTGGAATTATCAATCGCCCATGCTTTGGGGCGCAATCGTCAATGCGGTCGGTTGCTTTTTGCTTGCCACCGGAATCCATTCCCTCTTTTACTTTTCCCTCTTTTTAATCGCTTGCGGATATGGAATTTTCACTCCGAGCATCGTCACCGTTTTAGGGTATACCTACCGGAATATCCCCCATTTAAGGGAGGCCGGGTTTTCTATTTACTACGCCTCCATCAACATCGGGGTATTCTTGGCCCTTGTCTCCTTAGGGACCATCGGAAAGCTCGTCAGCTGGAATATGGCGTTTGCCTTAGCCGGGTTCGTCCAGGTAGCCGGACTCATCCCCCTGATCTGGTACCTGATGCACCATAAAGAGACCTATCACGCCCTCAAAAAACACCAAAAAGCATCGCATGCCAAGGCAAAATCTTTAACCGCGGTTGATAGAAGCCGCCTCTATGTAATCGGCATCTTCTACTTCGCCTCGGTCTTCTTCTGGATCGCTTACAACCAAGCCTTCTCGTCGATGGAGATTTTTACCCATGATTTCATGGACCGGATGGTCGGCGGATGGAACATCCCGGAAGGGATTTTCCTCTCGAGCGAAAGCTTTTTCCTCATCATCCTCGCTCCGATCCTCTCCTCTCTTTACGCATGGCTGCAAAAGAAGAAAATGGATCCATCGCCGGCTAGGAAAACAAGCTACAGCCTCTTTTTCATCGCGGCTTGCTTTTTCGTCATGATGATCGGCTCCGACCAAATTCCCGAAGGGGCGACTCAAGGGAACGTTTCATCAGGCTACCTAATCTTTGCGTTCTTCTTGATGGCGGTCGGCGAAATGCTCCTCGCCCCGATCGGCCTTTCGATGGTCAGCCGCCTCGCCCCGCCCCGCTACACGGCCCTTTCGGTCGGCTTATGGTACGTCTCGGTCGGCTTCGCCTTCTTCCTCGGAGGGATGCTCGCCGGGTTCATGGGGAAAATGGGCACTCTCTTCAACTTCTTCAGCATGTTCGTCGTCATGACGATCATCCCGGCGATCGCCATGTGGCTCGCCTCGAAAAAGCTGACTCAGATGTCCCATCTGCAAAGAACCCAGGATCTCCCGCATGTCGAGAGGTAGCGGCGCAACTGCGCACGCGTTCGCAAAGCGGAGGCGGAGCGCATGGAGAAGAGGCCGCCGCGCGAAAAGAGGACAGCGGAACGCCGCCGCATACTGCCGGTCGACCAAGATGGGATGCCCCATTTCAGCCAAGTGAACCCGGATTTGATGCGTTCTTCCCGTCACCGGGCGGCAAAGGAGAAGCGTCGCCTCCTTTCCCCGTCCCACGACCTTCCAATGGGTTGTCGCCAAAAGGCCGCCGGCCCCCGATCCCCAAACCGTCTGCCCCTCGAAAGTCCGCTTCCGAACAAGCCGGCTCTCTCGCGTTCCAGCGTCCTCTTTGACGATCCCGTCCACGATGGCCAGGTATTCTTTTTCGACTTTGCGCTCGGCGAAAAGCTCAGTCAACGCATCGAGAGCCTGAGGATTTTTTGCCAAGGCGAGCACGCCCGTCGTATCTTTGTCCAGACGATGCACTAATTTCATGTTCGAGCCAAACGCGCGGCGGCAGTTTTCCTCGCTCGAAACCCACCCGGCCGGCTTGTCGACAAGCCGGTAGCCGGCGTCTTCATAAAGCGTTTCGAACCGGGGGGAGACGGAAGGAGACGAAGCCGACTTCCAAGCGGGGGATAGTTCAACCACATCGCCCCGCTTGACCATCGCCGAGCCGAACCGCTCGATCCGCCCGTTGACTCGGCAAAGGTTCGCCTCAAGGATGCGGCGAACCGTTTTGCCCGAACAGCTCTCGGGCAATACTCTTTGTAGGAAAGGAACGAGTTTCCCGGCGGCGGGGACGAGGAGCTTCACCGGCCCGCCTGAAGTTCGAGAAACTCCAAGAGGAGCCTGAGCCCCCACCCGGTCGCTTTGGTCGGATTGTAATGTTTAGGCTTCGATACGAAAGCAGGTCCTGCCATGTCGATATGGGCCCAAGGAACCCCTCCGGTAAATTCCTGGAGGAAGAGGGCGCATTTCATCGACCCCGCGTCGCGCCCGCCCACATTCGCGATATCGGCGATGTCGGAACTGAGCGACTCTTTATAGTCGTAAAGGGGCAGCCTCCACACGCTCTCGCCCGTTTCGGCCGAAGCGGTTTCCAAGTCTTTCGCGATCTTGTCGGATGTTGAAAACACTCCTCCGATCTCCTCGCCGAGCGCAATCACAATCGCGCCCGTCAGCGTGCCGATATCGACAATCGCGGTCGGTTCGAGATGCTTCACCCCATAGGCAATCGCGTCTGCCAAAATGAGGCGCCCTTCCGCGTCGGTGTTCAGCACTTCGACTGTTTTACCGGAGATGGAACGGATCACGTCTCCGAGCTTATAGCTCTTGGAGCCGATCGCATTTTCAGCGACAGGGGCGAGCGCCGTTACATTCACTTTGAGGCCAAGATCGGCCGCTGTTTTCACGGTCCAAAGGACGGTTGCCGCGCCGGCCATATCGGACTTCATCGTGAGCATATTGTCGAGCGGTTTGAGGCAAAGTCCACCCGTGTCATACGTAACGCCTTTGCCGACGAGAAGGATCCGCTCTTTGGAGCGAGGCGCCCCGTTGTATTCGGCAAGAATCAGGCTCGGTTCATAGCGAGCCCCTTGCCCGACAGCAAGAAGAAGCCCCATCCCCTCTTTTTCGAGCTGCTTCCGGTCGAGGATTTTGATTTTGAGCTTTTTTCCGTTCATTGCTTTCGCATCCCGGACTAAACTCTCCGGCGTCACATCGTCCGCGTTCCCGTTCACAAGATCGCGGACCGCGTGGACGGCCGACACAATCTGTTCGAGCCGCTCCACCTCTTTTCCATGCTTCGAATCGAGGCCGAATACGGTCAATGACGAGACGCAAACATCCGCGTCTTTGCGGGTTTCCCCTTTAAGCTTTAAAAAAGCGTAATCGGAGAGGAAAATCCCTTCGAATACCCCGCGGATTTCTTTAGCTTCTGGAAAAAGAAGGTGAACCGTTTTGGCTTTTTTCTTGTTCGCAGCTTTGACCGCAGCGGCAAAGCTGCGCCGGAGCCGCTCCGCGTCGCACTCCCCCTTTTTGCCGAGGCCGAGGAGGAGGAGGCGGGACTCCGGCATCCCTTCCGGGTAAAGGAATGCCGTTTCCCCAAGCTTGCCTTGAAAATCCCCGGAAGCAAGAAGCGTTTCAGCCTTCGATCCGAAAGGGCCAGCTTTAAATGCTTCCCTAGGGCCTTCCCAATAGGGAGCGATTAAAAGATCCGCCTTCGCCCTGGCTCCAAAATCTTGGGAAAATCGCACTTTCATTAGAAAGGCACCTCGTCATCGATGGTGCTCCCTTTCGGGGCGCCCATCGAACCCGGCGCGTACGGGCTGGCTGCGCTGTCCTGATAGGAGCCGAACGCAGGAGCTTGCTGCTGGGGAGCCGCATGCGCCGGCGCGCCGTGCTGCCCTTCCCCTTGGGCGTTCGATCCTCCCGGTTTGCCGAACGGGCTGAACTGGATGAAGGAAGCGGTGATTTCCATCGAAGGCTGCGGCTTGCCGTCCCTGTCAGTAAAAATTTCAGGTTTATGCATTTCCCCGGCGACGACGATCGGGCTTCCCTTTTTCAGGTAAGGAATCATTTTATCATACTGTTCGCCCCAGATCGTAACGCGCCACCAAATCGTGTCTTCGTTTTGGCCTTTGCGGGTGCGGCAGGCGACGCGGAGCGCGGTGACTTTTTTGCCGGTGGATGTGAAGCGGACTTCGGGATCTGAGCCCAAGTGCCCTGCGATATGGATGAAATTCACGGGACCCTCCTAGGGTATTATCTTTTTCCATTATCGACCAGTTGCCGAAATGGGTCAAGAATCATACCATGCGCCTTTAAGTTTTGTGAATTTTGACTCTGCGAGACGCAGTCGAATCGATGCGAAGCAGTCTGACCGACGAGACCCTGCCCCAAGCGGGCAGGGCGAGGAGGAAGATCGATTCGGCAAAGTCGCAGCCAGTCAAAATACACAAAACCTAAAGGCGTGTGGTATACTCTTATTAAAAATTACATACGAGATGCAGGGCTCTGCCCTGCGACCCGGCAAAGGGCTGAACGCCCTTTGCAAACCCCAGGTTTCCAAAGGATGCAATCCTTTGGTGGGTTATACCGAACGTGGTTCAAGAATCACGTTCGGTATACAGGGCAAAGCCCTGTCATATGTTTTTCTTAGGGCGGGAGTGGAAATATAGGAAAAAGCCGAGTAGAATGGCCGGGACGCTAAGCCATTGGCCCATCGTTAGGGCCGACCATCCGGTGATCAGCTGGCTCTGTTCCGTTTTGATGAATTCGATCAGAAAGCGGAAGCCGAAGGCAAGCATGAGGAAGAGTCCAACGAGTTTGCCCTTAGCCGAGAGGAAGTCAGTGCGGCGGCTAAGGTTCCATAAGAGAAGGAACAGGGCTAAGTAGCCCAGGGCTTCATAGAGCTGGGCCGGGTGGCGAGGGATGGGCAGCGACCGGTCGATGGGATGGCCGAAAACGATCGCCCAGGGAAGGTTCGTAGGAGTTCCCAGGATTTCCTGGTTGAAAAAGTTCCCGATGCGGATCGAGGCCCCTGCAAGGGCGGCGGGGGCGGAGAGGAAATCGAGAAGGCGCATCCAATCCAGCCCCGGGAAACGCTTCCGGATGCGGCGGCTGAAGAGGAAGACCGCGGCGATGATGCCGAGAGCGGCCCCATGGCTTGCCAAGCCCCCGTGGTGGAGTCGGAAAAATTCGAGAGGATCGGATAGGTAGTCCGAAGGGCTTTCGTAAAAGAGGAAATGGCCGAGGCGCGCGCCCAACACCGTTCCGATCACAACGTAGAGAGTCAGCCGGTCTGCGATCTCCCGCGCCCGCTCGGGCGCTTGGGCGCCCCGGGAAGAGGCTAGATAGCGGGTCAAAATGCGGATGAATGCGTGGTAGGCAAGCCAAAAGCCGAAGGCGAAAAATATCCCGTACCAAAGGATCGGGAAATCGACGAGAGGGAGACGGAAAATTTCCGGGTTGGGATCCCAGCGGATAACGGATAGCGTCATAGGATTTGAGGGTAGGATCTTCGATGTTTAAAGTCAAAATCATCGCTGTTGGCAAATTGAAAGAGCCCTGGCTTCAAGCGGCGATCGGCGAATATGAGAAACGGCTGCAGGGGCGCTGCTTGCTGGAATGGCTCATCGCGGAAGACGATAAAGAACTTTTGTCCTTCGCCGCCAAGCAGCCGCTCCTCATCGCGCTCGATCCGAAGGGAGAACTCTTGAATAGCGAGACGTTTTCAGAAAAATTGACAAATCTAGGCGCAAGGGCCGCGTTTGCGATCGGGGGGCCTGACGGCCTTCCTCCGGAAGTTACCCGCGCGGCGCGCTTCCGCTGGAGCCTCTCTCCCCTCACCTTCACTAACCAGATGGTTAGGCTCATTCTCGTCGAACAGCTCTACCGCGCCCTCGAAATCGCGCGGGGCAGCCCCTATCACAAATATACTGCGCCCGGTCAAAAAATGTGAATTTGGGCCGCGTCAAAGCGCGTATAATCGACGATCGCAAGTAGCTTCGTATTGAATTAATACGGAGCTACTTGCGAAGCCTGCGGTCGATCGATTCTACGCAGCTTTCACGCTGGCCGAAATTCACATTTTTGACCGGGCGCAGTAGAATCAGACAAGCCGCTGGCCGCCGTCGACATAGAGAATCGACCCGGTCATGTAGCCGCATTCAATCAAATAGAGTACCGATTGGGCAATATCTTCCGGTTTGCCGACCCGCTTTACGGGAAGCCGGTTCGCCGTCGCATCGAATTCTTTCTGTTTTCCTTCTTCGCCGAGAGAATCCCAGACGGGGGTGGCGACCGTTCCGGGAGCAATCGCATTCACCCGAATCGGGGCGAGTTCCAAGGCAAGCTCCCGCGTCAACCCTTCGATCGCTGCGTTGATCGCGCTTCCTGCGGAAAAATTTAAAAAGGGACGCTGCGAGGCGACGCCGCAAAAAAAAGTGATCGATCCCCCTTCGCGAATGAGCGGAGTCCCATGTTTAGCCGCCAAATACTGCCCCCAGAATTTGCTGTCGAAAAACCGTTTTGCCTTCTCTAGCGGAACGCTCGGAAAAGGCCCCATAAAAAAATCGGCGGCAGGCGTCACTAAATGATCAAAAGGGCCGACCGATTCGAAAAAGGCGATGATGTCCGGCTCGTTTCTCATGTCGAGAACATAGGAAGCGGCCTCTCCTATAGTCTGAACCGCTTGCTCAAGTTTTTCTTTCGTTCGGCCGGCGATTACAACTTCATGCCCCCGTGAATAGAGAAGCCGGGCTGTTGCAAGCCCCATCCCGGAACTGCCGCCGATCACGACTGTTTTTGGTTTATTCATCCAACTCCTTTTTCTAGGAAGGAACGCGGAGCCCGCCTCGGGCTGCGCGGAAATAGAGCATCGCTCCATTAATGAGCGCGGAGCCGATGGCTACGTCGATCAGCCCTCTGAGATCGGCTTGAATCGGCAAAAACCGCATCGCCAGGCCGAGGGCCACCATGGAACCGATCAAAATCCAGTAAGAAGGGGCGTACACGGAAGAAAAGCGGATTGGCAGGGGCTGGGCCAAAATCCGAAGAGAGACCCGCTTGACTGTTTTCGACAAGACAAACCTCCCCTTCATAAATCCGATGAAGAGTCCTGCCGCGATCAATGCGGCGCCCGCTTGCTGAGGAGTCCCGAAAACCCCGCTTAGCCGGCTGCAAAGAGAGCCGGGAGAAACGGTTCCATCGGAGATCAAATGGAGGCCTTTGAAAAGTAAAAACGAGCCGACGGCCAACCACACGGCTCCTGAAACTGCGATCCACTTTCTGTGCGTCATATCCAAGATGTTACCATATACCGAACATAATTCAAGAATCGGTTTTTGGCTGCGCTGGCATCCCAGTCTTTTCATCCGCGCTCAAGGCCCCCTATTAGTCAATAGGGAGCCCCTCGCGCGCCGGCCTACGGCCTGATAAAAATTCTGGGCGCCAGCCTTGCCAAATTCCCGATTCTTGAATCACGTTCGGTATACCTACCGGTTTCATTAAAATTTTTTTAAGCCTGTGGACAAAATTCCTACCTTGGGTCTACAATCCGCAATTTTAGTAAATAAATAAGGAGTTCATTCTATGAATGTTGCGCTCGCATTCACACGCATCCTTTTTGTGGTTCTGTGCGTTTTTTTCATGTCGTTCTACATGGTTTCGGGTGAGCAAGGATACACTTTAAGCAATTTGGGAATCGGGCTCGCGCTCGGCCTCGTATTCGGCGGCCTATTGATCGGGTTTGATCTGCTTTTTAAAAAATTCAATCTCCGCTCCTTCAATGTTGCAGTCCTCGGCCTTTTTTTCGGGTACCTCATGGGACAAGCCCTCGTCTTGATCCTGCACGCCATTTTGGAAATCAGCGCCGCCTCGATCCATCTAGCTCCTGCCACGCTCGAAATCGTTAAAATCGCTCTCTTCCTCTTCGGCATTTACTTGGGAACGCTGATAACCCTGCGCTCCGCGGATGAAATTTACGTCAGCATCCCGTTCGTCAAGTTCACCGCGATGGCCCACAAGAAAAAGGATTTGATCGTCGACTCCTCGGTCTTATCCGACGCAAGAGTCATCGACCTGGCCTCCTCAGGGCTCCTGGATTGCCATCTTGTCCTTCCCCGTTTCATCGTCAAAGACCTTTACGCGAGCGCCGAATCGTTGGAAGAACATGCGAGGATCAAAGCGAAGCGCTCCCTCGACGTCATAAAAAAGCTCGAAGGGATGATCGAACTGGAGATCCGCTATAACGACACCGATTTCCCCGAAGTCAAAGATTCATTGAGCAAAATGATCCGCTTGGCCCGCCTTTTAGACGCCAATATCCTGACGGCGGACGTAAGCCAAATCCAAATCCCCTCGATCGAAGGGCTCCGTTTCATCAATATCCACGACCTTTCGAAAGCCCTAAAACCCCTCATGCAGATGGGGGAGCATATCCGGATCAAGATCCAACGGTATGGAAAGGAGCCTCGCCAAGGGGTCGGCTACCTCGAAGACGGAACCATGGTCGTCGTGAACGGCGGCGGCGAATTCATCGGCGAGATCGTCGACGCTCAAGTCCTTTCGGTCAAACACACCACTTCCGGCCGGATGATTTTCTGCAATGCGCTGGCGGAAAAAGGATTCCCCCACCATTTCGAAGAAGACCACGAAGAACAATAGGCTCTTTATGACGCAAGGACTCGGCAGCGACATCATCGAAATCGCCAGGATGCGGACCAGCATCGAGAGGCATGGCCTTCACTTTCTCAACCGCCTCTTTTCTCAAAGGGAGCAGGATTATTGCTACAAGTTCCAAGACCCCGCCCCGCACTTCACCGGCAAGTTCGCCGCGAAGGAGGCGGTCGCAAAAGCGCTCGGCACCGGTTTCGGCTCCCAGCTCTCCTGGCACGACCTCGAAATCCTCAACAACGAAAAGGGCAAGCCCGTCGTCTTTTTCAGCGAGGCTGCGCTCCAGCGGTTCCAAAACCCGCGCATTCTCGTCTCGGTGACCCACTGCACGACCTATGCCGTAGCGGTCGCCATCTGGGATTAAGAAGGCGTCTCTCTAAAAAGGGATTGGATGGATTGGAGATGTCTTTGGTAAAGCGCTTTGCATTTTGAATTCCATGTCCCCCGCTTTACAGTGAACCCGATGACGGCGATCGCCCGGCTCAAGAGGAGAAGGGGCATGATCCGCTCATAATCCGGGATAGGCCGGACGGTGGCGTATCCCGTTAAGAAGGCTTTTTTAAATTGCGGATCTTCAGACCAATCCCCTAACTCCAAGGGGCAGAAATCTTCTTTGGCAAACCCTCCGCGCGCGGACGCCCAATCGATGATCCCCGTCAGTTTCCCCTCTTTGGCAAAGATGTTGCCCGGGCGGTAATCGCGATGGATGATGCAGGGGCCGTCTACGATGAGAAAAAGATCTCGATGCTGCATGAAAAATCGACGGCATTTTTCGATCATCTCTTTGGAAAAATGGGCGGCGCATTCGCCGAGTCCCTCTTCGAATTTCAAAGTCAAATCATGGCGCGGATCCGAACTTAAGTTGTTCGGCTCGACCAAGTCGCCGTACCCTTGCGCCTTTTCTGAATGGATGCGCGCAAGGCACGCTCCCGCTTCTTCCGTCAAATCCGAAGTTAGACCGGGAATAGTCAATAGATTCCCGGGAAGGCATTCCATCAAAACCGCCCCATCGATCCCCTTCTCGGGAGGGATAGTCCTGATGATGCGGGGTACCGGCAGCTTGGATGCAAAGCGCGTTAAGAAAAAGACCTCGCGATAATATTCGCACGGACGAAAGCAGATTTTTAATATAGACTCTTTTCCATCCGCCGTTTTCACGTGATAGACGGTCGCGACAATCGCATCCTCGTGTTCGATCAGCGAAACTTGAGCGCTTTCCAAACCGAGTTTTTGGCGATACAACAATTTCATCAGATTGAGAAAGGTAGAAGCCAGCTCAGGACGAACGTATTTACGTTCTGAGGAGCGGCTTTGGCAAGGACGCGGCGGAGGTAATCGACCCGGAGCGTTCCCCAAACTCCCATCCCGTAGCCGTAGCGAAGGCCGAGGTCGATCGCTTTTTCGCGCACTTTCGCATAGCCGAAGAAATGGTTCACGTCGATGTGGGAATGGCGCCCGTAACCGTTGACGCCCATCGCATAAACGGCCCACTTATGAACGTCTTCGCGATTCATCTCGATGCTCGCGATCCCGCGAACCCAGGGAGAGCCGCGGTTCGCGTGGCCGACCGCGCCGAACATCCAAGCGCGGAAACGCCAAGTGTCCCGGGCGTCGAACTCTTTCCCAAGAGAAAAATTCAGCTCGAAATCGACATTGCCGTGCGATGGGCAGCTCACGTCTTTCAGGCTGCTCGTCGCCGTTACGCGGGCGCTCGCCCCGGTGGTAAAGCTCACCGGATCGCCGATGATATCGTCAAGCCAAAGGTAGCGCACCTGGAGTGCGAAGGACCGGAAATTAAAGGAAACGGCCGACGTGTCGGCAAACTGGATATCGGTATCGACGTCCCAGACGGGAGACGGGGCAAACTCAAGGCCCGAATAGATCAGGTTCGATTGGAAGAATTGATGGTACGGCGGCCTTGCCCCTTGGACGGAATGGAACCAGCTATAGGAATACGATTGAAGGAAGTGGAACTCGTACACGTCCCCGAACCACGGCTGCACTTCGATTGCAGTCCCGTAAACGACGGGGAGGAGCGCCGCGAGAACCCACTTCCTGATCATTCAATCCCCTCTTCGGAAAGCCACCTTTCTGCATCAAGCGCCGCCATGCAGCCCGAGCCAGCCGCCGTGATCGCCTGCCGGTAGGTCGGATCTTGGACGTCGCCGCAGGCGAACACGCCCGTGACGGAGGTCCGGGAGGAGCCGGCCTCGACCGTGATGTAGCCGACCTCGTTCGTTGCGATTTGGCCGTTGAGGAAGGCGGTGTTGGGTTGATGGCCGATTGCGAAAAAGACCCCGCCCGCCTCCATTTCCTTTGAGGATCCATTTTGGAGGTTCTTGAGCAAAACGGAACCTACAATTTGATCTCCCATCACTTTGTCGATCGCGCTATTCCACAATATTTCGATCTTGGGATGCTTCAACGCCCGCTCGGCCATGATCTTAGAGGCGCGCAGCTCATCCCTCCGGTGCACGATGTAGACCCGGCTCGCATACTTAGTCAAAAAAATCGCCTCTTCGACCGCGCTGTCGCCGCCGCCGATCACAAAAAGGGCCTTATTGCGGAAAATCGGGGCCGCCCCGTCGCAAACGGCGCACGCGCTCACCCCTTTCTGCCAAAACTCGCCGTCCCCCGCCCCTTCGATGTCGAGCCGCTTGGCCGTCGCCCCCGTCGCGATGATCAGCGCATGCGCTTCAACTTCCCTCGAAGCTCCATGTACCAAGAATGGCCGCCGACTCAAATCGACCCATTCCACATCCTCCGAAAAAATCTTCGTCCCGAAGCGCTCCGCCTGGCGCCTGAAAAGATCCATCAGTACAGGACCCATGACCCCATCAGGAAAGCCCGGATAGTTTTCCACATCCGTGGTTGTCATGAGCTGCCCTCCGGGAGAGCCCCCCGACATAAACCCCTCGAACAAGACCGGGCTGAGGTTCGCGCGGGCCGCGTAAATCGCGGCCGTATAACCGGCCGGCCCAGAGCCGATAATGACCACTTTGTTTGTTTTCATGTCCTAAATCATTGAAAGAGATTCCATCCTTTCTACACCCCAAAGCCCCTTTTTCTCAATGGGAAAATTGATAGCGCTTTTCCCGCTCGCGCGGGAAAAGAGAATTTTCGAAGAAAAGAAAGGGAACAGGATAACGCCGCCAAACGCGGCTGAGGATATACCCGTTCCACTTCAAAGACCCTGATATTCCTAGGAGGCGCCCGAGATTTGAGTCAGGCGCAGCCGTCCCCGAAGCAGCTAAACTCAAATAGTTTAGCGATGCAGGGAGACTCAAAGCTTGTGGCTGTCCGACGCCGGAAGATCCGGGTCTTTGAAGTGGAACGGGTATATACAGGATCCAGGGCTTTGCCCTGGGACCCAGCAAAGGGCTTGGCCCTTTGCAAACCCAGGTTTCCAAAGGACGCGAGTCCTTTGGCGGGTAGTGGTCCTTAACAAAAATTCTTAGGAAACTTCGGCGTCAAAGCAGCTATAATCGACGAACGCAAGTTTATCCGTATTAATTCAATACGAATGAACTTGCGTTCGGCGATTTCAGCGGCTTTGACGTCGAAATTATCTGAAAAACTTTTGAAACGGTGTACTAGGGCAGAGCCCTGATTACTTGATTTCTTGAGACATTTCGGCCGAGCGGCGAGCGGCGGCTTTGACCACTTCTTGGTAGCGGGCGCCGAGTTCAAGCTCGCGCATCTTTTTGAGGCCCGCCTCGGTCGTCCCGTTGGGGACGGCGATCTGGCGGAGGAGGTCTTCGATGGGAGCGCCTCCTTTCAAGAGAATTTTGGCTGCGCCGAGGAAGGTCTGGGAGGCCATTTGGAGCGCTTTGCCGTATTCGACCCCTGAGTCGGCGGCTAAGCGGGCGATGGCGTCGAGGAGGACGAATACGAAGGCGGGGCCGCTGCCGGCGATCCCGATGGCAAGGTGCATGTGCTCTTCGGGGAGTTCGACGGTTTGGCCCATGCAGGCGAAGAGGCGGCGCGCTTCGCTCTGAAAGGCTTCGTCCGCATAGGGGCCGGGGGTCAAAATGGTCATCCCCTCCCCCGCTTCCGAAGCGACGTTGGGCATAGCGCGGATGACGGGGACGGGGCCAAGGAATTTTTCGAAGTAGGAAAGGGTTGCTCCGGCAAGGATGGAGATGAGCTTTTTCCCTTCCATGCCGCTCCGGGAGAGCTGAGGGAGGAGCGGCCCTGCCTGGGAGGGCCTTACGCAAAGGAAGATCAGGTCGCTCTTTTCGATGAGCGTCTCGAGAGATGTCGAGGTGATCCCGAACTCTTGTTCGGCTGCGCGGGCTTTTTGCGGATCGCGTCTGTGGAAAAGCATTTGGGAGCGGGAAACGGCTTTCGACCGCTCGAGGGAGCGGCAGATGATTTGGCCCATGTGCCCGAAGCCGAGAAAGCCGATGGAAAAATTTGCTGTCGCCACGAACTTTACTATAGAAAAAAAACAGCTTGGCTTACAATATGTTTCGTAAAATTCGAAGAGAGGTTCTCGGGAATTGCAAAAATTCTTTAGGAAGGTTTTCGGAGTCTATTCGGGAGAGGGCGTACAGGCGTTCCGCTTCGCCCGCCTGGCTATGTTCTGGGCCTTCGGCAGCTCCTGCCTCGACACGATTTCAGACAGCCTTTTCCTCGATAAGATCGGAGCCGACTCCCTCCCCTTCGTTTATTTGTCGATCGCCCTCGGAATGATCGGCGCCTCGTCGCTCGTCTTGTACAGCCTCCGGATGACGAGCCCCTACCGGATCCTCACGATCGCACTAGCCTTAGGCGCCCTCGTCTGCATCGGTTCGGCGGTGTACATAGGATGCTCTCCCCCTCCTTTCCTTTGGTATGCGATGAAGATCGCATCCCGCATGTTCTTCGCCGTCATGGTCGCCGTCTCGTGGACTTTCACGGACCAGTACCACGACCTGCAGGACGCCAAGCGGGTCTACTCGATCTATAGCGCCGCCTTTTTCTTCGGGACGATTTTGTCCGGCACCTCGATCAACCTCTTCTTCGACGACCTCGGCGCAAGAGGACTCCTTTGCATCGCGGCCGGGTCGATCGTCATGGGCCTGTTCGAAGCGCGCCGGATCGCAAGGAAAACGAAGGCGATCCACGACGACAGCCAAGAAGGGGTGTTTTCGGGTAGCCGCGATTCGATCGCATCGGTCGTCCGCCTGATCCTCCGTTCCCGCTTCACCCTCGTCCTTTTGTCGCTCAGCCTCTTCATCCAGCTCCTCCTCACGGTCACCGAGTTCAACTACATGGAGTCGTTCGGCCGGGCGTTCAACGAGCTGCCGGACGGAGAAGGAGGCGAAGGGAAGATCGCAGCTTTCTTAGGGAAATGCCGCGCGATCATCTCCTTTTTCAATATCGTCATCGGGTTTTTCCTCTATAGCCGCTTCGTCAGGAGGATGGGGCTGAATAACGCCATCCTGGTCACTCCCCTCTTTTTCTTGTCCGTTTATCTCGGATGGGTGATGGTCGACGGGATCGGCTTTGCCGTCTTGGGGCTGATCGCCTGCGACGGCGTCCTTTGGACCGTCGAAGACAACTGCTTCAACCTTCTTTCGAACGCGGTCCCGGCTAAGCTCAAGTCGAAGGTTCGGATCATCAACGACTCCTACTTCGAGCATACCGGGATGCTCCTCAGCGCCCTCCTTCTCCTTGCGCTGCAGTCCGACAGCCGCTGGCTCGGGTTGATCCTGACCCTCGGGGCGCTCGGCCTTGCGGCAGCGATCCGCACCACCTATTCGAAGGCGATCCTGACGAACCTCAAAGACAACGCGATCCATTTCGAGCGGAAGCTGAAGGATTGGCTCGCCTCCATGACGCGGCGGGACAAGAAAGAGGCGCAAGAACACATTCTGATCGCTCTCCGCTCCCCTTCCGAAGAGATGCAGCTCCTGGCGATCGACGCGCTCCTTGAACTCGGCGACCCATCAGTCCTTCCGACGATTCTGCAGGCAGGCAAACGGCTCGGAACCCTCTCGAAGATCCAGCTTTTGCGGCTCTTTGACGCGAGCCCCTTCGGCGGAGCTTCCCGGGTCATCGAAGCGATCGGCCAATGGGTCAAAGAGAGCCAGTCTCCGGAACTGTCCAAATGGGCCAATTTCTACTTGGCAAAGCGGGGCCTCCACCATCCAGAAACGGCCGAAGCGGATCTCGACCATACCGACCTTTTCCTTCGCGGAGCGGCGATCCTCACTTTGAAAAAATCGACCGATCCTCAATCCCCCGACTATGCGGCGCTCAACCGGACCATCGCGGCGAAAAAAATTGAACTCATGCTCAAATCGAGCCGGATCGACGAGGTAGGGATGGGGCTTGACATCTTAGCCGAAGATGCGACCTCCGACGCCGCCGAAAAAGCGCTCCCCTTCCTCTCTCATGATTCGATCCTTGTGAAGCGCTCCGCCGCCCGGTGCGTAGGGCGCCTCGCAGATAAGAAATTAAGCCGCTTCGCACCCCGGCTCATCGAAGAGCTGGAAGCGGCCCGGGATAATTTGTTCCGCCTCCATCTCATCGACGCGCTCGGAAAAATCGCTGATTCGACGACCGTAAAGGACATTCTTCTTGCGAGCGTCCATCTGCGCCCGAGCGAAAGGCGCCGCACCGAGGCGGTCCTTGCCCAAATGGGACTTAAAATCGTGCCGCTCCTCCTCGCCGTAACGAAAGACATCGCCCTCCCTGAAAGGGCCCGGATTTTGGCGGGCAAAGTCTTGGGCCGCCTTGCCGTCGCCCAGCTCCAGGCGAACCTAATCGACATTCTCGACATCGAGATCGAACGGGCTTATTTCTATTTTTATTTCGGCCACACGATCCAGTCGCAGTACCCTCTTTACGACCTCGAGATGCTCCAAGACGCGCTCCTTTCCGGCTACCGTTCAGTCATCGACTGCATCATCCACCTCCTCGGCGCAGCCGGTTCGATCGAGGACCCGGAACTTCTCGTCCGCGCGCTCCACAGCCGAAACGAAAAAATCCACTCCCATGCGATCGAGAGCTTGGAAAAGACATGCGATGCCCGGATCTTCCGTTTGATCGCGCCGCTTGTCGACGACCTTCCGCTCGAAGAGAAGATGGCCGCATGCCTTCGCTGGCAAGGCAACTACCCGAAACTCACCCTCTCGGAGCTTCTCGCTAAACTCGACGAGTCGCCGTCGCTATTCGACAAAGTCGCGGCGATCCGCCTCAAAGCCAAACTCCAAATGCCTAACTGGCGGCAGCAGCTGAGAGAACAGATGAAGCGGTCCGATGAAAACTATCATAAATACGCCTACGAGCTTTTGGAGTCTAAAACATGAAGAGCCTGATCGAAAAAGCTTTTTTCTTAAAGAAAGTGCGCCTCTTTAGCGATTTGGAATTGGAGCTCCTCCTGGCGATCGCCGAAAAACTCCACGAAGACGACTATGACGCGGGTGAAAAAATCTTCATCCAGGGGCAAGTTGCCAACAGGATCTATTTCATCGAGGATGGAACCGTCCAAATCCTCGACGAACGAATGAAACTCATGGCGGAGATCGGCAAGGGCGATTATTTCGGCGACGAGTCGCTCTTCAACGAGCAGGCAAGAGGCTATTCGGTCGTCGCGAAAACGGATGCGCTCTTCCTGACGCTTTCGAGAAGCCACCTCCTCTCGATCATTTCCGAATGCCCGTCTGTCGCCGTTTCCCTCCTCCAAACCTACGCCCAGCAAATCCCCTGCAGGCATAGACAAGGAGTTTTAGCGTGAGGATCCGGACGAGACTTCTTCTCTTCCTCCTTCCGCCGCTGATCGGCGGGATCGCGCTGATCTCGATCCTTTTCGCATATCATCTCAACGGGCTATTGAGCATAGAGCTGACTCCAGACCTTGTCGACGATAAATTTTTGGGCTGTCTAAAACTCATCTTCGGAAGCGCCGCTGTCGTCATTTTGGGAATGACAGGGGCTTTGTACTGGATCGCGAACCGGATTTCAGGCCCGGTGCAGAGGCTGAATAATTCGGCCCTTGCGATCGCCGCAGGCCAATATGGCGAGTCGATCGAAGCGGAAGGCCCCAAGGAAATCGCGGAACTGGCCAACACCCTCAACACGATGAGCGAGTGTTTGCATGAAAATATCAACAGGCTTAAAGACAATTCGATCTTCCGCGAGAGGATGCATGCCGAGTATGAGTGCGCCCTCTTGTTGCAGCACCTCATGCTCCAAAAAAATATCGACGAGTGCAGGTCCGACGCCGTAGCGGTTAAGCCGATCGCCGCGTTTTCGGAAAACCCAAAGGGCCTTCTCCTCGATTTTCCAAAAAGCGAAGCTCCCCACCTCTTCCACATCCATATGGCGGAAGCCGAGGAAGAAGGGTTCGAAGGGATGTACCAGCTCCTCGCCCGCTATAAAGCGAAGGGAGAATGCGCCCGCTCCGTCATGACCATCGACCGGGAGCGCTCTTCGCTTTCTTGGGGGGGGCCTCATGCGCCGCTCGCCTGGTCGCTTGCCGAAGGGAAATGGCTCGACGGCGAGGCGGAAATCCACATCGAATCCGGCGATTTTTTCTTTCTCTTCAACCGCGGTTTTGCGAGGCTGTATCAAGAGCCGGAACGGATCCGGGAGTTTCTTGCGCGCGTCTTAAATATCTTCGCCCAAGACGGCCTTGAAACGCTGTCCGCCATGCTTCAAAAAGAAATCAATTTCGCCACGCGGCGCAAAGAATTGGATGAAGATATCCATCTTCTTTGCTTTCAAATCTTGAAAATCTAAAAAAAAAAATCTACCCTGCTAAAAAAGTGTTGATCACATTTAGGCAGGTCTATGCGTCGCTTCATCGGTCTTTTAGCAAGTTTTGCTTTCGCCTCTCTTTCCGGGGAGCAAATGGGATTGCAGGTCATGCAGGGAGAGGCATCCCGAGTCGAGACCGGACTTCTCAGCAGCGGCAAAGCAATCATACAATGGGACCGATTCTCTATTGGGCCGAATGAACGCTTCCATTTCGAACAAACGGGAAATAACCCGGCGGTTCTAAACCGCGTCATCGGGGGACAAATTTCCGAAATCCTGGGGCAACTCTCTTCAAACGGAAGAGTTTATCTCGTGAATCCAAGCGGCGTGATGATCGGCCCCGGCGGACGGGTCGAGACGGCGGGCTTTATCGCATCGGCGCTCGACACGCTGGATGCCGATTTCATCGCCGAAAAAAGCATGCTCTTTTCCGGGGGCGGGAAAGGAAGCGTCGTCAATTTGGGGACGGTCTTCTGCGACACGGGGAGCGTCGCCCTCATCGGCACGCGAGTTAAAAACAACGGAACGATCGAGGCTCCGCATGGGAAAATCGGTCTTGGAGTTGGAACCGAGGTGATCCTGAGTCCGGAGTCAGCGCCCTACATATATATCAAGACCGGCGTCGATGGGATGATCGAGGAAGAAGGCGCCGCCTTGACTCAAGAGGGAGTGCTCCGAGCCCTTTCAATCGAACTGAAATCGAACTCGAACATTTACGAGAAGGCGATCCAGTGTTCGGGACTTGTAGATGCGCTGCGCATCGGCGAGGTAGCCGGCGAAATATACCTTTTGGCGGACGAGGGTTGGTGCGATGTGGACGGCCGCCTCTTAGCAACGAATGAGGAAGGCAAGGGCGGTCAGATCTCCGCGCTAGGGCGCTTCGTTTCGCTTGGCGAAACCGCCGCGGTCGACGCGTCGGGAGCCTTTGGCGGCGGCGCAGTCTATATCGGAGGCGGATATCAAGGGAAAACCCCCCAGCTCCTAAACGCCACTTGCACTACGATCCTGGTAGGGGCTGCCATTCACGCCGATGCGACCGTAAAAGGAGACGGCGGCCAAGCGATCTGCTGGTCCAACGAGGTCACCCGGATGAAAGGGCTGATGACGGCTCGCGGCGGGAGTGCAAGCGGAGATGGAGGGCTTATCGAAGTCTCCGGAGCCCTTCTCGATTTTCAAGGGTTATCCGATACGAGCGCGCCTCATGGAGAATTCGGGACGCTCCTCCTTGACCCGACCGATATCACCATCACCAGCGCGGTCGCAAACGGCTTTTTTACAAACCTTGGAGGAAACGTCTTCTGGATTTCAACCGGATCCACTTCGAATATTCTAAATACAGCCCTCGAGACGCAGCTTGCGAGCAACTCCGTCATCATCAACACCTCGAATACACTGGCAATCCCGCCCGCAACACTTTCGGCAAACGGCGGCCAGATTACCGTATCTTCGACAATCACCTGGTCTGCGAATACTAGCCTCACCCTTGAGGCAGACACGCAACTAACCGTGTCCGCTGCTATCACCACGTCAGGAACCGGCAACATCACCCTCCGATCCCTTGGGAATTTCGATTCCGGATCTGGAGGCGTTATTACGGGCCTTATTGGAGGTGTCGGCGTGTCTGCGAATGTGAGCTTGACTAGCGGAACGTTCAGGGCTAGCGGAATCGCCAACCCAGCCAGTAATACAGGCGGCTTTAGCATCACCGGTAGCGCAATCGTTTCGACCACCACCGGTCCAATTATCATTGAAGATTGTACAAGCGGCGGCCGCGTAGGGGGAGGAACCCGAGCGGCAAGTTTAGACGGCGGCAATATTTCCTCTGTCTCCGGTAATATCACAATTCAAAATTGCGAGGGAAAAAACTCCCTGGCAGGTAACGGCTGGGGATTTTTTATCGGCGGGGGTGGTGCGACGATCAGAACGGGGGGCATTTTAAGATTTCGAAACATTACAGGTGGGTCGCCTAACACTTCCAGTTCCAACGACCATGGAATATTCCTAGCCAATATCGCTGCCACAATCTTCGAAGGGAGCGCTATTTTCTTTGAGGATATCTATGGGGCGGCGGCACCGGGCAGCATGGGGATCTACTGCACCTCTACAGGGCCTCTTACGATCGGCGGCGCTCAGACGAAGACCATCTCGATTACAGCCGGAAGTCTCGGGACGGGAAGCGCCGCATCGTTAACAAATATCGGCATCTCATTTAACTCCTTCACGACGCTGCAGGTAATCGATGGAGGGACGATCACCTTAAACGGCTATGGCGGCGGGGCGTATAACGTCACGGATTCGGTCAATCACGGAATCAACCTGAACGGCTGCAAAATCATAGCCGGGACTCCAACGCAAACCGGCCTGAATACGATCAATATTACAGGCGTTGGAGGCAGCGGCACAGGTGGAACCCATTATGGCGTAAACAATGAGACGACTGCGGCCACGTTCCAATTGCAAGGAACGAATCCGAGCAACTCGCTCAACTTCGTCAATTGCGTCGGAGGCACCGGAGGCGCCACCAATCCAGGGATCAACAATTCCGTCAGCCTATCCCTTGTCAATGGAACGCTCAATTTCGAAAATATTTCAGGCGGATCCGGAACCGGAACAAACAACGGAATCAACAACACCTCGACGATCAGCGCGCCCGCTATCGTCGCAAAAGATATTTTTGGCAGCAGCATCGGGTTCAATAACACGGGCACTCTCGGCGATGCGAACGTGACGAACCGGATTTCGATCGTAGCCGCATCGGTCGGCACCGGATCGAGCGAGATCGGGATCCAAAACAGCGGGACGATCCAGGTCAATAATGGCGGCTATATCGAACTCATCGGAACCGGCGGAGGAACATATAATGGCTCCGGAAGCGGCAACTATGGAGTGAACCTCATTGGGGGGACGATCAAGGCGGGAACTCCGACCGGCACGTCGCAAAACACCATCAATATCACAGGGATCGGCGGGACAGGAACCGGCGGGTCGCATCTTGGCGTAAGCGTTACCACGGCAGCTACGAATTGGCAGCTCCAAGGGACGAATCCGAGCAATTCGCTCAACTTCATCAACTGCGTAGGAGGAAGCGGCGGCGGATCGAATTCGGGCGTTTCCATTTCCGGGGTGAACCTGATCTTGGTTGCAGGAACGCTCAATTTCAGGAACGTTACAGGCGGTGCGTCGACTTCCACTTCGCCTATAGGGGTCATAGCATCATCCACAACGATTGCAGCTCCCGCCATCCTCATGAGGGACGTTCTCGGAGGGCCAACGACCGCTGCTGCCAGCATAGGGCTGACCCTTAGCGGCGCGGCGATCGGCAGCGAAACAATCACGAAACTGATTGATATCGAGACGGGGAGTTTAGGATCGACATTCACCCGCGGGATTTCAAATGCTTCCAGCACCTTTATCGTGGGCGATGGCGGAACAATGACACTGAAAGGGACCGGCGGAGGATCCTATAATGGAACCGGAAGCCTTAATCACGGAATGGTGATGGGAGGGGTTTTGAGCGCCGGAACGAATGGCGGCTCAGGGCTGAACACCATTAATCTGATCGGAATCGGAGGCTCCGGGTCGGGAGGAACAAATTACGGCATTGAAATGGGAGACCCCCTTCAATTCCAACTCAAAGGCTCGAATCCCAATAATTCAGTCAATATCATGAACTGCGTCGGGGGAAATGGAGGAGGAAGTAACTTTGGCGTCCATCTGAATAATACGATCTCAGTTGTAAATGGAACCCTCAACTTCAAAAATATTTCGGGCGGCTCGGGTGCAGGGGGCGGGCATGCGGGGATCCGTGCAGACAGCCCGACCCTGCTGACTGCTCCCGCGATCGTTGCCGATGACATCATCGGGAGCAGCATCGGATTCGACAATACGGGAACTTTAGGCAATCCAAACGTAACCAACCGGATTTCGATTGTAGCCGCATCCATCGGCACCGGATCGAGCGAGATCGGAATCCAAAACAGCGGAACCATTCAGGTCAATAATGGCGGCTACATTGAGCTCATCGGAACCGGCGGCGGAACATATAATGGCTCCGGCAGCTCGAATTTCGGAGTGAACCTGATCGGCGGCACGATCAAGGCGGGAACTCCGACCGGCACGTCGCAAAACACCATCAACATCACAGGGCTCGGCGGCAGCGGAACCGGCGGGTCGCATCTTGGCGTAAGCGTTACCATGGCAGCTACGAATTGGCAGCTCCAAGGGACGAACCCGGGCAATTCGCTCAATTTCATCAACTGCGTAGGCGGAAGCGGCGGCGGCGCGAATAACGGAATGCAAATCTCTGTCGCCATCTCTTTAGCCAGCGGAACTTTGAATTTTAGGGATATCTCGGGGGGCTCTGTAAATTCGGGAGCGACAACGGGGATTGGAATCACCGCCGGAGTGGTGGCGCCTGCAATCATCGCGCGCGGGATTCTCTCCGGCTTGGGAACCGCGAACTGCATGGGATTCCAAGTCGACACGCCGGGATTTTTAGGTAGCGCCGCGTTGACCAAAATCATTTCCGTTTCAGCTCAATCGGTCGATTCAAATAACCTATCCGTCGGTTTCCGCACGTTCGGCGGTTCGCTTTTCGTTGGAGACGGCGGGACGATTTCGATCACGGGAACCGGGGGCGGCGCCTACAATTCGACCGCAAACACCTGTCATGGAATCGAACTTATCGGAGGAATCATTAGCGCGGGAACTCCCGGAGGCACCCAGCTCAACACGATCAATTTCACCGGGATCGGGGGAAGCGGAAGCGGCGGCAGCAACCATGGAATCAACGTTGCCACAGCAAGCACCTGGCAGCTCCAGGGGACCAATCCCGCCAACTCGATCAATTTCATCAACTGCGTAGGCGGCAGCGGCGGAGTCCCGAATGTTGGAATCAACTTTCTAGTCCCCTTATCGATCGTTTCAGGAACGCTGAATTTCCGCAACATCATGGGCGGCAGCGGCGGCAGCGGCACAACCAACCACTACGGAATCATCAACGGATCTACGATCTCGGCTCCCTCAATTATAATGACAGATATTTACGGAGGTCCTGGAACGGGTGGCGATTACGGACTTCTCAATACCGGAACGATCGGCGGCTCGTCGACGAATATGCTCTCGATCTCAGCGGCAAGCGTCGGTTCCGGAAGCAACCAATATGGCATCTACAATAACGCCGGCACGATCCAAGTGGCCGACGGCGGCTCTCTCACGCTGAATGGAACCGGCGGCGGGGCGTATACAAACATCGGAACTGGGACGAGCAGCATCGGCATCTACAACCAAGGGACGATCACAGCCGGCACAGCCTTAGGAACAAAAACGAACACGATCACGATGACGGGGGTCGGCGGATACAGCCTGGAGTCGAATATCGGCCTCTTCGTCCACTCTTCCGGAGTGATTCAAACCCTCGGAACCAACCCCTCGAGCGCGATCAACCTGATCCATTGCGTCGGCGGGACGAGCGCAACTGTCGGCAACGGAGCGAACGCCGGCATCCAGATCCAAGGTCGCATCACCGGATCGCTCCTAAACATCCTGAATGCGATGGGAGGACAAGGGGGCAACACCGGCGTCACCGGCAACGGCAACAACGGCCTTTATCTCAACGGGGGAACTATAGGCTGCAGCACGGTCCTGATTAATGACTGCGTGTCCGGAGCCGGAAATTTCAGCGAGCAAGCATGAATCTACATCGCCGGCGCAATCGGAAGCGCCGCCACGAAAACGATTTCGATTGCCGGGGCGGCATTGTCTACTGGCGTAAATTCCATTGGAGTACACCTCGCTGCCTCCACTGCCTTATCGGTCATCGACGGAGGGACAATTACGCTCGTCGGAACAGGAGGAGGGAACTACACAAATTCCACTAGCGGGCACACCGGGATTTTGATCGCCGGGGGGACATATAGCGCCGGGACGCCGACCGGAACATCGCTCAATACAATCAATTTCACCGGAATCGGAGGATCTAGCTCCACGAGCAGCTGCTTAGGCGTAACCGTATCGGGCAGTCCCGCAAATTGGCAGCTTCAAGGGACAAACCCGGCAAATTCACTGAACTTCAACAATTGCACGGGGGGGGTCGGACCGGGAAGCACCGGCATAACCATATCTGCCGCGATGAATCTCGCAAATGGAACGCTGAATTTCCGCAATTGCACCGGCGGCAGCGGCGGAACCGGCTCGACGTTCCAGTACGGAGTCTGGATTGCCACTTCAGTCAACGCGCCTGCAATCATTGCGAAAGACTGTTTCGGAGGGGCTGGCCTTACGTCGGATATCGGATTCGTGATCACCAGCACGCTCGGCAGCAGCACAAGCACGAAGCTCATCTCGATCTCGGCCGGTTCATTGGGAGCCGTTTCGAGCGCGATCGGAATCCAAAATAGCGGGACGATCCAAGTGACTGACGGCGGAACGATCGAGCTTATCGGCGCCGGCGGCGGTTCTTATTCCAGCGGCGGCAGCGGGAACTACGGCGTGAATTTGATCGGCGGCCGCGTCAGCGCCGGAACACCGACCGGAACCGAATTGAATACGATCCGGATCACAGGGATAGGCGGCGCAGGCAACAGCGGCAGCAATTACGGAGTCCATATCGCGACAAGCGCAACGAACTGGCAGCTCCAGGGGACAAACCCAGCAAATAGCCTCAGTTTCGTTAACTGTGTCGGAGGATCTGGGGGGGCCGCTAACCGGGGCATCCGGATTGCGGTGCCGCTCAGCTTAGCAAGCGGAACCCTCAATTTCAGAAATGTAAATGGAGGGATCGGCACCGGATCCTATGGAATCGATGTAGCTGCTGCGACGATCGCTCCCGCGATCATCGCGCAAGACATTTTCAGCGGCACCGGCGGAGGCAGCAACGCGGGGATCAATGCCGGGGCTGCACTGGGCGATGCTTCAATCACGAACCGGATTTCGCTTTCGGCAGCAAGTTTAGGCACCGGCTCCTTCTCGCTCGGCATGCAAATCTCTGCCTCCCTTCTCGTCCAAGATGGCGGGACGATCGAACTTTTCGGTACAGGAGGAGGCAGTTATGCGGATAGTTCGACAAACAGCGAGGGGCTTTTTATCAATAATTCCGGCGGCATATCGACCATCGGCGCAGGGAGCGCGACCGGCACGAAACTCAACACGATCCGAATCACCGGGATCGGCGGCAGTGGAAGC
>Ga0169931_10002121_pt1 | contig 32538 bp, 20 predicted proteins | sample Kivu_15m_20L_FD_129675 | JGI IMG/M metagenome (GOLD analysis project Ga0169931, IMG submission 129675) | Freshwater microbial communities from Lake Kivu, Western Province, Rwanda to study Microbial Dark Matter (Phase II) - Kivu_15m_20L... | ecosystem: Environmental > Aquatic > Freshwater > Lake...
AATGATGGGACGAGTTAAAACCTGGATAATTGTACTGGGTTGGACCTTCAGCCATATTTTAGGTTTATCGGGACAAACGAATACTTGTTTTACCTATAGTCATTCGGTAACGCCATCTTGTGACAATGTAAATAATGGAACCATAACGCTAACTATTTTTGCTGGTTCCGGGTCATTTGAAATTTTTTTTAACAACAGTAAGACGCCTACTTCTAACCGGTTTTTTGCTGGCTTAGCTCCGGGAACTTATAATTTTCTTGTTAGAGATACAAAGGCTAGTACTTGTGATAAAAACTTCACCATTTCCCTAGGCATGGTTTCTGCTCCTATAGTGAAGATTTCTCTATCCCAACAACCTTGTGTCGCTGAAACCGTTACCCTTAGCACCGACCTTGATCCCAATACCCATACCTTTTCCTGGAGCACAGGTAGTACAGCTTCCACGACAACCATTGTTGCTACAGGTCAGACCAATGTTAGCGCAACAGTAACAAATAGGAACAATTGCCGGGGTACTGGGACCATTTCCATTTCGCCTCGTCCCACTCCAAGTATTTCCTTATCTACTCCTGCTCCAATCTGTTCTGGGACATCCCTGACATTAGGTCCCAAAGTAAGTGGTGGGACATCTCCATATGCTTATCGTTGGAGTGATAATTCTAGCGGACCATTACTGACACGAACATTTACAATCTCCTCCTCAGTTTCCCTCACCGTGACAGATGCTAATGGTTGTCGTGCTTCGCAAAGTGTAGGGGTTTCGGTACGAAGTAGCCCAACGCCTGCCATTACGGGCAACACCTCTCTTTGTTCGGGACAATCAACGATACTTACTGCCTCAGCCTCAGGTGGTTCGATTCCCTACAGGTACCAATGGAGTAATGGGCAGGTAAGCTCCGCTTTAAATGTCCTCCCTTTATCTAGCACAATCTATACTGTGACAGTTACGGATGCATCGGGTTGTTCAGGGACATCTTCGATCCCCGTCGCAGTTAACGCTACCCCAGTCGTTGCCGGTCCCTTCTCAACGGCAGTTTGTCAGGGTGGTTCGGTACTACTTAATCCAGGACTTTCTGCTGGAAGTCATACCTTTTTATGGAGCACCAACTCAACAGGCTCCACTTTGAGCTTGAATCCTCAAGCTAATACCTCCATTTCCCTCACAGTAACGAATGCTAACAAATGCAGCAGCACCGCAGTTTATGCTATTCAGGTTTTGGCTAATCCAGCCATTCAACTCTCCGCCGGAGATAGTCTCTGCGCCAACAAACCTCTTACCCTAAGTCCAACTGTAAGCGGTGGAAAACCTGGTTATTCATATTTATGGAGCGATAATAGCACGGGATCTACAATTACTAGATCTTTTTTGGTCTCTACAACTATATCATTAAGCGTTACAGATGCTAATGGTTGCCGTGCTAACACCTCGACTGCCGTGGCTGTTTATCCTAATCCTTCGGTGTCTATATCTGGTGTTGTTGATTTGTGTCCCGGGCAATCCACAACATTAAATGCTATCCCTTCAGGAGGTGCTGCACCATATACTTACCTATGGAGCAGTGGGGATAAAACCTCTTCAGCTTACCTTACTCCTTCTGGCATATCGACCTATCAGGTTACCCTCACTGATCGTAACCAGTGTTCCGGAATGGCTTCCATATCGGTTTCCCCAACGAGAAAACTTTCATTAAAACTTCCATTCCCCAGGAGCATTTGCCTTGGGGATTCCATAGTCCTTACCCCTGAAACTGGTTTATTTAGCGGGGAGCTTTCTTACCGCTGGAGCAACGGAAAATTGACGGTAACAATCCTTGAAAAACCCCTAGTAACTACCCAGTATTCATTAGAAATCAAGGATAGACTTGGATGTATAGGTTCTGCAGAAACTACTATCACAGTAAATAGTCCACCTACTATTGTTATTCCTAATCCAGTAACGGGCTGCCTACAGGAAAATGTAAACGTGTTGCCATCAATAACGGGATTAGCACCCTTTTCCTACTTGTGGAGCAATGGGAATAGAACTCAGAATGGGCTTTTTCTTGCCGATATGGAAAAGGAAATAGGACTTAGCGTTACCGATGGCAATGGGTGCCGTACCGCCACGTCAACCCGACTTATAGTAAAATCAAAACCGCTGATAATTCTTCAAACACGCTATACTGCTTGTGCGAATGTAGCCTTTCACATTACCCCTAGTGTAAGCAGTGGACAGGCACCTTATCGGTATCTTTGGAGCAATGGGGCTACAGAAGCCATTTTTGCAGATAAAATTCAAGAAAATACGATGTTATCTCTGACAGTTACCGACGCAAATGGCTGCAGTGACTGGAAAAGTACCCAAGCAGAACTTATCCGCGATATTCCTCTTGTAGTCCTTCCGGATACCATTCAGGCGTGCCAAGGTAGCGAAGTCGGGATAAAACCCCAGATTGGAGGAAATGCAAACGTAAAAAGCTATATTTGGTCAGATGGATTTTCAAGCCCCGAACGGACTCAAAAAATGTTGAGTACTTCGCTGTTGCTTTCCTTGCAGGTGCTTAACGTATTGGGTTGTGTTGGCATGGATAGTGTCTGGTTAGTGCCTTATCGCAATCCGTCATTTTTTCTGCCATTACAGGTGGAAACCTGTGTTGCTACGCCTGTGCGAATTGAAGCACGGTCAGAAGAAACATCCACATCATTTCTTTGGAGTACCGGGCAGCAGAGTCGTTTTGTGGATATTGCACCGGTATTGGATGTCAGCGTCAAAGTAGTTGCTACATCTGTTCAAGGGTGTAAAGACTCAGCATTTACTTTGGTTAAAACCTATTCAAATCCAATGTTATCCATTGGAGGAAAAAAAGAACACTGCGGCAAAACACCGGCTACTTTTTCAGCACGCATAACCTCAGGAAATCCTCCTTTTGTAGTGACTTGGGGAAGTGGGGAACGAGGAGATTTGATAACCTATCCAGCCATCGACTCCATTCAGCAAATTGGAGCGACCGTGTTGGATGCAAAGGGATGTCGGTCTTCTGCAACACTTGCTTTGTCATTACTAAAAAACCCGGATATTACCTTGGCCGAATCATTTAGCCTCTGCGAGAATAACCTTCAGGTCCTTAATCCTTTGGTATCTGGAGGGCTTAAGCCGTATGTCTATACCTGGAGTAACGGAGAAAAAACTCCTGGAATTAAAGTTGGTCCTGGGGAATACCTCTTTCAAGTGGCTGATGGTAATGGTTGTGCTTCTAAAAAAAGTGTCCGCGTCAATCCCCTAAAACTTCCCGAAGTCTTTGTGACCTCCCTGCGAAATCCTTCATGTAACACTGCCGATGGCCAAATTACCATCGATGTAAAAGGTGCTGTCCCGGTAGACGTAACCTGGTCAACAGGAGCCAAAGGATTGACTTTGCGTAATGTTTGGCAGGGAAAATACAAAGCAGGTTGCGTTGACACAAATGGTTGCCTTTCAGAAATAACCCAAAATTTAATATGCAGTTGCGAAGGAAAGGTCGGGAGTATGGAAAAAATAGAGGCTGCCATCTGCCGGGATGAAATAAGAATGATTAAGTACGATGCATCGACGGAGTTTATTGGCAGCCAGAATGGTCGCTGGTTTGTTCTACATAATAGTCCCGGACTCAATTTGGGGAATCAGGTTATAGCAACAGATTCTTTACCTGTTGCGCGCTTTTATTCCACCATGGCAACAGGAACAACCTATTATCTCTCAGCAGTAATCGGCCGTCGCCTTCCCAATGGTAAGCCCGATTTTGGGGATCCTTGTCTTGCTGTTGCTGCCGGCACCCCTTTGCGTATATTACCTACCCCTGATGCCCCAATTCGTATCGCAGCTTCTGATTCGTTAGTTTGTCCGGGCACCACGGTCACCCTACAAACCAATCGCCAGGAGAACGGATTTGTCTACCGCTGGCAGACCCCACGGGGCCTAATTACTACATTGACTCCTGAACTTACCCTTCCGCGATTTGAAAATATGGATATCGGTGGGTACTCCGTAAGTGTTGAATCAAGCAAATGCCTTTCTACTGTATTCGGACCAATAACCATCAATTTCGACGCAGCCATTCGAGAGATATTCACCGAGCCCGATAAAACGGTTTGTGGACGCGATTCGGTTCAGATTCTAGCAAATTTGCCAACAGGAAGTTCTGGCAAATGGCTAAGTGGAAGCGCAGCTAAAATAGGGGATGTACAAAAGGAAAATACCTGGGTTAGAAATTTAGTCCCTGGATCTAATCTTTTTGTTTGGGCAGTAATTACCCGAAATTGTGTAGTCTCAGATTCCCTTCGGGTTTATTATGTCCCAAAACCGAAGCTTAAAAATGATACGGTAAATTTGGACGACACCAAAAACACCGCACTATTTGATTTCCTGGATAACGATGAATTGGGAGGTATTCCTCCGCAATTCCTTCGTATTCGGTTAGTGTCAAAACCAACTTCGGGAAATCTCACCGTTGACAAGTCCGGAAACTTTAACTACGCTAGAGATCCGAATATTGATTCAGACCAAACGTTCAAATTTACTTACGAAATCTGCAATACTGATACCACAGGCCGCTGTCCGGATAATTGCGCCACGGCTGACGTGGTGATGAACGTTTCCTACAATCCCACTACACTCATCTATCCAACTATCGGATTAAGGCCAAATTTTAACAATCCGGTTTGGAAATTTGAGGCTGCCCGTCCAATGTATAGTGCCCGACTGTCTATCTTTGACCGCTGGGGTCGTTTGGTCCATCGCGAAGATTATCTTCAACTTCAAAAGGGCGAAATTGTGGGAAAATGGAATGGATTAAATCAGCAAAACCTTAAGTTACCTGCGGGTGCCTACTACTTTTCGCTCATAGGCGAAATAGAAAATAATGAGGAGGTCGTGCAAAATGGTATTCTTTATCTTATGGACTAAGAAATGATACTTAAACCGCGCCGATTTGTTTTATCGGGGTTGATTTCTTGTGCTTTACTATCATGGGGCCAGGTCCAGGCACAACAGCTCACGCCATTTACCCTTTATAGGGACCATTGGAATTTAGTTAATCCGGCTGCCATTTCCAATAATTACGTCCTGGCAGAGTATCCATATACGGTGTCTGGCAGTACGCGCATCCAATACCTTGGTGTAGGGGTCAATTGGCGTGACGCTCCGATGACCCATGTGATGAATGGGGAAGGGGTGTTCGACAATTTGAACAGTACATTCGGATTTCAACTGGTTGCCGACCGACTGGGTTTAATTGGAAGTAGCGGGGGATACTTGCAATACGCCTATAAACTTCGGTTCAGCCGAAGAGAAGAACGCTTTCTCAGTTTTGGGTTTTCAGCGGGAGCTGTGAATTATTACTCCCGAATCAATGGATCCGATTTTCCCGTTCCTGAACCTGATATTATTCCAACATCCACCTACTTGCCCGATGTCAACCTTGGTATCTTTTTTCGGAATGCCGATAAGTTCTACCTGGGTGTTTCCTTCCCCCAATTCCTCAATTTAACTGCTAGATTTAGGAATGCGGAAAAGGAACTTTTTACCACGCGTAGATTCAGGCATATCTATGGAGTTGGAGGCATGTATATTCCCTTTGATTTTTTCGGATTAGGTGATGAAACTGCTATCTTGGATGTGTCCACTTGGATTCGGTACTTGCCTGGTCAGCTACCCCTGGTGGATGGCAATATAAGGTATCAGCACAATCAAACCTTTTGGTTTGGAGCGGGCCTATCTACAGCTTCCATTTCCCACTTCGAGGTAGGCTTCTTAGCTGGTAAAACCATAGGTCTGTTTGACAATCAAATCAAAGTTTCGATTGCTTACGACTTGCCTTTCTCTAGGACCCTCCTAAACCTCGGTTCTTCCCTCGAAGCCTCCTTAAGTTACAGTTGGTATTAAGGCCAATCCCAAATTTTACCAGCTAACTTACCAAAAGAAGGAGTAAATAAATGCAAGAAGCAAAAGAATGACAGTAGCTGAAATATTGAAAGTTCGATCAGTATGAAATAGTTCAGGCTTGAGGATAATTTGCTTATCGTCCACCTTCCCTTTTCCCTCCAACTCACTGGACAAAACAATCACCATCATGGAAGCAAGACAAGTTATCATCATCTGATGCATGAATGGAATGGTGGGGAAAAGGGGTGAATCGGACCAGCCATTGGGACCAATTTTGAAAAATAAAGCAATAGGAATAGACGCGATAACCCCCAGGATAGCTGATTTATTCCTTGTTTTTTTCCAGAACAATCCGGTGATGAACACGGCAAGGATACCCGGACTGACAATCCCCGTGTATTCCTGAATAAATTGAAAGGCTTGCCCAAGATTCTGAAGTTGTGGGGCAAGAAGCATAGCAATTACAAGGGCCACGGCTGCGGATATCCTACCAATCTGAACCATCTTTGCCTGGGAGGCATCCCGATTCCAGATGGGTTTGTAGATGTCCATGGTGAAAATAGTTGCTGTGGAATTAAGCATGGAAGCCAACGAAGACACAATAGCGGCTGCAAGTGCAGCGAGTACCAAACCTTTCAGCCCGACTGGAACCAGTTCATGAATAAGCCATGGCGCCGCATTGTCATTAATGATTGACCCATCGGGACGTAGAAAGGATGGATCCAAAACTTCCGAAAGAAGTACCCCTTCCGGACTCGCATTGAGTACAAAGGCTATGATTCCGGGCAATACCACAATGAAAGGAAGTATCATTTTTAGGAATGCCGCAAAGGCGATACCTTTTTGCGCTTCTTTAAGTGATTTGGCTGCAAAAGTGCGCTGAATGATATATTGATTAAATCCCCAATAGTATAGATTTGCCACCCACATACCCCCCACCAAGACTGCAACACCAGGCAAATCCCACCATGCATCTTTACCATCAGGAGTGATAATTTCGCCTTTCGAAATAATCATACTGAATTTTTCTGGTACCACCGTTGTCAAGTGATGCAAACCGTCAATGATGCCCCCATCTGGTGTTAGGGCTTTTAGGCCAAGTATGGTGGTAACCATCCCACCGAAAATAAGAAGAACAACTTGCACAACATCGGTCCATGCAACGGCTGATAATCCGCCATAAAGAGAATATGCTGCGGAAAACAATCCTAAACCAATAATGGCATAAAGAAAGATAGATCCATCTCCGCTACCCATGATTGTGTCTAACGCTTTGGCACCCAGAAACAAGACAGCCGTGAGATTGACGAATACGAAGAGTGCTATCCAAAATAGAGCAAGGATTGTTTTGAGCTGCGTACTAAAACGTTTTTCGATGAATTCGGGGATGGTGTAAAGGCCTTTTTCGATAAAAATAGGAAGGAAATATTTCCCTACAATCAACAGGGTCAATGCAGCCATCCACTCATACGATGCAATGGCAAGGCCAATAGCAAATCCAGAGCCCGACATACCAATAAACTGTTCAGCGGATATGTTGGCGGCAATTAAACTGGAACCAATTGCCCACCAGGGAAGAGATTTTCCAGCAAGGAAGTAATCTTCGGTGTTTTTTTCATGCCCCTTTTGGTCACGGGATACCCACAATCCAATGGATAGGATTAGCAACGCATAGCCTCCAAAAATAAGCCAGTCGAGGAAGTTTAGTTCAAACACGGGAAAAGTTTTAAGGATTGATCGAATACCAATACTAAAAAATATATCCCGTAACTGAAAATAAATTTACAGGTGAATGACCTCACCATAAGCAGCGGCGGCAGCCTCCATAATCGCTTCACTCATGGTAGGGTGGGGGTGTACCGTCTTAATGAGCTCATGTCCCGTGGTTTCAAGTTTGCGGATTGCTACGATTTCCGCAATCATTTCTGTTACCTGCTGACCTACCATATGTGCACCCAATAATTCCCCATATTTTTCTTCGAACAAGAGTTTGACAAACCCACTCTTATCGCCACCCGCACTCGCTTTACCAGAGGCGGAAAAAGGAAACTTACCTATTTTCAGGGAATGGCCTGTTTTACGGGCTTCCTCCTCCGTCATGCCTACCGATGCCACCTCGGGAGAGCAATAGGTGCAGGATGGAATATTAGCGTAGTCCAATGGGTGTGTTTCTTGACCGGCAATTTTTTCAACACAAATAATGGCTTCTGCACTAGCCACATGAGCCAAGGCAGGTCCCGGAATGATATCCCCTATGGCGTAAATCCCAGGAACATTGGTCCGATAAAACGCATCAACCTTAATCAAGCCATTTTCCAAGAGAACGCCTGCTTTTTCCAAACCTATGTTCTCGATATTTGGACTTATACCCGCTGCAGATAATACCACATCGCATTGGATTTCCGATTCTTTACCGCTCTTTCGGTCACGAATGGTTACGCGAATTTCCTTACTCCCGGTATCTACACGCTCCACTGCGGTATTACCCAAAACATTGATACCCTTTTTGGTAAATATTTTGGTCATTTCTCGAGAAACTTCGGCATCTTCCCGCGGGAGCATGCCCTGCTCCAAGAACTCAACAAGCGTAACTTCGGTTCCAATAGCGTTGTATAGATAGGCAAATTCTACCCCAATAGCTCCCGCGCCAACAATCACCATCCGTTTAGGTTGTTTGGAAAGAGTCATTGCTTTGCGGTATTCAATGATTTTTTCACCATCCACTGGTACATTAGAAAGGGTTTTAGCCCTACCTCCACAAGCTAGGAGGATATGAGTCGCTTCATGAATTTCCATTTTTCCAGAGGTATCTTTAACACCAACCTTTCCTGCACCCTGAAGTTCACCATGCCCCTCTAATACGGTGATTCGATTTTTTTTAAGTAGGAACTGGATTCCTTTACTCATGCCATCGGCTACGCCACGAGAGCGGGTAATCATCGCAGGGAAATCAGGTTTTGCCTCTTTGATAGATATGCCATAATCTTCGGCGTGTTTCATGTACTCAAAAACCTGAGCACTTTTAAGAAGCGCCTTGGTTGGAATGCATCCCCAGTTTAGGCAAATACCACCGAGATTTTCCCGTTCAACGACTGCGACCTTAAGTCCCAATTGGGAAGCCCTAATGGCTCCTACATATCCTCCCGGACCTGATCCAATGATAATCACATCAAATTTCATGGCTGGTTGCTTTGATATCCTGTAAGAAAAGTGGCGCAAAGATAATCAAACACCTTATTATTACAGAACAGCTGAACCATTACCCATTGGCGACGTTTTCAGAAATTATGTCACAGTTACTATGATTGATCAGGATTTAAAAAACTTCTCTGGACCGAAATCAGGAAATGGAGCTAATCACAGCTACCTTAATAATGCTGGCTGGATAGACGAATTGGGGGATGGTCATCATTCAACGACAATTAAGACGCCAGTTATTGAGGAAAAGCTCAACGTTTCAGATGCCGATAAGATGGCGATTATTCAATACCATTTCCGTGAAATCATGGAAACCCTTGGGTTGGATATGTCAGACGATTCCCTCAAAGGAACTCCAGGGCGGGTAGCCAAAATGTTTATCGGAGAAATTTTTAGCGGACTTAACCCCGCAAACATGCCAGATATTTCTCTTTTTGACAACACATTTGGATTTCATGAGACCCTAATAGAAAAGAATATTACAGTGAGCTCCTTTTGTGAGCATCATTTTCTTCCAATTATCGGCAAAGCACATATTGGTTATATACCTTCTGACAAGGTTATCGGCCTTTCCAAATTAAATAGGATTGTAGATTATTATAGTCGCAGGCCACAGGTTCAGGAAAGGCTTACCAGACAAATTGCAGAAACGCTTCGGCAGGTCCTAGAAACAGACAGTGTGGCTGTGTATATCGAGGCTGTCCACTTTTGCGTACAGGCCAGAGGGATTGAGCATCAGGGATGTACTACGGTGACAACTGATTTCGGAGGGGAATTCTTAGAGGAATCTCAAAAGAGATCCTTTTATTCAGCCATCCAAACTAAAATTTAATGGAACCTTTACAGCATAAAAAAGTACTCGTTCTTGGAGCAACAGGAGCAATTGGTTCAGAAACAGCGAGGCTTTTACATACTTCAGGGGCAAAGGTATTTTTGGGTGGGAGGGATGGTGTGAAACTCAAGGCCCTTGGGGAAAGTTTAGACATACCGGATGCTTCAAGGTATTTAGTGGATTTCCAGTCGCCTGTTACGCTGTATGCCGCAGTTGAAAATATATTAACCTCTCAGGGAAATCTGGATATTGTGGTCAATGCAACAGGAATAGGCATTATTAAACCATTTGAAAATCTATCCGAAAAAGATTTTTTGACAAGTCTTCAGGTAAACCTTTTAGGCGTCTTTCACCTTTTGCAAGCTGTCCTTCCCTCTATGAAGGAGCAAAAAAAAGGACTTATTTTAAACATTCCTGGGGTTCTTGGGAAATCACCTATGGCTGGTGCTGCTGCTTATGCCGCTTCAAAATATGGATTAAATGGTATGCTTAAATCGATTCGCGAGGAGTTAAAGCGGACGGAAATACGCATCACCAATGTTTATCTTGGTGGAGTAGACTCTCCCTTCTGGGACACCATTGATTTAAAGGTACAGCGAGAAAAAATGATTTTGGCCCGGGAAGCCGGTAAAACCCTTTGGTTTTTATGTCAGCAACCCCGTTCTGCGGTAGTATCCGAAATGGTGGTTCAACCTTTCAACCATCAAGTCATCTGATTTTAGCGCATGTCCGGCAATTATTCTTAAGCCTTGGCTTATTGCTGGGGTGCCATTCGCCTATTGTTGCCTTGCCAGCACGCCTAGATAGTTTTCCTCAGGTTTTATTCGACTCGCTTGAACTAGCATCCTTTCGGGGTAGCTCCATGGTGTTCTCTCCACCAAGTGAATGGCTGGTTTTCAATCCGGTAGACGGCTATCGAGTTCAAACATTTTGGCATATTAAGCCCAAGGAGAGACAATCGGATCTTAAAATTAAGACCGCTTATGCCGTACATCGCAAAAAATTTTACCTCACAGGAAGATTACATATTAAGCCATTTAGGCTACAAGGAACAGGAATAACATTTTTTGGGGGTAGATATATGTATCAGGTTAATGAACCTTTTCGTAAAAATGAAACGTTATTTTCTTTAATTAATCTGCTTCAAGAAGAAAATCCTTTGTTCTTTAGGGATACATGGCATGGAGGAACCCAATTTGAAAAATTTTTTAGGAATACAAGAATGGCATTGGCATTTGAATGGATGGATAGAAAGTACCCTACTACCAGATCTTTTTCGCATTTGCAATTTGCTGAAAACCAACCTTCGGGAACTTTCCCCGGAAATGATCGCTCATTCCTAACTACCCTAAACATATCCCTTGGAAAAAATTGGGCAATAAGATATCGTCAAGGTATACCCGAAATTGGTGGAAGTCACGCAAATTTTTCTCAGATTGAGATTAATGCGCATTTATACCGAAAAATTAAGGGTTCGGAATGGAAGGCATCGGCATACACTGGAACCTTTTTTCATACAAAATCAATACATTATAACGACTACTACCATTTCCCTACGCGAGGAACCCTCAAGGCCTTTAATCCGGTAGAGCAAACTTATCGGTTGATGAATTATTATGAACTCAGTTCAGCAAAAGGCTATGGGCGCCTACATATCCAGGCCCAATTTTATCGATTGTTACTACCTAAAAGATGGAGGGGTCATGATGGGATGATTCGGGAAAATCTATTTTTTAACGCGGCATATTCTGACTTTGGAAAAATTTTCTTGGAAGGTGGATACACCCTGGACTCATTATTAGGATTTCTTCGAGCAGAAGTGGTCATGGGCAGGGTAGGGGGAGCTTGGGTTGGTCCGCGGTTCATTCTTGGGCCGGCAACGAAGTAATAATTTTCAAGCACATGGCTGTGAGTTCAGCAAGAAAAGGCTTTCCAATGTCAAATGGCAGAATTTGTTGAGCCTGAAGGTAAACGCTTCGTCGCTCGCCAAGTTTCACCGCTATAAAATGTTCCAATTCCTCGTCTAAAAGATTACTTATCATTGGTCTATGACTTTTCCCTTTTTTTAGGCTTCGCAATAGAAAGGCCTGAGAAGCATCGAGGAAAATAGAATATCCGGATTGATTAATCCAATCTATATTTTGATGGAAACAAGGAGTCCCTCCGCCACAAGCGATGACATGGTTATTAAGAAGGGATGTTTTGCGAAGGATTTCTGCTTCTATTTCGCGAAAATAGGTTTCCCCGCCCTGGCTAAAAATTTTCTGAATAGAGAAGCCGGTGGATTGAATAATTGATAAATCTAGATCAAGGAAATCCATACCCATGGATTTAGCTAGCTTTTTGCCAGCATAGGTTTTTCCACAACCCATAAACCCAATTAAGTAGATATTGCGCATGGGTTCAAAGTAAGTCAAAATCATTACATTTGGTAGCAAAAATCTACTCATGCATCTATTTCTTCAAGCTAGCGGCGCAGGTTCTGCTTCATGGATTAATCTAATTTTCATCGTAGCTATGTTTCTTGTTTTTTGGCTACTTATGATTCGCCCCCAAGCCAAACGACAAAAGGACCAGAAACTCTTTTTGGATGGTCTCGAAAAAAATCGTGACGTCGTAACAAGCAGCGGCATTTTGGGAAGAATTTCAAAGATGGAAGGTAACATTATTACCCTGGAGGTATCTCCAAAGGTGTTCATTCGTGTTACACGAAACGCTATTTCAAAAGAATTATCAGAAAATAGTAACGCGCCTTTGGAAGGTTAAATGTTTCATTAACCACGCGTTCGTTATACTTAGCCAGCTTCTTTGGTGCCTTTTGCTGTTTGCCCGAGAGGCTGTATTTATTTTCTGATAATTTACATTATGTTAAGTATAATTTTGGAAAGACATGTAGGGTACTTTTCATTTCAATAGGTTACCTCAAGCGTAAAGTTCCATTCATTCAAAAAGCCGTTGTATGAGTCGCTTTTCTTTCGTTATAATGCGGGCGGTGCCAGCCAGTTCTTTTCCTGAGGGAATACGGTAACCTACATTGGTTATTAACGGATCAGAAAACCTTATCCGCACAGGTACTACAAGTCCATCTTCTGATTCCACCCCTATCCGGGTCAAACTTGAGATGCTGCCGGTGAGTACCCCATACTTTTCGCTCGGATAATTCAGCAGTCGAACAATGACTTTTTGACCCATAGTAACACCACCACTTTTTTCTAAAGGAACATTCATCAATCCACGCATGCGATTAGATTGTTCAGGGATTATAAGAAAAAGAGGCTCATCCTCATATACATATTGTCCTGACTTAAGATTATTATTGACTACCTGTATAACACCTGTAATGGAAGCTTTTAGTAAATTACTATAAATCCACTTTGCCGTTGCAGATTGCAAAGCAAAAAAGGTTTGTTTTACTTGGTCTAAGGCTGCCTCTCTCCCCTTCTTATTCCCATTGATAAGCACATTCATTTCCGATCGAATTTCAGTCAAATAAAATTGCTTTTCTCTTCCTTCAGCCTCGGCTAAATTTGCCTCTGTCGAAAGGGCCATCCACTGATCTCTAGTAGCGTTCAATTCGTTCTGGGATAACTTATCCAATCGAACCATAGCCTCTTCATTCTTCATCTGAATTTGTAAATTCTCCATCCGCACTAAGAGATTACTCCGAAGTCTATTAAGTGCCTGAATGCCAGATTCGAGGGTTTTTATTTGTCGTTGTAAGCCTGCTACAACAGTTTCTTGACTGCCTCCTTTAAGCCAATCTTTGTAGGATTGCCTAGCTTGCAAAAATGCTGTCAACAAGGGTGACAACTCCCCCACCCTGCCCTGATCATTAAAACGAATATTCAATACCTTATCTAAATTAAAAAAAGCTACTTCTTCTAAAATATTATGCATATTCAATACATCGGCATACTGCGCCGCAGATTGAAATGTCAATAAAATATCCCCTTTTTCTACTGTTTGATTATGTTTTATATCAACATTTTGGATGTAACCCGATTTAGGAGCTAAACTTCGAATAGGTGGCTCGTTAAAGGATAAAAGAACAGGACCCTCTACCCTATCCGGATAGCGAATCCAGTAGGCAAGCCATATGAATAGCACAAAAATACATAGCAATAACAAAGGGCCGGCTCGAAAAAGCCAAGGCGGGGTTTCAGCCAGAAAAACTTGTAGGTCTCTTTGTGGCATTTGAGGAATACCTCTACCCTGATCAAGATCCAAGTTCGATGGCATTGCGCACTAATTGGTAATAAGCTCCCTGCATTAAAAGTAGTTCCTCAGGTTTTCCCATTTCAATAATCTCTCCTTCATCCATTAAAACAACCAAAGCTGGATCCAAAATGGAATAAAGCCGATGGGAAACAACAATTATAGTTTTTTTTGAAAATGCTTCTTTAAGATTTTCAAGAATAAGCATTTCACTAAAGGAATCCAGTGATGAAGTCGCCTCATCCAAAAAGAGGAATTCTGGTTGCCGGTAAATTGCTCTAGCAAGTAAAATACGTTGACGTTGACCCTGACTGATACCTTGCCCCTGTGGCCCAACTTTTGTTTGCCAGCCCTGAGGCAAAGATTCTAAAAACGGGCTAAGGTTGACTAGACGAGCAGCTTCGTTTAACCGGTCTGGATCCGGAATGATATCTCCCAAAGCTACATTGGAAGCAATGCTCGCACTAAATAATTGGCTATCCTGCATAACTGCTCCAGCCTGCTTTCGCCAAGCATCCGGATGAAACTGATGCAAAGCAACAGAGTCAAGTGTCAGTTTACCTTGTGATGGTTCATACAGGTTTAAAAGCAATTTTAAAAGGGTTGATTTACCGCTTCCACTTGGTCCCAAAATGCAAGTAATGTTTCCTCGTGGGATCAAAAGGTTTAAATTACGCAAAACAGGCTTGGTACTAACACCAAAATAACTAAAACTAACCTCCTCCAAGGCCAAAGATCCCGCTAAGGGTATCTCCTGGATTAAATTCTTTTTTGAATCTTCCGTTTCCTGCTCATGAATGCTGCTTATTCGCAAAAGGCTCAAGTGAGCATTTTGTGCTGATTTTAAAAACTCAAGGACATCATTTACTTGGGAATTCAATTGACCAATAATATATTGGACACCTACCAGCATACCAACTGTAAGTGTGCTGGCTAATACGCCATTGGACACATAAAGAAGGACGAGCAGGTTTCGGATTTCAGTAAAAAATAAAGCACCAGCTTTTTGAATTTGTTCGCGTTTTAGGTTTTCAGACGCCATGCCAAATTGGCGAATCTGTAAATCTTCCCAAACGCGACGTTGAAAATTTCCAGCCTGATAGAGTTTCATATCCTGCATACCACCAGCCAGCTCTGTTAAAATAACCTGATTGTCTCTGGTTGATTCAGACCGACGAACTTCAAGGTTATTCCGCCAACGTAGAAATCCATATGCCCAGGCAAAAGAAAAGAGTGTACCAGTTGCAAATAGCAGAAAGAGGTTGATATCCCAAAAAGAAAGAATTACTGCAGAACCAATAGCATTTAATAGCGCAAACAGAGATATCAATCCTGCTGAGCCAATAAAACTTTGGATGCGTTCATGCTCCTGAATACGTTGAATGTGATCTGCCGTATGCCTTGTATCAAAATAACGATATGGAAGTCGGGTAAGTTTATTTATAAAATCAAATAACAGCGTAACGTAGACACGACTTTCTAAATGCAAAACATTCCAATTTCGAAGGTATTCAACAGCAATACGCGTTAGAAAGAGAACGAGTTGAGCTATAAGCACCAGGACTATAAAGGATAAATCTTGATTACCTATACCCGTATCCACCACACTTTTTAGGAAAAAGGGAAATAATAACTGAAGCATACTTCCCAGTAATAGGCCAACAATGACTTGGTAAAATACTGATTGGTATGGCTTAAAATAGGCCCAAAGAAAAGACCATGGTTTAGCCTCAGGAAGGGTATTTTTATGATAAAATTCAGGGGTTGTTTGGTAAGCGAGCACAACACCTTTGACCTCCTTTTCCCCAACTATCGCCGTCCATTTACTCACAAAACCAGACAAATCCTGAGAAAACTTACCCCGGGCCGGGTCGGCTAACCAAAATCTTCCCTTGTGAATTCGGTACAATACAGCAAAATGTTGAAAACCATAAGGTACAATGCATGGCAAGGGCACCAATTCCTCCAAATCTTTTAGTCCTACCTCAAGTGCCAGGGTTTTTAATCCAATTTGCTCCGAAGCCTGGCTGAGATCGTAAAGGGTACTACCAATTATTCCTGTATTGGTGATTTCGCGGAGATAATTTTCAGTATAGAATTTTCCGTGATGACGGGCAATCATCCGCAAACATGCCGGACCGCAATTCATGGCCTCCGATTGGGGGTAAAAGGTGAATCCCCTCAACATGTTTACCATTTGTTTTCAATGTGTTGCTTACAAATATATATGTATATTATCTATTTGATAACTTGGGAAAAGGCAGAAAAGGCTTAGTTTCGTTCCATGCGTATTGTGTTCATGGGATCGCCAACTTTCGCTGTCCCCACCCTTAAGCGGCTTTATCAGGAGGGATATTCCCTTCTTGCGGTCGTAACTGCTACAGACAAACCCGGGGGAAGGAATAGACAAAATTGGATGCAAACAGCTGTTAAGACTGCTGCTGATGAATTGGGAATACCGGTTCTTCAACCAACTAATCTGAAAGATGAAAATTTTCTAAATACCCTACGCGAGCTGAAACCAGATCTCTTTGTGGTAGTAGCTTTTCGGATGATGCCTGAGGTATTATGGTCCCTCCCCCCTTATGGGTCCATAAACCTGCATGCATCCCTTTTGCCAGACTATAGGGGAGCTGCCCCCATAAACTGGGCTATTATCCAAGGTGAAAAGGAAACTGGCCTTTCTACCTTTTTCATTCGAAAAGACATAGATACCGGACCACTTATTCGACAACTTCCTATGCCCATAAAGCCGGAAGACAATTTTGAATCGCTCCACAACCGTATGATGATCGAAGGAGCTGAGCTTGTGGCGCAGTCTCTTAAAGATATCCAAAACCCTGCATTTAAACCCCGATCCCAAGAAAAGGCATCAACCAAGCTTGCACCGAAAATATCGCATGATACAGGCTGCCTAGATTTTTCTCGGTCAGCTAAGCTTTTGGTAAACCAAATTCGGGGTTTAAGTCCCTTACCCGGCGCCTGGTTCCACACTAAAGTGGGGCCTATAAAAATATTGGCTGCTACTGTCGTGAATAACCCAAATTCTATGGAAGCTGATGCAAGAATATATAGTGATTTTAAGTCTTTCATCCTCTTGAAGACAGCTGAGGGCTATTTGGCATTGGATATATTGCAGATTCCTGGCAAGCGCCCTATGCGGGTCAAAGATTTTCTGAATGGTAACCTACCAGACTGGTTCTAAATCAATAGGCGATGATACATACCCTTGATTTGGCATTTCAAGACTGCATGGGTGCCATTGCAGCATTCCTTATGGAAACTGATGAAGGTCCCGTTCTATTTGAGACCGGACCGGATTCCTGCTTTCCAGTTTTGAAGAAAAAAATAAAATCCTTGGGTTATAACCTAGATGATATTAGGCATGTGTTCCTAACTCATATCCATTTTGATCATGCGGGTGCAGCCTGGAAGTTTGCACAAACAGGCTCAAAAGTATACGTTCACCCGGCAGGCTTTCCCCATCTGTGCCAACCTGAAAAACTCTGGGGTTCAGCCGTCAGAATTTACGGACAAGCAATGGAATCGCTTTGGGGTCGCATGGAACCTATTGCATCTGATTCTTTGGTCTCCCTATCGCATGGAGAAGTTTGTACCATAGGAGGTAAACAAATCACTGGATGGCACACTCCGGGTCATGCCGTTCACCATGTTGCCTATCAGGTTGATTCCGTGCTATTCACAGGTGATGTTGCTGGCGTATGTATGGGAAATGGACCGGTCATACCACCTTGTCCACCACCTGACATTCATATCGAAAATTGGTTAGAATCAATTGATTTACTCCGAAAATTAGGGGCGGAAACGCTCTACCTTACGCATTTCGGTAGATTATCCCGGGCAATAGGGGCTCATCTAGACCATCTTGAGGAAAAACTCCTAAATTATGCCTCATGGATGCACGAAAATATGCTGCTCGTTCGGGACCTCCCTCAAATTATAGATTCTTTCGAAGAAATGAGCTCAAAAGAACTGAAAACCCTTGCACCTGAGGATTTTCTAAGGTACCAATTTGCAAATCCTGGATTTATGAGTGTCAATGGATTAATCAGATATTGGACAAAAGTTAAGGGTTTGACCTGGCCCTAATCAGCAGGTAACCATTCCCTAAAAATTTTCAAAAGATTCCCAATTACCTCCTGATCCAATTGTCGATAAAAGACTTCTGATACGGGGAGACTATGGGTAAAGATTAAGTCATATTTTGTTTCTAAGTAAGGATATATGCACATACTAGCAGAAAGAAATACTAAAAACAAGAGTGTTGCGATGGACGCCCGGCGAATTTTCTTTGATTTTTCCATGACACTGCTTTACCTCTTAGGACGTCTTTGGCTTAAAAAAGGTTGCACCTTAGGTTAAACTCTTTGGCGTAAAAGAAGGGGAATTCAAATAAGAGGCCATTTCGGATGTGGAACCAAAAGCTACAATCCTTCCTTTTTCCAAAACATAGACAAAGCCACAAACTCTTCTAATTAGCACCATGTCATGAGATATAACCAAACAACTTATACCTTTTTTTTCCCTAAGTGACATTAGCAAAATTAGGATTTCCTCCTGGGCACTCCAATCGAGACTGGCAATCGCCTCATCAAGAATAAGTAAATCCGGATTTGAAATAAGGGCTCTAGCAATGCATGCCCGTTGTAATTCTCCGCCAGAGAGTTGATTGGCTCTGCGTGCCAGATAGGACGCATCAAGTCCGACCTCTTCTAACCAATACTGGCAGGATTCTATAAAATCTACTTCCTCTTTTGGTCTTGAAACCGATTGCCATGCGACTTGAAGTGATTGGGCTATAGTAAAACGGGGGTTAAGTGACAGGAATGGATTCTGGAATAACATTTGTCCAGTAAGTTTTTTATCAGTACGGCGTTTCGCCTCTGACCGAATGACTCCTCGGTAGGAAACGTGTCCGTGTTGTAATTCTTGCAAACCCACTATGGCTCTTGCCAGCGTGGACTTTCCAGAACCAGACTTTCCTATGATTCCTATAACCTGACCCTCATGAATCCGAATAGATACATTTTCTAAGGCGGGAAACCAGACAGGCTTAAACCATCCTTTTCGGTAACTAACCGAAAGTTCAAGTGCTTCTAGCAATATTGGCCCAGGCAAAGTTGTCTTTCTAAAATCCAGAAGTGGTTTTTGAACTAGAAAGGGATTATCCACCAGCTTACCATCCTGAAGATGCAAAACCCGTTGGGTCGTACTGCCAATGAGATGCAAATCGTGACTTACAAGAATTAGTGCTGACCCTGCTTCTTTGGCAAGACTTAATATAAGCTTGATCAGCTGCTGCTGAAGCTCGGGATCCAATGCGGTTGTAGGTTCGTCAGCGACAATAAGCCCAGGACGAGAACAGAGCGCCATGGCAATGACTAGTCGTTGAAGCTGGCCTCCCGACAATTCATGGGGATAGGCACAAAAAATACGATGGCCATCAACAAATCCGACTTTCTCAGACCAATAACTCCATTCTCTGGATAGTTCAGCTTTTGACAAATTGGGCCTAGCTATTGAAAGCGTCTCCATCCACTGCGACCCAACAGTGACCAAAGGATTTAAACTTCCTTGGGGATTCTGGGGAATTAAAGCAACCTTTCTGTCAAAACCTTGAAAGGACTGAAATCTAATCTCGCTACCCTCAAAGGTGTTAAGACCTTCGGGTAAAATCTCCAAAATAGCTTTGCAAAGCAAACTTTTTCCAGCTCCCGAATCGCCAGTGAGTCCAATTCTTTCCCCTACACTAACTGAAAATGAAATATTCTCAAGTAAAGTCTTTTTATCTCGGATACTCCGAATAGTCAGGTTTTTTACTGAAAGTAAGGAAATACCGGTCTTTGGCACCCGGGTGCGTTTTATTGGATGATTATTTTCTTATCGCCATACACTACCTCAAGAGCCTTCATTCTAGACAAGAGGTTAGCTATTTCTTCACCAAAAAAAGAAGCTCGCCAACCTTTAATGACTGTGCCAACCTCCTCCGGATGTTGGTGAATATGTCGAAGACGACTTTTGGGAAACGCTATGGAAACGGAAAGGTCTCTGGCAATGCAGAAATACTTTATAGAACTATAAACTAAATCGGTAATGGCCTCTTCAAAGGCGTCCTCCACTAAATCATTTTCCCTGGTAACTGATGCTAAGAGTTTCTGCTCCCAGTCTTGTACTGGTTCCGATACCATAATCGCTATTTGTTTCCAATACGAACTCGCTAAGTTTAGGGGAAACCGTCGATTATCTTTGAAGAAGGACTGTCCATGGCGAGCTCCTTTAACTAGTTGTTGAATGAATTTAGAGGGAATTACCATGTCCCGATTGATGTTTTTCTCCTTGGCAAGATGATCACGCCATAACATTAACCGCAGGAAAAAAAGTTTTTCCGATGCATTGAAAGTATGAATTAACGGTTGGGATAGAATATCGCTTTCTACTCCCTTAAAGTACGAAGATTCTTGCTCTAACAAAGAAAATTCCTCCTCTGCCCAGGGCAACCTGCCTTTGAGCGTAAGATTTGCAGTAAGTTTTTCTTTGAGTGAGGGAAGAGGTAAGACATCATCCAGCGCATACTGCAATTGGTCTTTACGCAGAGGGCGTTGATCCCATTGGGTAACCGTTAAGCTTTTATCAAGCCGATAGGAACACTCAGCTTCAACGAGTTTCTTGAAAGAAATAGGGTATTTGTAATCAAGAAAAGCATAGGCAATCTGTGTATCAAAAATATTTTTTGGCAAAATGCCATAATTCTGGAAGAAACCCCGGTAATCATTTTCCCCAGCATGGGTGATTTTGGTAATACCTGGATCAGAAATAATTCGTAAAAAGGGGTTTAGGTCATTTATTGCCAGCGTATCAATTATAAAGTTCCCTAATTCTGAGCTTACCTGAATCAGGCAAATTAGGGGTTTATATCGCTTTTCCCCCATGAATTCCGTATCAATAGCCAATTCCTTTATCCGGGAATGCTGGTGAGCAAACTGATTAAGAGCGATGGAGTCACTAATGAAGGTAAAGGGTACTTCTCTTTTCACAGGTTTATGTAAACACTTCAAATATAGCAAGGAAAGAAAGTCAGAAAACCCATATTTTCCATTTTTCGTTGAAGAAGGATAATGGAACCTAGATTAACAAAAGCCGGAAATCTGGCACGCAAAGGTGAAAAAATTATTTTAGAGCAAGGCCGAAAGAAACCTTTTCTACGTCTTGGGATTTACCTCCTCACCGGATTGATTGTTCTGGGCTTATTACTTCCCGTTGTTTTTAGAAAAACACTAACCCTGAGTGTGTTGAATTCTTTGAAATCCAGCCTAATTGATGAAATTTCTTTTTCACGGGTAGATTTTTCCTTATTTCGGTCATTTCCCTACTTGAATGTTCGATTTACCAACTTTTCCACTAAGGGGAAGAATAAACCGGGTAATTCGGAGCTATTTAAAACGCGTTACCTGGACATTGCTCTGGATATCCGTTATTTCCTAGACCATTCCAGACCAATCGCCATTCGCACCATGCAGTTAGTCAATCCTTCCTTGCAGCTAAATATCTCAGATATCGGGCAAGGAAATTTTGAGTTACCCCTTGCTGATAAAATCAAGGGTGGTGCAGATAGCCTCCTTTCTTCGGCTTTACCTTTTCACGTGGATTTGGAATCTTTCCGCATTAAAGATGGATCCCTCAATTTTCGTGATGAAAAAACAGGATTATTGCTCGAAGCCAATGGCATAGATCATAAATCTTCTGGTGAATTATCATTACAACATTACAATTTGAATACAAGGTCACGAATTCGCGACCTCAATATTGTTTTGGGGACCTCAAAACTGCTTAGCAAAACACGTGTCGAAGCACAAATAGATTTCATGGTAGATTCGCGCAGAAAGCAATACATCATAAGAGAAAACAAACTGGCCATTAATGGTCTGTTTTTACAGGTTAAAGGCATCCTGGAAAACAAGGCAAACGGCTTTTACGGAAAAATGTCACTTTTTGCTCCAGAAAATAATTTTGCTGAGCTCATTAGACTCTTTCCATATTTAGACCAAGGCCAATTCAAATTATTCTCAAAAACCCGCGGTTTTTTTTCCCTTCAATTGGACATTGACGGTTTGTTCCAATTTTACCCACGTCTTTATCCCTCTTTTCATGGAACACTTCTCGTAAAAAATGGAGAACTCGCCGAATATCCAGAACATTCAACGATAGAGGGACTAAATACGCGAGTTACTATCTGTAACGACTCAGATAATTTATCGGGTTTGGATATATCCATTCCTTCCCTTGAAGCATGCCTTGGAGGGCGAGATTTTTCTATGGGTCTATATCTTAAGGACCCGTTTTTTGATCCTTACCTTGACGGCTATGTTCGAGGAACATTTTATCTAGAAAATCTCCGACCTTATTTTCCTTCGTTAAAATTGGGAGAGGTCACAGGAATCATTAAAAGTGATTTCTCTATCAAAGGGAAGATGTCCGATGCTGAAAAAAATATCGTTCAAAATAGGGATATGCGGGGGACCATAGCAATATCTGGTTTGCGATGGAAGGGTACAACTAAATCCAGATTTTCTGTTCCTTTCCTGCTAGCCAACTTTAATAAGGGTAAACTACAAATTGCACCATTCAAGGTTAGGTATCAAAATCAAGATTTTCTTTGTAGAAGCCGCATAGAAAATATACTGGCCTATTTTAGCCCGCTACGATCCGTTCAAGGATCTTTAACTATCGAAGCACCCGAAATTCATCTTGATAAAATACTTCCACGTGATTTAGAAAAATATTCGGGGAATAGTGCCGACAAGTTAGCGGAGAATCTCTCTCCAGTCAAAGAATCGAAAACCAACTTACAATGGTCACCCTTTGTTTGGAATTTTACTGTCAAATCAGGAAAAATACGCTACGGCAAAACCACACTCGAAGATGTCCTCCTTCGCGGTACCTACCGAGAAAATCTTATAACATTAAACTCTTCCTGGGCCAACTACCAAACGGTAAGATTTCAAACTACCGGTATCTTGAATAACTTAGATTCATACCTTAAAGGTAGAGGAAAAGCAAGAGCCAATCTTGACTTGCGCATCTCCGGCCTACCATTCCTTTTACCCTCCACAGATCTTGTCGAAGCAAGTAAAAAGGAAGATGGTATACCCAATCCTACTCCGGCTAAAGAGGTTAGTGGGACTTTTAAATGGCCGCAAGAGGGGAAAACCAAAAAAATCCCATCATTGCTCCCCCGGAATTGGCTTATAGATGCAAGGGTGCATGTTGATAGCATTCGGAGTGAGAATTATGCATTTGAAAGGGTCCGATTCCGAATGAAACTAGGAGAAAAGCGATTAACCCTTGACCGCGGACTAGCATTCCAGCGAAACCACCCAATACGTTGGAAAGGCGTGCTTCGTCCTAACAATAGCTTTGTAGTCAGTTTAGACTTAGCAAGGTTCAATGAAGAATTATTCATTTTACCAAATAATTCACCATTTCGTCTATTACAATTAGCACCTGTTGGGAAGAGGAATCCACCCTTTGGTTTAAGGATTTCCGGGCAATTGGGGGAACCTCCAACATTTAAATTTTATAACCTAGATTATTTGTTTTATACCCAATTAGCTCCTTTAATTGAAGGAACTCAGTTCCAATCAATTCGGGATAGCAAAAAGGAAGTTTCCTGGTGGATAAGTTTCAAAGATAAAACATTTTTATTCTGGCCCGTTTTACTTCGATTAAATAATATTCCATTTTACCTTGCAGGAATACAGCACGGCGAATCGGAATGCTTATTTAAAGTCAGCGCATGGATCCCACTTACCTTTTTTAAGGGAATAGATTTGGCCACATGGAAAGAGCAGTTACCTGATTGGGTTTTAACTACCTTCTATTTAGAAGGTTGTCAACCAGAGTATTTAAAAATAAGTTTTCAGTTACACCAGGAAAAACTGCCAAGAGAATTACAAATGATACTGGATCTAAAGGTTCGCCAAAGTATAATAGCTGAAATGCAAAAAATCCTAGGTCCAGAAAAATGGAAATTAAAACCTTCTCCGATGTTGGAATCACGTTTTAATGTTTTCCCATATTCCCACATTACCCATGAGGATTTATTAAAACAACGGTACACAAAAATAGAAGATAGCCTTAAAATGGCCTTGCGAAGGTTAAATTAAAGAAAAAATACATCAACCTTCTTGCAGTTGAAACTCTCGAAGATCCACCGCCGTTATACCTGACACTCCCTGCTCTGCCATAAAAACCCCATAGATAGTTTCTACTGCGGCCATGGTCAATTTGTTGTGGGTGACGATAATGAATTGGGAATCTTCCGAAAATTTCCGAATGATACGATTGAACTTTGCGATGTTAGCATCATCTAGTGGAGCATCAACCTCATCGAAAATACAGAAAGGGGCAGGTTTAAGTAGGTACAAAGCAAACAAAAGAGCTATAGCCGTAAGGGTTTTTTCACCGCCGGAAAGTTGACTGATGGATTGTGGTTTTTTCCCTTTCGGTTTTGCCACAATTTCAATTCCTGAATCTAAGGGATTCAATGGGTTAGTCAATACTAGGTCACAGCTATCATCTGCAGTGAATAAACTTCGAAATACTTCAATGAAATGTGTCCTAACTTGACTGAAAGCATCAAGAAATCGGGTTGATGCAGTTTCTCCTATTTCAAAAATAGTTTTTTCAAGGGAGTCTTTAGCCTGTAAGATATCATCGCGCTGGGAACTAATAGCGTCATATCTTTCCTTCATTTCGGAATAAGCGTCTATAGCTAGTGGATTTATCTCACCAAAGTTTTCCAATTTGCTCTTCAGTTTAACAACTTGGTCCAATATTTCCTCAATGGTTCCTAACCCTCGCAATTGAATAGAAGTAATGTCATTACCCTCTAAACTAAATTCAATTTGAAGGCGCTGGGATATGCTATTTAGATTTAATTTTATATCATTCCCTTCTTCTTTTAAACGATTGATATCTGTTTGTTTTTCTAGTCGTTCACGGTTCATCCTTCGCAGGGATTCCTCTTGGGAAACAATAGCATTACGTTCTTCTATAAAATCCCCTTCAATAGTGGCAAGCTGAGCAGCCTGATCGGCCTTTGACTGGGAAAGCAATTGAATTTTACCCTCAATAGTTTCCTGTTCAATCTGAAGCTGATTTCGGTCATCGCTTATTATGTTGAGTTTAGCCTTAATTTCACCGAGCCTTTTTTCTTGATTTTCAATTAGATTTTGCTTGTTAGTTAGATCTTTTCGAAGGTTTTCCACCTTGTTTTCCTGACGCAGGTATTGGATATTTTTATCGTTAAATAAAGAGGAGGTCTGGCTTAAGCGCTCAGCTAATCCTCGAAAATTTAAATCAGTTTGGGAAATTTCTGTTTTTGCTTTCTCCAGTTCTATAGATTTAAGTTTTATATCACTTTCATTATGCTCCAATGCTGCTTTAATTTGAAGAATTGCCTTACGAGAAAGATCCATTTTCTGATTGGATTCAGACTGAAAATGTGTCCATTCCTCCTGTTTTGACTGAACCCGAACGATTTGTTGCAGAACTTCTTGTAAACGCACCTTTTCTTGGGTCAATGCCTTTTCAAGAGATTCATTTTGGATGCGTGTTATGTCCTTCTGATTATTTAATTGCAGGAGTAAAAGTTTTTCTTCTTCATTTTCAAGTTCATTGATTTTTTCTTCAAGAATAGAAATATTTTTTTTTCGCCCTATTTTTTTTCCTTCAAACAAACCAACAGAACCGCCTGAAATACTGTGTTTTCTTAGGGTAAAATGACCTTTTCCATGCAATAGCGAAATATCTATTTCCGGCAGCCTACCAGTATCTCCATTTTTTTCGATGACATAAACCCCATCAAGAAGATACTGGCAAAGACGGAGATAGGGTTCATCAACCTTGACCAAATCTATCGCTCGTCTATGTTCTACTAAAGGCATGCCCTTAGAAACAAATTCAGCGAATGTTGAAAGGATAAAGAAATTGGCTTTACCTTTTTGTGCCTTGGTGAGAGTTTCTACAGCCATAGTTGCTGTAGCGACATCTGGAACCACAAAATAATTTAAATAAGGTTCGAGGTAATTCTCAATAGCTACCCGATAAGCTTCATCTACATAAATTATATCTGTCAGCAGCGGAAATTCACGTGCCCAACCGGCATTTTTAGACAGAAAATGGATAGATTCCGGGAAACCCTCCAAATTGTCCACCATGCTTCGGGTGAGTTTAAGTTCGTTTATTAGTGCATCTGATTTCCTGCGTAAATCGGACAATTGTTGATTTATCTTGTCCCTAAGATTTTCCGCAAGGACCAATTTTTCGAGTCTTTCAGATTCCCGGGTTTGGAGTAAAGCAATCTTTTGGCTATTTGCTTTTTGTTCTAGCGTTAAATTATCCGAATCATTATCCAGTTGGATCTTGGATTCTTCGAAATGTTTGATTTCCCTATTGTGATTTTCCAAGGAAGTCTGCTGGATTTCTAATCTGGACTGAAGAACTGCCCTAGCTTTTTCCATTTCATAAATCTCCTTTTCTGCCTTTAGCTGATGTTGGAGAACCTGGTCTAGATTTCCCTTAGCTAGATTATGGTCGCTTTGAATACGAACAAGGTCTTTTTGTACTTCCTGCAGTTCAAGTTCCAAGCGATATACGATATGATTTTCTGCATGCGCATCTTCCGAGATATCTTGAACATCTTTTTTCAGGCTATCGAGATTATGCTGTATAGCCTCTGCGTCTCCCTGCATCCGCATTTCATTCCCCAATACGAACTCTTGTCGTTGATGAGCAAGTTTGCTCTCCTCTTGCAAGGATCGTAATTGACCTGATAAATCACTCAGTTTCCGTTGTTCTTGAGAAAGGGAAATTTCATGATCAAGGTTGGTTTTTTTAATAAGTTCTAAGGCGGCTTCCCCACTTAGTATGGTGGTTTCTAATTCTTGAAAAGTAAACAGTGAAGTTTCGAGGTTTCTCTGATGGGTAGCATATTGTTCTTTAAGGTTTTCCGTTTTAAGCAGGGCCATTTCTATAGCCCACGTTCGGTATTCCTGTTTAAGGTCAACGTATTTCTGCGTCCTGCGGGCTTGTTTTTCAAGAGCCTTTAGATTTGTAGCTATTTCATGAAGGAGATCCTCGATTCGGTCAAGGTCTTCAGTGGCGGATTTAAGTTTAGCCAATGCCTCCCGTTTTCTGACTTTATATTTTGATACTCCGGCAGCTTGCTCAAACATACGCCGACGGGCATCATCCTTATCTTCAAGTATGTCATCCACCATACCTAAGGCAATGATGGCATAGGAATTAGATCCTATTCCGGTATCGAGAAAAAGGTTAGTTATATCTTTTAGCCGGCAGGTAACTCCATTGAGTTGATATGCACTTTCGCCAGTTCGGTAAAGGAGGCGAGAGATTGCAACTGTGGAAAAAGATGTTGGTAGAAGATTTCGATTGTTTTCAAAAGTTAAAGTAACCTGAGCCATTCCCGCGGGTTTGCGTTTTGCAGCCCCGTTGAAAATAACATCCTGCATTTGCTCAAGCCGTAACTCACGGCTTTTCTGTTCGCCAAGAACCCAGCGGATAGCATCAATGATATTAGATTTACCCGTCCCATTTGGACCTACAATACCCGTGACAACTTCCGGGAAATGAATGGTAGTAGGATTTGCGAAACTTTTAAATCCTTTTATCTCAATTGCTTGTAGTCTCATGAATGGTTATCCAAAGCTTGACGAAAACAATTTATAAGGGCTTGCACATCCTCTGGCCGATTATATAAATGCGGAGAAACGCGAATGGCATCTCCTCTTCGACTAACGTACACCTTATTTTGCTGCAGGAGGGATTGAATTGGTTTATCTAGTATTTCAGGGGGTAGATGCACGCCAAAAAGATGAGCCGCACGCCAACCTGATTCTTCTATAATCATGCCTAATGATTCCAATTCGTCCCAAAAGGGTTCCATTAGAGCGGTACAGTAATTCTGTATTGCCTGTGGATCCCAGGAAATTAGTTGCTCTATTGCCCTTGTTAGCATTGGCACAAGTTGAAAATTACTGTGCTCTCCTACGGAATATCTGTTAGCCCCTCTTTGGTAATCCGCTGAATACTGCACTAAAGTGGAGAAATCTTCACTTCCAAAACGATTAATCCAATTTTCCTCCAAGGGCACACCATGGTCCAACGCTGATGAAAAATAGGCCATCCCAAGAGAATAGGGACCCATAAGCCATTTATATCCACCACAGACCAAAGCCTCCGGATTTAGGGTAGTGACATCAATAGGCAGGGCGCCTACAGACTGTGTCCCATCTATTACCAGCCACGATCCATGTTGCCTTGTTTTATTTCGGATAGCTTGCAAATCGAACCAAGTCCCGTCCGCCCAGTGAATGTTTCCAAGCGCCACAGCAGCTGTTTGATCTCCTATTGCTTCTAAAATATCCTCATTCCATCTTTGTCCCCTACCCTTTCCTTTTGGCGCTGGTATCATACGAAGATGAGCCCCTTTACTATCAGCTTCTCTTTTCCATGGATAAACATTGCTAGGGAATTGACCTTCAACAACCAAGATTTCTTGTTTTGGTTGAAGAGGAAGGTTGCGAGCAACAGTACTCAATCCGTATGAAGCTGAGGGAACAATAGCGATACGGCTAGAATCTTCGGCATGAATAAGGGTAGCAAATAAGCGCTTAAGCCTTTCAACAGGTTCGAAAAAATCTATGGTTTGTAAATCCCAGGGAGAATTTTTTCTTCTAAGTGAATTATGCCCAATGTCTTCAACGGATTTAAGTTGTGGAGACATATAGGCACAGTTCAGGTAATGGACATCGTCAGGTATACTGAACAAATTACGCTGACAATCCAGTATCATTGATTTCATTGTTATGGAAGGAGGTTACGGTGGGCAAGAAGGCCGCCCACAAAGCTTCTTGTTTTTGGCGGGTCTTCTCATCCCATTGCATTTCTTTAGTGAACACGTCAAAAATCAGATTTTTTTTTTCAAGGCAGCGATTTTTCTCATACCACACCATACCCGTTTGTCTCTGTATAAAATCGGTTGGGAATAACACCATTTCGCGATGAATACCATAGCGAATCTCAGCTGAAAGCAAAGCATCTTCAGGCTGAAGTGACCAATCTAAATCATCAAGAATTTGATTAAGCCGGTCTCCATATCTTCGAACATATCTTTCAGCTAGGGCAGGATTTATTTGAAGTACCCTAAAAGATTCTTGGCATGATAAAACATAATTCTCGAGGTCTTGCGCTGTTTCAAAACTATTCCCAGCCAAGGGAACACGATGGGTCTTTGTTTTATTTCCCTGGAAAGGTTTTTTACCCTTTTGCAGGTTAACGAGGACTTTAAGCGATTTTTCGGCCATTTTCCGAAAACCTGTCAATTTTCCTCCGGCAATTGTAAGAAGCCCAGAGGGTGAGACCATGATTTCATCCTTTCTCGAAATGTCCGTCGATAATTTGCCTACCTCATATACTAATGGACGCAGTCCAACCCAAGAAGAAATAATGTCTTTTGATTGTAATCCTGTTATGGAAAAAAACGCATTAACTGCCAGAAGAATATAGTCCACTTCTTCTTTAGATGACCCCAGTAAATGAATTGGTTCAGCATATACTATATCAGTAGTGCCAATGTAAGTAGTTTCCCATCGGGGTATAGCAAAAAGCATACGAGATTTAGAGAAATCATCAAAATAAATGGCCTGTTTCAACGGAAGGTAATGGTGAGGAACAACAATATGTGTACCCTTACTTAAGAGAAGATGTTTCTTAGCTGGATATGCATCCATTACAAGAATATCAGGAACCCAAGGACCGGCGGCATTTACTATGGCACTGGAATTTACCTGGTGTACCTTTCCTGTGAGCGTATCACGAAATGTTAATCCAGACAGATGTTTACCTTTTTCCCGTAGCAGATTCATGACCTGGCAGTAAGGAAGACAAATGGCTCCCTTTTCAATAGCGGACTGCAACAGTGCCCAAGTAAGCCGATAATCATCTGTCTGGTATTCGGAGTAAAGAAAAGCTCCAAGTAATCCCTTTTTAGGTAATAATGGCTCTTTTAGACTACTTTCTATTGGTCCCAAGAAGCGAAAGGCATCAGCAGGTTTTACACCAGCGAGAAAATCATAAAGCCATAAAGCGAGGTAAGCGCTTATACGCGATAAGGAGCCTCCGGAATAAATGGGTAAAAGCATTTTCTCCGGACGCACCAAAAATCTTGCTATGCTATGAACGATAGCACGCTCTCTTCCTACCTCGAAAACCTGCTGAAACTGAAACTGTTTAAGGTACCGAAGACCTCCATGAATAAGTTTAGTGCTCTTACTACTTGTTCCGGATGCAAAATCACTTTGCTCCAGAAGTAGAACCTTTATTCCTTTGAGTGAAGCGTCCCAGGCAATTCCTGCGCCGGTAATTCCTCCTCCAATAATGATTAAATCAAAAGAGGCAGCATTCAAATTTTCAAGACATCTTTCGCGATAGCTAGCGGTTATTGCAGTCATCCGAATATATTCGCATGAAACCAGGCAGCTATCACGGCACCAAGAATTGGACCTAAAACAGGTATCCAGGCATAGGACCATTCGGAGGATCCTTTTCCCGGGATAGGCAATAAGAAGTGCGCAATCCTGGGTGCCAAATCACGGGCTGGATTTATGGCAAACCCAGTTGTACCTCCAAGAGACAAACCAATAGCAGTGATTAATCCTCCAACAGCAAGTGGTTTCAAACCATCTGTAAAATCATTTGCCCCAATGAAAAACAAGCCAAAGACAAGAAAGAAGGTACCAGAAATTTCACTCAGAAGGTTTGCTACAGGAGCTTTTACGGCAGGTCCTGTGCAGAATACACCACGAATTTTATCCTGAGTGTCTGTTATTTTCCAATGTGGAAGGTAATGAATAAATACTAAGCTGGCCCCAGTAAAACAACCAAGAACTTGGGCAAGCATATATCCAGGAACCTTGGACCAAGGGAAGTCACCGTGCATAGCTAATGCAAGGGTAACAGCAGGATTCAAATGGGCTCCGCTGCTATCCCCTACAGCAAAGATGCCCAAAGCTACAGCCAGACCCCATGCCAAACAAATTGTCAGCCAATTACTGCCTTGAGAAAATGACCGGGACAAATTGGCACCAGCGCATACGCCACTGCCAAAAGAAATCAGTATTGCACTGCCGATAAACTCAGCGAGAAATGGATTCATAAGCATTTGTTTTAAGCATGTCCTAAAAGTAACGATTTAAGGCATTATCGCGTCTTGAATTTTTTGTAGGTGGCCATTAAACCTTGGGTGGACCCATCATGACCAGAGATATCCTTAACTCCGACTAATTTTGGAAGTAAAACATTTGCTAAGTGCTTGCCAAGTTCAACGCCCCATTGGTCAAAACTAAAGATGTTCCAAATAACTCCCTGTGTGAAAATCTTGTGTTCATATAGTGCGATGAGCCTGCCCAAATTAAATGGATCAAGGATATCAAGTAGGATGGCATTACTTGGTTTGTTTCCAGAAAAGACTTTGAAAGGCATCAATCTGGAAGAATCAGAAGGATTTAAACCTTGTTCTGAAAGCTCCTGAAGCACTTCGTCTGGGCTTTTGCCTAGCATAAGTGCCTCAGCTTGAGCTAAAAAATTGGCGATTAATTTTTCGTGATGATCCGCGATTGGGTGCTGAGGTTTTGCGGCAACAATAAAGTCGCAGGGTACTAAAGTTGTACCCTGGTGAATTAGCTGATAGAACGCATGTTGACCATTGGTTCCGGGTTCCCCCCAAATCACAGGACCTGTTGCATAACTTACTGGATCTCCTTTTCGGTCAATACATTTGCCATTGCTTTCCATATTGGTCTGTTGGAGATAGGCTGGAAAACGATGGAGGTATTGGTTGTAGGGCAATACAGCTTCATTAGTAGCCCCTAGGAAATTTACATTCCAAATACCGACCAAAGCAAGTAGTACCGGCATATTGTCCATCAAAGGAGTGGTTCGAAAATGTTCGTCCATGTGGTGAAAACCAGCCAGTAATCGTTCAAATATATCATAGCCAAGGTTTAGGCAAATAGATAGACCAATAGCACTAGTTAAGGAATACCTACCTCCAACCCAGTCCCAAAAAATGAACATATTGTTGAAATCAATACCAAAATCCACCACCGCATTCGTATTAGTGGATATGGCTACAAAATGTTGAGCAATATGAGATTCCTCAACAGCTGCCTCCAAAAACCACGCCCTCGCCGAAAAGGCATTTGTCATGGTCTCCTGCGTGGTAAAAGTTTTTGAAGCAATGAGAAAAAGGGTTTCATCGGGATTCAATCCTCGAAGCGTTTCAGCAAGATGG
>Ga0169931_10002122_pt1 | contig 32533 bp, 26 predicted proteins | sample Kivu_15m_20L_FD_129675 | JGI IMG/M metagenome (GOLD analysis project Ga0169931, IMG submission 129675) | Freshwater microbial communities from Lake Kivu, Western Province, Rwanda to study Microbial Dark Matter (Phase II) - Kivu_15m_20L... | ecosystem: Environmental > Aquatic > Freshwater > Lake...
TAAAATACATATACATCTTATTGGCAAACTACCGCATAAGTTGCTTAAGACACATACCCGGGGCTATCATAGAGAGAACAAGTGGCTCGTTTTGATGCTCGCTTTGCTCGCACAAAACAGCCAGACGTTATCGGAACACAAGATCAAGGTCCTGGTCCTGGTCGTAGACGACTCAGCGCTCATCCGGAAGATCTTGAGTGATACCCTCAAAGAGGATCCTGATCTCGACGTTGTAGGACTGGCTTCGTCTGGTAAGCCTGCGCTCCAACAAATCGATTACCTTAAACCTAAATCGATTACCTTAAACCTGATGTCGTCACGCTCGATATCGAGATGCCCGAGGCGGATGGGTTTAGAACGCTCCGCCATATCCGAGCGAAGGATAAGCAGCTTCCTGTGATTATGTTCAGTAGCCTGACGCACGAGGGTGCGGTTGCCACGATGGAGGCCCTTGATCTCGGCGCAAGCGATTTCATCGCTAAACCATCCGCTGTGAGCGGAGCAGTCAAGACGTCAAACCTTTTAAGCTGCTTGTTTTTCTGACCGATTAGTTTTGTGAAACCGAAGTGAGGGATATATGGAGCGAATGATGATGCAACCAACAGGTGTGGAGAGAAAGCTCAAAGAAGATGAGATCATAGTAAGTAAGACCGACCCTAGCGGTAGGATCATGTACGTCAATCAAACATTCTTGAAGATCTCGGACTTCACACAGGCCGATGTAATCGGACAGCCTCACAGCATGGTGCGTCATAAATTCCGGTACCGAAGAGATGCAGCGGGGCGCACAGGCGCTCGAAGATGCTCGTATACGTCGACTTAAATTAGCTGATGATTTCGAGGCTGCAGTGAGAGGTATCGTTACCACAGTAGCATCGGAGGTCAAGAACCTAGCTCAACAGACAGCGTCTGCTACGGAGGAGATACAGCGCGAAATCGAGAGTATCCAATCGATCTCGGCGGATACCGTGGGAACGATATCTGGTGTAGGTGACACGATCAAAAAGATGCGTGATATCGCCTCATCAATTGAGACCTCTGTTAGTGAGCAACGCACAGCGACGACGGAGATCTGTGCGAATATCCATCAAACAGCCCTCGGTACTCAGGACGTGTCGAAAAATATTTCGGGTGTCACGATCGCCGCTCAAGAAACGAGCTCAAGTGCCTCTCAGGTACTCGGGGCTGCGGAAGAGCTATCGAAGCAGTCAGAGGCTCTCCAGCATGCAGTTGAGGATTTCCTTGGGAACGTTCGAGCTGGATAATCTCGGATCAGAGAGCAGTGAAGTTACGCCTCACTTACCTAACGTTTACGTCTGCCACAATCACGAGCGAGGGGGACGGCGTCTTCGCCCTCCCCCTCGAGTCGAGGAAGATCTGTCAACAAGGACTGTAGGGGGAGACTGCTTCTCACCGAAGCCCGCACACCTATTCACACACGGTAGACCTGGATTCCTGAGTATGTATGGCCCGCTCCACTGCCCGCGCCACGGCTCGCATCACCTTACGATAGTCAACGCCTGACCAACTCCAGATATTGATCGGACACAAGCTGGCACAGCCACTGGCCAGAACGAAGGAATCCGTACCAGGAGAGGTATCAGCTATCTCGGGTAGCTTATCGTGCACGAAGGTTTTAAAACCACTACGCTCTATTCCCGGTTGCTCCACGAAGGTCCGTCCGTATCGAGCACACCCAAGGCTCGAATTCCTGAGTACCGCTGGGTCGACGAGCTCAAACGGCAGATTGACGTTCCAGGTGAGTGGCGTCGCAAGCACACTTTTTATGGTTTGCGGGGAGAGGAGCGTCGAGCCGAGTCTGTCCAGGATAGCGTTAGTGTGCCTCTCAAAGGCAGCTATCGTCTCAGGTTCAATCATGTACTGATCGATGTAGCGATTGCGCGTCGCTGTGTCAAAGGCTTGTGACAGCGCTATAGCAGGAATTCCAGCAATATTGGCCTCCAGCGCTGCACCGACCGTACCGGATGAAAGCACGAATCCGAGCCCCTTGTTGAATCCAGCATTGATCCCGGACACCACCAGATCCGGCTTTTCTGCACAGAGGTTGTATATCCCAAGATTGACACAATCTGCTGGAGTTCCATCCACGGCAAACGCCTTCCTGCCAAAGAGCTCTATTTCGTGCACGTGGAGCGGATTGAAGCGAGTCATACTTTTCGCCGTCCAGCTCTGCTCGCGGGAGGGTACAACGATATCGAGTGTGCCAAGCTTAGAGAGGTACCGAATCGCAATCTCTAAGAGCGGTGAACGATGGCTATCATCGTTGGTGAGTAATATGCGCATGAAGCTCACCTATTCCCGAGCGGAGCATTCCGATACATAGCGCTTAAACTCTCTTCCTCGGTGTTCAAAATCCGAGAACTCATCGAAGCTCGCACACCCAGGCGATAGTAGAACAACAACACCGCCCTCCCTCGCCACCTCAAGCCCGGCGACTACCGCATCCTTCAAGGTCGGAACAATACGATACTCTACCCCTGCTGCTCGACAGTGACTTCCAAGGAGGTGCCCATCTTTTCCGAAACATACGACGGGAGCGACGGTAGCACTTTGATCGGCTACCTTTGTCAGTAGTGGTTCCCATGAGCCAGCTTTTGATAGCCCACCGATCATAAGAACCACCCGCTGTTGGGGGAAGTTCTGCATGACCGTGGTTAGGGCAGCAACCGAAGCTGCTACAGTCGTTGATTTGGAATCGTTGATCACGACACGACTATCATCCCGTAGACATATCTCAAGGCGATGCTCTAAAGGTAGAAAGGTTTCCAACGCCTCTTGCACAACATCTCGGGGCACCCCGAATCTCCTTGTAGCCAGGATTGCAGCCGCCATGTTGTATCTATTGTGAGGCCCCAAAAGCGCGACACGTTCTGTAGTGTATTCCTCACACATCCCATCGAGGCTCACGCGTATCGTGCCCAAAGAGCCCGACGAATAGGAGATCTGCGCCCATGATGAACTCAGTTGCCGAAGGACCGCCTCGCTCGCTTGACCGAAAAATGCGGTTTTTGCGCGGGAACTTCGCACCATCTCTCGCACGATCGGGTCATCACTGTTTGCTACAACGAGGTCAGATGCACCCTGCAATACACAGACCCGCGCTTTCGCGGCCGCATAGCGCTCGAGCGTACCGTGACGCTCCAGGTGGTTCTCGCTCACGTTCAGAATTATGCTCACGGCAGGCTTGAGCACTGTGCACGCTTCGAGTTGGTAACTTGAAGCCTCTACCACCAAAGTTGATCGCTCATGCCCGGCTTCGGAAAGCAGCTCGCTGTTGGAAACCACCGGAGTTCCAACATTACCGCAGAGGTACGATTTGATACCGCCATGTCGTAAGATATGGTCGATCAAGGACACGGTCGTGCTCTTGCCGTTGCTTCCGGTTACGACGATGCTCCTACCTCCGTGGAGCTCTATCCCGAGCTCAAGCTCTGACACGTACGGGACCCCCGCACGCGCAATCGCGCCGACCACGGCCGACTCAAGCGGCACACCGGGACTTAATACCACCAAACCAACGCCTTCGAGCAGTGGAGCAACACTCTCGCCGTCTATACCGAAATGAACCGCTACCCCCTCGTCGCGTAAACTTGCAACCTGCTCCACGAACTTCGATTTTTGAGTAAAGACGATTTCGCTTTGACGCTCTATCACCACTACCGACAAGCCCTTCCTACGGAGAAATCGAGCGCTCTCTACACCACTTATTCCGAGCCCCACAACGAGCACTTTCTTACCGTGCGCCGAGAGCTCTGCAAGCTTGTCGAAGAAACTCATCTTTACCGCAACTTGAGGGAGGTTAATGACACGATCGCAAGCACGATTGAAATGATCCAGAAGCGCACGATAATCTTTGGCTCTGCCCAGCCCGAGAGTTCGAAGTGATGGTGTATGGGAGCCATCCTAAAGACACGTTTCTTCGTCGCTTTGTAGTAGTAGCGCTGAATCACGACAGAGGCACCCTCCATCACAAAGACCCCACCTGCAACCAACAGAATAAGCTCCTGCTTCACGAGCACCGCGATAAAACCGAGGGTGCCCCCAAGTGCCATCGAGCCGGTATCACCCATGAAGACCTGGGCTGGAAAGGTGTTATACCAGAGGAATCCCAAACCCGCGGCAAACATACTAGCGAGTACGATCGCCAACTCTCCCGCTCCGCTCACATACGGCACACCGAGATAATCAGAGTGCTTCGTATTCCCTGCGAGGTAGGCAAACACACCGTACGTCAGAGCAACGGTCATCACGGGCCCTATCGCGAGGCCATCGAGGCCATCGGTGAAATTGACCGCATTCGACGTCGCTACAAGAACCAGTGACGAAAACACAACGAAGCCGATAACTCCGAGCTGAAATGAGACGTCCTTGACGAACGGAACCGTCAGCTCCGTTCCAAAGCCCATCGCACATAAGATAACCGCTACTACTCCGCCCAGGGAAAATTGAACGATTAACTTGCCGCGCTCAGAGAGCCCCTTAGAATCTTGCTTTGTAATCTTCTTCCAATCATCGATGAAGCCGAGATACGAAAACCCGAGCATGACCGCGATCGTCAACCACACCTTCACATTCGAAAGATCCGCAAAGAGGAGCGTTGATACCAGCACTGCGGCCACTACAACCATCCCACCCATCGTGGGAGTACCGCGCTTACCCTCGTGAGCTTTCGGACCATCGTCGCGTATCGGCTGTCCCTTCACGCCGCGCTGTTGCAACCAGCGAATAAACACCGGCTGAAGCGTCAAGACGAAGATAAAGGCCACCAAGAAAGCGACCATGCTTCGAAAGGTTTGATACTTAAATACGTTAAGCCAGCTGCAGTTGTCGCGAAGCGAATCAAAGAGGTGAAACAGCACGGTAGCTATCCTTCAAGAGCACGACCAGAATGGCCTAAAAGGTAGCATCGCTGAGACACGCCGTCGAGAGGGCGATTGCCAACTATTTCGAAGATTTAGGGGTAGATCTGAACTGCTCGAGATAGTCCAACGCCACAGCCTGGTCAGAGAATGGCACCGTTGTGTTGCCGATAATCTGATAATCCTCGTGACCCTTACCCGCTATCAGGACCGTATCGCTGTGTTGGGCTTGACGGATAGCCTCTCCGATCGCTAAGCGACGGTCGACCTCTACGATGCGGGGCGTCACACCGGATTTCACGATATCGTCTATAATCCTCTCTGGAGCCTCAGTGCGCGGGTTATCTGAAGTCACCACCACCTCATCAGCCAAACGCCCCGCAATTAACCCCATCTCGGGGCGCTTACCACGATCTCTATCTCCACCGCACCCGAACACCACCCAGAGCTTGCCCTCCGTTGAAGGTCTGATAGCCGTTAAAACCCGTTCAAGAGCGTCAGGGGTGTGTGCGTAGTCGACGAAGACGCGCGGACCAGAGCCTCCGACCCGTTCGAGACGCCCTGGTACCTGCGCTACCTTTGGAAGCGCCGCAAGGATAGCCTCAGTGGGGAAACCCAACGCCAAGCACGACGTAAGCGCTGCCAACACATTTTCCGCGTTGTGCATCCCAATGAAGGGGACCTCGACCTCACATACCTCCGCCCGATCGCGAAGTTGCACCTCAAAGATCATCCCCGCTTCTCTCTCTCGAATAGCGCAGACACGCACCGCTGCTGCCTGATCGGTTCCAAACGACCAATCTCGGAGCCCGAGACGGTGTAAGGTATCCACAATACGCCTCCCGTACGGGTCATCGATGTTGACGACCGCTGCCTTCGTTGCCTTCGAGGCACCACCAATCAGATCAAAGAGAGTGCTCTTGGCCGCGAAATACTCCTCAAATGTTTTGTGATAATCGAGGTGATCACGCGTTAGATTCGTAAAGACCCCAACATCAAACTGTACGTGGTGTAGTCGCGATTGATGAAGCGCATGCGAGGAGGCCTCCATAACCGCGTATCGCGCCCCGGCAGCAAAGGCCTCCGCCAGAAGAGCATGGATCGAGGGTGCATCCGGAGTAGTTAGCCCCCCATCTCGACGCGTCCCCCCCAGGTACTCTGAGCCGAGCGTTCCCACACGCAAAGCCCCTACTCCGAGCTGCTGCAGGATCTGATAGATGATCCAGTTGGTGGTTGTCTTACCATTGGTGCCGGTCACTCCGATTACCTTCATGAGGCTCGAAGGGTCTCCGTAAAAGGCTGCTGCTAGTCGACTGAGCGCGATCCTCGTCAGCGGAACGACGATTCCAGGCCGACCTGCAAGTGCCTCGACATCTTCGACAACTGCTGCTCCTGCTCCCCGATCAAAGGCATCTCCGACGAAGGCGTGCCCGTCAGTATTGAAGCCTCGCACCGCTACAAAAAGGGTACCAGTAGTGACCGAAGCACTCTGCGCGCTAAGGGAGTGACATTGAACTGTTCCCGCCTGATAGTTGACGAGGGTACCCGAGACCAGCTGTGCCAGATCGGAGAGGGCATACGATGCCATGTGTGCAGGAGCTAACCCCACCACGTCCTCTATGACTGAGGCGGCTTAACAACGTATTCAGAGTACCGTTTCGGGCGCACTTCGACATCACCACCAGATGCGAATCGTCCCGCAAACGTCATGGCTTTACCGGTCCACGCTGAACCCAGCTCTTTATGATTCAAATAGACGGTGACCTTGCCCTCCCTCCGGAATGCAAACTCAATCACCTCCTCCTTACCATCCCTTCCCGCTCGGGTTATCGCGATGCGGGCGGAGCCGAGGCCCTTTTGGAGTTTAATCGCACCCCTACTCGCTAGCACTAATTGGCCTATATCGAACTTGAGCCTATCAAAATCGTGGTTGAGGTGCGCAAGCTCTGTTGGCACAGACGCCAGGACCAGAGCGCGCGGCGTTTTCTCTGTGCGTATGAATGTACGACCGTGAAACCGCCTTTGAATCTCCTCCGTTACCGGCTTAATAAATCTATCGGAGTATTGGCGCAGGCGCTCTAGTCTGCAGGAGAGCTGATCCTGGGCCTGCACGACCGGCGAATTAAGAAAGCCAAATCCGGTTCGGATGAGCGAGGTGATGCGTTGAATAATCGACCCCTCGGACTCCTTCACCGCTGCGACGACGTTGGCTCGCGCTTTCGTCACCATCTCTTCAAGGTTGTGAGCCATCGAGAGAGCATTTGAGAGGCTCCCTGCACCAGCGATCTCCCCAACCCTTGTCAGGTCAAAACCGGTCAGTGACGACCCAGGTGAACTCCGCTTCCGAAATTGCCCCGGCAACTGACCTGCCTCGAACGGGTTCTCAGAGGTCGTAGACTTCTCGCTGGTCCAACTTGTACCCAGCTCTTTTTGCTTTTCTCTTAGCTTTTCTCCTGTACCTGTACCTGTACCAGAAGTCATTACCGTAACACTCGCTGCTCGACTCATACCCACCGTCCGCTAACGCACCTACACGCCCCCCAGTTCTACCCCATAAACCGTCCCTTATTCAAATACAACGACGCTCTGGGCTCAAGGAGGTTGTTCGAAAACCGGCACCTCCTGAGCAACACACGCGTCGCCGTTTCCCTACCGGATCCCCTCCCAACGCTCCACAAGACACACCTGACCTCTCTATCAAACAGATACGTACCGCTCTCTTCCAAGCGAAGAGCACGGGGGCCCAGCGTAGACGAGGCTGCCTACCTGTCGCGGCTCATGGAGGGGTGTGCCAAAACCTGCCAGCGTCTATCACTCATAGTGAGGAGGACCCATGGCACGGGCAGAGGCCGTTTTGATCCCAGACGGCGAACATGAGCTTGCTCTGCGAGTAGCGCGGTGTTTGGCTCAATCACAGAGATTCGAAACTCACGTGCTCTCGACGGAACGATGCGCTCCCCTGAGGTTCTCCCGACATAACCGGGGATTTCATCTCCACCACAACCACCTCGGTGACGACTCTCGCGTACAGGGGATTAGAGATACTGCTAAGAAGATCGGAGCTAAGGTGATCTTGCCGGTCTCACTCCCAATCATTCGACTGGTAGCGCACCATCGTGATGAGCTCGCTCAGGTAGCTTCCCTTCCCCCTCTCCCATCCCCCTCACTACTTGATACCTTCGCCGACAAGCTTCTGCTCGCAGATCTCCTCGAGCGCGCGCAGATACCACACCCGCGAACCCACCGGCTCACAACGCACCACATAGACCAAGGTCAGCTTCGACAGATGCGGCTACCCTTGCTGGTCAAGGCGCGCAGACGCTCGGCTGGGGAGGGTCTCTACCTCTGTCGAGATGCATACGAGGTCATAAAACTCGTTACCCGTTTGCACGACCCAAGCGAGTTCATCATTCAGGAGTTCGTTCACGGTCCGGATGTCGACGTAAGCGTCCTGTGTCGAGATGGCGAGATCTTGGCCTACACCATGCAGCGTGCCCTCGTACCATCTCACAAACCATGGCACCCTGCTGCGGCGATCGAGTTCATGTATGACCGTGAAGCTTTCACGAATATTGAACGCTTGGTTCGAGCCGTGAGGTGGTCTGGCATCGCTCACTTCGACTGTATTTTTGACCACGCAGCACGACAAACCCTGATCCTCGAGGTCAATCCGCGCTACTGGCGAAGCCTTCTAGGCTCTCTTAATGCAGGGGTGAATTTTCCGCATCTCGCCTGCCTCGCCAGTCAAGGGCAGAGCTTCGAGCGACCAGCCTATCGGCACATCCGATATGCAAAACCCGAGACCGCCCTACGGATGTGGCTAGGCGGGATACTCACGCGCGGCTCTCCTCGCTGGCGACTACGAGACTCAAGCCTCTCAACTACCGCAACCGATCCCCTTCCCGACCTCGCGATTCAAGCGAAGAGACTCATTCGCACGCTCTCTTCGCTTAAAAAAGCATCTCCGGCTTATTCGTCCGAATACTGTCCAACAAGCCAGCGAGATCCGAAAACTGACGCGATGCGTTGAACATCACCGATTTATCTGTTGACGCTCCCTCCGGTCCATACATCAACGCGAAACGTACCCCTCGTTCCCGAGCCATCAAGATCGCATCGCGTACGAACGTGCCTCCCCCGATGAAGACAACCATGCCGTCATGAGCCGCAACATAATCGACCAATTGATGAGGAACGGTGAATAGACTGCCACTCAACGGAAGTACGTGCGTAAGTCCGGGGGTGAATGATTGTGTGGTTTGATCAGCTTGCACGGTGGCGCTCATGAGGAAGATCCTCTCGGTCGCGCCTGCATAGCGATTTTGCGCGACGACTGCCGATGAAAGCACCGTAGTGATCCCGGAATCTTTCGGCCTTCCGATCATCAAGAAGGTCGTACTTGGATTGATAACGGACACAAGGCCCCTTAAAACCTCAGTCACTACTCCGCGCTGTCCTTCTGAGATCTTGTGCCACCATCGCTCTCCCGACGCGCCTAAGATAAGCAGTGGCTTCTTACCCCTGACGGCTGCGTGGATAGCATCCGGCGAAAACTCAATTCCATGTTTTTTGAGGTGATCCTCAAAAGCTCGGGTTGAGGCTTCATCTGAACGGGGTGGTGGAACCGGCAGAGGGGGTAACGCTGCGAAGCGTTTTTCCACCTGACTGAGGTAGTCACTCGGAAGATTCGCAAGCTTGCGTCCAAAGCGCGCAGCCTCGCGCCGCATGTGATCGTTTTCATGCTGGACTATCGTCTCGATATGTTGTTCGTTGAGCCCTGCAAACGAGGCTGTATCGTCGAGCTGCCAGATATCGGTCTGGAAAAGCCCCGCCCCATCTGAGCACACCACAAACGGGATTGCTCGATTGAGACACTTCACCATCTCAAGCTCCTCGGCCGTGTCGATGTTATTGAGTGCGAGATTCGAATCAGGGTTAAACTCGATGATCACCAGTTGCTCACGCGCTAATGCTTCAGCGATCTCCAGCGCCTCATCGTCTAATCCGTGAGCGGCGTGCCCAATCCGTACCCGCATCCGGTACTTCTGCGCCAATCTGAGGGACTCGCGTACGTTACTAAGATTCTTTCGGTTCTCCCCGGCATGAATCCGCAGGGTAAACTCTGGATCCTGCTCCCGTGCCCACTCAGCTATTGCGCTTATGTGGTTCTCGAGGTTTCCAACCTTGTTGTCCTCAAAACCGACGAAATCAACCCCCACCAGATAGGGACTCGCACCCATCATGGTGAGTTTCTCAACCTCACGCGACAACACCTGATCAGGTAGATTCCTCGGCAATCCAGCTAAGAAACGGAGCTTGACTCCCACCTGCTCCTCGATGCGCGGAAGCTCGTCGTGCAGCATCTTTAGGTAATCAGGGAGTAGCAACCCACTCGATGTCGCCGTTATCTCCGCATACCGCACCCCTTGTCGAGCATACTCTTCGGCGTACTTCCACAGGAGATCGCGCGCCACCGCTGCAGATTTGGTGATCGGCGTCCTAAAGCGGTACACCGATACCTCAAGCTCTCCAAAGGTCATCTGTCGATCTGGCGGAATCGACATGGCTGCCGAAAGGATCTTGCGACTGGCCGTCGACAAAGTTTGCAGCGGCACAGCCTCCTCCTGGCTAGGGATACGCCCCACGTCTTGACCATCCGTGGGAGCATAAAAGTAGCGCTTCGCCATGCACACATCTGAGCGTGAATACGGGATCGCAAGTTCATCGAGAAGGCGTGTCGGATATGGAACCTGATTTCGTAGAGCGATCTCCATCAACCCTTTAGCTGAGACCTGTCCCGAGCTATGGGTATGCAGATCGGTTTTGAGCAGGGGTGGATTGAGCTTCTGCCGGGGGTAAGGAAGCAATCGATGCAGCTTCTCATTCGCCAACATCCTGGTCTCAAATACGGTAAGCTTCTGGAAAACCTCTGCGTACTCGACACCCCGCGCTGTCACGCGATAACGTCCAAAGAGTTCGCCCTGCAACGAGTCGGATCCTCCAAGACGGATCTCTATGTTGAAAACCGCGCTCGCACTCGGCGGGAGATCTCGCGTCAGTGCCGGATTAGAGTCCTTTCTCCGAGAAAACTTGATCGTTTCTCCCGCCACCTCCAACGTGATAAGGGAGGCGAGGTGGTGTTCCACACGGCCAGTTGTTCTGACCGGGCCTATTATCCTGCCAGCAAAATGCCGCGTTCCAGGGGTATAGACGAATATGAGCTGGTAGTGGTAACCCCAATCGAGGGGATGTTCAATGGTAACGTGAGCCATGTTCGAGCATACATCAAGGTAGGGCCTTCATGCCAGCCCCCGCGAGGACCGAGGGGAGGGGGTATTAGCGCAGATAGGAGGCCTGAACCAGCTCCTCGTCCTTCACCTTGACATCCTTCTCAGGACGAATGAAGGGCGAGCGATCCTTACCGGCTCCAAGCTCATAGCGGGTGGCGAGAAATTTGAATGAGCGCTCTACCATACGCTGAAAAACCGGAGCGGCTAGCGTTCCACCGTAGATACTCTTTCCATGCGGCTCATCCATGATCACCATTGCAGTAAGATTCCTGCGAATGCCCATCGGCGTGCCGTCAGCGAAACCAACGAAAGAGGCCACATAAGCCCCGGACTGATATCCCCTACCATGCTCTGCCGCTTTCTGTGCGGTACCGGTTTTGCCACCCACTCGGATACCTTCAATCTTCGCATTGCCACCTGTACCGTGCTCGTCCTCGACAACACCGTACATCATGTCACGTGCCAGCTCAGAGGCCTTCTCAGATATGATCCGCTCTCCCTGAGGAATGCCCTGGTTGTCCATTACTACCGATAGCTGCGGCAGCACGCCCCCGTTGGCTATGGCTGCTACTGCACGTACGACCTGTAAGGGAGTTACAGCTACCCCCTGTCCAAAGGAGTGAGTGGCAACATCAACTTTGCTCCAGGAGCCTACCGATCTCAGTATCCCGCCCGATTCGCCGGCCAACCCCAGCCTGGTTGACTCTCCGAACCCAAACTTGTGTAGGTAAGAGTACAAGCGCTCACTGCCCATTCGTATCCCAACCTTAGTCATTCCGATGTTCGAGGACCGCACCACTACATCCCGGAACGTTATGACTCCAGACGGGTGAACATCTTTGATCGTGTGCGTCGAGAAGGGATATCTACCGTTCTCGCAATCAATCATCTCCTTGATCGACACTACGCCGGCATCAAAAGCAGCCGCTGCCACAATCGGCTTCATGACTGAGCCAGGCTCGAACACCGCTTCAACCAAGAGGTTCCGTAACTCATTCTTGGAACCCTTGCTGGCAAGGTTAAAATTGTAGCTCGGCGACTGGCTAAGCGCTACGATCTCTCCGGTATCAGAGTCGATCATAACCGCCATCGCTTGTTTTGCATTCGCCGTTTTGCGCCCCTGCTCAAGCTCCTCGTCCATGATAATCTGAAGATCGGCATCGATCGTCATCTGGAGAGGCGCACCTTTCGGAAGAGAAAATGGGGTTTCCGCCCCATCACTCACGAACTGCGTAATCTTACCGAAGGCGTCCCTGGTAACCCGCGTCTTTACATGGTCGACGTGAAGACGTTTCTCAAACAGACTCTCGATACCGGATAGCCCTGTTCCGTCGATCCCCACCTTTCCAATGAGGGCGCTTGAGGCTTGATTGTACGGATAAAAACGCCTCGACTCGAGAACCGTTCCAACCCCCGGCAGGGAAAGTTGTGCCAATTTTTCCGCTTGGAAGCGCGGGATCTGTCGTTTAATCCAGACGAAGGGCTGCTTAGCCTGGAGGCGCTGCGCAACGTCAAATATCTTCATGTCCAACATGTGAGCCAATTCGCGCGCTGTCTTATGGCGATCCACTACCTGCTTCGGGCGCACGTAGACCGACTCTGCAGGCACTGACACTGCGAGAGGTTTCCCGTTTCGGTCCAAAACTGGGCCCCGCTCGGAGGCGATCTGTAGCTCTGATACATGTTGGCGCACCGCCCAATCTTGCCAGGTCTCGAAATCCGCTATCTGCAGACTGTAGAGCCTCCACACCAGCCCTGCGACCCACACCATTGAGAGAGCTCCCAGCATCCATAGGCGAGCTGGCCGCTGGCGCATCAAGCTCACACTGGCCACCGCTGTGCGACGTGAGACCGCGAAATCCGCCCCTATTAGGCATGGGGATGGTGTGTTTCTCTGAGCGCTACCACCTTTCCGGCCCTTATCGTGATCCCGGCTAGCACCAGAATCAACGGGATGTCTCTGTTGTACGCCCATCAGACAGCCATCCTTGTACACTACTCGGGGTGGCAAACGCTCCTCGCTCACCACCGATGGTTACCCCTTGTACTAATACGATATGCGGATCGTTTGATTAGGTCTGTGGTCCGTCAAACCCACCCGCTCGCGCGCGGCTCTCGCAAGCGAATCCGGCCTCACGAGAATGGAACGCTGCAGCTCCAGTTCACGTTTCTCCATATCCAGAGATACCGTCAACTGACGCTCGCGGGCTAATTGATAGCCAAGGTCCGTAGCTTCGAGCTTCGACCACACGCGAACCACTAAGACACTCAGTAAAACCACCGCCGCAAAGAGCTGCATCCTCGTTGAGATCGCTGCAGACTCTCGCTTCACATAAACCGACTGATACTGCAAACACACTGCCATATAACCTAATCCTCTCTGAATTCTTACAATTTTATTCGTTTTCTGTCGCCACCCAAAATGAACGACCCTGCATTTTTCTCATCACACCTCAAAAATCTTGATCAAATTGGAACACGCGTAATCGCGCGCTGCGCGAAGCAGGATTGCGCGCTCGCTCGTCATCGTCGGGCACAATCGGTTTCCGGCACACTACTCGACCAATCCGCTTCTCTGTGCGTGGCCCACGCCACGACGCGGGATAACTTCCCGCAGATTCCCAACTCCGCATGCGATTTGTAACCAACTTGTCCTCGACTGAGTGAAAGGTGATCACTGCCAGGCGACCACCGTTCCTGACCAGCCTCGGAGCCGCATCCAAGAGAGCATCGATCTCCTCTTTCTCGCGGTTGACCTTCATGCGCAGCGCTTGGAATACAACCGTAGCCGGATGCACCTTGGAGTCCGAGCGCTTACCCAGATGCGACATCCTTATGACCTCTGCCAGCTGTATGGCGCTCTCAAATGGTCGCTCACGGACAAGCGTTCCGGCGATGGCGCGAGCAGTGGCACCCACTCCCCCTTCAGCCAAAGCCACATAAATATCCCTCTCTGAGGAAGTATTGACGAACTCTGCCGCTGTCATTCCGGCCCCCTCGTCCATGCGCATATCGAGAGCCTCCGCATCGGAGAAGGAAAACCCCCGCCCCTCCCGCAACTGATCGGTCGACATACCGAGATCCGCCAGCACTCCGTGAAATCCCCGATATGACACCGCTGATTCCACCTCTGAAAAAGGAGCGTGAATCAACTCAAGACGCTCCCCGTATTGGGTTACCCATCGACGACCGCGCTCAATCGCACGACGATCGCGGTCAAGGGCGATCACCCAGCTATCCTCACTGGCATCCAGCAAGGCTCGCGTGTGACCTCCCCCGCCAAAGGTACAGTCCAGAAACATCCCCCCGCTTGAGCCTCTCAGAGCCTCCACCGTAGCGGCCAACATCACTGGCACATGCTGAACGTCGCGCTGCACATCGCTCATATGTCAACGTCCGCAAAGAGATCGGGATTCGCCAACAGCGCCTGCTCTGAGGCCTCAAAGATCGTATCCCACACACGCTTGTCCCAAATTCGAAATCCATGTATCGACGCCGTAAAGACTGCGTCCTTCTCAAGATTGGCGTAGCTGCGGAGATACGAGGGCACGAGAATACGCCCTGTGCCGTCGATACCGCACTCAGAAGCTCGGCTTAAATAGAAATTCTCGAGCCGTTGGAGCTTGCTGCTAAAACGGCTCTTCTCTCGCAAGCGCCCTTCGAAATCCTCCCACGCATCGAGCGCAAACCCCTCCACACAGCGCGCCCCCTCCGAGATAAAATTAGTCAGCACGACCGCTTTCTGATCTCGCTCAGCGAGCACCTTGCGGAACTCGCTCGGCAAACTAACCCTACCCTTGTCGTCAACACTGTGAACGCAGTTGCCTCGGAAAGAGACGAACGGCGGGCGCTTTGACTCTCGACCTCCCTGAGTGAAATGCTCCTTTTCACCCAGTTGTTCCTTTTCAGGCCTGTCGATCATCTCCACACCCGCCGACGTTTAGGAGAACCATAACCGCACTACTAACCACTACTACCGAACCACGCATGTCTGTGGGATATATTGCCACTTTCTCCCACTTCGTCCCACCATCCTAGAGAATAAGACAGCTCCTCGTCAATCCGGAAAAACGCATAACACACGAATTTTTTTGGGTATTTTAAGGCACTTGAAGTAGTACCCTAATAACCGTCGTCCTTATAGTGACTTATCGTTATTCTACAGTGACGCTCTTGGCTAAATTCCTCGGTAGGTCGACATCGGTACCGTTCATAACCGCTACATGGTAGGCGAGAAGCTGCAGCGGTATGTTAAGCAACAGGGAGCTGAGCTCCGCAGAGAGATGGGGAACTCGGATCACCGCTTCTGCCTTTACCCCCATATCCCTATCTTCAGGCGCGTCGGTAACCACCACCACTCGCGCGCCGCGCGCCTCAACCTCCTTCAGATTTGAGAGGGTCTTCTCGAAAAAGAGCTTATCGCGTTGCAGGATCATCACCACCGGCATCTGTTCATCAATCAGAGCTATCGGACCGTGCTTCATCTCACCTGCAGGATACCCCTCCGCATGAATATAGGAGATCTCCTTCAATTTAAGCGCTCCTTCCAACGCTATCGGATAGCAGCTTCCCCTACCAAGAAAGAGAAAATCGCGGGCGTTGCACATCTTCTTCGCCGCCCCAAGAACCTCTTCGTTCACCTTGAGCGCACTCGATACAGCCTGCGGCAGCTGCATCAGGTCGTGCAAAAGCTTTCGCCGCATATTGGGAGAGATCGTCTGCCGCGCTTGAGCCAGATACAAGGCCAGTAGCTCCAAGGTCACCAGCTGGGTTGAGAAAGCCTTGGTAGAGGCTACGCTTATCTCTGGTCCGGCATGCGTATACAGCACCATATCGGCTTTCCGACAGAGCGAAGCTCCAACAACGTTACACACCGCCAGGGTTAGCCCTTTACCGACGGCACACTCAAGCGCCCCTAACGTATCAAGGGTCTCACCTGATTGTGATACGGCAACCACCAGGGTCCTTTCATCGATCAACTGCGGCCTGTAACGAAACTCCGAGGCGTAATCCACCTCACACGGGATACCGGCGAGGGATTCGATGAAGAACTTACCTTCGAGGCACGCATGCCAGGCAGTACCGCACGCTACAAGGACAACCCTCTGAAGACGCTGTGCTTGGGGCTCCAAACGTTCCAACTCAGGCAGTATAATAGCCCCTTCATCCTCCGAGAAGCGCCCGCGGAGGGTGTCGTGTAGCACCGAAGCCTGATCATGGATCTCTTTGAGCATGAAGTGCTTAAAGCCCCCTTTCTGCGCCGTTATCGGATCCCACGAGACGGTCTGACTACTCCGGTTCACTGGCATACCGCGATTCTCAATGTACACCGAACCAGCAGTTACCTCGGCTAGGTCTCCATCCTCGAGAATGACGATCGTGCGGGTGTGCGTAAGTAAAGCTGGGATATCGCTCGCAACGAAGTTCTCCCCCTCGCCCAACCCCACGATTATCGGCGTAGAATTCTTTGCGACTAAAATTCGGTCTGGATTCTGAGCATCGATCGCTAAGAAGGCGTAGCTTCCTCGGATCTCTGAACAGAGCGCTCGCATCGCTTCGAGGGGGCTCCTTCCATCCTGCAGCAACCGGTTAAGAAGATGCGCCGCAACCTCAGTATCTGTCTCTGAGCTAAAGACACATCCTTGTGCCTCGAGCCTGGCTCGCAGCTCCAGGTAATTCTCGATAATTCCGTTGTGGATTAAGCTCACCCGCCCAGCTGAATGAGGGTGTGCGTTTGTCTCCGTAGGTCGACCGTGCGTTGCCCACCGCGTGTGACCTATCCCGAGCGAGGACGGAGCAGGGTTACCCCTTTTGTTAAGGGCAGCCTTGAGCTCTGAAAGTTTTCCAGTCGCCCGCACTATCTCGATCGCACCGGACCTCGAGAGCGCAACGCCTGAGGAGTCATACCCCCGATACTCCAGCGCCTCTAGTCCCCCTACCAAAATAGGCAATGCATCCTTGCTTCCAACGTAGCCAACGATTCCGCACATAGTCCTTCCGTAGCCCTTCCTTGACGATTAAAAACCCGTGGTGCCGATAGTAGTACAAGTACGCTCAGGGAAGCGAGGCAAAACCTCTTGTTGCTCTACGTGAACGCGATCTCGAAACTAAAGGTAATCGCACCCAAAACAAAAACATCCCATAAATAGCGGTGTTCAGGTCGTAAATCGACACCTTTGCCTCGCTCGTCTCAAGGAACAACGCACAGAATCACCATCACGCTGCTGCTTTGCAAACCGACTCCCTTGATCGCGCGAGCCGAGGTTGCAACACCTCCAGGTACAGCTCTGCATACCGATCGACCATGGAACTCAAGCAATATCGGGTTCTCACGCACCCGCGCTCACGTGCACCGAGCGACAACCGTTCCTGCGTTGATAGTGAGAGGGTATCGGCAATTGCCCGCCCCAACGCTGCCGGATCTCCTGGGGGAACGACACACCCGAGCCCCTGCAGAACCTCACGCGCCGCGCCGACATCCGTGGCAACACACGGCACCCCACACGCCATCGCTTCCACGAGCACGTTACAGAAGCCCTCATTGACCGAGGACGAAGCAAAGAGATCAAATCCCGCCACGACAAGCTGTACTTCGTGTCTCTCACCGAGCAGGTGCACCCGCTCTCTAATCCCAAGGTCCGACGCCAACGACGTCAACGAACGGTTACCTTGGGTCGCCCCGCGACCGACAATCACCAAGTGTACATCGAGACCTCGCTGCAGAATAACGGCCGCTGCACGCAGCAATCCTTCGAAATCCTTCTGTGGATGGTAGCGTCCAACCGCTCCCACTACCAGCGCATCGCTCTGGAGCGCGAGCTCCTGGCGTAGAGCAAGACGCGCCCCAGCGATCGGTTTAAACCTCGTCAGATCAACTCCGTTCGGAATCAAGACACGTTGCTGCGGACTAAACCCCAGCAGCTCGTGTTGAATCGCCGCCAACTCAACGCAATAGATGATCCGACTAGCATACTACGAGAGTTGTGCCCCCAAGCGGATCGCGCACTGTGTCCCCAGACGATCCTTTGTGATGTCGTACAAACAACGCCGTATATTCCACAGCACCGGCACCGGAGATCTGAAAAACCGGGATGTTATGAGTGCAGCGATATTTCCGTGGTACATCCACCCCTGAACGAGGTCCGGTTGCCACCTCCGAAATATCGAGCGGAGAGTCATGAGCCTCGGGATCATCGAAACCCCTCGCTCCACATCTAGCTGTAGTACTGGGATCCCCGAACGGCGAAAGAGCGGCTCCAAGGAATCTCCCCCTTTTAAGCACACAACTCTTGATTCGAATGTGCCGGGATCAAGGCCGCTCAAGAGCCGCAACAGAGTTCTCTGCGCGCCATCTGGTGATAGGTCTGTGATACAATGCAGGACTCTAATCGCCCTCATCTCCTCCTCTCTACTATCGAACGCTCCATGCGCCAGCTCACTGACACCTGAGTTGACATTTTCTACAACGCCGAGCGTTGCATCCTCACATTAGTTGTTGAGGACAGCTCTGTTTAAACGATACTAGAGGGGCGGTTGGGTATGAGGTGGATCATCGTTCTTGCTGTGTGCATCATAGGCACCGCTGCGACCTCGTACGACTTAGTGCACATCATGCCGAGCCGTGAGATACTCCTTTCAGGAGCAGCAGAACGTCCAACGGATGAGCTCAGCAACGATATGGACGAGGATCCTCAGTATAGGGATGCCCCCGCAATCATCCCGGATGCAGAAGGATTTGGGATTAACAGCTACGCGGGAAGCGGAAGACACCGACGGCCCTTTCATACCGCAGTGCTACGGGTATCACGTTTGGATGATTCGGGGCGAGGATCTTTACGCGAATGCATCACTCATCCCGGACCGAGAACCTGCATCTTTGAGGTTGGGGGCGAAATAAAGCTGCGTAGCGCCTTACGGGCTACCTCACCGTACCTCACCATCGCTGGCCAAACGGCACCAGCCCCAGGAATTACCGTAAGCGGTGGAACGCTGCGGATAGAAACCCACGATGTTCTTGTTCAACACATCGCCATCCGACCGGGAGATAGTAGGGACGGGGTAACTCCGTCACAGAGAGATGGCATAACAATCGGTGTCGAAAGCCCCAGAGCAGCTCATCACGTCGTGCTCGATCACGTATCGGTAACTTGGGCTCTAGACGAGAATATCTCCACCTGGTATCCAACCACCCGAAACATCACCATCAGCAATTCAATAATCGCCGAAGGGTTAGATCGCTCGATTCATCCCAAGGGTCCACACAGTAAGGGGCTTATGATCGGAGATGGCTCGCGACGAGTCTCGGTCATTCGAAACTTGATAGCTAACAACATCGAACGTAACCCATACCTCAAACCCGGAACTAGCGTTGAATTCATTAACAACGTGGTCTACGGCTGGGGCCCAAAGGGAGGGTGGTCGCTGTGCAACATCTCTGACAATGGAGGACGTGGCGAGCCGGTCCTGTTATCGTTCATAGGAAACTACTACAAGCCTGGAGCGTGGAGCTTTAGAGGAGCGGCACTCTACGGGAAAGATGTTGCGCCTGCTACGCGAGTCTTCGTGCAAGGAAATATCGGCCCAACCCGCAAAAGTGACGCTGATCCGGAGTGGCAGATAGCTTCTGTACCTCCGCACCCTCATCGCTCCCCGTCTCCGCCTTTTCGAGCTGCACGGACCCGCCGAATCTCGGCCGAGCAGGCGTACCAGCGGGTCCTTGATAGGGCTGGAAGTCGGCCACGGCGCCGCTCAGACACCGACGCACGCATCGTAGGAGAGGTGCGGAGCGGTGCCGGTGGAATAAAGGACTGTATCACTGGGTGTCAAAATGCCGTTGGTCTGGCGCACGCAGAACAAACCGACGTGAGACCCCTCACTCTACCAAGCGATCCGTTCACCGAAGCAAGTAACACTCGGTACACGCGCCTCGAGCAGTGGCTTCACACTATGGCTCGAGAGGTAGAATGAGGGAGCTTTTGTACACCCCTATCGTTACCGCTCAAACTGAACCAAAGCCGCGTTAAGCTCCTCCTCAGAGATGGGATCGGTAGTCACATCGACTGTACGTCGATTGACTGCGTACACTGGCCACGTGCCGACCCTATTTCGTATGCTCAGGGTACCAGCCCTGACACCACTAATCATCCGGAGGTCATCCACATTACGATTCCACGGTCGAGCACCGGCTTTGCTCATCACTGCCTCGAATGTTTCGGAGGCTGGAATCGGAGCTGGACCGGTTAATACTCGCGTAGCCGCGCGGTACTTCAGCTCTACGTTGCTAATAGCCGGGGTCTTCAGATCGTGGATGTATATCCTTGAGTTCGAAGGCGTGTCAGCAGAATACACGGCGTATGCGCTCTTGAGTCCATTTGGACCTGCTCGATACACGTTTCCGATTACATCGAGATAGATCGGGAGCTCCTTCGCATCGAGGTCGGAGATATTGGTCGTGTTCCATGAGGAGGTACCACCCCACCCATAAATCACGTTGTTCAGCATCTCTCCCTGCGTGTCGTATTTCCATCGAATATTACGGTCATGATTGGCAGCCATGAGGTTGCCCACGAATCTGATCTCACGACCTGTCTCCCCAACGAGGACTCCATTCCCACGCGGTCCGAGAGGATGAATAGAGCTGTAGAGAGATTCAGCGATGATACAATCCCGTACCATGACATTAGCGATAGGACCGACGGTAGTCATGTTTGAGTCCACACCCCACGACATCGATAGATTCGTGAGGGTTATATTCCGAGCCAACAGCCCTCGAATCGTCACGGACCGTCGCTGAGCGGGGCGCGTGCCGGTGCTCTCGTCACCACTTCGAATCGCTACATGTTCAATCCGCACATCACGGGTTTGAATCGCGAATCCTCCGTTTGTGATCAAGATACCGGGAGAAGGTGCGGTCTGCCCCGCGATGATCAGATCGGGCTCAGAAACGAGCAGGTCTGACGCCAATCTGATACGCCCCGAAACCTCAAAGACACATACCCTCGGAGTTGCCAGAGCTACACACTCCCGCAAAGTTCCCGAACCTGAGTCAGACAGAGATGTCACCTTGACCACCTTGTGTCGCTTCTGTTTAGTCGGCGTACGGGTCGGTGTAGCTGTAGCCGTCGCCACAGTCGTCTGCGTTGGAAGTACTGTCACGGCTGCGGTAGCGCTTGCCGTGGGTGTCCCTGTCGGCACTGCAGTCCTCGTGGCTGTTGGTGGTACGATCGTCGGAACAGGAGTCGATGTCGCCGTCGGCAATGAGGTAGGCACAATGAACGGCGTACTGGTTGCAGTAGGCGGTACAGCCGTAGGGGTTCTCGTAGCAGTTGCTGTTGCCGTATTCGTCGGCACGGCAGTCGCAGGGATAGCTGTGGGAGTTTGCGTAACGCCTCCAGGCAATGAATCACCGGTAAGCGAGAAGATGTAGTTCTCCAGATTGGTGTAGCCGTTTGACGCTATCGTTAACGGATTTGCTGGCACAGCGAAAGCGCGAGTTGCTACTGGAATAGTCGACCATGCGTCGACTGGCCTGCTCGAATCTTTGATTGAACCGTCTATCAGGATCCGCCCGGGGGTCGGACAGAAGCCACTACCCCCCGTTCCGGTCACGCAGCAGGTCGCTGTGGTAGTGCAGTCCTTGTGCTTCCCCGTGTCGGTTAGTGCCTCATTGATGATGCGCGTATCGTGCGGATATCGATTCCACGGACGTGCACCCACAGCCGGTGCTACGGTCGAGAGCAGTGCTTCCGGCGCAACCAGTTGGGTGGCTGCATTCGAGAGGGCGAAAGCCGGAGTGGTCGCCTGCATTGAGGATGGGAGTCCACGTCCATTACCATTCGCAATTAGCCACTCACTGCCAGAGTCCGTCGGTCGGGTATTGGTCCCAATATTGTGAGATACATAGACCCGAGAAGCCAGGGGAGTGGAACTACTGTAGTAAAACACCGGCGAAGCCGTATCTGCCGTAGTAGGACCTCGCTTGTAAAAGTTATTCATGAAATTGATCCGGTTACCAGTGGCTCCGGAGGAGAAATCCATGTTCCATTGATTGTAACCAGCAGTGTTGGAGTTGGCGAAGTTGTAGACGAAATTGTTGAGAAACTCGATATCCGAATTACTTTTCACACGCACGTGTCTTCCGTTTGAGTTGGCGACCAGATTGCGGAAATAGGTAATATTTTTCGTATTCGAACCGAGGAGCGAAAACATCGAGTGTTTGCCCTCGGTATCGCCATGATTGGAATTATTCAGACCCTCTGCAATGAGCGAGTTTGATATTGTGATATTACGAACAGGTGTAGTGCCATCAGCCGTCCCATTCACCCCCGTATAGGTCGAGAGAGACTCATCCATGCCCCATGTCACCGATACGTGATCGAACACTATGCGCTCGATAGCATCCGAGGAGCTCACCCCCCACACACCGAATCCGTCTCGATCACCGGCCCTGACGCCGTTCCCACCGTCAGTGGGCAGGTTACGATCTCCTGGCCTCGAGGCCATATGTTGAATAAGAACATCGTCTGCTTGAACCACAATCGAACCGTCACGCACCTGAACGCCAGGGTATGGAGCGGTCTGCCCAAACACCGACACATTCGGCGACTTGATCACAATCTTGGTGAGTAGGTTGATGTAGCCGGCGACCTCAAACACACAGGTACGTGGGCCGGTCGCTGTGAGACAAGCACGAAGAGAACCAGTGCCTGAGTCATTCAGATTTGTTACTCGAAATATCTGTGTCGAAGCTGGAGACGTGCCCCTACCCGAGCCTGCTACCGTCGTTGTCCCAAAGCCCACTGCCCCCGGGAAGACGGGGAGCTGCGAGGTTTGTGCAATCGCTAGGTGCATACTGCTTACCCAGCAAAGAATAATGAGCGTTACAAGAAAGAGGTGGTGCGTTTCGCGCCGCATACGCGCATCCACGCCCCTCAGAACCGAAGAATCAGCACCTACTGCGTGAGCGCTTGCCCACATCTGTGACACAACCTTGTTGGACTCTCCCATACAACCCCTTGATCAAAAAAACCACCTCGCTACCTCCCCACAATCGAAGACAGCGAAACATCAGCGCCACGAAACGAGACGAAACACCTTCGGTGCCTCACAGACACCGAACCGATGCTGCATAGCTCGCTTGTAGCGTACCCAACTTCAAAGCTAAGGATCTCGCTTGCGCTCGGCTAGATTTATTTTTGATAAAACTCACACGAATACTGTGAACACAGAGTATGGAGCAACGAACGAACTGACCTCTTTCGAACAGACTCGGTGACTTACTTCTAGTCGAGCTCGGTAGCTATGAACGTCGCTCAGACGTATCGCGAGCGCTCTTGCTGTAAAAGAACGTTATAATTAAAGAGCCACACTACCGACTGGCCCGCCTGAAGCGCCAGGATCTCTATGGAACGCCTTCTTATTGCCGGATGAACCACGCGTGAAACTTGCTCATGCCGAGCTCAAACGAGGTACGTGGATCGTAGGACAGGAGCGCCCGAGCCTTGCTGATATCGGCATTCGTAACCTCTACATCACCCGGTTGCGGAGGATGTTGCTCGATCACTAACTTCTTACCGCTGACTCGTTCCACAACATCGAGCGCCTCATTAAGTGACACGGTAGCAGAGTTCCCAAGATTAAAGATCTCGTACCCTAACGGTCGATCAATAGCACCTACAAAGCCATCAACAAAATCGTCGATGTAGGTGTAATCACGGCGGGTGTGCCCATCACCAAACTTGCGAATCGCTCGACCCTGCAAAGCTGCCGCTAGGAAGAGCCACGGCGCCATATCCGGTCGTCCCCGCGGACCGTACACGGTGAAGGGGCGTACTATGTTTATATTCATCTTGTAGAGGTGGTGATAGGTGTACGCCAGCACCTCGGTCGCCTTCTTAGTCGCGGCATAGGGAGAGATCGGACGGTCCGTTGCGGAATCATCCTCCCTGAACGGTATCGCCGTTGAGTTACCGTACACCGATGAGGAAGAGGTGATTACGGTGTTATCGACCCCGGCACGACGCGCTACTTCCAACAGCGCTAAAGTTCCTTGGACATTTGCCTGCTGATAAATAAAGGGGTCCTCAATCGATGGCCTAACTCCGGCTCGCGCAGCCAGGTGTGCTACGTGGGAGATTCGATGACCCTGGAACACCTTCGTCATTAAGGTGGTATCGATCAGATCTCCTTCGATAAATGAAAATCCAGGGAACCTCTCAAGTGATCTGAGATTGCTGCGCTTATTGGTGACTGAGTAGTAGTCGTTTAAGTTATCTAATCCGACTACTCCATCGCCTCGCTCGAGCAATCGCTCAGCTACATGCGATCCGATAAATCCTGCAGCTCCAGTTACAAGGATACGCTTCATCACTCCAACTAAACTCCCCGTGTACAGTCATCACGTATCATGCGGTGAAATTGCTCCAAAGGCAATCTTCAACCCCTCGTGGGCGCTCAATAGCTCGATTCAAAGCCCTGCGATCCTGGTATCTCACACCCCATATCCGCCGTATACGAGCATGTCATAACCATCCCCTTTGGTATCGAGATCATTGAGCACGACTCCGAGTACCCTGGCATTAACTCGCAGAAGCCTTCTGCGTGCCTCCTGCGCTACCTTACGATCGGTTGCCCTACTACGAACGACGAGCACTACACTATCGACCAGTCTTGAGAGGAGCAACCCGTCTGCAACGGGCAAGATCGGAGGCGAATCAAGGAGCACGAAATCGTAGCGCTGCTGGAGATCGTGAACCAGGTGCCCCATCGTGTGGGAGCCAAGTAACTCTGCTGGGTTGGGCGCGCGACTACCTGCAGGCAGAATATCCAGGCATGGCACCGCAGTGTGATGTACAACTTGTGAGAGCTGCGCATGCCCTGTCAGCAGGTCGGTTAGTCCCGCACTCGTCGAAGCATCGAGCGGTTGAAAAAGCTGGCTTAACTGAGAGACCCTCAAATCTGCATCGATCATGAGGGTTCTGTGCGACGCCTGCGCTAGGGTAACCGCCAGATTCGCCACTATCGTGGTCTTTCCCTCTCCCTTCATCGCACTTGAGATCATCACCACACGGGGCGGATTGTCAGCCGAAGAGAGCAAGATCCCAGCCCGTATGGTGCGTAGCGCTTCGGACACAGCATCTCCCGGTGCCGAGACAGCAACGATTCGTTGCGGTAACAACCGCGCTGGTCCAACTACCGGCTCCTCGGGGGCCGCACTGGTGGTCGGGGACTCCGGCTTCGCCTTTCCATGGGCAGCTTCAAGAGCCTTCCTCACACGCGCCGGAAGACGCACACCAGAACCCTCAAACTGCGGAATCGCTCCGAGCAGGGGCAGGTCGAGCTGTGCTTGAACCTCTTCACTATTTTTGAAGGTCGTATCAAACGATTCCAACACGAATGCTAACACTAAGCCGGCGCCTAACCCCACCACGGTGAACAGGACGATTATCAGGTCGCTCTTGGGAGCGCTCGGGGAGGTCGGCAGGGACGCGTAGTCGCTCACGAATACGTTGCTGGAGGTGCTCTGTGCACTTATCTCTATCTCCTTCACCTGCTTGAGCACTGCTTGATAAAGGTCACGTAAGGAAGCTGCCTCCTTGCTCAAGACGTTGTACTGAATCAATCGCTTTGAATTCTCGTGTGCCGTCGACTTCTCCTGCTCTATCTGCTCCCGTAACATCTCTTCTGCGCTCCTTTCGGCCTCAAAGGTGCTACGCAGATCCCGAACGATACGCCTCCTTTCGTCCTGAATCGAACGCCTGAGGTTCTGTATCTTAGCTCCCAGCTCGATCATGCCGGGAAATACAGCCGTGACACGGCTACCCATCGAGGCGTATTCAGCTTCTGCCTGTTTGAGAGTAGCGCGCAGCTGCCTCGTGAGCTCATCATCGGCTACCGAGCCCTCCTCTGTTTTTTTACTCGTCGCCTCACTCAAGAGGCTCTCAGCTTTGATCCGTCGACCGGTCGCATCTGCCAACATACCGGCCAAGCCCTCTATCTGATGGAGATTTGCATTACCACCCTGCTCGTTCGGAAGGGTCAGAAGCTTATTCTGCTCGGCGTAGTTGGCTAATGCCTGCTCCGCTACCGTAACCCGAGCCTTGAGATCGTTACCCTGTCGCTGGAGTAACTGAAGATTGACTGCTATCGACTCCTGTCGCTCACGCTGTAAGTGATCGATAAATCCGGTAGCATGCGCGTTAGCGAGCCGCTGGGAGAGTTGCGGGTCGGTGGTAGTAACTTCTATGCGAACAAGATTTGTCTCGTGTATCGGGGTTATATCTACCAGCGAGAGGTACTTTTGGATCACACCGGGTTTGTGCACGAAGTGGTGGTCGCTCTGATAGGCGTTGTCTGCCCCCTCTGCCGGAGCTTTGGTGTTGCTCCCCTTGAAGAAGCTCTTTATGCGGTCCATGTACGAGCGTCTCGTTTTCCAGTAACGCTCCAAATCGTGATAGCTATCGTCGCGGGACAACACCTGGTCGGCCAAGCCAGCGAGATTCAACTTAGCGACCGTCGTCTTTTGATACTCGATCTTTCGCGTATCGTTCCCGAAGAGGGTTTCCGACTGTACGTTGGAAAGCACAGGTGCATATCCTCGTATCTCCAGTAGCGTAGCTGCCGTAAAAAATGAATCAGCGAGGCTGGTGTACACTATTGCAGCCGCTAGGAAGCTCATCGCCATGGACATGATCAGGGGTAGTCGCTTCTGCAGCACCTTCAAATAGTCTCGCAAACTCGGCTCTTCGAGTTGCATTCCACTTACACCCCTGCGCGAGTAGAATAGGTCCCTGGAGATGAGATCGCTCCGACTAAAATCCGAGTCCGACGGGACCACCTGTGTGTTGTTCTCCTCGTAGTTCATGTAACGCTCCATTCCTAACGATCGTAAAAAGGGTGTTGTCGTATCATGCCCATAGGGAGCTATGGCATCCGCCTCGTAACCCCGAATCCATTGAAGATACTGTTAAGAGTAGCGACGATTTGACGCTTGAAGAAACGTCCGGGTTCACTCGAAACTCGGACGAGGTCTCCGTTCCTCAGCCGCACGTCCTGCGCCCCCCGCAGCCCAACCTCCTCGAGGTCGAGTGTCACAAGCGCTTTTTTCCCCCCTCCCATGTCTCGGACCACCTCGACCTGGTTCACATTTGCCGCATAGCTAAATCCGCCCGCGGCAGCCACCGCTCCCATGGCGGAGGTACGTGAAGTGAGTTTGTATGACCCGGGCTTTTCAACCTCTCCGTCAACCTCATACATGCCAGCCTCAGGGACAATGATCATATCTCCCGGAACGAGCGGCACTAACAGTGGCTGCTGATTAACGTGGCCGAGCAAGTCATCGAGATCGATCTCGATACCCATCGCGTGGTTTGGGCCCGTCTCAGATGATGTCATCGTCAGCGTGGCAGGCTCGATCGGTTGAGTCGACGAAACTGATGGAACATCCACTCCGTATTGTGCTGGAAGGAGGATGATCCGGTTGCTCGCGATCTGAGTCTTACCCCCTGCCTCAGACAGCAACTCCGTCAGAAGCTGTCCTTGCCGCTTGAGAGGATAAATCCCCGGTTTCACCACCTCGCCGATGACCGATACGTGGCTCGCCTGATAGTTCTTCATCCCGACTTGCACGTTGGGAGTGCGGATATACCGCGAGAACCGTTGGGTGAGTTCCTGTTGTATCGTCGAGAGATCCCTCCCGCTGACCAAATACTCGCCCACTAGCGGCAGAGATACCTTACCACTAGCTGACACCTCTGCGTCGGCGGAGATATCCTCGAAACCGAAGACTGTTACGTGCAAGATATCACCTGGGCCAACGGTGTAGGCTCCTCCCCTCTGACCAGGGCCGAGGAGGTGCGCTCGATCCGCGAGGAGGTTTTGAAGCCTCGCTTTGAGCATCTTTTCGTATGAATTAAACTCAGCTTCACCCCCTATATCAGCCCCGCCCTCTGAGGCAGCTCCATATCTCTCTTGCAACTCCTGGCGCGAGGGGGTGTAGCGCATACAGCCACTACCAAGCACTAACAGGATCAACATGTGTAGGAGAACGTTACGCTTGATTCCATGAAGGGATCGTCTGTGCAGAGGAGTTTTCATATCGCTATCGTGTAACAGATCGAGCGCTTTTGAGATCTAATGCCTGTCAGGCTCGGCAACACGAGCTCCACGTTCGTTGCATCAAAAAGTAGCGGCACGCCTATGACCTCACTTTGCCCCCGACCCTGAAAGGACCGTGCCGATCGTTCGGAGTGCAATCCACAGATCGAGCGCGAGGCTCTGCTGCTTGATGTACACGACATCCCAGGCGAGCTTCGTCCGGTAACCCGATACATCATCGGGATATCCTTGAATCACCTGCGCCAGTCCGGTCAGACCGGCCTTTGCTGCGAGTCGCCGATTGAATCCGCGTATCCGTTCGCCGAGTTGCGCCGCTATCTCGGGTCTCTCGGGGCGTGGTCCGATCAGGCTCATGTCTCCCCGCAGAACATTTATCAGTTGAGGCAGCTCGTCGAGCCTGGTCTTGCGTAAGATACGTCCGATCTGGGTTACTCGCGGATCCCCTGCCTCGGCTAATCGCGGGCCCGAGCAGCTCTCCGCATCTTGACGCATACTCCTGAATTTGAGCAGGGTAAACTCCTTCCCTCCTTGAGTAAGGCGCTGCTGTCGCAAGATGGCTGGACCAGGGGATGTCGCTCGAATGCAGAGAGCTGCGATGAGCATCACCGGACTCAAGAGCACGAGCAATGCGATCGAGCCAACAAGATCGATACAGCGCTTAATGATAAAAAAGACATCGCGCGATGTGTCTGCCTCGCCGTTACGTGCACTTGAGGTCTCCGTCCCGGGCTCAGGCAACACGAGCAGACCCTGAGAGGCGATCAAGCAGACATCTCTCGCACCGGTAAAACTCGCACTTTTCATACGTAGGCCTCGCTCGCCTTAATCCTTTTGACGCTAGCAGCGATCACACTCTGCTCACGTAATCATGAGCTACGATGTACTAAGCCAAGATGTGGAGAGATTCTATGCGTGCTGTCATACTTTATAACACCTCGTGGTATGTGTTCCTGCTCCGACGTAATCTGATTAAAGCGCTGATTGAGGAAGGATGGCGTATCACCGTTGTTGCGCCGATTGATCGATACACCGATCGAGTAAGGCGTCTGGGAGTTGAGTTTTATCCACTGAGCATCGACGGCATGAGCACCAACATCGGCACGGAGGTGCGAACATTCGTAGGCTTGTATCACGCACTGCGCGTACTTCGGCCGGATGTGGTGCTCTCCTTCACGATTAAGTGCAACCTGTATGCCGGTTTGTGTCGTCGATTGCTGCCGTTTAGACAGATCGCGAATGTGTCTGGACTTGGAGAGGGGTTCGAACGGTCAGGTGCGCTCTGCTCTGCTCTGAGCACCCTGTACGCAATCGCTTTGAAGCGCACTGATCACGTATTTTTTCAAAACCCGGACGACCTCCGCACCTGTGTAAGGCGCCGTATGGTCCGACCTCAGAGCGCTCGGCTAGTCCCAGGATCTGGAGTCGACCTATCGGTCTTTCTAGCATCAACTCGCCGTATCTCGACACATCGCACCTTCCTGATGTTCGGACGGCTTCTGCCAAAGAAGGGGTTCTATCTCTACCTCAAGGTAGCCTCATCATTGAGGAGCCGTTTGGGTGATAAGGTGTGTTTTCTCGTCATGGGCAACCACGATCCTCAACGACCGGAATCGATCGAACTGCTCGCGGCGATTAGACATGCTCACAATCTCGGAGATGTGACGTACCTTGAGCCCAGAGACGACGTGCTACCGGTCCTCCAGAACGCCGACGTAGTCGTCCTTCCATCGACCTACAACGAGGGGATCCCGCGCTCCCTCCTCGAAGCTCTCGCGTGCGGCAAACCGATCATCACCACGAACTGGAAGGGGTGTCGCGAAGTAGTGGAGGATTCACGCAATGGGTACCTCGTGAAGCCGGACGACCTCCCCTCATTAGAGAGCGCCATGGAACGGATGCTTCAATGCTCAACGGAGCAATTGGCTGCCATGGGCAGTGCGAGTAGACGGCTCGCCGAGGAACGCTTCGATGAACGCCTGGTCATAAACGCGTACCTCGCTTCCTTAGGCAGGAGGGGCAAAACCTCGTGCTCCAGCGCGTGAACGCACCCGATACGAAAAGGGCTTCTATTTCGGGGACGTTCACGTGGCAGGTTAAAAAGTGACAGCTCTAGTAGGTTTTGCCTCGCTTACTCAGGAAAAGAGCCGTACGGCAACTCGACCGAACCCGCCCAAGCGCTCTACCGGAAGATGCTGTAAGGCAGTTGGGATCATGGTCGCCCGCACGGGACGAGGAGCGCACACCAGAGCGACACAACCGATTGAAACTGAAAACACCGTGGCTATAACAACGACGAGCGCGGGTGGGAGCTCTAGACCACGAAGCGCCGGAACTCCACTCGCCAGTGCTAGCCCGATCCAGAGCGAGACCCAGGTCCCCGGAAGATGCGGTTGTGCTATTTCACGCACCGAGAGCGAGAGAAACGAAGCCGCTAGGCGCGTTAGTAGTAGGTAATTGAGCACGACTGCGCAGACAACAGCTCCAGCCACACCATGCAAGCCTGCCAGAGATCCCCCTACGAGCGAGCCGCCTATAATCACGGAGGTGTAGACACCCTGGAGCGCTGCGTAGCGATACACCGCGCCAAGAGAACGAATCAGGGTATCGCTACACTTATAGGCGGTCCTAAAGAACACTCCGAGCGAGAGTATCGTAACCACTGGGATGATCGATACCCACCTCTCTCCGAACAGGGTAAAAACTATCTCAGGTGCCAATACAAACATCCCTAGGCTCGTAGGCAGGGCAAAGAGCGTTACCACCTCAAGCGTTGAACAGTACGCCTTGCGCAACAGTGCTGAATCCTGCTGCCTCTGTGCGAGAGCGGGAAATAGCACACGCTCTAGTACCTGACCGATATACATCGCTGGAAGGGTCATGAGCTGATACCCCCGTGTGTACATCCCCAGCACCTCAACCCCGAGCATCCTACCGACCACAACGTTATCACCCTGCAGGGACGCGAAGTTCAAGATCCGTCCGAGACTAAAACCAAACCCGGTGTGCAGAAGCTCCTTTACGTGCGTCAGACGTAACGTGCCGGCGATCCATCCTGATGCCGGCTCCACACGTAACAGCAGCACCAGCCGAACAGCTTTTGTGCACAGGTGCCCGCTCACCAAGGCCCACGCTCCGGCACCAAGGAACGCCAGCACCGTTCCTGTACCTGCGATCCCTACGATGTATGCCACATTATCTCGTAAGACGATCTCACGAAACTGAAGACGCCGCTGGAGAAGGCTATCGGGGAGAACTCCGAATCCATCGATGATGAATCCGCACGCCAAGGCCTTCAAGATAGCAGGGACCTCCGGAGCGTCAAAAAACTCACCAGCATACGGTGCAATGATCCACAACGCAGCAGCTATCCCTAGCCCGGACAGCACCGAGAGTACAAAGCCCGTGCGTATCTCATCTCGTGAGAGCTGCTGCTTCTGCACGAGCGCTGGCCCCACACCTACCTGCCCTACCCGTTCAGCGCAGCTCGTAAATATAAGTGCGATACCAACGATACCGAAGTCACGCGGCTCCAAAAGCCGAGCTAAGACCACGAGCACAGCAAGCTTCATGATCCCCTGTACAACAACCGACAGGTACATCCACGTAAAGCCGTTCATCACGGCGGAGCCGAAACCAACTGATCTGTGTGACACGGTGGCAGAGGGTATCGAAAGTTGCGTGGTAATTACAGAGCAATGCGATAGGTATGCGTGGGAGTGTGATGGTGATCATTCAAGCTGCACAGCTCTTGAGCCGCTCTAGTGAAGGACACTCTGAATAAGTCCCTCTGCTGAGTTTTCTGATAAGTAGGAATCGCTGACGATGACGAAGAAGAGCGACGTAGGACGAGAACCGTCGACGGCCCCCACTATTTCCCCCACTATTTCCCCCCACTATTTCCACTATTTCTCTCAGTGAGTGCGCGGAGCCCCCACTATTTCCCCCCCCACTATTTCCCCCACTATTTCCCCACTATTTCTCTCAGTGAGTGCGCGGAGCCCCCCCACTATTTCTCTCAGTGAGTGCGCGGAGCGATAGCTGAAAAAGGGAGCCCCCCCCACTATTTCTCTCAGTGAGTGCGCGGAGCCCCCACTATTTCCCCCACTATTTCCCCCACTATTTCTGCCACTATTTCTCTCAGTGAGTGCGCGGAGCGATAGCTGAAAAAGGGAGCTATTGTTGCTATTGACGATTCATGTGCTTGAAACAGGGAAGAGCTGGTGCTCGATTACAGGCTTTATATGGCGA